>Ga0164243_10000048_pt1 | contig 307158 bp, 287 predicted proteins | sample OricompcompostOP_FD_108781 | JGI IMG/M metagenome (GOLD analysis project Ga0164243, IMG submission 108781) | Organic Plus compost microbial communities from Emeryville, California, USA - Original compost - Organic plus compost (OP) | ecosystem: Engineered > Solid waste > Mixed feedstock >... | reverse complement strand
CGACCGCGGTGAGGGCCTCGGGGCGTTGACGATCACCGCCGACGCCGAGGAATCACGCCTGGCACTCGAAGCGGTCACCGCCCTGGCCAAGGGGTGTTGCCCGAACGATCCGCGGACCCCGGGCCAACGGCGATCAGCGGCGGCGATCGCCCGCCTGCGACGGGTGCCGTTCACCTGCGCCTGCGGTGACGCAGCGACCTGTACCGCCACACTCAGCGACGACGAGGTCTCCGAACGCCAGGCCCGGATCGTCATTCACGCGGTCTGCCACAAGAGCATCCTCGAACCCGACGAGGCCACCGAACCCGCCAACACCACCGAACCCGACGAGGCGACCGGACCCGACGAGGCGACCGGACCCGACGACGCTGCCGGGCCGGTACGGCGGCGGGACCGGCACGTTCCGGGCTACCTCGATGGTCACGGGCCGATCAGTGCCGAACAGATCCGGCGGCTCGCGCAGCGCCCGGACGCGGTGGTGCGGGATCTGGATCTGGGTGATCTGTCCACTCCTGCACGAGCGGGGCGGATCGACCGGACCTGTCACGACGCCGACCCGTACCGCCCGACCGCCACCGTCGATGCCCTGGTGCGCGGCCTGTTCGGAACCTGCACCATTCCCGGCTGTGACCGTGCCGCCTGGAACTGCCAACTCGACCACGTCGACGAGTTCGACCAGATCTGCCCGGCCTCAGGCGGCCCGACCTGCCTGTGCAACCTCGGCCCGAAGTGCCTGAAACACCACCAACTCAAGACACACCTGGGTGCCCGACGCCCACAAGACGGCTGGATCGACGACCTGTGGATCGACCCCGACGGAGTGTTCTGGACCTCGATCGCCACCCGGCACGGCACCACCGTCGCGACCCGCGCCGAAAACCAATGGCTCTTCCCGCAACTGACCGGCCTCCGATGCCGACACCAGAACCCGGACCACACCAACACGGACGCAGGTCCCCCGACCGACACCCACACCAGCGACGACTCCCGACCCCGAGGCGGCGGCCGACAAACCGCCACCGCATACAAACACGCCTGGCGCAGATCCATCCGCGCCCGCAACCGGGAACTACGCGAACAAGCCGAACACGACGCCGGACCACCACCCTTCTGAGCGGCCCGCCCCTCCCCTTCTGAGCGGCTCTGTCGTTCAGCGGGCGGGGACGTCTGCAGCGATCCGCTCGGCGGCTCGCCCCGCGGCACCGATACAGGCCGGGACGCCGACCCCGGACAGGGCGGCGCCGGCCACCGCGAGCCCGGGCGGCAACTGGGTCAGCGCTCGGTCCATCGCGGCGAGATGCCCCGGACCGTAGTGCGGCAGTCCGGTGGGCCAACGCTGCACCAGGGCGCCGGCGACCTGAGGGGCCGGTAGTCCGGCCGCGGCGAAGATCACCGCCAGGTCCTCGGTGGCCGCCGCGATCAGTTCGGCGTCGGTGCCACGAACCGAGGCGCCGAGCCGACCGAAGGAGACCCGCAGCAACGCGGGTCCGCCGGCCAGATGCGGCCACTTCTGGGAGCTGAGCGTGACGGCCTTGCAGCGCAGGTCCTGTGCGTCGGAGGCCACCAGCACCCCGGAGTGCTCGGGCACCGCGGAACCGTCGGCCAGCGCGACCGCCACCACCGCCGACCCGGCCGGAGCGACTGCCGCGAAGGCGGCGGCGGCCTGCGGTGCGGTCTCCGCGAGCAGTGGACCCGCGTACCAGGCCGGCAGCGCCAGCACCACACCGGCGTAGTCGGCGGCCGTCCCGTCCGCGGTGACCAGTGTGTACCCCGTGCCGGTTCGCGCCAGCCCGGTGACCTCGCAGCCGCGACGCACCTGTGCGCCGCCGGCCCGCTCGAGAACCTGCACCAACCGGCGGTAGCCGCCGCGCAGTGCGCCGAAGACCGGACCGGCCGCCGCCGACTGCGCCGCCGTGAGACTCGCGACCGCCGCGGTCAGCGACGGCGCCCCGGCGTCGAGTGCAGCGGCCAGCGCCGGAACGGCCTCCCGCAGACCGAGATCGTCGGCTCGGGCCGAGTAGACCCCGCCGAGCATCGGGTCGACACTGCGTGCCGTGACCGCCGCACCGAAACGTTCGGTGACCAATGCGCCCACCGACGGGTCCGCGCCGGTCCGCCAGTACAGCGAGCGGCCCGACTCGCCGGCGATCAGCTCGCGCTGATCGTCGTCGAGCAGAGCGCCGAGGGCCTCCGGTCCGGCCGGGATGCCCATCACCGCAGGCGACGGCAGCGCGTGCAGCCGTCCACCGGACCAGATCGCCGGGCGCAGAGGCCCCGGCGAGACCACCTCGTCGGCCAGGCCGAGTTCTGCCAGCAGCGCCGTCGCTTCGGGGCGGCGGACGATGAAGGCCTCGGCCCCGACGTCCATCGGCACCCCGGCCACGTCGCGGGTGGCCAGCAATCCGCCGACCTGCCGATCGGCCTCGTAAAGGTCGATCAGCGCGTCGGCGCCGTAGCTGCGGCGCAGCCGGTAGGCGGCGGTGAGTCCGGAGACGCCGCCGCCGACGACGGCCAGCCGCACGCTCACAGGGAGTGGATGAGTTCGACGGCGCGGGTCACTGCCTCGGCGGGCGTGTCCGGGAGCACCCCGTGCCCGAGGTTGACGATGTGCCCGCGGGCCCCGGCGTCGATCGCCTTCTCGCCGTCGCGCAGCACCCGGGCCACCTCCCGGCGCAGCACGTCCTCCCCGGCCAGCAGCACGGTGGGATCGAGGTTGCCCTGCACGGCGACCGGCGCCCCGACCCGGCGCGCCGCCTCGTCGAGCGGCACCCGCCAGTCCACGCCGATCACGTCGGCGCCCACATCGGTCATCGCCTTGAGCAGTTCGCCGGTGCCCACCCCGAAGTGGATGCGCGGCACACCCGCCTCGGCGATCTCGGCGAAGACCCGCGCCGAATGCGGCGCCACATGGCTCCGGTAGGTCTCCTCGGAGAGCGCACCGGCCCACGAGTCGAAGAGCTGCACCGCATCCACTCCGGCGGCGATCTGCGCCTGCAGGAAGGTGATCGTGATGTCGGTGAGCGTGCCCATCAGTCGGTGCCACAGTTCCGGTTCGGCCAGCATCATGGTCTTGGTGCGCTGATAGGTGCGGCTCGGGCCACCCTCGATGAGGTAGGACGCCAGAGTGAACGGTGCCCCGGCGAAGCCGATGAGCGCCTTGTTCTCGGGCAGTTCCCCGAGGATCTGGCCGATGGCCGCGGTCACCGCGCCCACCGCCTCCGCGTCGAGCCGCGGCAGGGCCGCCACGTCGGCAGCGGTGCGCACCGGCTGGGCGATCACCGGGCCGGTGCCGGCGACGATGTCCAGGTCCACGCCGGCGGCCCGCAGCGGTACCACGATGTCGGAGAACAGGATGGCGGCGTCGGTGTCGTGGCGGCGCACCGGCTGCAGGGTGATCTCGCATACCAGGTCGGGGTCGAAACAGGATTCGAGCATGCCGCGGTCGGCCCGGATCTCGCGGTATTCGGGCAGGGAGCGGCCGGCCTGGCGCATGAACCACACCGGGCGGCGGGCGGGAGTCTGTCCAGTGGCGGCGGCCAGCAGCGGCATCGGCGCCGGCGAGCGCCGGGAACGGCTGTGCGTGAAGGTCATGGCTCCATCGTGTCATCCCCGCCTCCGGGAGTGCTCGCCCGTCGTCTTTCCGGCGCGCCTGCGAGACTCGGGTCACCCCGCGGCTTAACCTGGCGCCGTGACCACAGGAGCCCAATCGGAGCCGGCCGATTTCACCGAAGCAGTGCAGTCGCTGCACACGGCCTCCGTGCGTCCCGAGATCGAAGTGGGATCGATCCGGCCGCCGCAGCGGCTGGCCCCCTACAGCTACGCTCTCGGCGCCGAGGTGACCCCGCCCGACATCACCGACCCGGCCTTGGTGCCCACCGATTCGGCGGGCTCGGCCTTCGGCCGGCTGGTACTGCTCTACGATCCGGCCGGACACGAGGCCTGGAACGGGACCTTCCGGCTGGTGGCCTTCATCCAGGCCGAGGTGGAGGCCGATCTGGCCGCCGATCCGCTGCTGCCGGAGGTGGCCTGGAGCTGGCTCGCCGAGGCGCTCGGAGTCCCGGAGGGCGCCACCGAATCGCTGCCGCCGCTGGGCAGCGATGTGCCGGCGGTGCTCGCGCTCGGCGGCACCGTCACCTCCACCACCTCGGTGCGCTACGGCGACATCGCCGGACCGCCCCGCGCCCATCAGCTCGAGCTCCGCGCCTCCTGGACGTCGTCGAGCGCGGCTCTGGCCGGTCACCTCGAAGCCTTCTGCGAGGTCCTCGCCAGCGCGGCCGGACTGCCTCCGGCCGGGGTGGCCTCGCTCTCGCGTATCGGCCCGCAATGACGCAGGACCGGCCCGAGCGCGCCGCGGCGGAGCCGACCCCGGACGACATCGCCCCGCTGCTCGCGCCCGCCGACGGGGTTCCCGAGGTGATCACCACCCCGGACCAGTTCGCACGGGCCGCCGATGCACTGGCCGGCGGCAGCGGACCGATCGCCGTCGACACCGAACGCGCCAGCGGCTACCGCTACTCGCAGCGGGCCTACCTCATCCAGTTGCGCCGGAACGGCGCCGGCAGCTTTCTGATCGATCCGATCGACCATCCCGATGCGCTCACCCCGGTGATCGACGCGCTCACCGGCCCGCAGTGGGTGCTCCACGCCGCCGATCAGGACCTGCCGTGCCTGACCGAGCTGGGCTTCGTGTGCTCCGACCTGTTCGACACCGAACTCGCCGGCCGGCTGCTGAACCTGCCGAAGGTGAACCTGGCCGCCATGACGGCGCATTTTCTGCACCTGGGGCTGGCCAAGGGGCACGGCGCCGCGGACTGGTCGCACCGTCCGCTGCCCGCCGACTGGCTCAACTACGCCGCCCTCGACGTGGAGGTGCTGGTGGAGCTGCGCGATGCGATCGACGCGCAACTGCAGGAGGTCGGCCGCAGCGAGTGGGCGGCGCAGGAGTTCGCGCACATCCTGACCCGTCCCCCGGCCCCGCCCCGCACCGACCGATGGCGGCGCACCTCCAACATCCACACGCTGCGCACCACCCGGCAGCTGGCGATCGTCAAAGAGCTGTGGGAGGCGCGTGAGCAGATCGCTGCCCGCCGGGACGTCGCCCCGGGGCGGGTGCTGCCGGATTCGGCGATCATCACCGCGGCCAACGCCGCCCCCACCTCGGAGGCCGAACTGACCCGGCTGCCGGTGTTCGGCGGTCCGCGGCAGCGCCGGCAGGCCCGGGTGTGGCTGGCGGCGATCGCACAGGCGCAGGCCCTGCCCGAGAGCGCACTGCCGCCGCGCAAGGCGGCCGGCACCGGTCCGCCGCCGATCAACCGCTGGGATCAGCGCCGTCCGGACGCCGCCCGGCGCGTTCATCTGGTGCGTCCGGCGGTCAAGGAGGTGGCGCTGGCGCACGATCTGCCGACCGAGAACCTGCTGGCCCCGGATGTGGTGCGCGAGCTGTGCTGGGAGGGCGTGGACCCGCAGATCGACCTGGTGGACGACTGGCTCGCGCGCCATGCGGCCCGGCCCTGGCAGCGGGAGCTGACCGACGAGCCGATCACGGCGGCGCTACGCGAGGCAGCACACGACTGATCGGCCACGACTGATCGGGGGCGCCCGGTGGGCGAACCGCCGTCAGCGGTGGCTCAGTACCGCGTCCTCGGCGATCGTCTTGACCACACCGGTGGCGGTGAGCCCGAAGTCGGCGAGCAGTTCGTCCCGGCCGGCGTGGGTCACGAACTCCTGCGGCACACCGAGTTGCCGGACCGGGACGTCCACCCCGGCCGCGGAGAGCACCTCGTGGACCGCCGCACCCACACCGCCGTGCACGCCGCCGTCCTCGAGGGTGACCACCAGCCGATGCCTGCGGGCCAGTTCGGTCAGCGATTCCGGAACCGGCAGCACCCAGCGCGGATCGACGACGGTGGCCTCGATTCCCTGATCGGCCAGCCCGGCGGCCGCGGCCACCGCGACACCGGCGAAGGCACCGACCGCGACGATCAGCACCGGCGGCTCGTCGCCGTCCGGCGCCACCAGCACGTCCACGCCGTCGCTGAGCCGGCGCACCGCCGGAATGTCTTCGGGCACCGCCCCTTTGGAGAAGCGCAGCGCGGTGGGTCCGTCGCCCACAGCGAGCGCCTCAGCGAGTTCTTCGCGGACACGGGCCCCGTCGCGGGGCGCGGCGACCCGCATCCCCGGCACGATCGACATCAGCGACAGGTCCCACATGCCGTGATGGCTGGGCCCGTCGGGGCCGGTGATCCCGGACCGGTCGAGCACCAGGGTGACCGGGAGTTTGAGCAGCGCCACATCCATCAGCAGCTGATCGAAGGCCCGGTTGAGGAAGGTGGAGTAGATGGCCAGCACCGGGTGCAGCCCGCCGAGCGCCAGGCCGGCCGCCGAGGTCATGCCGTGCTGTTCGGCGATGCCCACATCGAACATCCGGTCCGGGTAGGCCTCGCCGAAGGCGGCCAGACCGGTGGGGCCGGGCATGGCCGCGGTGATCGCCACCACGTCGTCCCGGCTGCGGCCCTGCTCGACCAGCGCCGCGGAGAACACCGAGGTGAAGTCCTGGGCGGGCACGGCGTGCGCCACCCCGGTGGCCGGATCCATCTTTCCGGTGGCGTGCATCTGCTCGGCGAGATCGTTCTCGGCCGGCGCGTAACCCATCCCCTTGCGGGTCACCGTGTGCACGATCACCGGACCGCCGAAGCTCTTGGCCTGCGAGAGCGCCGCTTCGAGGGCTTCGAGGTCGTGGCCGTCGACCGGGCCGACGTACTTGATGCCCAGATCGGAGAACATGGCCTGCGGCGAGAGCAGGTCTTTGGCGCCGCTCTTGAGCCCGTGCAGCACCAGGTAGGCGGCCTCGCCGACCACCGGCACCGCTTTGAGGGCTTCGCGGCTGCCGGCCAGGAAGCGTTCGTAGCCGGGCTGCAGCCGCAGCCGCGCCAGGTGCCGGGCCAGGCCGCCGATCGTCGGAGCGTAGGACCGCCCGTTGTCGTTGACCACCACCACCACCTGGCGGTCGCCCTCGGCGATGTTGTTGAGCGCCTCCCAGCACATGCCGCCGGTCAGCGCGCCGTCGCCGACGACGGCCACCACGGCGCGGTCCTGCCCGGTCAGCTCGAACGATTTGGACAGTCCGTCGGCCACCGACAGCGCCGCCGAGGCGTGCGAGGACTCGACCCAGTCGTGCGGGCTCTCGGTGCGGTCCTGGTAGCCGCTCAGACCGTCGCGCTGGCGCAGGGTGTCGAAGCGGTCCTTCCGGCCGGTGACGATCTTGTGCACGTAGCACTGGTGACCGGTGTCGAAGATGATCGCATCGGAGGGCGAGTCGAAGACCCGGTGCAGGGCGAGCGTCAGTTCCACCACGCCGAGGTTGGGGCCGAGGTGGCCGCCGGTGGCGGCGACCTTCTCGATCAGAAAGGTGCGGATCTCGCCGGCCAGCCGGGTGAGCTCCTCGGGGGTCAGCGCGCGTACGTCGGCCGGCGAATCAACCCGATCAAGCACACCCATGCGGTCCTCCTAGGAGTCGGCGGCACCACCAGCCGGGCGCCGATCCCCTCTAGTCTACGGACTCGGTAGTAGGCACGAGTACGGCCATCGCTTCGAGGTGGTGAGTTCCGGGGAAAGCGTCGAAACCGCGCCAGCCCAGCACCCGGTATCCGCCGGCGGCGTAGCGCCGCAGATCCCGGGCGAAGGCACCCGCATCGCAGCCCACGTGCACCACGGCCTGCGGTGCCGCCGCGGTCACCGCGTCGACCACCGCGTCGCCGGCCCCGCTGCGCGGCGGATCGGCGATCACCACGTCCGGGCGGTGCAGTCCGGGCAGCACGGCGGCGACGTCGCCGCGGTGCGCGGTCACCGGCTCCCCGCCCAGGGTGGCGGCCGCGGCGGCGAGCGCCGCGGGTGCGGTCTCGACCAGGTCCACCCCGGCGATCGCCGGTCCGCCGCCGGCGGCGCCGTCGAGCAGCGCCGCGCCGAGCACCCCGGCGCCGCCGTAGAGGTCCCACACCCGCAGGCCGCCGCGGGGCACGCCAGGCCCGGCCGTGGCCACCAGGTCCCGCACGCTCTGGGCGTACACGCCGCCCGCCGCGCGATGCGCCTGCCAGAAGCCGGTCACCGGGAGCGTCCAGTCGCGCGCACCGACCCGGTAGGTCACCCGGCCGTCGCCGTCGAGGACCCGTTCGGCGCGGTCCGCGGCCCGGCGGCTGCGCCGGCGCTGGGCCGCCGCCCGGCCGTGGCCGCGCCCGCCCGGCAGCGGGGCCAGTTCGATCACCCCGCGACGCCCGTCATGCCCGGTCGCGGCCACCAGCTCCGAGCCCGGTCGGGCGCCGAGCCCGCCGAGTCCGGTCCACAGTCCGGGCACCGGCGCCGCGCAGGGCGCCGCCACCACCTCCCGGCTGCCGGCCCGCAGCACGCCGGCGCCGCCGTCGGCGTCCACGGCCAGGCGCATCCGGATCCGCCAGCCCACGGCGTCGCCGAGCCGCTGCAGCTCCGGCGGGGGCGGCGTCGCGGTGAGACCGCCGATCCGGCGCAGCACATCGGCCAGCGCGTGGGCTTTGAGCTGCGCGGCGTGGCCCGGTTCGGCATAGGCCAGATCGCAGCAGCCGCCGCCGGCGGCCGCGGCCGGGCAGAGCGGTGCGATCCGGTGCGGCGAGGAGATGAGCACCTCGGTGGTGCGGGCCTGCGCGAAGCTCGACCGCTCCCTGGTCAGCACTGCGCGCACCCGTTCCCCCGGCAGGGCACCCGCGACAAAGACCACCCGGCCGTCGTCCTCGCGGGCCACCCCCGCCCCGCCGTTGGCGAAGCCGGTGACGGTCAGTTCGCGCTGCGGCCGGTCGCCGTCGGCGGCGCGCGCGGGCGTGGCCGTCACGGCCGATCGGTGGGGTCGAAGCCGCGACGGGTGTCGCCCGGCGCCGAGTAGAGGTGCTCCCCGCGCCGGGCCAGGCGGTCCGACGAGTCCAGCTGCCAGGGCACCGAGGTGACCATGACGCCCGGTTCGAAGAGCAGCCGGGTCTTCAGTCGCAGCGCCGACTGGTTGTGCAGGATCTGCTCCCACCAGTGCCCCACCACGTACTCGGGGATGAACACGGTGACCACCACCCGCGGCGATTCGCGGCGGATGCGCCGCACGTAGTTGATCACCGGCCGGGTCACCTCGCGGTACGGCGAGGCGATCACCTTGAGCGGCACGGTGATGTCGCTGGCGTCCCACTCGGAGACCAGGGTGCGGGTGGAGCGGTCGTCGACGTTGACGGTGACCGCCTCGAGGACGTCCGGCCGGGTGGCCCGGGCGTACCGCAACGCCCGCATGGTGGGCAGCAGCATCGACGAGACCAGCACGATCGAATGTGTCCGGCTCGGCAGCACCTCGTCGTCGTCGGCGGCGGCCCGCTCGAGCTCGGCCTCCACCGACGCGTAGTGCCGGTGAATCAGCTTCATCACCACGAACAGGGCGATCATCGCGACGACGGCGATCCAAGCGCCGGCGGTGAACTTGGTGATCAGCACCACCACCAGGACCAGCCCGGTGAGCACCATGCCGATGCCGTTGATCGCCCGGGAGCGCTGCATGCGGGCGCGCGCGGCCGGATCGGTCTCGGTGCGCAGCAGCCGGGTCCAGTGCCGCACCATGCCGGTCTGGCTGAGGGTGAAGGAGACGAAGACACCGACGATGTAGAGCTGGATCAACGAGGTGACCTCGCCGTCGAAGGCCAGCACGAAGGCGATGGCGGCCAGCGCCAGGAAGACGATCCCGTTGGAGAAGGCCAGCCGGTCGCCGCGGGTGTGCAGCTGCCGCGGCAGATAGCGGTCCTGGGCGAGCACCGAGCCGAGGACCGGGAAGCCGTTGAAGGCGGTGTTGGCGGCCAGCAACAGGATCAGGGCCGTGACCACCGCGATGAAGTAGAAGCCGGCGTGGAAGTTCCCGAAGACCGCATCGGCGATCTGGGTGATGACCGACTTCTGCTGGTAGCCGTCGGGGATGCCGATCAGCTCGGAGGACGGATCAATCACGTACTTGGCGTGCAACCGCTCGGCCAGCAGCACGATCCCTATCAGCAGGGCGATGGAGAAGCCGCCGAGCATGACCAGCGTGGTCGCGGCGTTGCGGGACTTGGGCTTCCGGAAGGCCGGCACCCCGTTGCTGATCGCCTCCACGCCGGTGAGCGCGGCACAGCCGGACGAGAACGACCGGGCCACCAGGAAGACCATGGCCAGCCCGGAGAGCGTGTCGGTCTCCGAGGTGAGCGTGTAGTCGGCGGTGTCGGCCCGCAGGTCGTTCCCGAACAGGTAGATCTGCACGAAGCCCCAGATCAGCATGGCGGCCACTCCGACGATGAAGGCATACGTCGGCAGCGCCATCAGCACTCCCGACTCGCGGATGCCGCGCAGATTGACCGCGGCGATCAGCACGATGCCCACCACGCAGAAGATCACCTTGTGCTGGTGCACGAAGGGCACCGCCGAGCCGATGTTCTCGGCCGCGGAGCTGACCGAAACGGCCACCGTCAGTACGTAATCGACGAGCAGCGCCGCCGCCACGGTCAGGCCGGCGTTGGGTCCGAGGTTGACCGTGGCGACCTCGTAGTCACCGCCGCCGGACGGGTACGCGTGCACGTTCTGCCGGTAGCTGGCGACCACCACCACCATGACCACGGCGACGGCCAGGCCCACCCACGGCGCCATCGCATAGGCGCTCAGCCCCGCCACCGACAGGACCAGGAAGATCTCCTGCGGCGCATAGGCCACGGAGCTCATCGCATCCGAGGCGAAGACGGGCAGCGCGATGCGCTTGCTCAGCAGGGTGCTGCCGAGCTGCTCGCTGCGGAACGGTCGTCCGACGAGCAGGCGTTTCATCGCCACCCTGGCCGTGGTCAATCTAGGCACCCCGCCACATTAGGCCCGGTGCGGGGTAACGTCCATCGGGTGCACGCAATCATCATGGGCTGCGGCCGTGTGGGCGCCGGTCTGGCCCGCGCGATGGCCGAACGCGGTCACCGGGTCGTGGTCATCGACCGGGACGCCTCCGCCTTCGCCCGGCTCGGCCCCGACTTCCCCGGCCGCACCGTCTGCGGCGTCGGATTCGACCGGGACGTGCTGATCGAGGCGGGGATCGCCGAGGCGGACGCCTTCGCCGCGGTCTCCTCCGGCGACAACTCCAACATCATCTCGGCACGCGTGGCCCGGGAGACCTTCGGCGTGGAGCTGGTGGTGGCCCGGATCTACGACGCCAAACGCGCCGCCGTCTACGAGCGACTCGGCATCCCGACGGTGGCCACCGTGCCGTGGACCACCGAGCGCTTCATCGCCGCGCTCGGCGAGACGCCGAGCCGGCCCGCCTGGCACGATCCGTCCGGTGCGCTCGCCCTGGCACAGCTCGCCGTCGACGAGAACTGGATCGGGGTGAGCTGCGCCAAGTTCCAGGAGCTGACCGGCGCCCGCATCACATTCCTGCATCGGCTCGGCCAGCCCATGCTGCCCGAGCCGCGCAGCGTGCTCCAGGCCGGTGACGTCGTCTACGCGGCGACTCTGGTGGCCAATCTCGACAATGCACGCCGGGTCGCGGCCGCGCCGCCCACTGAAGGAGAAGGCTGATGAAGGTGGCCATCGCCGGGGCCGGGGCGGTCGGCCGGGCCATCGCCCGCGAGCTCACCGCCGGCAACCACGAGGTGACGCTGTTCGAGCGCGATCCCGGGCACATCGATGAATCGGCGGTGCCGGGAGTGCAGTGGGTCCACGCCGACGCCTGCGAGCTCCAGGACCTCGAGCAGGCCGGACTGCAGACCTTCGACGTGATGATCGCCGCGACCGGCGACGACAAGGCCAATCTGGTGGTGAGCCTGCTGGCCACCACCGAGTTCGCAGTGAGCCGGGTGGTCGCCCGGGTCAACGACCCGCGCAACGAATGGCTGTTCAACGAGGACTGGGGCGTGGATGTGGCGGTGTCCACGCCGCGCATGCTGGCCTCGCTGGTCGAGGAGGCGGTCAGCGTCGGCGACCTGGTGCGCCTGATGACCTTCCGTCAGGGCCAGGCGAATCTAGTGGAGCTGACCCTGCCGGACGACACCCCGATGGCCGGCAAGCCGGTGCGCCGGCTGCAGCTGCCCCGGGACGTGGCCCTGGTGACCATCATCCGCGGCCGCCGGGTGATCGTGCCCCAGCCCGACGACCCGATCGAGGGCGGCGACGAGCTCATCTTCATCGCCCCCGAAGAAGCCGAGACCGAACTCCACGAGGCGATGCACCTGCGGGAGTGATCCCACAGGCGGGTCAAAATCCCTGCCTGACAAGGACTTTCGACCCGTGAGACGTTGACCACTTTAATAGGCATATTTCATGCCGATTATGTTGAGATCAACCTATGCAGCTGACCAAATTCACCGACATCGGGTTGCGGGTGCTCATGCACCTGGCGGCCGGTGATCCGGCGGCCAGCTACACCGCACGCGGCCTCGCCGAGGAGCTCGGCGTCCCCTACGCGCATGTGGCCAAGGTGGTCAGCCGGCTCTCCGAGATCGGCGTGGTGCACGCCCGCCGCGGCCGCAGCGGTGGCCTGCGCATCACCGACCTGGGCCGCAACGCCGGCGTCGGCTGGGTCACCCGCGCCCTCGAGGGCGACGATCCGGTGGTCGACTGCGACGGGCCCACCCCGTGCACACTGCGCCGCGGCTGCCGGCTGCGCGGAGTCCTGGCCGCCGCACGCGAGGCCTTCTACGCCAGTCTCGACACCCTCACCGTCGCCGACCTGTCCGGGGCCGACGGCCTGCCCGACGGAGTGCTGCCAATCCCCCTGATCCCCCGGGCCGAGCAGGCCCGGGACGGCGCGGCCACAGGCCGTCGCCGCACGCCTTCACAGCCACAGCAGAACAGGAGCCGATGATGATTTCCGAGCAGACCCGAGAGGTGCTGACCGCCACCCTGCCGGCGGTCGAGGGCGCTCTCGACGACATCACGCCGCGGTTCTACGACAAGATGTTCACCAAACATCCGGAACTACTGAACGACCTGTTCAACCGCACCAACCAGCAGATCGGCACCCAGCCGAAGGTGCTGGCCGGTTCGATCGCGGCCTTCGCCCGGCTGCAACTGCACCCGGATCCGGCCCAGCAGCGGTTCATCATCGACCGCATCGCCCACAAGCACACCTCCCTAGGCATCACCGCCGACCAGTACGCGATCGTCCACGAGCATCTGTTCGCGGCCATCGTCGAGGTCCTCGGCGCGGCGGTGACCCCGGAGGTCGCGGCCGCCTGGGACGAGCTCTACTGGGAGATGGCCGATGTGCTGATCACCAAGGAGAACGAGCTCTACAGTCAGGCCGGGGTGGCCCCGGGCGAGGTCTGGCGCTCGGTGGTGGTGGCCGAACGCCGTCAGGTGGCCCCCGATGCGGTCTCGTTCTCGCTGGCTGCGACCGACGGCGCACCGCTGCCCTCGTTCACCCCGGGCCAGTACATCTCGGTGCAGGTGCCGCTCGACGACGGTGCGCACCAGATCCGGCAGTACAGCCTGATCGGCACCACCGACGAGCCGGTCTGGCGGATCAGCGTCAAACTCGACGGTGAGGTCTCCACCTGGCTGCACGAGCGCGCCTTCGAGGGCGACACCCTGACCGTGAGCACCCCGTTCGGCGATCTGGCCCTGCCCGAGGGCGACGCCCCGCTGCTGCTGGCCTCGGCCGGTATCGGCTGCACCCCGGTGATCGGACTGCTCAGCCATCTGGTGAGCACCGGCGACCAGCGGCCCGTGCAGGTGCTGCACGCCGACCGGTCGCGGGCCCGCCAGCCGCACCGCGGTGAGCTCGCCGGGCTGGTGGAGCAGCTCCCCAACGGCAGCCTGCACCAGTGGTACGAGAAGGGCGTCGACACCGGTGACGGCGCGAGCATCGGCATGATGGACCTGGAGGAGGTGCCGGTGGCCCCGGAGACGGTGGCACTGCTCTGCGGTCCGGCCGGCTTCCTCGGCGCGATCCGCGGCGGGCTGCTCGACAAGGACGTGCCCGAGAGCCGGATCCACTACGAGACCTTCGGACCGGAGCTGCTCCGGGTGGGAGGTCGCGCCTGATGGTCTCCGCGTCGCTGTCGACGGCCGTCGCCCTGCTGTTCGTCTGGCTGGGCATGGTGGTGGCGATCTCGTTCATCGAGGCGCCGCTGAAGTTCCGCGCCCCCGGGATCACGATTCCGCTGGGACTGGGTATCGGCCGGCTGGTGTTCCGGGCGCTCAACTCGGTGGAGGTGGTCATCGCGGTGGCGCTGGCCATCACCGCGACCGTCGGCGGCGACTGGCCGACGAGCACTCTCGTCGCCTTCCTGGTGGCCACCGCCGCACTGCTGGTTCAGGTGGTGGCGATCCGGCCGGTGCTCGCCCGGCGCTCGGATGCGGTGCTCGCCGATCCGGAGAACGTCCCGGAACAGCGAAGCCACGCACACCTGTGGTACGTGGCCTTCGATCTGATCAAGGTGGCGGCGCTGATCACCGCGGGCGTGTCACTCCTGAGCTGAGTGCAGTTCGTAGTACGGGTTGTAGATGACTTTCATTCCGTCGGCGGTGGCCACCCGGCCCCGTACGGTCACCTTGCGGCCGGGCTCGATTCCCGGGATCCGGCTCCGGCCGAGCCACTTGAGCAGGACCGTGTCGCTGCCGTCGAAGAACTCGGCGACGACGCCGCTGCCGCAGCCACGCGAACCGGTCTGCACCGACCGCAGCTCGCCGACCATGGTGGCCTCGTCGCCGCGGGTACAGTCCTTGGCCCGCTGGGCGCCTTCACCAGCACATTCTCGCTCGACGCGATCGTCCTCGAGGACCTCGAGATCTTCGGTGAGCATCTTGCCCAGGCGCTTGATCAACCCCGTCGCCATCGTGTCCTCCGGAATACTCGAACCCCTGCGGTAGCAGAGCTTGCGATGCACACTGTACAACGCTTTTCCCGCCCGGAAATGCCCACCGTCGCAGTGATGGCCGGCACCGGTTCCGACGACGACTACCTGCGCCGTTCGTTCGGGCCCGCGGTGGCCGCGCGCGGCGGCGAACTCCGTGCCCTGCGGCCCGAGCCGGCCCTGGTCGAGACCTACCTCGCCGAGCTCGATGCGCTCGCCGCCCGCGGCACCCCGCTGCTGGTGGGCGGGGTGTCGATCGGCGCCGTGGTGGCGCTGTCCTGGGCCCTGCGCCAGCCGCCCGGCGGCCCGTGCCGCGGCGTGCTGGCGGTGCTGCCGCCCTGGTCCGGAGCCCCGGACGATTCGCCGGCGGCGATGTCGGCGCAGCTGACGGCCACCGCGATCGAGGAGCAGGGCCTCGAATCCGCGATCGCGGCGATGACGGCGGGGAGCCCGGACTGGCTCGGCGCCGAACTCGGCCGGTCGTGGCGGGCGCTGGCCGACCGCGATCTGCCCGGCCAGCTGCGGCAGGCCGCCACCCTCGAAGCACCCACGCCGCAGCAGATCTCCGCACTGATCGTCCCGCTGGCCGTCGTCGCCTGTCCGGACGATCCGCTGCATCCGATCGCCGTGGCCCGGCGGTGGGCGGCCGCCGCACCCCGGGCCGTGCTCAGTGAGGTGGGACTTCAGGAGTGGGGCCGTCATCCCCGGATTCTGGGGGAAGCCGCACTGACCGGCTGGTCGGCGATCGGCGATGCCGCCGAAGCAGATCCTCCGCCAGCGCCGCCACCCGCGCCCGCGCCTCGGGCGGACCGATCACCTCGAGATGATCGCTGAACTGCAGCAGGTGCCGGACTCCGTCGAGGGTCTCGTAACCGACCGTGATGTGCACGGTGTCCGGGTCGTCGGTCTCGGCCACCCGGATCAGCCGCCGGCCCAGAATCCGCCGGGCCAGATCGATCCGATCGGTGTCCAGCAGGGCGCTGATCGTGACGGGGTGGCTCTCCTCGAGCCGCCGGACGAGGTCCGCCGCGACCTCGGCGGGTGACGCCGGGCCGCTCAGTGCACGCGCAGTGCCCAGCACCGTCCAGGCGGTGAGCCGGGCCAGTGCGAACATCCGGGGGCGGCCGCGGTGGTCGGCGATCAGGTACCACCGTCCGGACCGCGCATACAGTCCGTACGGATCGACGGTGCGCTCTGCCGCGCTGCGTTCGCCGCTGTGCCGGTAGGTGATCCTCAGCCTGCGGCCGGTCCGCAGGTCGGCGGCCAGTGCGGCGACGTCCACCGTCTCGTCGGGAACGAACCAGCCTCCGCTGTCGACGGCGACCACCTCACTGAGCGCCAGCGGCGGCGATGATCCCGCCGTCGGGGCCCGGCGCCGGGCCGCCAGCGTCCGCGCGGCTCCACGGACCGCTTCGGTGAGTCCCAGCTCGGCGGCCCTGCGGGTGTCGAGGCCGAAGATCTGCAGGACCTGCGCCTGACTCTCGGAGAGACGGCCGGCGTCGACCTGGCTTCCCGGGAGCAGCACGATGCCGCCGTACCGGCCTCGCTCGGTGAACACCGGCACCTCGGCCCTGGCCAGGGCCTGCACATCCCGCAGCACCGTCCTCCGGGAGACTCCCAGCTCACCGGCGAGTTCGTCGGCGGTGACCCGCCGCCGCGCCTGCAGCACCGCGAGCGCGGCCAGCAGCCGTTCCGCTCGCTCCACGGCGCCTCCATCGATAACAGGACATCGATTGTCACCTTATGGAGTGATCCTGATGGCGACCACCAGAACCGACGTTTCGTCGCCACCGATTCATCGCCACCGAGGAGTGCTCACCATGAACCGCCCCAACCTGTTTCTCATCGACGTCACCGACATCGACCGGTCCACCGCGTTCTATGCGGACCTGTTCGAGATGGAACCGGTGATCCGGACACCCCGGTACGTCCCCTTCGAGGTCGCACCGGGCGTGCTCTTCGCGCTGTGGACCGGGCGGTCCGACCGGCTGGCCGGCGGGGCCACCGGCGAGGTGGGGCTGATGCTTCCGGGCGGGACGGCCGCGGTGGACCGGATTCATCAGGAGTGGCTGGCGCGCGGCGTGGAGATCATCACGCCACCGCACGACGACGTCTTCGGCCGCACATTCGTCGCGGCCGACCCGGACGGCAACCTCGTGCGCGTCTCCCCCGTCGACTGAATCCCCGTCGACTGAATCCCCGTCGACTGGGTCCCCGTCGAGTGGGCCCCGGTCGAGGGCTTCTCAGCGCCGCTTGCGGCGGCTGCGCAGCCGGGCCATCGCCGATCCCTTGGACGGAGCCGGTGCCGGTTCCTCCTCGGCGGCGTCGTCGCCGAGGAGTTCGGCATCGAGTTCGTCCTCGCTCAGCGTGTCCTCGTCCGCGGCCGGGTCGGTGTCCTCGGTGAAGACGGTGGCGGCGGCGGCCTGTTCGACGGCGCCGCCGGCCACCACGTCCTCGGGTTCGGAGGCCGGCGCGGAGCGGCGGACCGGGCTCGCGGCGCCGGCGGCGGGCGCGCCGTCCTCGCCGAGCTGTTCCTGGGCGGCGGCGACCTGTTCGGCCAGCACCGGCGGCAGCACCAGCGGCAGCATGTCCCGCGGCGGGAACGGCTCGTCACCGCGGCGGACCACCGTCTCGGCGAGCACGGCCCGCGCCAGCTGTGCCAGCGACTCGGTGTCGCCCTCCGGTCCGCTGGCGACGCAGCGCACCATCCAGCGCGGCCCGTCGACGCCGATGAAGCGGTGCTCACCACCCGGGACGGCGGCCACCACCTCGCGTCCCCAGTGACCGTCACGGATCGAGGTGGTGGCCCCCTCCGCACGCAACGACTCGGCGAGTTCCTTGACCACCTCGCGCCACAGTCCCCCGATGCGGGGTGCGGCGAAGGCGTGCACGCCGATCCGGCCGACCGGGGTGATCAGGTAGACGGCCTCCGGCTGGTGGTCGGCGGACATCTCCACCGTCACCTGGCCGCCTTCGACCACTGGCACCAGCACGGAGCCGAGGTCGAGGTGCGAGTTCGCCAGATCCTCGGTCGGTGTGTCCAGATCGTTGATGTCGTACGGACCGGCGGTGTCGCCGATGCGCTGTCCCATGGCGTTCAGCCCTCCCCTTCCAGAATCGCGTGACCGCCGCTGGAGCCGTAGCCGCCGGCCCCGCGCACGGTCTCGTCCAGTTCATCGACCTCGATCACCTGCGGCAGTTCCACCCGCTGGACCAGCAGCTGCGCGATCCGGTCGCCGCGCGCGATGCTGATCGGTGCGGCCGGATCCAGATTGATCAGGCACACCTTGATCTCGCCGCGGTAGCCGGCATCGATGGTGCCCGGCGTGTTCACGATCGACAGCCCGGCGCGGGCGGCCAGTCCGGAACGCGGATGGATCAGTCCGACGGTGCCCACCGGCAGCGCGATCGCGATACCGGTGCCGACGAGCTGACGCCGGCCGGGGGCGAGTTCGAGGTCGATGGCGGAGTACAGGTCGATCCCCGCATCCTCGGGGTGCGCCCGGACCGGCAACGGCAGGTCGGGATCGAGGCGCAACAGCTTCAGCGGCGGGTAGGCGTCGGCAATCGAGGTCACTCCCGAAGCCTACTAGGCGGGGAACTAGGCTGGTGACCGTGATGGATTCAGCTGCCGCACCCGCACCGGAGCCGGACGCTCCCGCGCGGGGCGACCGGTACACCGAACGTCTGTCCGTGCCGTGGTGGTGGTGGCCGATCGCCGCCGCCATCGTCGCGCTGCTCGGCTACGAGGCCCAGCTGGCGGCCTACCGGCAGACTTGGAGCTTCGTCTTCTACCCGGTCTTCGCCCTGATCGTGGCCTGGCTCCTGGTGTCGATGGGCCGGGTGCGGCTGCGGGTGGACGCCGACGGCACCCTGCACGCGCACACCGCGATGCTGCCGCGCGAGGTGATCGCGCGCGGCGCGGTCATCCCGAAGTCCGCGCGCAGCGCGGCGATGGGCCGCCAGCTCGATCCGGCCGCCTTCCTGGTCTACAAGTCGTGGGTCGAGACGATGGTGCTGCTGGTGCTCGACGATCCCGACGATCCGACCCCGTACTGGCTGGTGTCCACCAGGAATCCGGGCGAGCTGCTCGCCGCGCTCGGACTCGAGGACGCCGCTGCGCAGCAGGAGCCGACGCCGCCGCAGGAGTGAGGCGCCGCGCTCCCGGGACGCAGACGCGGGTCGAGCGACGAAGACGACGATGGCGGCCACCCGATCGGGTGGCCGCCATCGTCGGTGAAGGGGCCGGACGGAGCGGGGCGGACGGTGCCGCCGCGCGGTCAGGCGCAGTCGACGCAGATCAGCTGGCCGCCGCGCTCCTCGGCGAGCCGGTTGCGGTGGTACACGAGGAAACAGCTCGAGCAGGTGAACTCGTCGTCCTGTTTGGGCACCACACGCACCGAGAGTTCCTCGCCGGACAGATCGGCGCCCGGCAGTTCGAACGATTCCGCGGTATCGGTTTCGTCGACGTCCACGTCGCCGGACTGGGCCTCGTTCCGGCGTGCCTTCAGTTCCTCGAGCGAATCAGTGGCCAGATCCTCGTCGTTACTGCGGCGGGGGGCGTCGTAGTCGGTTGCCATTGTGTGCCTCACCTAGGGTGTCGTCGTGCTTGCGTAAAGGGCTGTGGTGCTTGCCTGATCACCTGGGAGGCAATGCTTGTGGCACATCCTCCCGATACCCGCGGGGGCTTCCCTGAACACCGCGGGCGCCCGTATTCTAGAGCAGAGATACCGGGTTCGCAAGGGACGGCACACCGGGCCGAGTGCACGGGTGATCGGCGTCTCGCGCTCTAAGGTTGGGCGCATGGTTTCCACGTTCGCCACGGGCTACCCGACCGACGAGAAGGGTCGCCGCTTCCGCCGCCGCTCCTACCGGCCCGCGATCGTGATCGTCGCCGTGCTGGCGCTGATCGCGGTGATCGTCTGGTCGGTGGCACTGACCGGTGGCGGCGACGAGGCCCGGCCGGTGGACTGCCCGATGCCCTCGCAGACCGAGGGCGTCCGTCTGCAACCGGTGCAGAAGGCCGACCAGCTCAGCGTGGCGCCGGCCGCCCTCGGCCAGTTCCAGGTCACCGTGCTCAACGCCGGCGCCGCCCGCGGCCAGGCGCGGTCGATCTCCGATGATCTGGCGAAACAGGGCTTTGCACCCGGCGATCCGGCCTACGGCGACGACACCCTCTACGGCGAGCAGAAGCTCGACTGCGTGGCCCAGATCCGCTTCGGCCAGGCCGGCCAGAGCGCCGCGTCCTCGCTGTGGCTGGCCGTTCCGTGCGCCCAGCTGGTCAACGACGGCCGCGCCGGCACGGACGTGGAGCTCGCGCTCGGCGAGTACTGGGACGGCCTGTCCTCGAGCCAGGACGTGCAGGCCGCGCTCGAGGCGCTGCGCGCAGTGGATCCCAACAAGCCCAAGTCGACGGTCGATCCGCAGCTGATCGAGAGCGTGCACTCGATCAGCTGCTGACGCTCAGGCGTCGAGGCGTCGCAGGCCGCCGAGATCGTCGAGCACGTCGAGGAAGCGGTCGGCGATCCCCGGAGCGGCCGCGATCGTCGGATACCCCTCATCGCTGCGCGAGTCGGCCGGCGGCAACACGATCCGGGCGCCGGCCTCGGCGGCGATCAGTCCGCCCGCGGCCCAGTCCCACGGCGACAGCCCGTGTTCGATGTGCGCATCGACCGCCCCGGAGGCCACCATGCACAGATCCAGTGCGGCCGCGCCCACCCGGCGCAGATCGCGCACCTGCGGAAGCAGTCCGGCCACCAGCGCCCCCTGGGCCCGGCGCCGCCCGGGCGCATAGCCGAATCCGGTGGCGACCAGCGCCATCGACAGATCGGTGATCGCGTTCACCGACAGCCGTCGGCGGCCGTCGGGGCCGTCGCACCAGGCGCCGCCCCCGAGCGCCGCCCAGTAGGTCCGATCACGTGCCACGTCCACCACGGCCCCGGCCACCGACTCGCCGTCGACCTGGGCGGCCACCGACACCGCGTAGGCCGGGATGCCGTAGAGGAAGTTAACCGTCCCGTCGATCGGGTCGACCACCCAGCGCACCCCGGCCGGTGCCGCGGCACTGCCGCCGGCCTCCTCGCCGAGGACCGCATCGCCGGGCCGCCGCCGGCCGAGCAGTTCCCGGATGAAGGTCTCGGTCTCGGTGTCGGCCACGGTCACCGGGTCGGTGGGGGTGCTCTTGGCCGCGACACTCCGCTCCGGCGGCCGGTGACCGGTCTCCGGGAAGAGTTCGGTGCGCCGGCTGCGTGCTCGCGCCGCGGCCTCCTGCGCCACCTCCCGGGCCACCTGGGCGAGGGACTGCGCGTCGACTGATCGGGTCACACCGCAAGTCTAGGACGTGACGCGGCTGTGCGGCCGACCCGCACACCGGACACCGTCGCGCCGTAAGGTTGGCACACGGGAGAGTCCCGACCGCCCTCGCTCGCCGAAGGAGCCCGCATGGCTGATGTGACCTATCTCGGAGCCGATCGCTCTCCCGCCCCCGGCGGCGGACTGGGCATGGGCATCGACATCGGCGGCTCAGGCATCAAGGGCGCGATCGTCGATCTGCGCACCGGGCAGTTCGTCGGCGAACGTCACAAACTGCTCACGCCCCAGCCGGCGACCCCGGAAGCGGTGGCGCACAGCGTCTCTCACATCGTCGAGCATTTCGGCTGGACCGGCCCGGTGGGCCTGACCGTGCCGAGCGTGGTCCGCTCCGGACGGGTGCTCTCGGCCGCCAACATCGACCCCTCGTGGATCGGCGTGCAGGCCCAGACGCTCTTCGGCCGGGCGCTGGGCGGACGGGCGGTGACGGTCCTGAACGACGCCGACGCCGCCGGTCTGGCCGAGGTGCGCTTCGGCGGGGATCCGCGGGCCGCGGACGGGCTGGTCATCCTGCTCACCTTCGGCACCGGCATCGGCTCGGCCATGCTCTACAACGGCGTGCTGATCCCGAACAGCGAACTGGGCCATCTGGAGGTGGACGGCAAGGAGGCCGAGCATCAGGCCTCGGCCCGGGTTCGCACCGACAAGGGCTGGTCCTATCCGAAGTGGTCGACCAAGGTCTCGAAGGTGCTGGCGCACTACGAGCGGATCTTCTCCCCTGACCTGTTCATCGTCGGCGGCGGAGTCAGCCGCAAGGCCGATCGGTGGGTTCCCCTGCTGCAGGTGGACACTCCGGTGGTTCCGGCGCAGCTGCGCAACACCGCCGGGATCGTCGGCGCCGCGCTGGCCGTGGACGAGGGTCTCTGACGGCCGCGGACAACACGGCCGGCGCTGCGACCGGGAACGGGAGGGATCGATGACCTGCATCGGCCCGTGCCGGTGCGCGCGAAAGGGCGGCCGATGAGATTCTCGGGGCCGGACTTTCGTTACAATGGAACGCGTCGGTCTCGCACCGAACCCTCAAGCCCGAAAAGGCACGACACTCCCGCACAGCGGCGGGCGTCAGACCAGAGCGTCTGAGGCCGCCTGGCACGGCCGGTCGTGCCGCGCATGTTCTGCCAGTGGAAAGGCTGTACGTGGCAACCACGAAGTCCCAGGATGCCGTCACCGCGGATGCGGCTGCCGACGAGGCCAAGACCCCCGCCAGGAAGGCTCCGGCCAAGAAGACCCCCGCCAAGAAGACTGCGGCCAAGAAGACCACCGCCAAGAAGGCACCGGCCAAGAAGGCGCCCGCCAAGAAGGCCGCGGCCAAGAAGACCGCCGCCAAGAAGGCACCGGCCAAGCGGGCGACCACGAAGAAGGCCACCACCAAGGCGGCCGGCGAGGATCCGGATCTCGAGAACGAGACCGAGATCGACGACGCCGACCTGAATGCGCCGGACGACCTCGAAGAGGACACCGACCTCGACCTCACCGTCGACGAGGACGCCGACGACGAGGAGTCTGCTCCCGCCAAGGGGAAGGCCAAGGCCAAGGCCGACGCCAAGGAGAAGGACAAGGGCAAGGACGAGAAGTCCTCCGGCGACTTCGTCTGGGACGAGGAGGAGTCCGAGGCCCTGCGGCAGGCCCGCAAGGACGCCGAGCTCACCGCCTCCGCCGACTCGGTGCGCGCGTACCTCAAGCAGATCGGCAAGGTCGCGCTGCTCAACGCCGAGGAAGAGGTGGAACTGGCCAAGCGGATCGAGGCCGGCCTGTTCGCCACCGAACGCCTGCGCCGGGTGATGGAGTCCGGAGAGAAGCTCTCGGTGGCCCAGCGCCGCGACCTGAACTGGATCTCGCGTGACGGCAACCGCGCCAAGAACCACCTCCTCGAGGCCAACCTGCGTCTGGTGGTCTCACTGGCCAAGCGCTACACCGGCCGCGGCATGGCCTTCCTGGACCTGATTCAGGAGGGCAATCTGGGCCTGATCCGCGCGGTGGAGAAGTTCGACTACACCAAGGGCTACAAGTTCTCCACCTACGCGACCTGGTGGATCCGGCAGGCCATCACCCGCGCCATGGCCGACCAGGCCCGCACCATCCGTATCCCCGTCCACATGGTGGAGGTCATCAACAAGCTGGGCCGGATCCAGCGCGAGCTGCTGCAGGACCTGGGCCGCGAGCCCACTCCCGAGGAGCTCGCCAAGGAGATGGACATCACCCCGGAGAAGGTCCTCGAGATCCAGCAGTACGCCCGCGAGCCGATCTCGCTGGACCAGACGATCGGCGACGAGGGCGACAGCCAGCTCGGCGACTTCATCGAGGACTCCGAGGCCGTCGTGGCCGTGGACGCGGTGAGCTTCACCCTGCTGCAGGACCAGCTTCAGGACGTGCTCGACACGCTCTCCGAGCGCGAGGCCGGCGTGGTCCGGCTGCGCTTCGGCCTCACCGACGGACAGCCGCGCACCCTCGACGAGATCGGCCAGGTGTACGGGGTGACCCGCGAACGCATCCGGCAGATCGAGTCCAAGACCATGAGCAAGCTGCGCCACCCGAGCCGCTCGCAGGTCCTGCGCGACTACCTCGACTGAATCCGGCTCGACTGAATCCGGGTCGACCCGACCCCGACGGACACAACGGTTCCCGGGACTGAAATGCTCAGTCCCGGGAACCGTTTCCCGTCGGTGCGGTGCCCGCGTACGCGGGCGTCCGCCGGCCGGTCAGCTCTCGTCGAGCGCACCCAGCCCGGCGGCCAGAAGCACGTTCACCGACTCGCCGGCCTCCGCGAAGCCCGCGCCCACGGTCTGCCCGTTGACGTACCGGTAGTGGATGCCTTCGACGATCCCGGCGAGCTTGAAGAACGAGAGCGCCAGGTAGAAGCCGAAGTCGTGCAGCTCCCGGCCGGAGCTCTCCTGATAGCGCGCGATGATCGCGTCCTCGGGCAGATAGCCGGGTGCGGTGGCGACGTCGATCACCATGCCGGGGGCGATCCGGGCCAGCCGGTCGTACACGCACAGCAGCGACAGATCGGTGAGCGAGTCGCCGATCGTCGACAGTTCCCAGTCCACCACGGCCGCCGGTGCGTCGTCGGCGCTGTAGAGCACGTTGTCGAGCCGGTAGTCACCGTGCACGATGCCCGGTGCCCCGTCGGCCGGCACCCGCTCGGCGAGCCGTTCGTGCAGGGTCGCCATATCCGGCAGCTCCCGGGTGTGCGCCGCATCGAACTGCTTGCGCCAGCGCCGCACCTGCCGTCCGAGATAACCCTCCGGGCGGCCGAAGTCCGACAGCCCGACCTCCGCCGGATCCACCCGGTGCAGGGCTGCGAGGGTGTCGATCAGCCGCTCGCAGATCGTTCCGGTGCGCTCGGGCCCCAGCGGGACCAGATCGGCGGCGCGCCGGTACGGCACGCCGTCGATCAGCTCCATCACATAGAACGGGGCGCCGAGCACCTCCGGATCCGCACAGTGCGCATACATCGTGGGCACCGGCACCTCGGTCCCGGCCAGCGCCGACATCATCGTGTACTCGCGCCCCATGTCGTGCGCGGTCGCGAGCAGCTCCCCCACCGGCGGACGACGCAGGATCCAGGCCCGGTCGCCCTCGTTCTCGGTGAGCCGATAGGTCAGATTCGACTTGCCGCCCGCGATCAGCTCGGCGCTCAGACCGCCTGCGGCCGCGGCGACCCGGTCGGCGAACCACGGTTCGAGGACGTCGAGATCGAGGCCCGGCTGCTGCCGGCTCGCCGCGGTCATCAGAACACCATGACCGTGACGACCTCGGCGACCAGCGCGGGCTTGGACTCGCCCTCGATCTCCACGGTCACCTTCTCCACCACCTGGTAGCCGGCCGGGGTCTGGTTGACCTCGGTCACCTCGAAGCCGCCGCGCACCCGCGAGCCCACCCGGACCGGCGAGGGGAAACGGACCTTGTTGGCCCCGTAGTTGATGCCCATCTTCGGTCCGGTGACCTGCCAGGCCTGCTTGCGCAGCAGAGGCACCAGCGACAGGGTCAGGTAGCCGTGGGCGATGGTGCCGCCGAACGGCCCCGCCGCGGCCTTCTCCTGGTCGACGTGAATCCACTGGTGGTCGCCGGTGGCGTCGGCGAACAGGTTGACCTGCTCCTGGGTCACCTCGGTCCATTCGGAGTGGCCCAGGTGCCTGCCGACCGCGTCGCGCAGTTCCTGCTCACCGTTGATCGTCGTGATGTCCGCCATGTCGCCCGCCTCAGTCCTTCGGGCCGCCGGCCACGTACAGGACCTGGCCGGAGACGAAGCCGGCGCCCTCGGAGGCGAAGAAGCTCACCGCATGGGCGATGTCGGCGGGCTCACCGACACGCTGCACCGGGATCTCCTTGGCCGAGAAGGCCTTGAAGTCCTCGAAGGGCACGCCGAGACGCTCGGCGGTGGCGGCGGTCATGTCGGTGGCGATGAAGCCGGGAGCGATGGCGTTGGCGGTGACGCCGAACTTGCCGAGCTCGAGGGCGAGGGTCTTGGTCAGGCCCTGCATGCCGGCCTTGGCGGCCGAGTAGTTGGCCTGGCCGCGGTTGCCCAGCGCCGAGGTGCTCGACAGGTTGACGATGCGGCCCCAGCCCTCCTTCGTCTGGTACTTCTGCACCTCGCGCGACATCAGGAAGGCACCGCGCAGATGCACCGCCATGACGGTGTTCCAGTCGTCCACGCTCATCTTGAAGAGCAGGTTGTCGCGGATGACGCCGGCGTTGTTGACCAGGATGGTGGGAGCGCCGAGCTCGGCGGCGACCTTGTCGACCGCGGCGACGACCGCCGCCTCGTCGGACACGTCCGCGCCCACGCCCACGGCCTTGCCGCCGGCGGCCACGATCTCGTCGGCGACCTTCTGCGAGGCTGCCTGGTCCAGATCGATCACGGCGACGGCATGACCGTCGTCGGCCAGCCGTCGGGCCACCTGGGCGCCGATGCCGCGGGCGGCACCGGTCACGATCGCAACACGCTGAGTTGTCATTCTCTACTGTCTCCTTCTCGGGGTGCGGCGGCTGCGGCGAACACCGCGCCGCCGGGTGAATCTCGGGTCCGGTGTCGGACTCAGCGCTCGCCGGCCACCTGGTCGACGCGCTGCTGGAGTTTGTTCATGCCGGCGAGCCAGCGGTCGGTGTCCGCGGCCCGGGCCGCGTAGTACCCGGCCACCTCCGGGTGCGGCAGGATCAGGAACCGATCACCGTCGAGTGCGGCGAGCACGTCGTCGGCCACCTGTTCGGGGGTGAGGGCGCTGTCGTGGCTCAGCACCTCCTGCAACGGACCGGAGTTGTCGAGCATCCGGGTCTGGACGCCCTGCGGGCAGATCGCCTGCACCACGATGCCGCGGTGCCGGTAGGTGGCGCTGAGCCATTCGGCGAAGGCCACCGATCCGTGCTTGGTGACCGAGTACGCCGGTGCGCCGAGCATGGTGAGCAGTCCGGCGGCCGACGCGGTCACCACGAAGCGTCCCCCACCCGCCTCGAGCCAGCCGGGCACCAGCGCCCGTGCCGCGCGCACGTGGGCCATCACGTTGACCTCGACGGCCAGCGCCCAGTCCCGCTCGTCGGCCTGCAGCCCCTGCCCGTTGTCGACGCCGGCGTTGGCGAACCAGGCGCCGATCGGACCGTAGGCATCGACGGCCCGCTCGATGAGGGCGGCGATCCCGGCCTCGGAGGCGGCGTCACCGGCCACTGCCAGCGCCCGACCGCCGTCGGCGGTGATCCCGGCGGCCACCGCCTCGGCGCTCTCCGCGTTCAGGTCGGAGACCACCACTGCGGCGCCGCGGCCGGCCAGCGCCCGGGCCAGGGCTCCGCCGATGCCGCCGCCGGCGCCGGTCACCACCACGCAGGCACCGGCCGGATCGAATCCGGGGCCGGTCATCTAGACGCCGCCCATCAGCAGGACGCCGCCGTCGACGACCAGCGTCTGTCCGGTCATCCAGCCGGCATCCGCGGAGAGCAGGAAGGTGACCACCGAGCCGATGTCGTCGGGCTCGCCGAGTCGCTTGAGCGGGTAGGCCGCACTGACCTCAGCCTCCCGCCCTTCGTACAGGGCGGTGGCGAAGCGGGTCTTGACCACCGCGGGGGCCACCGCGTTGATCCGGATGTCCGGGCCCAGCTCCACGGCCAGTTCCTCGGTCAGATGGATCACCGCGGCCTTGGAGACGCCGTAGAAGCCGATGCCGGGCGCCGGACGCAGGCCCGCCACCGAGGCCACATTGACGATCGCGCCGCCGTGCTCGCCGAGCCAGGCCCGGCGCGCCTTCTTCACCCAGGACAGCGAACCGACCACGTTCACGTCCAGGATCTTGCGGGCCGCCTCCTCCTCGATGTCCATCAGCGGCCCGTACACCGGATTGATGCCGGTGTTGTTGACCAGGAAGTCCAGACTGCCGAAGGTGTCGACGGCCGCCGCCACCACCTCGTCCTGGTGGTCGGCGTCGTCGGCCCGGCCGGCCACGGCCAGCGCGTGCTCCGGGCCGCCGAGCTGTTCGACCGCCGCATCGAGGGCATCTTGTTTGCGGGCGGTGATCACCACGCGGGCACCGTCGTCCACCAACCGCTGGGCGATCGCCAGACCGATGCCCCGGCTCGCACCGGTCACCACGGCGGTCTTCCCCGCGAAACGCTGTTCACTCATCGGAATGTTCGTCCTCTCCACGACGTCAATCTCTACCGACTAAGCGCTCGCTTAGCTAGGCTCTACTGTGCACGGTGGACCGCCGCCGCGTCAACCACTCTGCCGAATCGACGGCGCCGACGGACCGGTACCGGGAAAGGACCAGCCGATGACCGACACTCCCGCCCCTCGCAGCGCCCGAGCGGCCCGCGACCGGTTGCTCGGCGCCGCCATCGAGGCCTTCGCCCAGCGCGGCTTCCACGGCACCACCACCCGCGATCTGGCCGCCGCGGCCGGAATGAGTCCGGCCGCCGTCTACGTGCACTACCGCACCAAGGAGGAGCTGCTCTTCGAGATCTCGCTCACCGGTCACCGCTACACCCTCGCAACGATCGAGGCGGCCGACGATCCCGGAGCCACGCCGCCGCAACGGCTGCATGCGGTGATGCACGCCTTCGCTCTCCATCACGCCGTCGACCACACCGCCGCGCTGGTGGTCAACTACGAGATGGCCGCACTCGCCGAGGAGCACCGGCAGCAGATCCGGGAGATCCGGGCGCAGATCAACGCGCTGATCCGCGGAATCGTCGACGCCGGGGTGGCCGACGGCGTGTTCCGCATCGGCGATCCGCGTACCGCCACTCTGGCGCTGGTCTCGATGGGCGTGGACATCGCCCGCTGGTACCGGCCCGGCCGCGAGCTGTCCGCCGGGCAGATCGCCGATTTCTACGCCGAGCTGGCCCTGCGTACTGTGGACAGTGCCGAGACGAACGTGGTGCGCGACACACCGTAGCCGAGCACGGGAACAAAGCAAACGCGCCGATCGTCTGACAGAGTGAGAAGCGTGCCGGGACCGCCGACACGCTCCTTGAACGAAAGGGACGGAGAAAGCCATGACTGACAACGCCACTACAGCGATCGTCTCCACCCCACTGACCGCCGCCGACCGCTGCGATCGCTGCAGCGCCGCGGCCAAGGTGCGTGCCACTCTGCCGGGGGGCGGCGAGCTCCTCTTCTGCGGGCATCACTACAACGACCACGAGGCACGGCTGGTGGAGGCCGGGGCCACGATCAGCGAATGATGCGCTGACCCGCCGACGCGGCGGGATGTGACGAACGACGAGGGAGGCGAGCCTGCGGGCTCGCCTCCCCTTTTTCATCTCGCCGGCGCTACTTCCAGGTGCGCAGGGCCGCGATCCGCTCCTTGAGCTGCTCGGCGGTGGCCATCGCCGTCGGCGGCCCGCCCAGCCGCTCACGGAGCTCGTTGTGCACCTGACCGTGCGGCCGGCCCGTCCGGTGATGGTGCAGCGCGACGAGCGTGTTGAGCTCCTTGCGCAGGGCGTGCAGATTCTCGCCGGTCGCCCGTTCGGCCGGATTGGGCGCGGCCGCTGCCTGTTCGTCGCCGGCCGGGCGGGGCGCCGACGATCGGGTGGTGACCTGCTGGGCCTGCCGCTGCTGCAACAGCGTCCGCACCTGCTCCGCATCGAGCAGGCCCGGGAGTCCCAGATAGTCCGACTCCTCGTCGGAGCCGACCAGGGTGGCGGTGCCGAACGAGGAACCGTCGTAGATCACCTGGTCGAGTTCGGCGCTGGCGTGCAGCGACTGGAACGCCGGCTCCTCCTCTCCCGGCTCGTCCTCGGTCTTGTTGGCCTCGGCGAGCGCCGCATCGTCGAAGCCGTCGGACTCGCGGTGCGGTTTGCCGAGCACGTGATCGCGCTGCTGCTCGAGCTCGCTGGCCAGCTGCAGCAGCACCGGCACCGACGGCAGGAAGACGCTCGCGGTCTCACCGGGACGGCGTGAGCGAACGAAGCGGCCGATCGCCTGGGCGAAGTACAACGGCGTGGAAGCGTTGGTGGCATAGACGCCCACGGCCAGCCGCGGCACGTCCACGCCCTCGGAGACCATGCGCACCGCCACCATCCACAGATCGTCGGAGGCGGCGAACTCCTCGATCCGCGCGCTGGACTTGGGTTCGTCGGAGAGCACCACCGTCACCGGCCGGCCGCTGATCTCGGTGAGCAGCTCCGCGTAGTCGCGGGCGTTCTGCTGATCGGTGGCGATCACCAGACCGCCGGCATCGGGCACCCCCGACTCGCGCAGCCGGACCAGCCGGCGATGGGCGGCCGAGAGCACCGCCGGGATCCAGTCGCCGTGCGGGTCGAGCGCGGTGCGCCAGGCCCGCGCGGTCTGCTCGGCCGAGAGCGGCTCCCCGAGGCGTGCGGTGAACTCCTCACCGGCGCTGGTGCGCCAGGCCGCCTGGCCGGAATAGGCCAGGAAGACCACCGGGCGGACGACGCCGTCGGCGAGAGCATCGGCGTACCCGTAGCTGTGGTCGGCCTTCGAACGCTGACCGCCGCCCGGCTCCGGTTCGTAGGTGACGAACGGGATCGGCGAATCGTCGGACCGGAACGGGGTTCCGGTCAGCGACAGCCGGCGTTCGGCGTCGGAGAAGGCCTCCCGGATGCCGTCGCCCCAGGAACGGGCGTCGCCGCCGTGGTGGATCTCGTCGAGGATCACCAGGGTGCGGCGCCGCACGGTGCGCTCCCGGTGCAGGTACGGGTGCGCGGCGACCTGAGCGTAGGTGAGCACCACGCCGTCGAAATCGGAGCTGGTGGCGCCGGCCGAGTTGGAGAAGTTCGAGTCCAGTGCGATCCCGGCGCGGGCGGCCGCCGCGGCCCACTGGTGTTTGAGGTGTTCGGTGGGCGCCACCACGGTGACCCGCTCGACGGTGCGGTCGGCGAGCAGTTCGGCCGCCACGCGCAGACCGAAGGTCGTCTTGCCCGCACCGGGCGTCGCCACCGCCAGGAAGTCCTGGGGACGCTTGGTGAGGTATTTGGTCAGTGCCCGGCGCTGCCAGGCGCGCAGCGGCGCCTTGAGGGCAGCCCGCGAAGCCGGATCAGTGGATGGAGGTAGCCCCGCAGTAGTCATATCGCGATCGATTCTAGCCCGCGCCGAAGACACTTTCCTTTCCGCCACAGCGGCGCCGCCGCCACGCCGCACGGTGCCCCCGTCTCCGATCTGCACCCACCGATCGGCCATGCTTGATCTATCAGCGCAGACGAGAACACCGAACCGATCGGTGAAACTCCCCGCCGACCGGAACCGGTCGAGCGGCTCGGACCCGTGCGCGGATTCGGCCGGCTGGTCTGGCGTACCGCGGTGGGCGCCTTCGACGACGGGATCATCGGCTGGGCCGCCCAGGCGGCCTTCTGGCAGGCGCTGTCGCTGGCTCCGCTGCTGCTGGCGGTTCTGGGCAGCCTCGGCTACATCGGCGGCCTGTTCGGCCCGGACACCGTCGACACGATCAGCCGCAACATCATCTCCTTCGCCGGGAGTATCTTCACCGAGAACGTGGTCGACGACGTGATCCGTCCGACGGTGGACAACGTCCTCAGCCGCGGCCGCGTCGGGGTGATCTCGTTCGGCTTCATCCTGTCGCTGTGGGCCGGATCGTCGGCCATGTCCTGCTATGTGGCGGCCATCTGCCGCGCCCACGACCAGCACCAGGTGCGCAATCCGGTGTGGCAGCGCATCTTCGCGCTGATCATCTACATCTTCTTCATCATCACCGCGGTGATCGTGCTGCCGCTGGTGGCTCTGGGACCGACCTACCTGCGGCGGATCGTGCCCGACGACTGGCACCGGGCGGTGACGGTGGTGATCGACTGGGCCTACTTCCCGGTCGTCGGACTGATCCTGATCATCGCCCTGGTATTGCTCTACCGCTTCGCCCTGCCCTATCCGCTGCCCTGGCTGCGGCTGGTGCCCGGGGCCTTCGTGGCCGGGGTGTTCTTCTGGCTGGCGACCTATGTGCTGCGCTTCTACCTGACCACGCTGGCGGAGATGGGCTACAGCTTCGGCGCGCTGGCCACCCCGATCGCATTCATGCTCTTCGGCTTCTTCTTGGGCTTCTCGATCGTCGTCGGCGCCGAATGCAATGCCGCCATCCAGCAGCTGTGGCCCACCGAGCACGACGGCCCGGTGGTCCGGTCGTGGGTGAGCGAGCAGACCTCGGATCTGACCGACACCCTGCGCCGCCGGGCCATCCGGCCGGGCCGGACCGCGCGCAACCGCCGGGACGACGAACCGGGCGGCCCGGCGTGAACGCCGGCTACTTCTTCATCTTCTCGTAGATCTTCTTGCACTTGGGGCACACCGGCGAGCCGGGCTTGGCCGACTTGGTCACCGGGAAGACCTCACCGCAGAGAGCGACCACGTGCGAGCCCATGACCGCGCTCTCGGCGATCTTGTCCTTCTTCACGTAGTGGAAGACCTTGGGGGTGTCGTCGTCCTGTTCGGTCCGTTCGTCGATGTCGGGGCGTTCGATCGTCTGAGTAGCCATGTCTTCATTCTGACCCAGCCGCCCCGGCCCGCGCACCCCGACCGGTGCGCCCGCTTGCCCCTAGTGGAACAGTGGAGGGTATGGCACGGGACAGCGGGAACGGCGAGCACGGCAGGGATCGCGCGGACAGTTTCCTGATCACCGGCGCCGAGTCCAGTCTCGAAGACCAGCACAAGGAGCGCATCCGCCGCTACACGATGCTGATGAGCATCCGGATCCCGGCGCTGATCATCGCCTCGGTCGTCTACGTGCAGACGCACAACGCCTGGTGGGCGGTGGGCATCATCGTGCTGTCGATTCCGATTCCGTGGATCGCGGTGCTCATCGCCAACGATCGGCCCGCCCGCAAGAAGGGCGAGGTGCAGTACTACCGCTACGGTCCCGGGCGGACGGTCGGCCCGCCCGAGATCACCGAGGAGCCCGCCCCGCCCGCCGAGCCGGTCCCCGACGATCCGCGCGTGATCGAAGCCCACCTGGCCGACGACGACATCCCCGACGACGACATCCCCGACGGCCAGACCGGCGAGAACCCCGCCGGAACGGACTCCGACGACCCTCAGTGACTTCTCAGACTCCTCGGGAACCTTCTGGGCACCCGATGCGTTAGACCTGGTGAACGCACATTGAGGACTTCACCTCATGTGGACTCCCAGCGCGGGAGTTTCGTTGTGGAATCGAGGAGGCAGCCAGACATGACCAGCCCGACCCGTACCCGCCCCACGCCCACCGCCGAGGACCTGGACGCCCAGTCCCCGTCTGCGGATCTGGTGCGTGTCTACCTCAACGGCATCGGCCGGACCGCCCTGCTCAACGCCGAGCAGGAGGTGGAACTGGCCAAGCAGATCGAAGCCGGGCTGTACGCGCGCCACCTCCTCGACTCGGGTAAACGCCTCACCCCCGCCCGTAAGCGCGATCTCACCACCATCGTGCGCGAAGGCGAGGCCGCCCGCGCCCACCTGCTCGAGGCCAACCTGCGCCTGGTGGTCTCGCTGGCCAAGCGCTACACCGGCCGGGGCATGCCCCTGCTCGACCTGATCCAGGAGGGCAATCTGGGCCTGATCCGCGCGATGGAGAAGTTCGACTACGCCAAGGGCTTCAAGTTCTCCACCTATGCCACCTGGTGGATCCGGCAGGCCATCAGCCGCGGCATGGCCGATCAGAGCCGCACCATCCGGCTCCCCGTCCACCTGGTGGAGCAGGTCAACAAGCTGGCCCGGATCCGGCGCGAGCTGCACCAGCAGCTCGGCCGCGAGGCCACCGACGACGAGCTGGCCGCCGAGTCGGGCATCCCGGCCGAGAAGATCGCCGATCTGATGGATCACAGCCGCGACCCGGTGAGCCTGGACATGCCCGTCGGCAACGACGAGGAGGCTCCGCTCGGCGACTTCATCGAGGACGCCGAGGCCACCTCGGCCGAGGCGGTGGTGATCTCCGGACTGCTGCACTCGGACATCCGCAGCGTGCTGGGCACCCTCGACGACCGTGAGCGCCAGGTGATCACCCTGCGCTACGGCCTCGAGGACGGCCAGCCGCGCACCCTCGACCAGATCGGCCGCTCGTTCGGGCTCTCCCGCGAGCGGGTCCGCCAGATCGAGCGCGAGGTGATGGGCAAGCTGCGCCAGGGCGATCGGGCCGACAAGCTCCGCGCCTACGCCAGCTGATCGCGGGCGGCCGCTGCCGCCGCCCCACCGCAGCACCGCACGAGTCCGCCGGCTTCCGAGCCGGCGGACTCGTCGCTATCCGAGCCGCCGCGGCCCGGTGTCGGCCAGAGTCGGCACCGGGCCGACCTTGATCCGCGCCGAGAGCACATAGGTGCCGTCCTCGGACGACAGGATGGGCTCGCACACCAGCGAACGGATCTCGGGCACGTCGTCGACCAGTGCCGAGATCCGGGTCAGCAGGTTCACCAGGCTCTCGATGTCGGCGGGCGCCTCGACCTCTCCCGAAGTGAGCAGCCGCGCCGACCGCGGCTGCGCGATGAGCTCGCGGGCATCCTCGAGGGTCAACGGGACGGCCCGGTACCCGCGGTCGTCGAGGGCATCGAAGAGCCGGCCCGACAGCCCGAACGAGACGATCGAGCCGAACGAGGGATGCTCGGTGGCCCCGATGCGGGTGCCGAGACCCTTGGGCGCCATCTTCTGCACCTGCAGCACCTGGTCACCGGTCAGCTCCTGCAGTTCCCGGAAGGCCGAGATCACCGCCGTCGCATCGGAGAGGTCGAGCCGGGCGCCCTCGCGGTCGAGCCGGCCGATCCACTCCGGGGAGGTGGCCTTCACGGCCACCGGCATGCCCAGTTCACGAGCGGCCGCCGAGGCCTCGTGCATGGTCCGCACCTCCCGGAAGGGCACCACGTCGATCCCGTACCAGTCCAGCACCTGGGCGGCCTCGCCCGCGGTCAGGTCGCGCGGGCCGTCGGCCATCGCCTCACGCACCAGCGAGCGGGCCGCCTCGGTGTCCACCCCGGTCAGCTCCACCGGCTCGTCGTCGGGCCGCTGCCGCCACTGGGCGTAGCGCCAGCTGCGTGCCAGCGCCGCGGCGGCACGCTCGGGACTCGGGTACGACGGGATCGATCCGCGGGTGGGCATCCCGTCCGGGCCGGGCACCGACAGCTCGTCGGGAATGCCCTCGACGGCCAGGAAGGTGGTCACGATCGGCTTGTTCGGCAGCACCCCGGGCTGATCCGGTTCGCTCGGGGCGATGTCCGGGGCGCCCACCGCGTGCCGCAGCGCCTGCGCGTACTCGGCGGTGTCCACCGCCACCGGCGGCACGAAGACCACGATCACCGCGTCGACGCCGTCGTCGTTCATCGCCACCTGGACGGCCTCGGCCAGATCGCTGCGGGTCACCGCCGGCCCCAGATCCACCTTGGCCACCACCTGCAGCCCGGAGCGCTGCGCGGTGTCGGCGGCCAGCGAGGCGATCACCGACGAGTTGCCGATGATCGCGGTCCGCGGCCCGGCCGGCAGCGGCTGATGCGCGAGGACCGTCGCGGTGTCGAAGAGCTCGTCGATGGTGTCCACCTGCAACACCCCGGCCTGGGTGAGGACCATCTTGGCGATGCTGTCCTCGACGGCACCGTAGCGTTCGGAGAGCACTCCCACCTGGGTCATGGCGGCCCGGCCCGACTTGATCGCCACCACCGGCTTGGACCGGCTCAGCCGCCGGGCGATCCGGCCGAACTTGCGCGGGTTGCCGAAGTTCTCCAGATAGAGCAGCACCACGTCGGTGGCATCGTCGGTGTCCCAGTACTGCAGGACGTCGTTGCCGGAGACGTCGGCGCGGTTGCCCGCCGAGACGAAGGTCGACAGGCCCAGCTGCCGCCGCGCCGCGGTGTCGAGGATGGTGATGCCCAGCGCACCCGACTGGCAGAAGAAGCCCACCCGGCCGCTGCCGGGGATGCGCGGGGCCAGCGTCGCATTGAGCGCGATCTCCCGATCGTTGTTGACCACGCCGAGAGCGTTGGGCCCCACCAGCCGCATGCCGTGCGCCCGCACCTGCTCGACCAGCGCGAGTTCGGCGGCCCGCCCCTCGAGCCCCTTCTCCGCGAAACCGGCCGAGACCACCACCAGAGCCTTGACGCCCTTGCTCAGACAGTCGTCGAGGACCTCGCTCATGCCGGCCGCCGGCACCGCGACCACCGCCAGGTCCACCGGGTCCGGAATGTCGCGGACGCTGGCATAGGCCCGGATCCCGCGCACCGAGCGGGCCTGCCCGGGACCGTTGACCGGGTAGACCGGCCCGGTGAAGCCCGCGGCGAGAATGTTGGCGAGCAGCACGTTGCCCACCTTCTGCACGTCGTTCGACGCGCCGATCACCGCGATGGAACCGGGTCGTAGGAGGTTGGCGATGCTGCGCGCCTCCGAGGCGCGCTCACGGGCGTTGCGCACCGAGGTGAGGGCATCGGTCGGATCGATCTTGAACTCCACGTGCACCGTCGAACCGTCGAAACTGCGGCTGATCTGGTATCCGGCGTCCCGGAAGACCGCCACCATGTTCGGGTTCTCGGAGAGCACCTCGGCCTCGAACTCGGTGAAGCCGTTCTCCGCGGCCGCCCCGGCCAGATGCTCGAGCAGGATCGGTCCGAGCCCGCGGCCCTGGTGGGTGTCGGCGATGACGAAGGCCACCTCGGCCGAATGCGGCTTGTCCATGGCTGCCAGGCCCTCGTAGAGCCCCATGCCGATGATCTCGTCGCCGAGCATCGCCAGCAGCGCCACCCGGTTGCGGTAGTCCACCGTGGTCATCCGGACCACCTCGCGCGGCGGCAGCGTGGGGGTGGGACCGAAGTAGCGCAGGTACCGCGTGCGCTCGGACAGTCCGTCGTGGAAGCGGACCAGCGCATCGGCATCGGTCGGTGCGATCGGCCGCAGGTGCACCACCCCGCCGTCGGAGGCGAGCACATCGGCCGTCCAGTGCTGCGGGTAGGCGCGGGGCTGTTCGGGGGTGTCAGTCACGGGGATCCTCCGGGTCCAGTCCGTGCAGCGGGAACACCGCGCGACGGGTTGAAGCGATGGCTCGATCGGTCTGCTGCTGGGAGGCATCGGAGATGCCCTCGGGCGGCTCGCCCCCGCTGTCTCCGTCCCACGGGACGTAGTCGACGTTGCCGTTGTCGCCCATCATCGCCACCGGCGGGCGCGCATAGTCGGGATGGACCTCGCTGCCGGCGCTGATCGCCTCGGCCAGCCACTCCTGCCCCACCGGGGTCGCCGGATCCACGTCCCGGTCCAGCGCCACCGCCAGCAGGTGCGTCCACGAACGGGGCACCACGTTGATCACGCCGTAGCCGCCGCCGCCGACCGCGATCCAACGGCCCTCGCAGTACTTGTCGGCCAGCTCACGCAAGGCGCGCATGGCCGCCGCCTGACCGTCGACGGTCAGCGCCAGATCGGTCAGCGGATCGGCGCGATGACTGTCCACACCGATCTGGGTGAGGATGATCTGCGGCCGGAAGGCGGCGAGCATCGACGGAACCACGGCATGAAATGCCCTCAGCCACAAGCGATCAGCGGTGCCCGGCATCAGTCCGAGGTTCACTGTGGCGCCCAGCGCCCCGTCCTGGCCCACCTCGGTGGGCCAGCCGGTGCCCGGCCACAGGGTGGCGGGATGCTGGTGCACCGAGATGGTCATCACCCGCGGATCGGCCTCGAAGCAGGTCTGCACCCCGTCACCGTGGTGGGCGTCGATGTCCACATAGGCGATCCGGTCGTAGCCCTGCTCGAGCAGCCACTTGATGGCGATCGAGCAGTCGTTGTAGATGCAGAATCCGGCGGCGTGGCCGGCCATCGCGTGATGCATGCCGCCACCGATGTTCACCGCTCGCCGGACCGCCCCCGAATGCACCGCCTGGGCCGCCGCCAATGTGCCTCCGACCAGGATGGATCCCGCCTCGTGCATCCGGTCGAAGACCGGATTGTCATCGCTGCCGAGGCCGAACAGCCGCTCGAGCATCGGACCCGACAGCGAGGCTGTACCCGAGCCGACCGCCCGGACCGCGTCGATGTAGCCGGGCGTGTGCACGGTGCGCAGGACGTCGTCGTCCACCGGCAGCGGCGGAGCCGGATCGACACCGTCGAGAACCCCCAGACTGCCGGCCAGCGACATGGTCAGCGCCAGCCTGATGGGGCTCATCGGATGCGTGTACGCCCACTTGTATTCGAGGAACTCCTCGCTCCAGATGACAGCTGCGCTCACGTGTTCCTCGATTCCGACGCCACAGGGAATACGCTAGTGCCTCAATACGTCTCTTATCCAGGTAACCTGGACGTCGGCGAAAGGACTGAGGTTTCCGTGAACGATCTTGTCGACACCACCGAGATGTACCTGCGTACGATCTACGACCTCGAAGAGGAGGGCATCGTTCCGCTGCGGGCTCGCATCGCCGAGCGGCTCGAGCAGAGCGGCCCCACCGTCTCCCAGACCGTGGCGCGCATGGAGCGCGACGGCCTCGTGCGAGTGGCCGGGGATCGGCATCTGGAACTGACCGACGAGGGTCGGGCACTGGCGATCTCCGTCATGCGCAAGCACCGGCTCGCCGAGCGCCTGCTCGTCGACGTCATCGGCATGCCCTGGGATCAGGTCCACGAAGAGGCCTGCCGCTGGGAACATGTGATGAGCGAGAACGTGGAGCGCCGACTGCTCGAGGTGCTCGGCAACCCGACCACCTCCCCGTACGGCAACCCGATTCCCGGACTCGAGGACCTCGGTGTGAATCCGCCCGCCGTGCAGGCGCGCCCCGAACGCCTGGTGGAGCTGCCCGAGGGCGAGTCCGCCGTGATCATCCGCCGGATGTCCGAGCACGCGCAGGCCGATCCTGAGCTGATCGCCGACCTGCGCGAGGCCGGCGTGGTCCCCAATGCACGTGTGACGGTGTCGGTGAATCCGCGCTCGGTCACCATCAACACTCCCGGTCACGAGGGTCTGACGTTGTCCGCGGAGATGGCGCACGCCATCTTCGTCGAACGCGTCTGATCCGTCCGACGGGGTTCACCCCGCCGGACGATGCGTCCGCGGTGGCAGCGCCACGTCCAGCTGGTCGGCCAGGGTCACCGAGAAATCGTTGACATCGGCCAGCTCGGACGGCCGCAGGCCGTGGAAGAGCGCCGTGTTCAGCAACTGCGCCAGGTGGTAGTCCGGATCGTGTTCGAGGGCGCGGTCGAGCGCCGCCCCCGCATACACCCCTTCGCCGGCCATGTAGTGCAGATGCCCCAGGAGGGTGGCTGCGGCGGCACCGGCCCGGCCGTCGAGTCTGCGGGCGAGGACGCGCCACAGGTCCTCGGCGGCATCCCGCCGGTCGGTCAGCGCCAGGGCCAGCAGCAGATCCCGGGCGTGCACCGAACTGATCGCCTCGGCCAGCGCGTTCATCCGGTCGCACGACAGGTCACCGGTCCCCCGCTCGAGCTGGTCGAGGATCAGCCGGCAGCGCCGGGCGTCGGCGGGACCGGGCGGGGCGGGCGGGACGATCGGGGTCCGGGCCCGGCACGGCCGGTCCGCGCAGTGCGGCAGCGGCGCGAGCTGTCCGGCGATCTCGGTGCGGTCGGCGCACACCTGCCGCCCCGAGCGGACCGCGCGTGCCAGCGCCACCGCCGACAGCGCCGGATCGCTGAGCAGCCCGGATGCTTCCGGTGGCCAGAGGAACGGAACCTCCGGGATCATCGGTGCGAAGCAGTGGAACCAGCGCGCCCCGGCCACTACCGCCGGCAGCGCGAATCCCGCGGACAGCCCGCCGGCCGGACCGAAGGCACGATCGACCATCCGGAAGAAGGTGCGGTAGTCCCGGGGCGCATCCGGTCCGGCCTTCGCATCGACCCGCACCGCCACCGTGCCGACCACGCCCTCGTACCGGGCGGCGACGCCGCCGAGCTTGGTCAGCTGGCGGCGCATCTCGAAATCGGGCCTGCCCTGCTCGTCGAGGTCGAGGTCGATCCGGATGGTGGCGATGAGCCGGCCCCGGTCGGTGAAGGCCAGCAGAACCAGCGACTCCTCCGGCGGGAAGCCGAGCAGCGCGGGCAGCGCCGCCAGCAGTGCGTCGGGGTCGGCCGGGACCACTTCGTCATCCGGGAACTGCTGCGGCGAGATGCTCATGCATCCAGGGTTGGTCTCCGGGATCCGTTCGGCCAGAGCACTTTCCACAGGCCCGCCGCCGTCCACAGGTCAGCCGAAAGCGCTGCGGACCGCGGTGTCGAAGAGGTATTCGGTGGCCGTGCGCTCCGCGGTGTCGAGCTCGCCGTCCGGATGCCGGTTCTGGACGTACACCCGGATGTCGCCGCGCTGCGCGATCCATTCGTCGATCCGGGTGGCCGCTGCGCCGCCGGGTGCGCTCAGCGTCCACACCGCCGCCGTCACCGCCGCGTCGCTGCCCTCCGGGGACCGCGCCTGCACCGGCGTCACACTCATGCGCTGGGCACCGGTGGCGCCGCCGGTGAACTCCGGGCACTGCCGGCGCGCCGCCTCGAGCTCGTCGAGGCCGCCCGTGACCTTGACCACCGCGGTGGTCAGGGTGCCCTGCGCCGGGCCGCCGGGCCCCACCCGGATCTGTGCGGTGCCGGTGTCGACGGCCGCCGGGGTGCACCCGGGCGGACTCACCTCGCCCCGCAGCGGCCGGAAGGTGATGTCGGCCAGCGCGCCCGGCACCTGAGCCGCCGGCACCGCGGTCGCCGCACCGTACGGGAAGTCCGCCGGGGCCACCGCCCGCTCCGCCAGATCCACGGTCCGCGACGGTTCGCCCGGGACGGTGCAGGCCGTGGCGGCCAGCACCGCCGCCAGCACGAGGCCTGCCGGGCCTGCGGATCGGAAGAGGCGCACGCGTCCACTCTGCCACGCGAAGCCGGGCGGGCCGGGAATGACCCGCCACGATGCGGCGTTGGATGCAGACAGGTCCCGGATACGGGACAATGGATATTCGTCGCGAGCGATCTCGCACGATGAAGGGAGAACCCATGAACGAGCGGTCCGAAGACCGTCGCTCGCTGTATGAGCTCGAGTTCCCCGGCCCCGCCGTGTCCGGCCCACGCGGCGACGGACCGGTGCTGGTGCACGCCCTCGAGGGATACGCCGACGCCGGCCACGCCGTCTCGCTGGCCGCCGGACACCTGCGCGACGCCCTCGACTCGGAGCTGGTGGCCACGTTCAACGCCGACGAACTGATCGACTACCGTTCGCGCCGGCCGACCATCGGCTTCAGCGGCGACCGTTTCCACGACGTCCAGATGCCGACGCTGACCATGCACGCTCTGCGCGACAACAACGGTGTGCCCTTCCTGCTGCTCGACGGCTCCGAGCCGGATCTGCGGTGGGAGCAGTTCACCTCGGCGATCAGCACCCTGGCCGAACGCTTCGGCGTCTCCCAGGTGGTGGGCCTGAACTCCATCCCGATGGGGGTCCCGCACACCCGTCCGTCGACGGTCACCGCGCACGGCACCGACGACCAGTCCATCGGCGACCTGAATCGCTGGGGCGGCGAGATGCGGCTCCCGGCCAGCGCCTCGATGCTGCTCGAACTACGGCTCGGCGAGGCCGGCTACCGGACGGTGGGGCTCTCGAGCCACGTGCCGCACTACCTGGCCCAGGCCAACTACCCGGCCGCGGCCGCCACCCTGGTCAGCACGCTCGAGCAGGTCACCGGTCTGGAACTGCCGGTGACGGCCCTGGAGAACGCGGCCGCCAAGGTCCGCGAACAGGTCGACTCGGAGGTGGCCACCAACGAGGAGGTCGCCACCGTGGTCCGGGCGCTGGAGAACCAGTACGACACCTACATGCGCGCCCAGACCGAGCAGGTCTCGCTGCTGGCCGCCGAGGAGGATCTGCCCACCGGCGACGAGCTGGGAGCGGAGTTCGAGAAGTTCCTGGCCGAGCTGGACGACGGCGCCGACGGTCCGGCGGACGGACCGGACACTGTCTGACCCCGACCAGACACCACCGCCGCTGACGCCCACCGGCGACGAGGATGCCGCCTTCGAGCACTTCGTCGACTGGTGGGCGGCTCGCGGCATCGACCTCTATCCGCACCAGGAGGAGTCGCTTCTCGAGCTGATCGGCGGCAGCAGCGTCATCCTGGCCACCCCCACCGGCTCCGGGAAGTCGCTGGTGGCCTCCGGAGCGGTCTACTTCGCCCGCTGCCGCGGTGAGCGCGCCTACTACACCGCGCCGATCAAGGCGCTGGTCAGCGAGAAGTTCTTCGACCTGTGCGCGCAGTTCGGGGCGGAGAACGTGGGGCTGCTCACCGGGGACGCCTCGGTCAACGCCGATGCCCCGATCATCTGCACCACCGCGGAGATCGTCGCCAACATCGCGCTGCGCGACGGACCCGGCTCGGATATCGGGGTGCTGGTGGCCGACGAATTCCACTACTACGGCGAATCCGACCGCGGCTGGGCATGGCAGGTGCCGCTGATCGAGCTGCCGCACACCCAGTTCCTGCTGATGTCGGCCACCCTCGGAGACGTCTCGTTCTTCGTCGACGATCTGCGCCGCCGCACCGGCCGGCCCACCGTCGAGGTCGCCGGCGCGCAGCGCCCGGTGCCGCTGGAGTACCGCTACGCGATCACCCCGATCCACGAGACCATCGAGGAGCTGATCGAACAGGGCCGAGCACCGGTGTACGTGGTGCACTTCACCCAGGCGCAGGCCGTGGAGCGGGCTCAAGCGCTGCTCTCGGTGAAGATCTGCGACAAGGCCGAGAAGGCGACGATCGCCGAGGCGATCGGCGACTTCGACTTCCGCACCGGCTTCGGCAGCACCCTGTCCAAGCTGCTCCGCTCGGGCATCGGCGTGCACCACGCCGGGATGCTGCCCCGCTACCGCCGGCTGGTCGAACGGCTCGCCCAGGCCGGCCTGCTCAAGGTGGTGGCCGGCACCGACACCCTCGGGGTGGGCATCAACGTGCCGATCCGGACGGTGCTCTTCGCGGGCCTGACCAAGTTCGACGGCCACCGGGTCCGGCGGCTGCGCGCCCGGGAGTTCCACCAGATCGCCGGCCGCGCCGGACGGGCGGGCTTCGACACCGTCGGCTACGTCGTCGCCCAGGCGCCCGAGCACGACGTGGAGAACGCCCGGCTGCTCGCCAAGGCCGGAGACGACCCGAAGAAGCTGCGAAAGCTGGTGCGGCGCAAGCCTCCCGAGGGGTTCGTCGGCTGGGGTGAGCAGACCTTCACCACACTCGTCGATGCACCCGACGAGCAGCTGCGCTCACACTTCCGGATGACCACCGCGATGCTCATGGAGGTGCTCGAGAGGCCCGGTGACTGCTTCGCCGCGCTGCGCCATCTGCTCGAGGAGAACCACGAGCCGCGCACCCGTCAGCTGCGCCACATCAAGCACACCATCGCGCTGTACCGCGATCTGATCGACACCGGCATCGTCACCCCGCTGCCGGCCCCCGCCGCCGACGGCAAGCACGTCGAACTGTCGGTGGACCTGCCGGAGAACTTCGCGCTGACCAATCCCCTCTCCGCCTTCGCGGTGGCCGCCTTCGAACTGCTCGACCGCGACTCCGGATCCTTCGCCCTCGACGTGGTCTCGATCGTCGAGTCCATCCTCGACGATCCACGACCGGTCCTGATGGCGCAGCGCAAGCAGGCGCGGGACGCGGCCATCGCGGAGATGAAGGCCGACGGCATCGAGTACGACGAGCGGATGGAACGGCTCGAGCAGATCAGTTGGCCGCAGCCGCTGGCCGAGGAGATCGGCTTCGCCTATCAGACCTACCGCCAGGGCCATCCGTGGCTGGCCGGCACCGAACCGTCCCCCAAGTCGGTGCTGCGGTACATGCGCGAACGGTCGATGACCTTCACCGAGCTGATCTCCGAGTTCGGCCTGCAACGCAGCGAGGGCGTGGTGCTGCGCTACCTCACCGACTGTTACCGGGCGCTGCGCAGTGGTCTGCCGATGCTCGCGGTCACCGACGAGATCGAGGACCTCACCGACGATCTGGGCGATCTGATCCGCGCCGTGGACTCGAGCCTGCTCGACGAATGGGAAGAGCTCACCGCCTGAGCTATGCCGCTCAGCCGACCGGTGTCACCTGACCCGATTCGGCCACCAGCGCAGACAGTTCCGCGGCCAGCTCGGCGTAGGCGCCGCCCCGCCCGGACGACTCGCGATAGACCAGACCGATCCGCCGGCCGGGGCGCGGCGTGGAGAAGTCCGCGGTGGCCAGCGAACCGGAGGCCGTCTCCACCGGAACGGCGGTCGCCGGGATGAGCGTCACACCCAGCCCGCCTTCCACGCACTGGACCGCGGTGGCCAGCGAGTCCGCCCGGGTCTGCTGCACATCGGGATTCACGCCGGCCCGCTGGCACACGTCGAGCGCCTGGTCGCGCAGGCAGTGCCCCTCGTCGAGCAGTAGCAGCGGGAGATCTGCCAACAGCGACGGCGAGAGCCGCTTGCGCCCGGACAGCGGGTGCCCGGTGGGCAGGGCGAGCACGAAATCTTCGTCGTACATGGGGATCTCACCGATGCCGGGCGCCCCGGCGGGCAGCGCCATGATCGCGGCGTCGAGCGTGCCCTCCCGGAGTTGCTCGAGCAGCCGGGACGTCTGGTCCTCGACCACCCGCAGCCCCAGCGAGGGTCGCGACTCGCCCAGCCCCTGCAGCAGCCGCGGCAGGATGTAGGGGGCGATGGTCGGGATCAGCCCCAGCCGTAGTGAGCCGCGCAGCGGGTCTCCCTCGCCGGCCGCATCGGACAGGAGATTGTCGACCGCGTCACAGACGGCCATGGCCGACGGGAGTAGCCGATGCCCTTCCGCAGTCAAGAGGACACGCCGAGTCGTACGCTCGACGAGCCGAATCCCCAGGCCGCTCTCCAGACCTGCCAGGGACTGTGACAGCGACGGCTGGCTGACACCCAAATCGTTTGCAGCAGAGCCGAAGTGGAGCCTCTTGGCGATGGCCACAAAGGCCCGCACTCCACCGATCGAGGGCTGATAACTCTGATCACTCATAACTATCAATATAGTGCCTCTAATCACGTTTCATTTTCACCGGGGTTGCGGCACAATAGAAGACGAAGCCGGAGAGGACACCAGCACAGGGACCCCCGGCGGACGGTTCTCCCCAAACCCCTAACCAAGGAGTGAGTGACTCATGGCACTGCTGACCATCGGCGACCAGTTCCCGGCCTACAACCTGACTGCTGTCATCGGCGGAGATCTCTCGAAGGTCGACGCGCAGCAGCCGGAGGACTACTTCACCACCGTGACCAGTGACGACTACGCCGGCAAGTGGCGCGTGGTCTTCTTCTGGCCCAAGGACTTCACCTTCGTCTGCCCCACCGAGATCGCCACCTTCGGCAAGCTGAACGACGAGTTCGCCGATCGCGACTGCCAGGTGCTCGGTGCCTCGGTCGACAGCGAGTTCGTCCACTTCCAGTGGCGTGCCCAGCACGAAGAGCTCAAGACCCTCCCCTTCCCGATGCTGAGCGACCTCAAGCGCGAACTGGTCGAGGCGACCGGCGTGCTCAATGCCGAGGGTGTGGCCGACCGCGCCACCTTCATCGTGGACCCGAACAACGAGGTCCAGTTCGTCTCGGTCACCGCCGGCTCGGTGGGCCGCAACGTCGAAGAGGTGCTGCGCGTGCTCGACGCCCTGCAGTCCGACGAGCTGTGCGCGTGCAACTGGCGCAAGGGCGATCCGACCATCAACGCCGGTGAGCTGATGAGCGAAGCCGTCTGATCGGCTTCCCGACCCTCAGTCGTCACCACACAGGAGAGATCTATGAGCATCGAGAACCTCAAGGCCGCACTTCCGGAGTACGCCAAGGACCTCAAGCTGAATCTCGGCAGCGTCAGCCGTACGACTGCGCTGAACGAAGAGCAGCTGTGGGGAACCCTGCTGGCGACGGCGGCGGCGACCCGCAACGCCACCGTGCTGCGGGAGGTTGCCGACGAGGCCGCTGACACCCTGTCGGCGGAGGCCTACAACGCGGCGCTCGGCGCCGCGTCGATCATGGGCATGAACAACGTCTTCTACCGTGGCCGCGGCTTCCTCGGCGGCAAGTACGACGACCTGCGCCCGGGCCTGCGGATGAACATCATCGGCAACCCCGGCGTGGAGAAGGCGAACTTCGAACTGTGGTCGCTGGCCGTCTCGGCGATCAACGGCTGTGAGCACTGCGTCGCCGCCCACGAGAACGTGGTGCGCGAGGCCGGCCTCGACCGCGAGACCGTCTTCGAGGCCCTCAAGGTGGCCTCGATCGTGCAGGGCGTCGGTCAGGCGATCACCATCGCGGAGACCCTGAACTGACCTCCCGCCACAGACCTGCTGCCCGCACCAAGGCAGCGTGAGTGCGAGCCCCCACCGGCGATCCCGGCGGGGGCTCCCTCATTTTCCCAGGGGCCGGGCGTGGCCCGTGCCCCGGCGGGCTCAGGACAGGGCCGCCCGGAAGCGGTCGGCGAGCTCGGTCACCTCGGCGGTGCTCATGACGAAGGCCGGCGAGATCTGCAGCGCCCCCTGCCCGGCCGCCCGGGTGGACACCCCGAACTCGCGCAGCCGGGTCACCATCGCCGGACCGGCGGCGGGATCGGCCAGCTGCACCGCGGTCACCGCGCCGAGACCGGTCCGCACCTCGCTGACCGCATCGAGTTCGGTCAGCGGGGCGAAGGCGGCCGCCAGATCGCCCTCGAGCCGGGCGGCCCCGGCCAGAAGATCCTCACGCTCGATGATGTCGAGATTGGCCATCGCCGCCGCCGCCGCGCCGGCGTGCCCGCCGTAGGTGTAGCCGTGACGCCACCACACACCACCGGCGAAGAATGGTTCCGCCACCCACGGGGCGGCGATCATCGCACCCATCGGCAGGTAGCCGCTGGTGAGACCCTTGGCGGTGGTGATCATGTCCGGTTCCAGACCGAACCGTCCGGAGGCGAACCACTCGCGGCCGCCGATCCGCCCGTAACCGGTCACCACCTCGTCGGCGATGAACAGCACGTCGTGATCCCGGCAGATCTCCCGGACCTCGCGCAGGTATCCCTCCGGCGGCAGATACACACCGCCGGCCCCGATGATCGGTTCGGCGATGAAGGCGGCGATGTTATCGGCGCCGACCCGCTCGATGAACCCGAGCAGACTCTTGGCGTCGTCCCAGTCGACGGTGGCCGTGTCGGCCATCAACTCGGCGCCGTAGCCGTCGTGATTTCCCGCGATGCCGGCCAGCGAGGTCCCGGCCACGTGCATGCCGTGGTAGGCCTTGCTGCGCCCGACGATGATCCGCTTGCTCTCCCGGCCCCGCTCGACCCAGTAGCGGCGGGCCAGTTTGACGGCGGTCTCCACCGAGTCCGAGCCGCCCGAGGTGAACATCACCTTGGACCCGGGTACCGGCGCGATGGCGGCGATCCGCTCGGCCAGGTCGATCGTCACATCGGCGGCGAGGTCGCCGAAGTTCGAGTAGTGCGCCAGCGTCGAGAGCTGACGGGCCACCGCCTCACCGATCTCTGCGCGGCCGTGCCCGACGTTGGCGAACCAGAGTCCGGCGGTCGCATCGAGATACTCGCGCCCGTTCGCGTCGTAGACGCGCGTCCCCTCGCCGCGGGTGAAGACGAACGGACCGTGCGCAGTGACGGCGCCCATGTCGGCGAAGCCGTGCCAGAGAGAACCCATGTGTCCAATATGACACGTCCCCCGGGGTGATGCGGGCCGACGATAGACTGGAGAGAATCATGCCTGGGCCCACCCTCACCTTTCCACCGGAACTGCCGGTCAGCGCCTGCCGCGACGAGATCGCCGAGGCGATCGCCGCGCATCAGGTGGTGGTGATCGCCGGCGAGACCGGATCGGGCAAGACCACGCAGCTGCCCAAGATCTGCCTGCAGCTCGGCCGGGAGTCGATCGGCCACACGCAGCCCCGGCGGATCGCCGCGACCTCGGTGGCACGCCGGATCGCCGATGAGACCGGCACCGAGCTCGGCGAGCTGGTGGGCTATGCGGTGCGCTTCTCGGACAAGACCAGTGCGCGCACCGCGGTCAAGGTGATGACCGACGGAATCCTGCTGCGCGAGATCTCCACTGATCCGCTGCTGCGCCGGTACGACACGATCATCATCGACGAGGCGCACGAGCGCAGTCTCAACATCGACTTCCTGCTGGGCTATCTCAAGCGGTTGCTGCCCCGGCGGCCCGATCTCAAGGTGATCATCACCTCGGCGACCATCGAGCCGGATCGTTTCGCCCGGCATTTCGCCGGCCCCGACGAGCAGGTCCCCATCCTGGAGGTCTCCGGGCGCACCTATCCGGTGGAGGTCCGCTACCGACCGCTGAGCACCGACGACGACGAGCACTCGGATCTCGATCAGATCGCTGCGATCGACCGGGCGGTCGGCGAACTGTGGTCACAGGAGCGCGGCGACATCCTGGTCTTCCTGCCCACTGAACGCGACATCCGCGACACCGCCGACGCCCTCAAACGCCGCACCGGCGGCGGAACCGAGATCGTCCCGCTCTACGCCCGGCTGTCGGTGGCCGAGCAGCAGAAGATCTTCACTCCCTCCGACGGCCGCCGGATCGTGTTGTCCACCAACGTCGCCGAGACCTCGCTGACCGTTCCGGGCATCCGCTACGTGATCGACGCGGGCACCGCCCGCATCTCGCGCTACTCCACCCGGACCAAGGTGACCCGGCTGCCGGTGGAGAAGATCTCGCAGGCCAGCGCACGGCAGCGGGCCGGACGCTGCGGCCGGGTCGCGCCGGGCATCTGCATCCGCCTCTACACCGAGGACGACTTCGACGCCCGGCCCGAGTACACCGATCCGGAGATCCTCCGGTCGAACCTCGGCGCCGTCATCTTGTCGATGCTCTCGCTGCGGCTGGGTGACGTCGCGGACTTCCCGTTCGTACAGCCGCCGGATGCCCGCGCCATCCGCGACGGCATGAATCTGCTCTCCGAACTCGGCGCGGTCACCGGCATCGATTCGGCGACCGCCGATCTCACCCCGGTCGGCACCACTCTGTCGCGGCTGCCGATCGATCCGAGACTGGCCCGGATGCTCGTCGCCGGCCGCGACAACGGTTGTCTCGATCACGTGCTGGTGATCGTCGCCGCACTGTCCCTGCCCGATGTGCGCGAGTTCCCGGCGGACCGGCGGGAGGCCGCCGCCGCGGCACACCGCGAGTACGCGGTGCCAGGATCGGAGTTCCTCAGCCGGCTCAAGCTCTGGTCGTACCTTCAGGAGCAGCGGGACGCGATGTCGGGCAACGCCTTCCGTCGCTGGTGTGAACGGAACTTCTTGCACTATCTGCGCATCCGGGAGTGGACGGATCTGCATCGCCAGCTCCGGCGCACGGTCAAGGATCTGCGCTGGGAGGTGCCAGAGACCGCGATCGACGCCGACGCGATCCATCGCTCGCTGCTGGCCGGCCTGCTCACCAACGTCGGCGCCCGGGTCCACAACGACGCGAAGAACGGCGCATCGTCGCCGGCGGCCTCCGGAAAGGACCGGCGGCGCGGAGAATCGCGCGAGTATCTGGGCACCCGCGGCACCAAGTTTCTGATCTTCCCCGGTTCGGAGCTGGCCAAGAAGCCGCCGGGCTTCGTGATGGCCGCCGAGCTGGTGGAGACCTCCCGGCTGTACGCGCACACCGTCGCCGCCGTCGAACCCGAGTGGGTCGAGCAGCTCGCCGGCGAGCTGGTGACCCGCAGCTACAGCGAACCGGCCTGGTCCACCCGCCGTGGCGCTGTCACCGCCGTCGAGCGAGTGAGCCTCTACGGTGTCCCGCTGGTCACCGGCCGGCGAGTCAACTACGGATCCATCGACCCCGTGACCTCCCGGGAGATCTTCATCCAGGCCGCACTCGTCGAAGGCCGGTGGCGCACCCGTCACGCCTTCTTCGCGCACAACGCCTCGGTCCTCGCCGACGCCGAGGAGGCCGAGCATCGCGCCCGGCGCGCAGGGGTCCGGCTCTCGGATGAGGCCCTGTACGACTTCTACGCGCAGCGCATCCCGGCGAAGGTGGTCTCCGCCCGCCACTTCGACAGCTGGTGGAAGAAGGCGTCCCGCACCGACCCCGCCCTGCTGAACCTGCACGCCGAGGATCTCCGGCAGGACGACGGCCCCGACCCGGAGGACTTCCCGGAGGCCTGGCAGCAGGGCGCCACCCGCCTGGCACTGGCCTACCACTTCGAGCCGGGCACACCCGAGGACGGCGTCACCGTACTCATCCCCCGGCCGCTGCTCGCACACATCACCCCGACCGGCTTCGACTGGCTGGTTCCGGGCCTGCGCGTCGAGCTGGCCACCGCGCTGATCAAGTCACTGCCCAAGGGGCTGCGCAAATCGCTCTCCCCGGCCCAGCGCTACGCCGAACTAGCCCTCGACGGCCTGGCTCCGCGCACCCGACCGCTGCGCACCGCACTCGCCGAGCGGCTCAGCGAGATCACCCGGACCAGCCTGAGCCCCCAGGACTTCCGCGTCGACGCCCTGCCGCACCACCTGCGCATGCACTTCGCCGTGGTCGACGATCAGGGCGCGATCCTGCGGCGCGACGATGACCTGACCGCACTGCAGCAGCACTTCGCTCCGCGCACGGCTCCGGCCGCCGAGACCGTGGTGTACCGCGACTGGACCGCCGACGGTATCGGCACGCTCGCCCAGCAGCAGACCGAGACGGTCGCCGGCCAGCAGGTGGTGACCTTTCCGGGGCTGGCCCCGGCCGGCGACGGCGTGCGTCGGCTCGCCCGGACCTCGGCCGCGACCCGCGATGCGGGGGTGGCGGCGTCCGTCCAGGTGCTTCTCGAGATCGCGATCAGCCCGCCGAGCCGCAAGCTGGTCAACGGCCTGCCGCCGGCCGACAAGCTGGCACTGAGCCAGAATCCCTACCCGGACAACGACTCTCTGCTGGCGGACTGTACCCGCCGGGCCATCGCCGACGAACTGGTCCGACGTCCCGAGGTCGCCGGGCTGCGCGAGCCACGGGAGTTCGCGGCACTGCGCGACGAGCTCTCACCGGTGGTCCGCCAGGCCGCCCCCGAGTATTTCCTGCTGGCGGTCACCGCACTGCGGGAGACCACCGAACTGCGCCGGGCGATCGACGCCCGATCCGGTTCGGCGGCCGCCGACGACGTGGCCGAGCAGCTCGGCGAACTGGTCTTCGACGGCTTCGTCGCACTCACCCCGCTACGCCGGCTGCGCAGCCTGCCACGCTATCTGCAGGCCGCACGGCTGCGACTGGAGTCGCTGCCCGGCTCGACGGCACGAGACGCGGCCGGCATGGCCGTGCTGGACCGCGTCTTCGCGCACTGGAATCAGCGGCTGGCGCAACTGCCCGAGGGCCGGCAGCAGGCGCTCAGCGAGCAGATCGCCTGGCCCATCGAGGAATTGCGGGTCAGTCTGTTCGCGCAGCAGCTCGGCACCGACGGGCCGATCTCGGAGAAGCGTGTCGTCAAGGAGATCGACGCCTTCCGCTGACCGCCCGACGGCCGGACTCAGCTCGCCGGTGTGCGTCCGGCGCGGTCACGCCGCAGATCGTCGATCTCGCGCTGGAAGTCGTCGGCCGAGTCGAACGACCGGTACACCGAGGCGAACCGGAGGTAGGCCACCTCGTCGAGTTCGCGCAGCGGCCCCAGGATGGCCAGTCCCACTTCGTTGCTCGGGATCTCGGCCGATCCGGAGGCGCGGACGGCGTCCTCGACGGTTTCGGCGAGTTTGGCGAGGGCGTCCTCGTCCACCGCGCGGCCCTGACAGGCCCGGCGAACCCCCTTCATCACCTTCTCGCGGCTGAACGGCTCGGTGACCCCGTTGCGTTTGACCACGGCCAGCACTGCGGACTCGACCGTGGTGAAACGGCGCCCGCAGGCACTGCAGGATCGCCGGCGCCGGATGACCAGCCCATCGTCGGACGCGCGGGAGTCGACTACTCGGGTGTCGTCGTTCTTGCAGAACGGGCAGCGCATGGCCTCCAGCCTACCCGTGCGGCACCCGGCGCAGCGCATGGCACTCCCCTCCCGGTTCCGCGGCCTCAGCGGTACCGCGGCACCACCAGGGCCTGCCCCGGACGCAGTCCCGCCGAGGAGAGATCGTTGAGTTCCCGCACCACATCGATCACCCCGGACGGCGGCAGATCCGGAGCGATCCGCCGGGCCAGTGCCGTCAGCGACTCCCCGCTGCGCACGTGCACCACTTCGGTGACGCTCGGCGTACCGGTGGCGGCCTCCTGCGCCTGGCCGCCGACCAGGGCCAGCACCCACACCAGCCCGGCGAGCACCACCCCGGCGAGCAGTCCGGCGGCCCAGCGCCGGCGCCGCACGATCTGCGCCGACGGCCGCACCGGGCGGCCCACCGCGGCACGCACCGGCGGCGCGGTGTTCGAATCCGCCGATCGAACATCCATACCGCCCCCGCGAGTCCCCCGGTCGGGGGACATCCGGGCCGTGCGGGCGGTTCCGCGGCGCCGTTCGAGCCGGCGTCCGGTCGGCCGGCAGGGCTGTTCGACGGCCGTCCGGCGCACCGGCGCGGGGCCGGCGACACGGGGAACATCGCAGGTCATGACGGCCTCGACAGCCGATCCCGAGGTCTGTGCGGGGCGGTGGAGCACGCTCTGCGTCATCGCCTTCTCCTATCGTTCAGGTGTTCGATGAACTCTTGTTCGATAGTAAACACCACCCCTCGGACATTGTCTGCAACACGTCGAACAATTGTTTGAAATCTGTGACCGAGCCGACTAGATTGGCGATATCACCACCAGGAGAGGACGCACGATGACCGACGGTCCCAGCAACAGCGATATCCCGGCCGGTGCCGACGGTCCGGAGCTGTCGACGGCCACCCTCGAAGCCTCACTGACCCAGCGGCAGCGCGAGGTGCTCGAGTACATCCGCAGTTCGGTGCGTGAGCGCGGCTATCCGCCGAGCATCCGCGAGATCGGCGAGGCCGTCGGCCTCACCTCCACGTCCTCGGTGGCCCACCAGTTGCGCACCCTCGAGCGCCGCGGTCTGCTCAAACGCGATCCTCACCGTCCGCGGGCGGTCAACGTCCGTGACGACAACCGCACCCCGCCGTCCGGCGGCGCGGCGGCGGTCGCCGAATCCGACGATCAGCTGCCCGCACCGGCGTACGTCCCCGTGCTGGGCCGGATCGCGGCGGGCGGGCCGATCCTGGCCGAGCAGGCAGTCGAGGACGTCTTCCCACTGCCCAAGGAGCTCGTCGGAGAGGGCTCGCTCTTCCTGCTCCGGGTGGTCGGCGAGTCGATGATCGACGCGGCCATCTGCGACGGCGACTGGGTGGTGGTCCGCCAGCAGAACGTGGCCGAGAACGGCGACATCGTCGCCGCGATGATCGACGGCGAGGCCACCGTGAAGACCTTCAAGCGGGTCGACGGCCACGTCTGGCTGATGCCCCACAACGAGCACTTCGAGCCGATCCCCGGCGACGACGCCGCCGTCCTCGGCAAGGTGGTCACGGTGATGCGCCGAGTCTGACGGCGGCGCGCGTCAGGGCCTCAGTCCGTCAGGACTTCAGTCCCTCAGTCCGTCAGGATTTCAGTTCCTCAGCGCGGTCCGCGCGGCGTCCCGGGCCGCCTGTGCGCTGTCCGCGGCCGTCGCCGCAGCGGCGGCGGCCCGGCACTGGTCGAGCGTCACCGAGCCGAGCTGCAGACCCACGGCCGGCCCGGCCTTCGCGGCCGCCGACAGCGAGGTCACGCCCAGGCCCACCAGCACGCAGGCCAGCAGCGGATCGGCGGCCGCTTCGCCGCACACCCCGACCTGTTTGCCCTGGGCGGCGCCGGCGGCACCGACGCGTTCGATGAGACTGAGCACGGCCGGCTGCCAGGGATCGGTGAGCGAGGCCAGTTCCGGGGACATCCGGTCCGCGGCCATCGTGTACTGGGTCAGGTCGTTGGTGCCGATCGAGACGAAGTCCACCTCGGCCAGGATCTTGTCGGCCTGAATGGCCGCCGAGGGCACCTCCACCATGACACCGGGGATCATGCCGCGCGCGCGGACCTGGCCGGCGAATTCCCGGGCCTCGGCCACCGTGGCGATCATCGGGGCCATCACCCAGGGGGTGGCCCGGTCGCCCTCCGCGGCCTGCGCCAGCGCGTCGAGCTGGTGCTCGCGGATCTCCGGGTGCAGCGCGATGATGCGGTTGCCGCGCACCCCCATCGCCGGATTCGCCTCGTCCGGATGGTCGACGAACTTGAGCGGCTTGTCCGAGCCGGCGTCGAGGGTCCGGATCACCACCTTCTGCCCGGGGAAGGCATCGATGACCTCCCGGTACAGCTCGGCCTGGTCGGCCACCGAGGGCTCGTCCGCACGGTCGAGGAAGGCGAGCTCGGTGCGGAAGAGCCCCACGCCCTCGAGGACTCCCGGCTCCGCCGCGCTGCGCGCGGACGCACCGTCGGCCACATTGGCCAGGATCAGCACCTCGTGGCCGTCAGCGGTCCGTCCCGGGCCGCGCCACGCCGCCGCGCGCTCGGCCAGTTCGGCGGCGGCGCGGGCGGCCGCCGAGACCGCCTCGGCATCCGGATTCACCCCCACCGTTCCCAGGCCTCCGTCGACGAAAGCCGTTGCACCGGTGGGCACCTGGTCGAGATCGGCGATGGCCACCACGCACGGGATGCCGAGCTGGCGGGCGATGATCGCCGTGTGGCTCGACGGCCCACCGAGGCGGGTCGCCAGCGCGATGATGCGGCCCGGATCGAGACCTGCGGTGTCGGCCGGCGCCAGGTCGTCGGCGCACAGGATCGACGGGACGTCGGGGGTGGGGATACCCGGCTCGGGAAGGCCCAGCAGTTCCGCGACGACGCGATCGCGGACGTCCTTGAGGTCGGTGACCCGCTCGGCCATCAGACCGCCGACCTTGGTGAACATCTCGACGAACTGCTCGGTGGCCGCGGCGGCGGCGGCCGGGGCGGGAGTGCCGTCTCCGATGAGCTTGCCGGCCGCACCGAGCCAGCCCCGATCCTTCGCCAGACCCGCGGTGGCGGCCAGCACCTCGGCCGCCGCACCGGAACTGCGGGAGGCCCGCTCGGTCAACCTCCCGGCGACGGTGTCGGCCGCGGCGGCCAGCCGTTCCTTCTCCGCGTCGCGGTCGTCCTCCGGAATGGTGGCGGCGTCGCCGAGGTCCGGTTCGGGCCGGTCGCCGGGCCGGATGACCGGACCGTAGGCCAGTCCGGCGACGACCGGAGTGCCGGTGACGACCGGGTCGGCGCCGTAGGTGTGCGCGGGATCGACGGACTGCATGCTCTTGGGCCTTTCGTTCAGCGAGTCGGCGGAAAACCGCACATTTCCACAGAAATCAATGTAAATACAGATGTGACAGTGTTGATTCGGGCACGGGACCCCGTCAACCAGGACTCTACTCAGGACGGTGGAATGTACGCGGAGGAACGGCAGCAGGCCATCGCGAACGAGGTTCGCGAGCGGGGCCGGGTCTCCGTGGCCGAGTTGTCCCACCGCTTCGACGTGACCGGTGAGACCGTCCGGCGCGACCTGGCCGTACTGGCCCAGGCCGGTCAGGTCACCCGGGTGCACGGCGGCGCGGTCCGCGCCGACGTGGGGGTGATCGTCGACGAGGCCGACCTGCCCGCCCGTCAGCGATCGCACCAGCCGGAGAAGAAGGCGATCGGCGCCGCGGCCCTGGATCTGCTGCCGCCCTCCGGCGGCACCGTCCTCTTCGACGCCGGCACCACCACGCACCAGGCGGCCTCCGCTCTGGCTGCGGCGCAGCCCGCCGACACCCGGCTGACCCTGGTGACCAATTCGCTGCCCATCGCCGCCACCCTGACCGACGCTTGCTCGGCCGGGGCGCAGCGCCGCGAGGTGCTGATGACGGGCGGCCGGCTGCGTCCGAAGACCCAGGCCGCCGTCGGTACGGCGACAATCGAGCAGCTCGGCCGGCTGCGGCTCTCCGTCGGTTTCCTCGGCACCAACGGCTTGAGCGTGCGGCACGGCCTGTCCACACCCGATCCGGAGGAGGCCGCGGTCAAACGCGCGATGATCGCCGCCGTCGACCGTGTCGTGGTGCTGGCCGACTCTTCCAAGATCAACCGGGAAGACCTGGTGAGCTTCGGCGACCTCGACGAGGTGGACGTGCTCATCACCGATCGCGGTATCGACGCGGCCTTCGCCGCCGAGCTGGCCGCCAGGGACATCGAAGTGGTGATCGCATGATCGTGACCGTGACGGCCAATCCGAGTGTGGACCGCACCGTCGAATTGACCGGCGAACTGCGGCGCGGCCAGGTGCTGCGGGCGGCGGGCTCGCAGAGCCAGCCCGGGGGCAAGGGCATCAACGTCGCCCGCGCCGTGGCCGCCGCCGAACTGGACGTGCTGGCCTTGCTGCCGGCCGCCGACGGCGACCCGTTGCTGAACCAGCTGGACCAGACCGGACTGCCGTATCGCACCATTCCGGTGTCCGCACCGGTGCGCACCAACATCACGGTGGTCGAACCGGACGGCACCACCACCAAGATCAACGAGCCCGGGGCGGCCCTCACCGACGCCGCTGTGGACGCCCTGACCGATCAGGTGCTGGCCGCCGCTCAGGACGTCGGCTGGCTGGCGCTGTGCGGCTCGGTGCCGCCGGGACTGCCGCTGGACTGGTACGGCCGGATCATCGGCCGGCTCGCCGGCAGCGGGGTCCGCACCGCCGTCGACACCTCCGGATCACCGCTGGCCGCCGCCGCCGAAGCCGGGGCCGCACTGCTCAAACCGAACGCCGAGGAGCTGGCCTGGCTCGCCGGTGCGGACGGCGCCGCGATGGAGGCGCAGGCCGCCGCCGGCGATCCGTCGGCCGCGGTGACCGCCGCCGCGGGGCTCGCCGCCCGCACCGGCGGCGCCGTCCTGACCACGCTCGGCGGCGCCGGTGCCCTGCTGACTACGCCGGAGGGAACCTGGCAGGCCACCGCGCCGCGGATTCAGGTGCGCAGCACGGTCGGCGCCGGTGACTCGTCCCTGGCCGGTTACCTGATCGCGCACAGCCGCGGCGCGGGCCCGGAAGGGCTGCTGGCGACAGCCGTGGCCTATGGCTCGGCCGCCGCCGCCCTGCCCGGCACCACCCCACCGACTCCCGGCCAGACCGATCCGTCCGCAGTGACGGTGCGGCGACTGTCCTGACCCCCCAGAATCCCCCGTCCGAAGGAAGTTGCGATGTCCGAACCGATCATCACCACCGAGCTGGTAGTGCTCGACGTCGATGCCGGCACCGACGCCACGTCGGTGATCACGACCCTGGCCGGTGTGCTCGCCGACCACGGCCGGACCACCGATCCCCAGGCGCTCATCGACGCGGCCGTCGCCCGGGAGAGCAAATCCCCCACCGGCTTGCCCGGAGGCCTGGCCATCCCACACGCCCGCGTCGCGGGAGTCACCACCGCGTCCCTGGGCTTCGCCCGTCTGAGCACGAAGGCCGACTTCGGCGCGCCGGACGGTCCGGCCGACCTGGTCTTCCTCATCGCCGCCCCGGACGGGGCCGGCAGCGAGCACATGAAGCTGCTGAGTTCGCTGGCCCGTGCCCTCGTCCGCCCGGAGTTCGTGCAGGCCCTGCGTGACGCGCCCGACGCCGCCGCGGTGGTCACCCTGGTCGACGGCGCCGTCTCCCCCGCCGCGGCCACACCGGCACGGACCGAGGCGGCCGCCGCGGCGTCGTCGCCCGACGAGCCGGAGACGCAGGCCCCGGTCCGGCACCTGCTAGCCGTCACCGCCTGCCCCACCGGCATCGCCCACACCTACATGGCCGCCGACGCGCTGAAACTGGCCGCCGAACGCGCGGGCGTGGAGCTGGCGGTCGAGACGCAGGGCTCATCGGGCACCACCCCGTTTACCGCCGAGCAGCTCGCCGGGGCCGAGGCCGTCATCTTCGCCACCGATGTGGGGGTCAAGGGCCGCGACCGCTTCGCCGGCAAGCCGGTGATCGCCTCCGGCGTCAAACGCGGCATCAACGAGCCCGACGCGATGATCGCCGAGGCGGTGGCCGCCGCGGACGATCCGCACGCCGCTCGCGTCACCTCCGACGGACACGGCGAGAGCGACGAATCCGCAGCCTCCGGGGTCGGTTTCGGCGGGCGCCTCAAGCAGGCCCTGCTCACCGGGGTCAGCTACATGATCCCGTTCGTCGCGGCCGGCGGTCTGCTGATGGCCCTGGGGTTCCTGTTCGGCGGTTACGAGATCTCCAACACCACCGTCTGCGCGCCGCAGACGATCACCGACGGGCAGGTCGTCTATCCGGACGGCTGCAGTTCGATCGCCGGCACCGGCGGCTCGATGAACGACGCCTACTTCTACGCCCTCAACAACACCCTGTGGAATCTGCCGCCCGACGGACTCCTGCAATACCTCGGGGCGGTCTTCTTCGCCCTCGGCTCGCTGGCCATGGCGTTCATGGTTCCTGTCCTGGCCGGCTACATCTCGTACGCCATCGCCGACCGGCCCGGTATCGCCCCCGGTTTCGTGGCCGGCGCCGTCTCGCTGGCGGTGAGCGGCGGATTCATCGGCGGTCTGCTCGGCGGTCTGCTCGCCGGTGCGGTCACCCTCTGGTTCACCACGCTGAAACTGCCCCGCTGGGCGGCCGGCCTGATGCCGGTGGTGGTGATACCGCTGTGCGCCTCGCTCATCGTCGGCGGCATCATGTACATCTTCCTGGGCCGTCCGCTCGGCTGGCTCAACGAGCAGATGGTCGACGGCCTCAACTCGATGTCGGGCAGTTCCAAGATCGTCCTGGGTGTGGTCCTGGGTCTGATGATGTGCTTCGACCTGGGCGGACCGGTGAACAAGGCCGCCTACGCCTTCGCCGTCGCGGGTCTTGGCCTGAGCGATGCCGGCAGCGCGCAGTGGGAGATCATGGCCGCGGTGATGGCGGCCGGCATGGTCCCTCCGCTCGCCCTGGCGCTGGCCTCGACGGTGCTGCGCCCCCACGACTTCACCACGCCCGAACGCGAGAACGGGAAGGCCGCCTGGCTGCTGGGCGCCTCGTTCATCTCCGAGGGCGCGATTCCGTTCGCCGCCGCCGATCCGCTGCGGGTGATTCCGCCGATGATGCTCGGCGGTGCGGTCACCGGTGGCCTGGCGATGTGGCTGAGCACCGAGCTGCGCGCCCCGCACGGCGGCGTCTTCGTCCTGTTCGCCATGAACGGCACCTGGTGGAAGTTCCTGATCGCGCTCGCCGTCGGCACCGTCGTCGCCGCCGTCGGTGTGATCGCCGCCAAACAGTTCCGGCGCGCCGCGCCGGTCGAGGAGGCCGCACCGGCGGTCGCCGCGTAATAGATTTCAGCCAGCGGGACGCAGACCGTCCCACTCACTCACGATGGAAGGGAAACCCATGCCCAGCACCACCGTCACCGTCGGCTCGGCCGTCGGCCTGCACGCCCGCCCCGCCGCCGTCATCGCCGAAGCGGCCTCGGCGCTGTCGACCCCGGTCACCCTGGCCGTGGCCGGCGGTGAGCCGGTCGACGCCGGCAGCGCCCTGATGATCATGACGCTCGGCGCCGAGAAGGGCGCAAGCGTGGTGGTCGAGAGCGACGATCAGGCCGCCGTCGACCAGATCGCCGCGCTGGTCGAGAAGGACCTCGACGCGGAGTAGCACCCGCGACGGTTCACCGGCCCATCGCTCCGATGGGCCGGTGGACCGTCAGCAGCAGCCGTCGTCAGCCCGGCGAGGCCGCGCCGCCGACCACCAGGTCGGTGAACTCGCCGGCCAGCGCGGCCGGCATGCGGACCCGGATCCGGGTGCCGTCCGCGGTGTGCTCGGTGCCCAGCACATGCGCGCTCTGGTGCAGCCGGGCGATGACCTCGCCGCGGTCGAAGGGCACGGCCAGCACCGCCTCCACATCGCCGCGTTCGACGAACTCGGTGACCCGCGCGAAGAGTTCGGCGATGCCCTCGCCGGTGCGGGCCGAGACGAACACCGCATCCCGGTACTCGCCGCGCAGGGCGGTCAGGGTGGCCGCGTCCACGGCGTCGATCTTGTTGATCACCAGCAGCTCTGGCGGCGGCGCATCGATTCCGTCTTCGGCGAAGACCTCCCCCAGGACCTGCCGGACCGCGGAGATCTGCTTGCCCGGGAACGCATCCGAGCCGTCGACGACGTGGATCAGCAGATCCGCATCGACGGCCTCCTCGAGGGTGGACCGGAAGGCCTCGACCAGCTGGGTGGGCAGATGCCGTACGAAGCCGACCGTGTCGGTGAAGACCACTTCGTGGCCGTCGGCCAGGGTGGCACGGCGGGTGGTGGGATCGAGGGTGGCGAAGAGCGCATCCTGAACCAGCACACCGGAGCCGGTCATCGCATTGACCAGGCTGGACTTGCCGGCGTTGGTGTACCCGACGACGGTCAGCGCCGGTACGCCGCCGCGCCGGCGGGCCGCACGCTTGACGGTGCGCGCGGTCTTCATGCCGCGGATCTCCTTGCGCAGCTTGGCCATCCGTTCCCGGATGCGGCGCCGATCGGTTTCGATCTTCGTCTCGCCGGGACCGCGCAGACCCACACCGCCGTTGCTGCCCGCGCGGCCGCCGGCCTGCCGAGACATCGACTCGCCCCAGCCGCGCAGGCGCGGCAGCATGTACTCCATCTGGGCCAGCGAGACCTGCGCCTTGCCCTCTCTGGAGGTGGCGTGCTGGGCGAAGATGTCCAGGATCAGGGCGGTCCGGTCGATCACTTTGACCTTGACCACCTTCTCCAGTGCGGTGAGCTGTGCCGGGGTCAGTTCGCCGTCGCAGATCACGGTGTCGGCACCGGAGGCGAGCACGATCTCCCGCAGTTCGGCGGCCTTGCCGGAGCCGAGGTACGTGGCCGAGTCCGGTTTGCCGCGCCGCTGGATGACCGCCTCGAGGACCTGCGATCCGGCGGTCTCGGCCAGCGCTGCCAGCTCGGACATGCTGGCCTGGGCCTCGGCGGCGGTGCCGGAGGTCCAGACGCCCACGAGGACGACGCGCTCGAGGCGCAGCTGCCGGTACTCGACCTCGGTGACGTCGGTGAGTTCGGTGGACAGACCGGCGACGCGTTGCAGCGAGGCGCGGTCGTCGAGCTGGAGCTCGCCGGTGGTCGGATCGGTGATTTCTGGTGATTCAGTCATACGGCTCCCATGGTCTCATGCCCAACGGTGCCGGTCACCCGAATATTCCGGCCGCGGCGCCGGTCAGCGCACCGTCCAGTCGGCGCGCAGAGTCCCGTCGGCGACGAGTTTCGAGGGGCCGCGCAGCAGCGCGCGACAGTCGTCGCCGACGGTGACCGTCACACGGCCGCCGGGGACGGTGATACCCACCGATCCGCGGCCGCGGCCCACCCCGGCCAGTGCGGCGGCCGCAGCCGCCACCAGCCCGGTGCCGCAGGACCGGGTCTCGCCCACGCCGCGCTCGAAGACCCGCATGTGTGCGGTGAAGTCGACCTCCCCCGAGCCCGGCGCCAGGGCGGTGAGCAGTTCCACATTGGCCCCGTGCGGGAAGGTCTCGGCGTCGAGCTGCGGGCCGCCCCCGGCGGTCAGCTCCAGGTCCGCGAGCTGATCGGGGGTGAGATCGTCGACGACGCAGGCCAGGTGCGGATTCCCCACGTCCACCACGGTGCCGTGCAGGCGCCGGCCGGCGATGGTGACCGCCGAATGACCGTCACGCCGCACCTGGCCCATGTCCACGGTGACCTCGGCGCTGCTCGGATCGGCGTGATGGATGGTCACCGGGCGCCCGCCGGCCCGGGAACCGACGATGAACTCGTCGGCCTCGACCAGACCGGAGACCCGGCAGTAGTGCGCGAAGACCCGGACCCCGTTGCCGCACATCTCGGCGACCGAGCCGTCGGCGTTGCGGTAATCCATGAACCAGTCGTCGGCGCCGACCCCGTCGGGCAGGCCGGCCAGCACGCCCGCGGTCACCAGGGCCCCGGCCCGGGCCACCCGGAGCAGCCCGTCGGCGCCCAGACCGCGCCGACGGTCGCACAGGTCGACGATCAACTCGGTGGTCAGATCCAGGCCGGCCTGCGGATCGGGCAGGATGACGAAGTCGTTCTCGGTGCCGTGCCCTTTGACGAAGGGCAGTGCTGCGGTGCTCACCGCACCAGGCTACCGACGGTTGGGCCGCTCGTCCGAGTCGAGGATGCGCAGCACCGCGTCCAGCAGCCCCGGCGCGGCGGCGTCGAGCCAGTGCACGCGCGGATCCCGGCGGAACCAGGACCGCTGACGGCGGACATAGCGGCGGGTCCCGATGAAGGTCAGTTCCTGCGCGGTGTCGAGGTCGTACTCACCGTCGAGGTGCGCCAGGATCTGGGCGTAGCCGATGGCCTGCGCGGCGGTCCGGCCCGTGCGCAGCCCCCGGTCGCAGAGCGTCACCACCTCCTCGACGAAGCCGTCGGCGAACATCGACGCGGTGCGGGCCGCGATCCGCTCGTCGAGGGCGGCCGTCTCCCGGTCGAGCGCCACGATCACGGTGTCCCAGCGCGGATCGCCGATCACCGGCGCGGAGGCCGCGAACGGCCGGCCGGTCAGTTCGACCACCTCGAGCGCACGCACGATCCGCCGGCCGTCGGTGTCGAGGATGGTCTGCGCGGCGGCCGGATCCACCTCGGCGAGCCGGGCGTGCAGGGCGCGCGTGCCCAGTCGCGCCAGCTGCTCCTCGTAGCGGGCCCGGACCTGTGGATCGGTGGCCGGGAACTCCCAGTCGTCGAGCAGTCCCTGGATGTACATCATCGAGCCGCCGACGATCACCGGGGTGCGCCCGGCCGCGAGCAGCCTCTCGACGTCGCCGGCCGCGGCCCGCTTGTACGCGGCGACCGTGGCGGTCTCGGTCACGTCGAGCACGTCGAGCCGGTGATGGACGATGCCGCGCCGCTGATCGACGGGCAGTTTGGCGGTGCCGATGTCCATGCCGCGGTACTGCTGCATGGCATCGATGTTGATGATCTCGCCGCCGAGCCGCTCGGCCAGATCCAGCGCCAGCTCGGACTTTCCGCTGGCGGTGGGACCGATGACCGCGATCGGCCGGATCGGGCCGCTCATCGGCGCTGCCCCGGCTCGGCGCAGTTGCGCGTCCACAGCCAGCTCGCCACGGTGTAACCGACGCCGAACGGCGCTCCGGTGTAGTGCACCTCCACCCGGTCCGGGCGGTCGCCGCAGAGCGCCGCCAGGGCGTGCCACGGCGCCGCGACCAGACCTTCGGCGCGGCACGCCTCGGTCTCGAGTCCCGCCAGCGCCGCCGGATCGCCGGCGGCCACGGCAGCGTCGAGTCGGCGCTGCAGTGCCCAGGCTCTCTCCCGCTCCCCGCCGCCGGGCGCGGACGGGCTCAGCGCGGTGGCGCCGTCGGCCACCACCAGCACGCCGAGTGGATCGGGCACCGAGCGCAGCTCGTCTGCCAGCCGGGCGCCGAATGCGGCGCAGTCCGGGCCGGGAGCGTCGGGCGCGATCAGTCGCGGCTGCAGGCGGGCGGGCGGATGCGCGGTCCGCTGGGCCAGCCAGCCGGCCACCAGGACCCCGGCCGGCATCTCCGCCACCACCGGCCCCGCCGGCAGCGGCAGCGGCGCACGGCCGGGCAGCGTCACCGGGACGGCACACCCGAAGCGGCCGAAATCACCGCTGCGCGGGCTGTCCGCACCGGGCGGGCAGGGCGCGTCGGCGGCGCACAGCACGATCCACCGGTCGCACGCCGCCGCCAGCGCGGTGATCGCCGCCCCGGCGGCGGCCCGCACCGGCTCCGCCTCGACGGCGCCGGGACCGGTCAATTCCGGCACCAGCAGCGGTGCTCCGGGGATCACTGCGACCTGAGCCAACACGTCTGCAGACGCTACCGGCACCACACCGGTTGACCGCTCCCGGCCCCGGATGCCCGCCGGTCCTGCTTGAATGGTCAGCGGCGAGACATTCGCCGGCTTCGCCGCCCGCTCGGGCCCGGAGCCGCCACGACCGGCAGCCGTGACGCGCGGCGCGCACGAAGCAGGAGATGGACCACGATGAGCACTCCCCACGATCCAGCGCCCAAGCCCGGTCCGAAACCCGGACCCAAACCCGGCCCCCGCCCCGGCGCGGTGCCCGGCCCGGCCCAGGCCGCCACCCGTCCGGCCTCGACACCCACTCCCGCGGTGCCCGTCCATCCGGTTCCGGTGGGCGATCCGCACGCGTACGGCCGGATCGACGCCGAGGGCACGGTCTGGCTCATCACCGCCGACGGAGAACGCCGCATCGGATCGTGGCAGGCCGGGACGGTCGAGGAGGGTCTGGCGCACTTCTCCCGGAAGTTCGCCGACCTGGCCACCGAGACCGAGATCCTCGAGGAACGGCTCGCCGCGGGGTCCGGCGATCCGCGCAAGACCCGGACCGCGGCCGAGCATCTGCTCGCCGAACTTCCTGAGGCCCAGGCCATCGGCGACATCGACGGGCTGACCAAGCGGCTCCAGGAGGTGGCGGCGCGCGCCGAGGTACTGGCCGGCGAGTTCGCCGAGCAGCGGCAGGCCGCCCGCGGCGCCGCGATCGCGCGCAAGGAGGAGCTCGCGGCCGAGGCCGAGCAGATCGGCGCCGAGGGCACCGCGTGGAAGGCCAACGGCGACCGGCTGCGCGCCATCCTCGACGAGTGGAAGACCATCAAGGGCATCGACCGCAAGACCGACGATGTGCTGTGGAAGCGGTTCGCCAAGGCCCGGGATGCGTTCAACCGCCGACGGGGCGCCCACTTCGCCGAACTCGACCGGGAGCGTGCCGGGGTCAAGGCGCGCAAGGAAGCGCTGATCGCCGAAGCCGAAGCGCTCTCGAAATCCACCGACTGGGGCGAGACGACCGCCGCCTACCGCGAGCTGATGGCGCAGTGGAAGGCCGCGGGCCGGGCTCCCCGCGACGCCGACGACGCCCTCTGGGCGCGGTTCAAGGCCGCCCAGGACGTCTTCTTCGCCGCCCGGAACGCTGTGAACTCGCAGCGCGACGCGGAGTTCGCGGAGAACGCGGAGGCCAAACGGGCACTGCTGGCCGAGGCCGAGAAGGCGATCGATCCGGACACCGACCTGGACGCCGCCCGGAAGGCCTTCGCCGCGTTCGCCGAACGCTGGGACGAGATCGGCAAGGTGCCGCGCGATCAGATGCAGGCCCTCGAGGGCCGTGCCCGGGCACTCGAACGGCGCATCCGTGACGCGCAGGACAAGCAGTGGTCGCGCACCGATCCGGAGGCGGTGGCCCGTGCGGCCCAGTTCACCGAGCGGGCGGACAAGCTCGAGGAGCAGGCGCAGAAGGCTGCGGCCGCCGGCAAGGACGCCGATGCGGCCAACCTGCGTGAGCAGGCAGCCCAGTGGCGCGAGTGGGCCGGGGCCGCCGCGGCGGCCATCGCCGACCGCTGACCCGCCGGGTCAGGACGGTCCGGGCGCGCCCTGATCGTCCTGGCCGGGCTGATCCCGCTCGGTGTCCGTGCGGGGCTGCGGCTTGCGCTGCAGCGACACGCCGAAGGCCTCGGCCGCCGCGGCACGGCTGCGGCGCTCCTCTTCCAGAGCCAGCTGATACGAGCTGCGCGCCCACACCACCCGGGCCCAGTGGAAGGTGAGCACGATCATCACCAGCCAGCCCAGGATCAGGCCGGCGCCGGCGCCGCCGGGCGGCTCGATGCCGCCCACGCCGATCGTGTTGCGGGTCCAGATGGCGAGCATGCCGGCCACCGAGGCCACCGCACAGCCGCAGAGCGCGATCCAGGCGACCACCCAGCGCCGGGTCAGCAGCGCCAGCGCCGAGAACCCGATGCCGAAGATCACCACCAGATAGACGAAGATCTCCGACGGCAGCGAGATCCGCGCCTGCGAAGCCTTCGCCGTCCCGGTCAGCGCGTCGAGCCCGGAGGCGACCCCGGCGTGCGGCATGACCAGCGAGACCATGGCCAGCAGCACACAGACCGCCACCACCATCGCCCGGGCGCCCGGATCGATCTCGCCGGCGACCTTCTTCTCGGCCTTGCGCAGATCCTTCTCGTACTCCCGGAGCGTCTCCCGCTCGCTGGCGGCCAGCGGTGCGCTGCCCTCGCCGTTCGTCTCGCTCATCTGCCGACCTTTCCGGTCACCGGCCCCGGTGGCCTTGCTGGCGCCGTCGTCGACGGCCTGATCTTCGAAGTTCTCGTCCCCGGAGTGCTCGTCCCCGGGATCCGGTCCCGGGGCGCCCGGCTCCGGGTCGGTTCCGCCGGTCATGAGCCGCAGCCGCCCACTGCGCAGCCGTCGGCGGCGGGTTCGAGCGGTTCCGGGCGGCCCACGGCGGGCAGTCCCAGTCCCACCCCCACCGGCGCGGTGCTGGGGGTGGTGCCGGCTTCGTGGGCGTCGCCGGCGCGGGTGCGGCGGTGGCCGCCGATCGGAGTGTCGGCGATCAGGTGGTGCGGTGCGGCATCGGTGATCATCGTGGTCACCAGATCACCGGGGCGGATGTCCGCCGCCCGCTCGCCGGCGGTGAAGTGCACCAGCCGGCCGTCCCTGGCGCGCCCGGTGAGCCGGCCGGTGGCCGCGGACTTGCGCCCTTCGTCGGCCATCACCAGCAGTTCCACCTCGCTCCCGATCAGCTCGCGGTTGCCCTCCAGGCAGATCCGCTCCTGCAGCGCGATCAGGCGCTGGTAGCGCTCGCGCACCACCTCCGGCGGGACCTGGTCGGCCATCGTGGCCGCCGGGGTGCCCGGCCGGGGCGAGTACTGGAAGGTGAAGGCGCTCGAGAACCGGGCCTGCTCCACCACGTCGAGGGTGGCCTGGAAGTCTTCCTCGGTCTCACCGGGGAAGCCGACGATGATGTCGGTGGTGATGGCGGCATGCGGCATCGCCTCACGCACTCGCTCGAGGATGCCGAGGAACTTGCTGCGGCGGTAGCTGCGCCGCATGGCTTTGAGGACCGCGTCGGAGCCCGACTGCAGCGGCATGTGCAGTTGCGGGCAGATGTTGGGGGTCTGCGCCATCGCCTCGATCACGTCGTCGGTGAACTCGGCCGGGTGCGGCGAGGTGAACCGGACCCGCTCGAGGCCGTCGATCTCGCCGCAGGCGCGCAGCAGCTCGGCGAAGGCCCCGCGGTTGCGGCCCAGCCCGGGATCGGCGAAGGACATGCCGTAGGCGTTGACGTTCTGTCCCAGGAGGGTCACCTCGAGGACCCCCTGGTCGACCAGCGCCTGCACCTCGGCCAGTACGTCGCCCGGCCGGCGGTCGACCTCCTTGCCCCGCAACGAGGGCACGATGCAGAACGTGCAGGTGTTGTTGCAGCCCACCGATACCGACACCCAGCCCGAATACGCGGACTCACGTTTGGCCGGCAGGGTGGACGGGAACGCCTCGAGCGCGTCGACGATCTCCACCTGCGCCTGCTCGTTGTGGCGGGCACGTTCGAGCAGCACCGGCAGCGAGCCGATGTTGTGGGTGCCGAAGACCACGTCCACCCACGGCGCACGGGAGAGCACCACGTCCTTGTCCTTCTGCGCCAGACAGCCGCCGACGGCGATCTGCATGCCCGGCTTGCCCGCCTTGACCGGCGCCAGGTGCGAAAGGTTTCCGTACAGCTTGTTGTCGGCGTTCTCCCGGATCGCGCAGGTGTTGAAGACCACCAGGTCGGCGTCGCCCTCGTCGGCGGCGCGCACGTACCCGGCGTCCTCGAGCAGGCCGGAGATCCGTTCGGAGTCGTGCACATTCATCTGGCAGCCGTAGGTGCGGACCGCATAGGATCGTGCGGCCCCGGCTGCTTCCGGGGCGACGACGGTGTCCGCGACGCGGTGATCGAGCCCAGTACTCACCCCTCCAGCCTACGGGCGGGGGCAAATCGGGCTGCACGCCGCTCGGACGCGGCCGGGGACCGCCCGGATACGCGCGACACGAGTGGCCGGTGCGACTAGGGTTCCCCTATGACTTCTTCGAGCGAGAGTTCTTCCGCCGCGCCGCCGATGGTCGCGATGAAGGACGTGCAGAAGCATTTCGGAGATCTGCACGTCTTGCGCGACATCGATCTGGAGATCCCCAAAGGACAGGTCGTGGTGCTGCTGGGGCCGTCGGGCTCAGGAAAGTCCACGCTCTGCCGGACGATCAACCGGCTCGAGCCGATCGACAGCGGCGAGATCCGCATCGAGGGCGAACTGCTGCCGTCGGAGGGCAAGGACCTGGCCCGGCTGCGGGCCGACGTCGGGATGGTCTTCCAGTCGTTCAACCTGTTCGCGCACAAGACGATCCTCGACAATGTGACGCTCGGGCCGATCAAGGTGCGCAAGCAGAAGAAGGCCGACGCCGAGGCCGCCGCCATGGTGCTGCTCGAACGCGTGGGAGTGGCCGCACAGAAGGACAAGTACCCGGCGCAGCTCTCGGGAGGCCAGCAGCAGCGCGTGGCCATCGCCCGGTCGCTGGCGATGAACCCGAAGGTGATGCTCTTCGACGAGCCAACCTCGGCGCTCGACCCGGAGATGGTCAACGAGGTCCTCGACGTGATGGTCTCCCTCGCCCGCGAGGGCATGACGATGGTGGTGGTGACCCACGAGATGGGCTTCGCGCGGCAGGCCGCAAACCGGGTGCTGTTCCTGGCCGACGGCGCGATCGTCGAAGACACCGATCCGGAGAGCTTCTTCACCGCACCGGAGTCCGACCGCGCCAAGGACTTCCTCTCCAAGATCCTGGGGCACTGACGTGCGCCCCGTCCCGCGCCGCCGGCGCCGCGCCACCGGGCTGATCGCCGCCCTCGGCGCCCTCGCCGTGCTCGCCGGATCGCTCACCGCCTGCGGCAGCACCGAACCCCGCGATCTGCTCGAGTCCATCCGTTCCGGTCACGTGATCCTGGGCACCAAGTTCGATCAGCCCGGCCTGGGGCTGGAGAACCCGGGCGGCGGGATCACCGGCTTCGACGCGGCCGTCTCCAAGTACGTGGTGACTCAGATCGCCGGTGAACTCGGTGTGGACATGCCGGAGATCTCCTGGAAGGAGACGCCGTCGGCGCAGCGCGAGACGTTCATCCGCAACGGCGAGGTGGACACCATCGCCGCCACCTACTCGATCACCGAACCGCGGATGAAGGACGTCGACTTCGCCGGCCCCTATCTGGTCACCTACCAGGGCCTGCTGGCCCGGGCCGACGACGACAGCATCCAGCGGCTCAGCGACATGGCCGACAATCGCAAGCTCTGTTCGGCGGCCGGATCCACTCCCGCGCAGAACGTCAAGCGGCTGCTGTCGGGAGTTCAGCTGCAGCAGTTCGACTCCTACTCCTCCTGCGTGGAGGGGCTGCGCCGGGACAAGGTGGACGCGGTGACCACCGACGAGATCATCCTGGCGGGCTACTCCAACTTCTGGCAGGACGAGTTCAAGCTCGTCGACATGACCTACGACCAGGACACCTGCGTCAAGGGCGCGCTCAAGAAGGAGGGGGCACCGTTCTCCTTCGAGTACTACGGCATCGGCATGGCCAAGAACTATCCGGAGGCGGTCACGCAGGTCAACAAGGCGCTGAAGAAGATGCTGGTGGTGCCGCCCGGTGAGCGCTACTCCCCCTGGGAGAAGGCCCTGCGCGAGGCGCTCGGCGATCCCTTCGTCGACAACCTCATCGAGCGTGCGCAGCGTCCGGGTTCGCAGTATCTGTTCCAGCCGGATCCGGGTGATCTGAGCTTCCTGACCGCGGCGACCACCGAGTGCACGGAAGGAGCGCGCTGATGAGCTATTGGGATTCCATCGGCCCACAGATCTGGCCGGCCTTCTGGCTGACCATCCAGCTGACCTTCTGGTCGGCGATCGGCTCGCTGATCCTCGGTGTGGTCCTGGCCGGGATGAAGGTCTCACCGGTGCCGGTGATGCGCTGGTTCGCCACCGGCTACGTGAACATCGTCCGGAACACACCGCTGACCCTGATCGTGCTGCTGTGCTCGTACGGGCTGTACTACCAGCTCAGCCTGAAGCTGGCGGTCGACGGCGGCCGCGCCGACTTCGTCGACACCCAGAACTTCCGGCTGGCGATCCTCGGCTTCATCCTCTACACATCGACCTTCGTCGCCGAGACCCTGCGGGCCGGGTTCAACACGGTGCCCATCGGCCAGGCGGAGGCGGCCCGCTCGATCGGCCTGCCCTTCCTCCAGGTCTTCGGGCTGATCGTGCTGCCGCAGGCGATGCGTGCGGTGATCGCACCGATGGGCTCGGTGCTGATCGCCCTCACCAAGAACACCACCATCGCCTCGGTGATCGGTGTCAGTGAGGCCGCGCTGCTGATGAAGGAAGAGATCGAGAGCTACTCGAACATGATCCTGGTGACCTTCGCGATCATCGCGGCCGGCTTCATGATCATCACCCTGCTGGAGGGCTGGATCTTCGGCTGGGCGGCCAAGCGATGGGCGGTGAAGCGATGAGCGGTCAGTCAACGGTTCTCTACGACGCTCCGGGACCCCGCGCGCGGGTACGGAACGCCGTCATCGCGGTGGTCTTCACCGCCCTGCTGGTGGCACTGCTGACCTGGGTGATCCTGGTCCTCAAGGACAACGGTCAGCTCGACGCCGACATGTGGCGGCCGTTCACCGAGGGCGACGTGTGGACCACGTGGATCCTGCCCGGCCTGCTCGGCACCCTGAAGGCGGCGGCGCTGTCGATCGTGCTCTCGCTGGTGCTCGGCGCGATCCTCGGCGTGGGACGGCTCTCCGACCACGCCTGGCTGCGCCGGTTCAGCGGTGTCATCGTCGAGGTCTTCCGCGCCGTGCCGGTGCTGATCCTGATCTACTTCGCGTACTACGTCTTCGCGCAGTACGGGGTGTTCCCGTCCTCGCAGCTGGCGTTCGCGGCGGTGGTCTTCGGTCTGACCATCTACAACGGATCGGTGATCGCCGAGATCCTGCGCGCCGGCGTGCAGTCGCTGCCGCGCGGGCAGACCGAGGCCGCCGAGTCCATCGGTCTGCGCAAGACGCAGACGATGACCCTGGTGCTGCTCCCCCAGGCGGTGACCGCCATGCTGCCCGCACTGATCGCGCAGATGGTGATCGCTCTGAAGGACAGCGCCCTCGGCTACGCCGTCGGCTACATCGAGGTGGTCAACGGCGGCAAGAAGGTCGGCACCTACTTCGGGAACATGCTGCCGGCGCTGCTGGTGGTGGCCGCGGTGATGATCATCATCAACTTCTGCCTCTCCGGTCTGGCGAACTACCTGGAGAAGCGGCTGCGTGAGGGCCGGAAGAAGACGGTTCCGCCGGATCCGGACGTGGCAGATCTCAAGGCCATGGAGAACGTGCCGGGCTTCTCCGGGACCTCGCACGGCCGACCGGTGGCCCGCCGCCTCGACCGTGGCGTGCCTAGGGCCGATCGGGGTGTTCGCCCGCCTCGGCGAGGGTCTGCCCGACCACCGAAGTGATCACCTCGGGCGGGTAGCCGCGCCGGCCGAGGAGGCCGGCCAGCTGCCGGTAGGCCTTGGCCCGCTGCTCGTAGTCGGCCGGATCGAGCCGGGACCGGGCGAGTTTGCGCCGGGCCAGTACCAGGGCGTTCTCGCGTTCGTCATCCGGTTCGATCGCCGCCAGCGCCTGGGTCACGGTCTCCTCGTCGACGCCCTTGCCGCGCAGTTCCCGGCGCAGCGCGAGCCGGCCGCGCCCGGAGTGGCGGTGCCGCGACTGCACCCACTCGTGGGCGAATTCGGCGTCGTCGAGCAGGCCCGCCTCGGTGAGCCGGGTCAGGACGGACTCGATCTCGGCGGCTTCGAAGCCCCGCCGCTGCAGCCGCTCGCGGATCTCGGAGCGACTACGGGCCCGCACCCCCAGGAGCCGCAGTGCGGCGTCCCAGGCGGACGGGCCCGAAGGTCGGTCGGCGGTCACCGATCAGAAGTCGACCGGAGCGGCGACCGGCTCGTCGACATCGGCGTCGGCGGCGACGCCGATTCCGAGCTTGGTCTTGATCTTCCGCTCGATCTCGTCCGCGATGTCGGGGTTCTCCAGCAGGAACTTGCGGGCGTTCTCCTTGCCCTGTCCCAGCTGATCGCCCTCGTAGGTGAACCAGGAGCCGGACTTGCGGATGAAGCCCTCGGCCACGCCCAGATCGATGAGCGACCCTTCCCGGCTGATGCCGTGCCCGTAGAGGATGTCGAACTCGGCCTGCTTGAACGGCGGGGCCACCTTGTTCTTGACCACCTTGACGCGGGTGCGGTTGCCCACCGCGTCGGTGCCGTCCTTGAGGGTCTCGATGCGGCGCACGTCCAGGCGGACCGACGAGTAGAACTTCAGCGCCTTGCCGCCGGTGGTGGTCTCCGGCGAACCGAACATGACGCCGATCTTCTCGCGCAGCTGGTTGATGAAGATGGCGGTGGTGTTGGAGTTGTTGAGACCGGAGGTCATCTTGCGCAGCGCCTGGCTCATCAGCCGGGCCTGCAGACCCACGTGACTGTCGCCCATCTCGCCCTCGATCTCGGCCTTGGGCACCAGCGCCGCCACCGAGTCGATGACCAGGATGTCCAGTGCGCCCGAGCGGATCAGCATGTCGGCGATCTCCAGCGCCTGCTCACCGGTGTCGGGCTGCGAGACCAGCAGTCCGTCGATGTCCACGCCGAGTTTGGCGGCGTACTCCGGGTCCAGCGCGTGCTCGGCATCGATGAATGCGGCCACGCCTCCGGCGGCCTGGGCGTTGGCCACCGCGTGCAGGGCGACGGTGGTCTTACCCGAGGACTCCGGGCCATAGATCTCGACGATGCGGCCGCGCGGCAGGCCGCCCACACCCAGCGCGATGTCGAGAGCGACCGAACCGGTGGGGATCACCTCCATCGGCGGCCGGGTGTCCTCGCCCAGCCGCATGACCGAGCCCTTCCCGTGGCTCTTCTCGATCTGCGCGAGCGCCAGCTCCAGGGCCTTCTCGCGATCCGGGGTCATTGCCATGGTCTCTCCTCGTTTCTCACTCGGTCTGAGGTTTGCCCACAGAGTAGGTTCGACCTCTGACATGACCGTGCTGTCGGTCTCTAGAATTGGACGCACCAGCGGCTCGTCCGGTTCCATAGAAGATCATGAACGAACAGATGTTCGACGGCAAGCCGACACGCCCGGCCGGTCGCCGCGGATCGTTCCGGCGCAAAGTGCGTCTACCGCCGTTCCGGCGGCACCTGGAAGTCGGCGCAGAGCGCCCGCCACACCGTCTTCGGGTCCACCCCGTCGTCGATGGCCTGCGCCCCGGTCCGGCCGCCCAGCTCGAGAATGGCGTGGTCGACGAGCATCGCATCGGCGGTGCGCGGGCCGAACTCGGTGTACATCAGCTCGGTGAACTCGGTCAGTCGCACAGCGCAGTCCTTCCCGCGGCCGGCATCGCATCGATCACCGTCATCGGATCGACGGTCTGCGCCGAGGTGGCGGCGATCCGGCCCGCAGCGCGACGATAGCGCGGATCGTCGAGCACCGCCGCCACGGCGGTGGCGATCCCCTCCTCCACGCTCTCACCGCCGGAATCGGCGCCCGGCCGCACCAGCAGGCCGGCACCGAGCCGCTCGACCCGGCAGGCCAGTTCCCACTGATCGCCGCCGCCGGGCACCATGACCACCGGCCGTCCGGTGCCGGCGCCGGACGGTGCGCTGAGCGCTTTGGCGAGCAGGCCGTGGCCGCCTCCGCAGACCACCGCGTCGGCCTGCGCCAGCAGTCGGTCCTGCCGGCCCAGACCGGCCGTCGTCCGCGGCGGCAGATCGCCGGCCGGCGGGGTCAGCGCCGAGTAGACCACCCGTAGCGGCCGCCGCCGACCCAGCCGGGCCAGGGCGGCGAGCGTCTGCTCCCCCATTCCGGCACTGCCGGTCTCGGCCGTCGACGGGCAGACGGCGATCAGCGGGCCGTCGCCGTCGGGTACGGGCAGGACCTCGCGGGTGGGTTCGAAGAACAGCGGCCCGATCAGGTGGGTGCGTACCGGCCAGTCGGGCCGGTACGGCTCGAGTCCGGGCAGGGTGGCGATGAAGCGCGCCCACGGCTCGCCCGCTCCGGTCAGCCCGATCGCGGCCCGTGCCGCGGCGCGCTGTGCACGGCCGCGGGCCAGGGCGCGAGCGGTCATGGCGCGCAGTACGGTGTCCCGGGCGCGGCCCCGCAGCCCGGTGCCGGCGGCCAGCCCGGTGCCGACCGGCGGCAGTCCCTTCGAGGGCGCGTAGAGCGGGTGCGGGGACAGCTCGATCCACGGCAGTCCGAGCAGATCGGCGGCCCAGCCGCCGGCCAGGGTGATCACATCGCCGACGACCAGTTCGGTGCCGTCGGCGGCGAGCAGCGGCGCCAGTTCCACCGCCATGCGGGCGGCCCGGGTGCTCAGTTTGGCGCCGGCGTCGCCGTCGTCCTCGTCGTCCCGGACGGCCAGCCCGGGCAGTTCGGCCACATGCAGCCCCTGCTCCCGGGCGGGTGCGGCCCACCGGGTCCCGGTGTAGACGGTCACCGGGTGGCCGTGGGCCTGCGCCCGGGCGGCCAGACCGAGGGCCGGAAAGGCGTGGCCGGCCTCGGGGCCGGCCACGACGGCCAGTCGGCTCAGCTCTGTCCCTGGCCTTCGGTCTTGGCCTGCGGTGCGGCGGCGCCGTCCTGATCGCCGGCCGGCAGCGCCATGCTGGCGCGGATCTGCTCGAGGCGCGCGTGGCCGGCCATCTGGACGCTGGCCTGTTCCACCTCGGCCATCCGGCTGTGCACGCCGCCCTCGGCCAGCTCGGCGGAGCCGAGGGCATTGGCATAGCGACGTTCGATCTTCTCCCGGACCTGGTCGAGGCTCGGGGTGTTGCCGGGCGCGGTCAGCTCGCTCATCTGGTTCAGTGAGGTGCTGACCTGCTCCTGCATTTTGGCCTGCTCGAGCTGGCTGAGCAGTTTGGTGCGCTCGGAGAGCTTGTTCTGCAGGACCACGGCGTTGCGTTCGACGGCCTGCTTGGCCTGGGCCGCGGCGCCGAGCGACTGGTCGTGCAGCACCTTGAGGTCTTCGACGTTCTGCTCGGCGGTCACCAGCTGCGCGGCGAAGGCCTCGGCGGCGTTGGTGTACTCGGTGGCCTTGGCGGTATCGCCGGCGGCGGCGGCCTGATCGGCCAGGGTCAGGGCCTGGCGGGTGTTGCCCTGGAGCTTCTCGATCTCCTCGAGCTGCCGGTTCAGACGCATCTCCAGCTGCCGCTGGTTGCCGATCACCGCGGCCGCCTGCTGCGACAGCGCCTGGTGCTGGCGCTGGGCGTCCTCGATCGCCTGCTGGATCTGAACCTTCGGATCAGCCTTCTCGTCGATGGTGTTGTTTCCCCACGCCATCAGGTAGCGCCAGGCCTTCACAAAGGGGTTCGCCATGCTCGGATCAGCTTTCTGTGTCAGGAGATGTGCAGAAGAGAATCTCGGCCGGCGCCGCGGAACGGGCCGGCAGGGTCAGGCGGCGGCCAGCGCCGTCGCCTCCGGGGCGGGCTGGTCGGCCACCACTTCGATGACCGGCGGCAGCATGGCCGCACCCACCTGGACCAGCACCCGGCCGACGGGGACGTCGAGCGCCTCGCAGATGGCCGACAGCAGTTCGCTGGAGGCCTCTTTCTGTCCGCGTTCGACTTCGGAGAGGTAGCCCAGCGACACTCGCGCCGACGTGGACACGTCGCGCAGCGTGCGCCCCTGATCCGTGCGGACCCGGCGCAATTCGTCGCCGATCGCTTCGCGCATCAGCACTGCCACTGTCTCACCCTCCTCACCGATGACGGTTCCGTGTCACGACCCTATCGGAATTCCCGGCAGAGTTCCGCGTGCACGCGGTTCGGACACTCCCTGGGGTCAACACCGCAGACACCGTCGATGTTTCCTCAGGCCGAGGCGCCGGCGCCGCGGCGCAGCCGGAGCGCCCGCCAGACGTAGTCCAGACCGGTCGCCAGGGTCACCGCGATGGCCGCGTACATGATCACCTCGGCCACCGTGTGCAGGGCACCGAATGCGGGCAGGACGTACAGCCCGATCGCGATCGACTGCAGCATGGTCTTGAGCTTCCCGCCCTGGCTGGCGGCGATCACCCCGTGCCGCACCACCCAGAAGCGCAGCAGGGTCACTCCGATCTCGCGGACCAGGATCACCACGGTCATCCACCACGGGACCACGCCCAGGACCGACAGACTGATCAGCGCGGCTCCGATCAGCGCCTTGTCGGCGATCGGGTCGGCGAGCTTGCCGAAGTCGGTGACCAGGTTCCAGGCGCGGGCGATCCGGCCGTCGATCTGGTCGGTGATCGCGGCGACGGCGAAGATCACGAAGGCGGCGGTCCGCCACCAGTCGTTGTTCCCGTCGTCGACGAAGAGCACGACCACGAAGACCGGCACGAGCAGGATGCGGAAGACGGTGAGGGCGTTGGCCAGATTCACCACCGGTACGGTCTCGGCGGTATGCGGCAGACTCGCCGCCACCGGATCGCCCGTCCGCCCTGCTTCGCTCACCCGCTCAGCCTATCGGCCCGCCCGAACCGGCGTCGCTGGGGGCGGCGGCGCCGGCGGCGACTATTCTCTGAAGGTTATGCCACCCGAGTCCCCGGTCTCCCGCAGCGTCGACGCGTCCGCCGTGGTGATCCGGCGAGCGCGCACCTCTGACGTGCCGCGGATCAAGGAACTCATCGATCTCTACGCGGGCAAGATCCTGCTGGCCAAGAACCTGATCACGCTGTACGAGTCGCTGCAGGAGTTCTGGGTGGCCGACGACCACGGCGAGCTGCTCGGCTGCGGCGCGCTGCACGTGCTGTGGTCGGATCTGGGCGAGGTCCGGACCGTCGCCGTCGATCCCGCCTACGCCGGTCACGGCATCGGACATCGGCTGGTCGCGCAGCTCCTCGACGTGGCCCGCGAGATGGAGCTTCAGCGGGTCTTCGTACTGACCTTCGAGGTGGAGTTCTTCAGCCGGCACGGCTTCGCCGAGATCGACGGCACCCCGGTCACCCCGGAGGTCTACGAGGAGATGCGGCGCTCGTACGACACCGGTGTCGCCGAGTTCCTGGATCTGAGCTACGTCAAGCCGAACACCCTGGGCAACACCCGGATGCTCGCCGAGCTCTGACCTCGTCGCGGCGGCCCGCCCTGGCCAGAAGCACAAATGTCAGCGCCGCCAGTCCCACCAGGACGAGCATGACACCACCGGCCGCCAGCAGACCCGAGCGGTAGATCCACGGCTGGCCCGGCAGGCCCGAAGCGATCAGTTCTCCGGCGGGCCCCGGCAACCGCCCCGTCACGACGGCGGAGAGGATCGCGGCGTAGACCGCGACGAACAGCGCCTCCGAGCCGATCCGCAGCAGATTGATCACCCCCGAGGCGGAACCGGCCCGGTCGGCGGGCACCGCGGCCAGTGCCTGAGCGTCCACAAAACCCAGGGGCAGTCCGAATCCCACGCCGAGCAGGATCATCGGCGCCACACCGGCCGCAACGGGCAGATCGGGACGCAGCAGCATCAGTACCCCGGCGCCCCCGGCCAACAGACACCCGAACGAGACCGTGATCACCCACACCGGCGTGACCAGGCCCCGCGCAAGAAGCCGATGAACCAGAGCCGGAGCCAGCAGGACCGGGATCGTCATCAGCAGCATGATCACGCCCGTGGACGCGGCGGACAGCCCGTGGATGGCCCCCAGTGCGCCGGGGAGATACGTCAGGAAGGTGACGAAACCGATCGCTCCGGCTACTGGAACAAGCGCCATCGCGACGAATCGCGGGGAGGTGAAGACTCTGAAGTCCAGCAACTGCCGCAGCCCCGAGTGCCCCCGGCCGAGGTCCGGCAACCGCGCCGACCCGAGCAGCGCTGCGAGCAGGACCACGGTGTGCACCGCGAAGATCCCGCGCCAGCCCCAGCCTGCCACGATCAGCCCGGACACTGCAGGTCCGGCGGCCAGTCCGAGTCCGTTGACGGTGCCGAAGAGAGCGAACGCCCGAGCCCGGGCAGCGCCGTCGAAGGCCCGCGTGATGATCGGTGCCGCACCGGTGAGTACTGCGGCCGACCCGATGCCGGCGATCACCCGGCCGGCGTCGAGCACAGCCAGATTCGGCGCACACGCGCTGATGATGCCACCGGACGCAGCGGTGACTACGCCGAGCCGGAACGCCCGCGTGTACCCGATGCAGTCCGACAACGCACCCCAGACGATGGTGCAGACGGCGAAAGCGACATTGAAGCCGTTGACCACCCATTGCAGTGCCGCCGCCTCTGAATCGAGACTCACGGCGATCTCCGGCAGGGCGACGGCCGTGCCGGAGATCGACAGCGGGATGACGAACTGGGCCGACAGGACGACGGCGAGCAACGGTCCGGGACGCGGCATGAACAACTCCTCGTAGTTCGACAACCATCTAAGGTTCGATCTGTTACGAACCTAGGTTTCCACCACAGCGAGGTACTATGCAAATCGAACCTGGAGGTCCCTCCGGGACGGATCGAGACCACGAGGACGGGCGGGAATGAGCATTGACGGCACGACGGAACCGGCCGACCTCGATCTCGGCGCGGTCCTCGCCGCCCTCGCCGATCCACACCGGCGGCAGGTGATCGGCGACCTGGTGAACGATGCCGACGGCGCCGCCCGGTCGTGCACGAGTTTCGGCCTCGCCCTGTCCAAGTCCACGCGCAGCCACCACTTCAAGGTGCTGCGCGATGCCGGACTGGTCCATCAGATCGACCGCGGCAACCGCAGCGAGGTCACGCTGCGCAGGCGCGAGCTCGAGCAGCGCTTTCCCGGCCTGCTCGAGCTCATCGGCCGCGAGCGCCGGGGCTGACGCGCCCGCTATCCTCCGGCGTTCGCGCGCCGCTTGGACACCACCAGGCTGGCCACGGTGGTGATCACCAGGGTGCCGGCGATCACGGCCAGGCTCACCGGGGTGGAGATCTCGGGCACGCTCACGTGCTCGCCGCCGTTGATGAAGCCGAGGGTGTTCTCGTGCAGGGCGTGCAGGATCAGCTTGACGCCGATGAAGGCGAGGATCAGCGAGAGCCCGTACGACAGGTAGATGAGCTTGTCGAGCAGACCGCCGAGCAGGAAGTACAGCTGACGCAGCCCCATCAGGGCGAAGGCGTTCGCGGTGAAGACCAGGTACGGCTCCTGGGTGAGACCGTAGATGGCGGGGATCGAGTCGAGGGCGAAGAGCACGTCGGTGAAGCCGATGACCACCAGCACCACCAGCAGCGGGGTGATCATCCGCTTGCCGTCGACCTTGGTGATCAGCCGGTCGCCGTCGTAGTGGTCGGCGGTGCGGAAGACCTTCTTGGTCCAGCGTTCGATCCGGCCCTCCCGCTCGCGTTCGCTCTCCACCGGCTCGTCGCTCTCGGTAAGCAGCTTGACCGCGGTGAGGATGAGGAACAGACCGAAGAGGTAGAAGACCCAGCTGTAGGCGGCGATGGCCGCGGCGCCGACGGCGATGAAGGCGGCACGCATGATCAGGGCCATCAGGATGCCCAGCAGCAGCACCTTCTGCTGGTAGATCCGCGGCACCATGAACTTGGTCATGATGATGACGAAGACGAACAGGTTGTCCACCGAGAGCGCCTTCTCGGTGACATAGCCGGCGAAGTACTCCCCGCCGTAGGTCCCGCCCCACTGCCACCACACGAAGCCGCCGAAGGCGATGGCGATGCTGATGTAGACCGCGCTCCAGAAACCGGATTCGCGCAGCGTGGGCTCGTGCGGCACCCGCACGTGGGTGAAGAAGTCGAAGACGAACAGGGCCAGGATCACCGCACAGGTAATCACCCAGGTGAGAAGTGAGACATCCATCGAAAAACCTCCAGCGCGCAACACAAGTGAAGCGATGCTGGAGGTCTCTCCCATCCGCCGCGGGCGGACCGACGTCCCGGGCGTCGGACCCCGGTGCGATCGGCACACCGGCGCCGCACCGCCGTACTGACGAGAGCGTCGTGAAAGGGGATACTCCCCTCCGTGATCGTCTGTCAGCCTACCTCAGGCGGCCTCAGAAGTCCGGCTCCTCGGCCGCCCCGTCGTCGCCGCCGGTGATCGAGGCGATCACTCCGGCCAGATCCTCCGGCTTGACCAGAACCTCGCGGGCCTTGGATCCCTCCGACGGGCCCACCACGCCGCGGGTCTCCATCAGATCCATCAGCCGGCCCGCCTTGGCGAAGCCCACGCGCAGCTTGCGCTGCAGCATCGACGTCGAGCCGAACTGGCTCGAGACCACCAGCTCCACGGCCTGCAGCAGATCGTCGAGGTCGTTGCCGATGTCGGCGTCGATCTCCTTCTTGTCCCCGGCCTTGGCGGTGGTGACCCCGTCGACGAAGACCGGCTCGGACTGCTCGCGGGTGTACTCGACCACCGCGTTGATCTCCTCGTCGGTGATGAACGCACCCTGCATGCGGACCGGCTTGTTGGCCCCCATCGGCAGGAAGAGGCCGTCGCCCATGCCGATCAGCTTCTCCGCACCCGGCTGATCGAGGATGACCCTCGAGTCGGTGAGCGAGCTGGTGGCGAAGGCGAGCCGGGACGGCACGTTGGTCTTGATCAGGCCGGTCACCACGTCCACCGACGGACGCTGGGTGGCCAGCACCAGGTGTATGCCGGCGGCGCGCGCCTTCTGGGTGATCCGGACGATGGCGTCCTCGACGTCGCGCGGGGCCGTCATCATCAGGTCGGCCAGCTCGTCGACGATGGCGACGATGTACGGGCACGGCTTGTAGACCCGCTCGGATCCGAGCGGCGTGCTGATCTCGCCGGAGCGGACCTTGGCGTTGAAGTCGTTGATGTGCCGCACCCGGGACGCCTTCATGTCCTGGTAGCGCTGCTCCATCTCCTCGACGAGCCAGGCCAGCGCGGCGGCCGCCTTCTTCGGTTCGGTGATGATCGGGGTGATCAGGTGCGGAACCCCCTCGTACGGGGTCAGTTCCACCATCTTCGGATCCACCAGGATCAGCCGGACCTCCTCCGGGGTGGCCCGGGTCAGCAGCGAGACCAGCATCGAGTTGACGAAGCTGGACTTACCCGAGCCGGTGGAACCGGCGACCAGCAGGTGCGGCATCTTGGCCAGGTTCGCGGTGACGAAGTCGCCCTCGATGTCCTTGCCCAGGCCGATGACCAGCGGATGGTCGTCGTTGCCCGCCTCGGCGTCGGCGAGCACGTCGGCGAGGCGGACCATCTCACGGTCGGCGTTGGGCACCTCGATACCCACGGCCGACTTGCCCGGGATCGGGGCGAGCAGCCGGACGTTGTCGGTGGCCACCGCATAGGCGATGTTCCGCTGCAGCTGGGTGATCTTCTCCACCTTCACCGCCGGACCCAGTTCCACCTCGTAGCGGGTCACGGTGGGCCCGCGGGTGTAGCCGGTGACGGCGGCGTCGATCTTGAACTGTTCGAGGACGCCGTTGATGCGGTCGATCATGTCCTCGTTGGTGGAGCTGCCGGTCTTGGGCGGATCGCCCTCGATCAGCAGGTTCAGCGGGGGCAGCTGATAGTCCGAGTCGTCGGCCGGTGTCCGCGCCGGGACGGCCGCGCGGGCCGGCGCCGGTTTCGGCTTCGGTGCGGGAGTGCGCTTCGGCGCGGGCTCGCGTGCCGGCGCGACCGCCGCTGCCGCCGCCGGGTCCTTCGCGGCCGCGGCCGGCCGCCGGGTCCGCGGCGGCGGACCGATCGGCTCGGTGATCTGCTGGTCGACGGGCACGTCCACCAGCGGCTCGGTCAGCAGGTCCGGGAGGTGGGCGTCGCGGTCCGCACCGGCGGTGGGCCGGGCGGGACGGCGCCGGGCTGCCCGCTCGCGGCGCAGCTCGGCCAGGGTCCCGCCGTCACCGTCGGCGGTGGCCGGGGTGCGCGCGGAACGCTGCCGGCGGGCGGTGGCCCGCCGCCGCTCGTCGGGCGGATAGTTCTCGTACGGGTCGCCCCAGTCGGGGTCGGCGTCGGGGTCGTCGGCCGCGCGCGGTTCCGGCAGGTCGAAGGGCGGCTCGTCCGGATCGCCGTCGAAGTCCTCGTCGGCGACGTCCTCCACGGCGAAGTCCGCGTCGTCGTCGTAGTCCTCGTAGTCGTCGTCGGCGTGCGCGCCGGCGGCGTGCCGGCCGATGCCGAGGTATTCACTGCCCGCGTCGACCACCTCGCGCAGGGTGCGGCCGCTCAGGGCGAGCAGACCGCCCGCGCCGATCAGCACCAGCAGCGGCACGGACAGCCACACGGTGATCGCGTCGGTGAGCGGCCCGCCGATCACATAGCCGGTGTACCCGCCGGCCCCGGTGCGTCCGTCCGCGGTGATCGGGGCGCCGAGCAGCACGTGGTAGAGCCCCAGCACGGCGATGACCACCACCAGACCGCCGCCGATGTTGCGGGCGCGGCGCTCCTGGTTGGGGCCGAAGCGGGTGAGCGCGACCGCGATGCCGATCAGCGCGAGCGGAACGATGTAGGAGGCGGCGCCGAAGATCGCACGCATGAACGCGTCCACGAAGGCACCCACGACGCCGGGGGCGCCGAACCAGACGCCGGCGATCATTCCGGCGGCTACCAGGACCAGAGCCAGCGCGGTGCCGTCACGGCCAGCCGAACGGTACGGCAGGATCTCGTAGTCCGGATCCTCCGGGTCGGGCTGCGGGCGCAGACCGAGCCGGCCGAGACCACCGAGCCCGCGGGCGAGCAGGTTCCAGCCGCCAGCGATTCCGCGGCCGAGGCCGTTGCCCATCGCCGCGACGGTCGACGGCCGACGATGCAGGTCCTGCGACTGCGCGGCGGTGCTGCGGGCGGTACGCGGGGCCGCCGATCGGCTGGTGTTCTTAGCCGCGGGCCGGGAGTTTCCGCGGCCGGTCGAGCCGCTCCGGGCCGCCGGCCGGCCGGACGCGGTGTTCTTGGCGGTGCTGCGGGTGTTCCCCCCGCCGCGTCCGGAGCCTGATCCGGACGTGCGGCTACGCGTGCTTGCATTGGAAGCCATGGGTGTCAGCCTAGTGCCTTCACGCCACAGCAGTCACACCCGCAACACTGTGAGTCCGATTCCTGTGTCGAAATCGAGACGAAAGCGGGCCGGTGGGCGCTCAGATGCCGCGCTCGGCGTGCCGCAGCGCATCGAGGAGCTGCTCGTCACCGGCGTAGGTGAGCTCCACCGGAGCCCGGCCGAAGGCGAAGAGCAGCAGCTCTCCGACGGGGCCGGTCACGGTCAGCGGCTCACCTCGGCCGGCCGTGAGCAGCTCGGCGCCGTCCGGGGTGCGCAGGGTGACCCGGCCGGGCGAGCCGGCGAGCGTGCGCCGGCCGACCATCGTCAGCGGGCGCACCAGTGCCTTCTCCAGCCCGGCCGGCAGAGGCCGCGGCCGCCACGGTCCGGCCGGATCGGCGCCGCCGCGCAGCACGTCCTCGTGGTGCACGAACATCTCCGCCAGGTTCACCCAGCGGTCGATCGGCTTCATCGGCGAGTAGAGCGGCGGGCCGGTCTCGATCGTCCGGAGCAGATCGTCGAAGTCCCGCTTCCCGGTGGACCGGGACACTCTGGCGGTGTGCTCGGCCAGCGCCGGCACGAAGATCCCGGCCGCCGCATCGGGACGGCCCTCCCGCAGGATCAGGTGCACGGCCAGGTCGCGAACCGTCCAGCCCGTGCACAGGGTGGGTGCGTCCGGGCCGGTCTCCCGCATGGTGTCGACCAGTGCCTGGCGTTCGGTGCGGGCGTAGTTCACTCGGGACACCGGATCAGCTCCCCTCCCCCGGTCCTTCCACCTCGAGCACCGTCGGCACGATCATCGGCCGGCGACGGTAGGTCTGCGCCACCCAGCGGCCCACCACCCGGCGGATACCCTGGGCGATGCGATGCGAGTCGGTGACGCCGTCGGCGGCGAGCTCCTCGAGGGTGCGGTCGACCAGCGCGGCCGCATCGGTCAGCGCGGTGGGGTCGTCGGAGAAGCCGCGACCGGAGACCGTCGGGGTGCTGACGGCCCGGCCGGTGCCCGGATCGACCGCGACGGTGATGGCGATGAAACCGCCCTCACCGAGCACCAGCCGGTCCGAGAGCGTCGACTCGCCCACATCGCCCACCGACAGGCCGTCGACGTAGACGTGGCCGACCGGCACCTTGCCGGTGATCCGCGCCCGGCCGTCCACCAGGTCGACGATGACGCCGTTCTCGGCGAGCACGATGCGATCGCGCGGCACGCCGGTCGCCTCGGCGAGTGCGGCATTGGCGCGCAGGTGCCGCCACTCTCCGTGCACCGGCATCACGTTGGACGGCCGCACGGCGTTGTACAGGTAGAGCAGTTCGCCGGCCGAGGCGTGACCGGAGACGTGCACCTTGGCGCTGGCCTGCGTGATGACCGTCGCTCCACGCTTGGCCAGGCCGTTGACCACGGCGAAGACCGAGTTCTCGTTGCCCGGGATGAGAGAGGAGGCCAGCACCACCAGGTCGTCGGCCCGGATGTTGATCTGCCGGTGCTCACCGCGCGCCATCCGGGATAGCGCGGAGAGCGGCTCACCCTGCGAGCCGGTGCTGATCAGCACCAGCCGATGGTCGGGCAGAGTGGCCGCGGTGTCCATGTCCACCACCACGCCGTCCGGCACGTGCAGGTAGCCCAGATCCTGGGCGATCTCCATATTGCGCACCATCGACCGGCCGACGAAGGTCACCCGGCGGCCGTGCCGATGCGCCACATCGACGATCTGCTGGATGCGGTGCACGTGGCTGGCGAACGAGGCGACGATGACCCGCTGACGGGCCTTGCCGATGACCGTGTCGAGCACCCCGCCGATCTCCCGCTCGGGAGTCACGAAGCCGGGCACCTCGGCGTTGGTGGAGTCCACCAGGAACAGGTCCACGCCCTCGTCGCCGAGCCGGCTGAAGCCGCCCAGATCGGTGAGCCGGTTGTCGAGCGGCAGCTGGTCGAGTTTGATGTCGCCGGTGTGCAGCACGGTTCCCGCGCCGGTGCGGATGGCCACCGCCACCGCATCCGGGATGGAGTGGTTCACCGCGAAGTACTCGCAGTCGAAGGCGCCGTGCGTGATCCGGTCGCCCTCGACGACCTGCACCAGATTCGGGCGCAGCCGGTGCTCGCGGCACTTGGCCGCCACCAGTGCGAGGGTGAACCGCGAGCCGACGACGGGGATGTCCGGCCGCATCTTCAGCAGGAAGGGCACCGCGCCGATGTGGTCCTCGTGGCCGTGGGTGAGCACCACGGCGTCGATGTCGTCGACCCGGTTCTCGATGTAGCCGAAGTCCGGCAGGATCAGGTCCACACCGGGCTGCTGATCCTCCGGGAACAGCACGCCGCAGTCCACGATCAGCAGCCTGCCGCCGTATTCGAAGACCGTCATGTTGCGGCCGACCTCGCTGACACCGCCGAGCGCGACCACCCGCAGACCGCCCTTGGCGGGCTTGGGCGGGGCCGGCAGCCGGTCGATCACTTCGCCGGTGACCCCGGCCCCGGTCGCGGCGTCGGAGATCGGATCTTTCTTGGGCGCTCCGGCGCTGGGCGGCCCGGACTTGCGGGCGGCCCGGCGGCGGCGCGGCCGCCCACCGGCGTTCCCGCCCCTGCCGTTGTCACCGGCGCCGTTCTCGCCCTTGCCGTTCGGTGCACCGTTGTTCATCAGCTCACCACTTCCGCGGCACGCAGGTCGGCGAGCAGAGCCTCGATCTGCGGGCCGTCGGCCGGTACCTGCGGCAGCCGCGGAGCGCCCACGTCCAGACCGGTGATCGCGAGCGCGGCCTTGACCATGGTGACGCCGCCGAGGCGCGCCATCGCGTCCACCAGCGGCAGCATCGAGGCGTTGAGCTTGCGCGCCGTGGCCAGATCGCCGGCCAGCACCGCCTCACGCATGGCCTTGAGCCGGTCGGGCACCAGGTGGCCGATCACCGAGACGAAGCCGGTGGCGCCGATCGAGAGCCAGGGCAGGTTGATCGCGTCCTCACCGGAGAGGTACTGCAGATCGGTCTGCTCCATGATCTTGCTGGCCTGGTGCAGGTCGCCCTTGGCGTCCTTGACGGCCTTGATGTTCGGATGCTCGGCCAGCCGCAGGATGGTCTCGGCCTCGATCGGGATCACCGAGCGCGGCGGAATGTCGTAGATCATCATCGGCAGGTCGGTGGCGTCGGCGATGGTGGTGAAGTGCGCCTCCACCCCGCGCTGCGGCGGCTTGGAGTAGTAGGGGGTGACGATGAGCAGGCCGTGCGCACCGGCCTCGGCCGCGTCGCGGGCGCGACGCACCGACTCGGCGGTGTCGTAGCTGCCGGCGCCCTGAATCACCTTGGCGCGGTCGCCGACCGCCGCCAGCACCGTCGTGAGCAGCTCGTTCTTCTCCGGAACGGTGGTGGTCGGCGACTCGCCGGTGGTACCCGACACGACCAGCGAATCGCAGCCCTTGGTCACCAGCTGATCGGCCAGCTCGGCCGCCTTGTCCAGGTCCAGCTTTCCCTCGCGATCGAAGGGGGTGACCATCGCGACGGAGACCGTCCCGAACGGGTAATCGCTATACGTGGAGTCAGCCGGATTCATGCCGATCAGGCTACCTGACACCGGCGACGGACCCGGTGCTCAACCCTCGAAGACGAAGGGCGAGGTGGCCACCTCGCTGCCGTCGGCCAGTTCGGCGATGTCGAAGTCGCCGAATGCGGTGGGTGCTAGCTCTGCCAGCCGCCGCAGGCAGGTGACCGCGAGCTGGCGGATCTCGACGTCGGCGTGCTCGGTGGCCCGCATGCCGATGAAGTGCCGCCAGGCACGGTAGTTGCCGGTCACCACGATCTTGGTCTCGGTGGCGTTGGGCAGTACCGCGCGAGCCGCCTGCCGGGCCTGCTTGCGGCGCAGGATGGCGTTCGGCACACCCTCGAACTTCGCCTCGAGCCGGGCGAGAAGCTCGGTGTACGCGGCTCGTGCGGCGTCGGTGGCGGCCAGGAACATCGCCTCGAGCTCCTCGTCGCCGCGGATGGCCGGCGGGGCCACCACGTCGGCGTCGTGCTCGGGCACGAAACGCTGCGAGAGCTGCGAGTACGAGAAGTGCCGGTGGCGGATCAGCTCGTGGGTGCACGAGCGCGAGATGCCGGTGATGTAGAAGGTGGCGCTGGCGTGCTCGAACAGCGAGGTGTGCCCCACCTCGAGGACGTGGCGGAGATAGCCGGCGTTGGTCGCGGTGCGCGGGTTGGGCTTGTCCCAGCTCTCGTAGCAGGCCCGGCCGGAGAACTCGATCAGCGCCTCACCGCCGTCGGCGTCGGTGGACCACGGCACGTCGGGGGCGGTGAACGACGTCGCAGCCACCAGTTGCACCTTGAGCGGAACCAGCTCGGACACGCACTCCTCCAGACTCTGTCGGTCTCTCCGTCGCCCGGCCGGCGGCGGCACCGGTGCCATTCTCCCCCATCGGCTCGCGGCGATCGGCCCGGGTGCGCCTCCACTCACTCGGGCCGCTGTTCGCCGAACCGTCGACGGATCGTCGGCGAGCCGTCACCGGGACGGTTCATAATGGGATCCTGTGACTTCTCTTCTCAGCCTTCGCCATGCCAGGGCGCACCGCCGCACTGCCGCGCTGACCCTGGCCGCCGCCCTGACCCTGGCCCCCGTCCCGGCCCTGCAGGCCGCTCCCGCCTGGGCCGCACCGTCCACGTCGCCGTCCAGCAGCGCTCCGGCCTTCTCACCATCGGCGGTCACGCTGCCCGGCACCGTCATCACCCCGGGCCGCGAGATCGGTCTGGCCGGCACCGAGAACACCAGGCTGCTGGCCGGATACCGCGGCGCCGACGGCAAGGTGGTGAACAATCTGCTGCTGCGCAGCGATGCGGTCTCGGACCTGACCGCCTCCGACATCCGCGCCCTGCAGCACCGCAAGCTGGGCCTGATCGTGGATCTGCGCACCGGCCTGGAGCGGGGCCTGCAGCCGGATTCGAAGGTCCCCGGCGCCGCCTGGCTGTCCGCCGACTATCTGGGGGCGCTGCCGCCGACTGCGCTGATCGACCTGAACCAGGCCTACGGCGCCTTCGTCACCGACCCGCACGCGCGGGAGGCGACCGGCAAGGCGCTGCTGGCCATCAAGGACACCACCGCACAGGGCGGCAGCGCGTTGTTCCACTGCAGCGCAGGCAAGGACCGCACCGGCTGGACCGCAGCCGTGCTGCTGACCATTCTGGGTGTGGACCGGGCCACCGTCGACGCCGACTACCTGGCCAGCAATCACTACCGCGGCACCACGGCCGGCGATCCGCTCAACGGGGTGAGCATCGAGCTGCTCAACACCTCGTTCAACGCGGTGACCAAGAGCTACGGCAGCTTTGAGAATTATCTGCACAAGGGCCTCAAGCTCACCGACGCCGATCTGGACGCACTGCGCGCCCAGCTGCTCACCGACGACGTGCGCTGACCGCCTCGGGAGCGGCGTCCACGCCGCCGACTATGGCCGACAGCTTGGCGTAGGTGTCCTCCCAGCCGTGCACCGGGATCGAGTCGATGCCCAGTTCCATGACCGGCCGGTCGTTGCCGCCCTCGTCGAGGCGGTCGCCGAAGAAGAGGATGTCGGAGGTGCTCAGGCCCAGGATCTCCATCAGCCGGCGCGCACCGTAGGCCTTGTCGATGCCTTTGGCGGTGATGTCGACCGAGGTGGAGCCGCCCGACCGGACCTCCAGATCGGGCAGCCGCTGTGCGGCGTAGGCCCGCAGCGACTCCTTCTTGCGGCCGTCCGGATCCCAGGCGGCCTTGGCGTCGACCGGTGCGGACTGCCCCAAGGCGCTGAAGGTGACCTGGCTGCCGCGGTCCTCCAGGATCGGCCCCCAGGTCTGCTCCTCCCAGAGGCCGAGTTCGCGGGCGCCCTGCTCGACGACCCGCATCGCGCGGCTCTTCTGATCGTCGGACAGGTCCTCGGCGTACACGGTGTCCCACTGCCCGTCCTGCCAGCGGATGTACCGGGTGCCGTTGGTGGGCATCAGGTGCAGGTTGGTCTTGTCCGGGAAGTCACCGAGCCGGTCGAGGACCTGGGACTGGAACTGCCCGAACTGCCCGCCGGAGATGATGCAGCCGAGCGACGTACCGAGCATCGCGGTGAACAGGGCCACCATCTCGTCGCTCATCGCGGTCTTGGACGGTGCGAGCGTGTCGTCGAGGTCGAACATGACCAGTGCGTAGGTCTTGCCGTTGTGGGTGAGTCCATCAGCCATGGCGGTGAGCATACGCAAGGGCCTGCCACCGGCGATGCGACCACCCGCCGGGACTGTGCCGGAATCCGCCGCGCGGGTATCGGTCGCGCTTACCATTCGAGCATGGCCCCCACTGCGCGGTTCTCGCGCTTCCACGCCACCCTGATCGCCGGTCTCGCCCTGTCGATAGCCCTGACGTCCGGGTGCACCGTGGACGGCACGGCCGTGCGGGACGACTCGCTCGACACCACCGTCTCGACGACCACCACCGGGGCCGAGTCGTCGGAGACCGGCACCACCGGCCCCAGCAGCACCACGACCTCGCGTGCCGACGCCGACGACATCACCGGCACCGTCTGGGCGGGAACCGATTCCGACGGCGGCTTCTACACCTTCCGCTTCCAGTCCGGCGGCGCACTGAACTACACCTCCCCCACCGGCACCTGGTCGGCGGCCACCTGGCAGCAGCACGGCACCGCGGTGTACATGGAGATGAACAACCGCTACGCCGAATACCGCGGCGTGATCGACGGCGACACCATGCGCGGCAGCGCCGGCAACATCACCGGCAAGACCTGGACGTGGTCGCTGACCCGGCGCTAACCGTCCGTCAGCACCCAGCCGAACGCCGACGCCTCGGAGCGGGCGCCCTGGGCGGTGCGCGATCGATTCTGCTCTCCCAGGTCGGCGAGCAGCTCCTCGCCGGCCCGGACCAGGGTGCCCAGCACCTGCGGGGTCAGGTAGTCCGGCCGGGTGGCGAAGAGCAGATCTTCGGTCGCCGTGTTGCCGCTCGCCCCGGGCGCGAACGGGCAGCCGCCGAGTCCGCCCAGCGCACCGTCGAGCACCTGAGCACCGCCGTCGACGGCGGCTAGGGCATTGGCCACACCCATGCCCCAGGTGTCGTGCCCGTGGTAGACCAGCCGCCTGCCGGCCGCCGGAGCCGTTGCCGCGGTGAACAATTCACCGACCTGCTGCGGGTGCGCCTGCCCGAGGGTGTCGGCCAGGACCACATCGCAGCTGCCCGCGGTCCGTGGATCGGCGACGATCTCCAGAACCCGATCGGGGTCGACGGGGCCGTCGAACGGGCAGGTGAAGGCGGTCGCCAGGCACAGCTGGATGCGGCCGCCGACGGCCTGCGCCCGGCTCACCGCCTCGGGCATGGCGGCCAGCGAGTCCTCGGCGGTCCGGCCGATGTTGGCCCGGTTGTGCGCGTCGGAGACCGAGAAGCAGTACTGGAAGTTCCGCGCGCCCGCGGCCGCCGCCTTCTCCACATGCCGCGGGGTGGCGACCCAGATCCAGCACCGCTCGAGTTCTTCGGCGGTGAGCAGCCCGATCAGTTCGAGGCTGTTGGCCATCGGGGGCACCAGGTCGCCGCGCGCCATGGAGCCGATCTCCAGTTCCGGGATGCCCGCGGCCAGCAGGGTGCGGACCAGGCCGGCTTTGCGCTGAGCGTCGAGCAGCTTGCCGGTGAGCTGCAGCCCGTCGCGCAGGGTCACGTCGCGGACGGCAACGGCCGGACTCGCCGCCGGTGCGTTCACGAGCGCTCCCCCTCGCCGGTGCCCGTCTCACGCGAGGCCAGGAAGCGCCGGCGGATCTCGTCGTCGTGTTCGCCGAGGTCGGGACCCAGCCAGCGAATCGGCAGCGAGGTGCCGCCGAGGACCGGCACCACACCGGGGAAGCCGACGCGAGTGGGCCCGGGGGCACCGGCGTCGACGTCGAACTCCTGAATCATGTTGCGCGCCTGGTACTGCGGATCGTCGACGATGTCGGCGGCGGTGTAGATCGGGCCGGCCGGCACCCCGGCCTCCTCCATCACGGCGAGCACCTCCTCGCGGCTGCGCCCGGCGGTCCAGGCGCCGATCGCATCGTCGACCTCGTCGCGCCGGTTCCAGCGGCCGTCGTTGTCGGCCAGCCCCGGATCGCCGGCCAGATCGTCACGGCCGATGGCCCGCATGTAGCGAGCGAAGATCGCATCGTTGTTGCCGGAGATGACCACCGAGAGGCCGTCACCGCAGACATAGGCGTTCGACGGCGAGATGCCCTGCACGCGACCGCCGGTGCGCTCCCGGCGCACGCCGTAGGCACCGAGGTCCGGGACCAGCGATTCCATCATCGAGAAGATCGCCTCGTGCAGGGCGACGTCGACGATGCGGTCCTGCAGCGGCAGCGGTCCGGCACCCGACCCGGCTGCCTCGTCGCGGCGGCGCAGGCCCTCGTAGAGGGCCATCACGGCCCCGAAGGCGCCGTACAGACCGGCGATCGAGTCGCCGATGGACACTCCGGTGCGTACCGGCGCGCGGTCCGGGTCGCCGATGAGTTCGCGGAAGCCTCCGTAGGCCTCGGCGACGGCGGCGAAGCCCGGGCGCTCCGAGTACGGGCCGGTCTGACCGAAGGCCGAGATCCGCACGAAGACGAGGTCGGGATTGACGTCACTGAGGTCGGCCGGGCCGATGCCCCACTTCTCCAGGGTGCCCGGGCGGAAGTTCTCCACGATCACATCGCAGTGCCGCGCAAGGGCTTTCACGTCTTCCCTGCCCTCGTCGGTGCGCAGGTCGAGGGTGATGGACTTCTTGTTCCGGTTCAGCGTCCGGAAGAGCATCGAGGTCTCACCGGCGTAGAGCCGCCAGTTGCGGAGCTCGTCACCGGTATGCCGCTCGACTTTGATCACCTCGGCACCGAAGTCGGCCAGCAGACGTCCGGCCGTGGGTGCGGCGATGTAGCTGCCCAGTTCGAGCACCCGGATGCCCTCGAGCGGCAGCCGCCGCGATCCCTGCGCCTCCGGTGCGGCGTCTCCGCTGCCGGTCACGGGGCATCCGCAGCGGCCTGCGGATCCAGGACGATACGCACCCTGGTGCCGTCGGCCGTCCGTGTGGCGACAGCGGTGCCCGTGCGTTCGACCCCGTCGAGGGTGATGGTGATCGGACCCGGCTCCGGCTCGAAGTTGCGCCACCAGGTCTTCTGGTCGGGCAGTGCCACCGCCACGAGGACCTCGTCACCGCGGCGCCGGTAGGCCACCACCAGGGAGAAGCGCTTGCCGCTGCGGCGGCCGGTGTAGCTGATCTCGGCCATGGAGCGGCCCAGCAGGCCGCGGAGGCCGGGCAGTCGCAACGCCGGAGCCATCAGCCGGTTGGCCGCGCGGGCGCCCTTCTGGAAAGTGTTCATTACGTCAGCTTAGTGTCGTGGCGCCCTCTCCGCGACGGCCGCCGGACTGCCCGCGGCGGTCGGCGGTGCGGACCCGCGCTCACGGCAGCTGCGCCGCCAGCAGGGTGACCGGCCAGCGGACCCGGCGGGTGCCGCCGCCCCAGCCGGCGGCGAGATCGTCGCGCAGCCGGGTCAGCGACTGTGCATCGCCGGCTTCCCGCGCCCGGCGGGTCGCCGACCAGGTGGTCAGATAGCCGATGAACTGATCGAGCGTCCAGTCGCGTTCGATCACCGGGGACGGCGCGTCGATCCGTGTGAAGGGGAAGTCCAGGGTGGCGTAGGCGGCGTCCACGTGCCGGCGTTCGGGCGGCCAGTACCGGCCGATCTCGTCGGTGTAGAACCGGTCGAAGCGAGCGGCCAGATCGTCGTCGAGGACCACGGCGCCGTAGCTGATCAGCGCCAGCAGTGCGCCCGGGACGGCAACCCGCCGGACCTGCCGGTAGAACGCGTCGAGATCGAACCAGTGCGCGGCCTGGGCCGCCGTCACGGCGGAGACGCTCGCATCGGGGACGGGGAGGTGGTCGGCACCGCCCACCCGGTAGTCGATTCCCGCACCGGGTTCGGCGTGGCCGATCTGGTCGGCGCTCGGATCCACCCCGATCACCTCGTCGAAGTGTGCCGCGAGCTGACGGGTGAACTGCCCGGTGCCGCACCCCACGTCCACGGCTCGCTCGGTGTCCGGTGCCGCCTCCGCGACGAAGCTCGCCACGTCGGCCGGATAGTCGGGCCGGTAGGCGGCGTAATCGTCGCCGCCGGCCGCGAACCACTCCCCGCCTCGTCCTGCGCTGTCAGTCATGGGGCCACGGTACGCCGGGAACGCCTTCGGACTGGATCGACGACCTCAGTGAGCGAGTGCGCGACGCAACCCGGGGGCGAGGTCGCCGCCGTCGGCAACGGCTACCTCGCTCAGTCCCCGCCACGCCGCCATCGCGCGCAGATCAGCGGCCAGCGCGCCGGCCACCCGGCCGATGTCCGCCCCTGGCTCGTGGTGGGCCGAAAGTACCTGCAGCACACCGGAACCGCGGTCGGCCTTGAGGTCCACCCGGCCCACGAGTGCACCGTCGAGCAGATATGGCAGCACGTAATAGCCGTGCACCCGCTTATGCGCGGGCGTGTAGATCTCCAGCCGGTACCGGAAGCCGAAGAGGCGTTCGGTGCGCGGCCGGCTGAAGACCAGCGGGTCGAACGGCGAGAGCAGCGCCGACCGTCCGGTGCTCCGCGGCACCCGCGCCGCGGTGTGCAGGTAGGCGCGATCTGCCCAGCCGTCCACCTGAACGGCGCTGACGGTGCCCTCGTCGAGCAGGTCGCCGAGCACGCCGCGCACCTGCCGGCCGGTGAGCCGGTAGTAGTCGGCCAGGTCGGCGACCGTGGCCACCCCGTGCGCGGCCGCGGCACGCCGGACCAGTTCCCGGACGGCGTCGGTCTCGTCGACGTCGGCCCCGCTCAGATCGTCGCCGAGGACGCGTTCGGCCAGGTCGTAGTGCCGGACGAAGCGTTCGTCGCGGACCGCGGAGAGCGTGCCGGCGGCGAACAGCGCCTCGCACACATGCTTCACCTCACCGCGCATCCACCAGCTGCCCTTCGTGGCGGCCGGACGGACGATGCCGAGCTCCTCCTCGAGCTGCCTAGGCGTGCGGGCGCCGGCGCCGGAGATCACCGCGAGCACGTCGTCGATCAGGGATCGGTTGTCGCGCAGCACATCCCGGGTGTGCCGCCAGCGGCCGTCCGCGAACTCACGCATCCGCCAGCGGAACAGGGGCCAGTCGCCGACCGGAATGAGGGCGGCCTCGTGCGCCCAGTATTCGACCAGCAGCCTCGGTGAACGTCCCGCGGGGCGCCAGGCCGCACGGTCGAGCAGCGCCTCGTCGTAGCCGCCGATCCGGCTGAACACGGGCACGTAGTGGGCGCGGGCCAGAACGTTCACCGAGTCCATCTGCAGCAGACGGGTGCGTCCGATCACCCGGCGCAGATGGGCCCGGTTCGGTACGGCGGTCGGCGGCCGGTCGGTGAAACCCTGGGCGGCGAGCGCGATCCGCCGGGCCGCCCCGAGGGAGAGATCGGCGCTCAACGGTTGCGGTAGTCGATCCGCCGGTAGTCGACGAAGCGGTACAGCGTGCCGGTGCGCGAGTACTGCCACTGGCCCACCTGGTGCGCCTCCCAGCGGTCCAGATCGATCGGCGGCGCGAAGGCATCCGCGGCGTCCACCAGGACATCGATCTCGGTGACCCGCAGCTCGTCGGCGTGTTCGAGGGCGGCGGTGTAGATCTCGCTGCCGCCGATCACCGCGGCGACCCGGCCGGTCAGCTCCAGGGCGGCCTCGAGTCCGGCGGCCACTTCGGCGCCCTCGGCCCAATAGCCGGCCGCCCGGGTGAGCACGATGTTGCGGCGCTGCGGAAGCGGCCGGAAGCGCGCGGGCAGCGACTCCCACGTCTTGCGGCCCATGATCACCGCACCGGTGCCGGTGAGCTCTTTGAACCGTGCCATGTCCTCGGGCACCGACCACGGAATGGTGCCGGCCCGGCCGATCGCCCCCACCCGGTCCTGTGCCCAGACCAGAACGATGCTCATCGCATTCTCCTAGACCGCCACCGGGGCCTTGATCCCCGGATGGCTCTGATAGCCGACCACCTGCACATCGTCATAGTCGTAGTCGAAGATCGAACCCGCCTTGCGCAGCTGCAGCGTGGGATACGGATACGGCTCGCGGCTGAGCTGCTCGCGGACCTGATCGACGTGGTTGTCGTAGATGTGGCAGTCCCCGCCGGTCCACACGAAGTCGCCCGCCTCCAGGCCGGCCTGCTGGGCCATCATGTGAGTGAGCAGCGCATACGAGGCGATGTTGAACGGGACGCCCAGGAACAGGTCGGCGCTGCGCTGATACAGCTGGCACGACAGTCTGCCGTCCGCGACGTAGAACTGGAAGAAGGCGTGGCACGGCGGCAGCGCCATCTGCGGGATCTCCCCCACATTCCACGCGGAGACGATGTTGCGGCGCGAGTCCGGATCGGTGGTGAGCAGATCCAGGGCGGCGGCGATCTGATCGATGTGCTCCCCGCCCGGGGTGGGCCAGCTGCGCCACTGGACGCCGTAGACCGGGCCCAGGTCGCCGTTCGCGTCGGCCCACTCGTCCCAGATGCTCACACCCCGCTCCTGCAGCCAGCGGACGTTGGCGTCGCCGCGCAGGAACCAGAGCAGCTCGTACACGATGGACTTGAGGTGCACCTTCTTGGTGGTGATCAGCGGGAAGCCCTCGCTCAGGTCGTAGCGCAACTGATGTCCGAAGATGCTGCGGGTGCCGGTCCCGGTGCGGTCGGCCTTGGGTGTGCCGGACTCGAGCACCAGCGCCAGCAGGTCCTCGTACGGCGTGGGGATGGGCGTGCTCACGCCGCCGAGTCTACTGACCGGCGAGCCGCGGCGCGGGTGCCGCGCGGCGACCACTGTCAGGGCTGCCGGGAGCTGCCGTCGCCGAAGCGGACGTCGAGGACGTCGATCGCGGTGCGCACCGGTTCGCCGGCCGGGCGGATGCCGCGTTCGGCGAGCACCGGACCGACCGCGGGGTGCACGACGCTCGCGAACGCGGCGTCACAGGCCTGCTCGGACTCCCAGACGTCGAGATAGGATACCGCCCCACCCTCGTCCCGGATCGCCAGGTGCACGATCAGTCCGGGCATCGGGGTCCGCCCCATCCGCCCGATGATGTCGGCGTAGGCCTCTGCGTCGACGGGAACGTCTTGCGTCCATGCATAGAACGTCATCACGGACTCCTTCATCGTATCGATCGAAGTTGCGAGATTTCATCCGAAGCACTATCGGATTAATTCCCACGGTTCTAGACTAGAACCGATGGAGAAGCCGGTCAACACCCAGACTTCTGCTGTTTCAGCAGTTCAGAGCCCCCGCCGCTACGACTCCACCAGGCGGCGGGCCGCGGCCGCGGCACGACGCACGCGGATCCTCGATGCCGCTCGCGAGTGTTTTGTGTCCAAGGGCTACGCAGCCACCACCATCGCCTCGATCGCCGCCGTCGCCGACGTCGCTCCCGACACCGTCTACACACTGGTCGGCCGTAAAGCCGAGGTCTTCGCGGAACTGATCGAGCTGGCCCTGTCGGGCACCGATCATCCGGTCCCGGGTGCCCAGCGCGACTATGCGGTACGGATGCGGGCGGCGCCGACGGCCCGCGAGAAGCTGACGATCTACGCCGACGCGATCACCGGTCTGCAGGGCCGCCTGGCACCGCTGTTTCTGGTACTGCGCGATGCGGCCGCGGCCGACGACGAACTGCGTGCGCTGTGGGAGTCGATCACCGCGCGGCGGGCACGCAATATGCGGCTGCTGGCGGCGGACCTGGCCACCACCGGCGAACTACGCGACGATCTGACGCTCGACGAAGCGGCCGACGTCATCTGGACGATGAACAGTTCCGAGTACTACGCGATGCTCGTCCTGGACCGCGGCTGGCCGGTCGCGAGGTTCCGCGACTGGCTCATCGACAGCTGGTGCCGGCTGCTGCTCGGGTGACGGCTCCCCGTGCGGCGCCGGCGCGGGGCTCTGCCGCCGGCGGCGTGCTACTGCACCATCGGCGGCCACTCCACCGCACTGCCGGCGGCCGGCAGCGCGGCCTGCGGGCCGGTGATCGGCGCGGTGAGTGAGACGATGTCGTCGGGCAGCTCGTCGGGATCCGGACAGCATTCGGCGCGCCGGCCGGCCAGCGGCGCGGTGTCCGCGGCCACCGTGTCCTCGATCCGCGCCGCGGCGACCTGCTCGGCGGCCAGTTCCGCGTACAGTCCACCGGCGGCCATCAACTCGCGATGGGTTCCGGATTCGACGATCCGGCCGGCGTCGATCACGAAGATCACGTCGGCGTCGACGATCGTGGACAGCCGGTGGGCCACGGTGACCGTGGTGCGCCCGTGTGCCACCTGGTCGAGGGCTTCCTGCACCACCCGTTCGGAGACGGTGTCGAGCGCGGAGGTGGCCTCGTCGAGCAGCAGCACCGGCGGATCCTTGAGCAGCACCCGCGCGATGGCGATGCGCTGCTTCTCGCCGCCGGAGAGCCGGTAGCCGCGCTCCCCGACCACCGTGTCGTAGCCGTCCTCGAAGCCGGCGATGATGTGGTGAATGTTGGCGGCCGCGCAGGCACGCACCAGTTCATCGTCGGTGGCGTCGGGTCGGGCGTAGCGCAGGTTCTCGGCGATCGTCGCATGGAACAGGTAGGTCTCCTGCGAGACGATGCCCACCTCGTCGATGATCGACGCCGCCGTGAGGGCTTTCACGTCGGCGCCGGCGAAGCGCACAGTGCCGGCGCTCGCGTCGTAGAGCCGGGGCGCCAGATACAGGATGGTCGACTTGCCGGAGCCGGACGGACCGACCAGCGCGACGTGCTGCCCGGGGTTCGACCCGGAAGCTGACCCGGTCCAGGGTGGGCCGGCTCGCCGGGTCGGCGTCGGGGAACCGGAAGGTGACCTCGTCGAACTCGAGGGCGCCGCGCGGACCGGGCGCGTGCGCGGCGTCGACGGCGCCGGGAGCGTCCTGGATCTGCGGCACCAGGTCGAGGTATTCGAAGATGCGCGCGAACAGCGCCCGGGAGGTCTGCACCTCCAGGGCCACCCGCATGAGCGAGACCAGCGGCTGCAGCAGCCGGGCCTGCACCGTGGTGAAGGCGACGATGGCACCGGCGGTGATTCCGGAGCCCGGCTCCCCTGTGAGCATCCACCCGGCCACCACGTAGATCACCGCCGGCACCGACGACATCAGCACCTGGACCACGGCGAAGAAGCCCTGGCCGCTCATCGCCCGTTTGATCTGCAGCCGGATCTGGTTGGCGTTCTCGGCCTGGTAGCGGACCGATTCGGTGCGTTGCCGGTTGAACGATTTGGAGAGCAGGATCCCGGACACGCTCAGGGTCTCCTGGGTGATGGAGGTCAGCTCCGACAGCGACTCCTGGGTCTGTGCCGCGATGCGGGCGCGCACCCTGCCCACCCGACGCTGCACCAGTACCAGCACCGGCATGATCACCACCGACACGATCGTCAGCCGCCAGTCGATCAGGATCATCGCCACCAGCGAGGCGATCACGGTGACCACATTGCCGAGGATCGAAGTGACCGTGGAGGTGAGCACGCCGGACACGCCGCCGACGTCGTTCTGCAGCCGCGACTGGATCACCCCGGTCTTGGTGCGGGTGAAGAAGCCCAGTTCCATCGACTGCAGGTGCTCGAAGAGCCGCACCCGCAGGTCGCCGGTGATCTTGTTGCCGATGGTGGAGGTGAGCCAGGTCTGGACGACGTTGAGCAGGGCCGAGAGCAGATACAGGCCGACCATCGCCAGTACCAGCTGCCACAGCAGCGACATCGACGGCTCGCCGTCCTTCGGGAACAGGGCCGAGTCGAAGACCCGCTCCACCAGCAGCGGCGGTATCACGGCGATCGCCGCGGACACCACCACGATCAGGCAGGTCAGCAGGATCTGCGCGCGGTAGGGGGCGAACAGCGCCACGGTGCGCCGGCCCAGATTCTCGATCGCCGGCGCCGCGGCGTTCTGCTTGCGCAGGGTCGCCTCGTCGGCGCCGCGCGTCACTCCGCGCCCGCCGCCCATTCCGCCACCAGGTCCGGTCATGTCTGCGACGATACGGCCCTCCGTAGACTCTCATGCCATGACCAGCATCGCTGCGGTCCGCCGACGACTCGTGAGAGGCGGGCTCCGGTGACCGATATGGATCTGACCGGACTGGGTGTTCAGGACCTGCTCCGGCTCGAGGCCGCCATCAACACCGAGTTGCGCCGCCGCGGGCTGGTGCGCACGAGCAACAAACCGCTCGGCGACGTCGCCGAAGCCGTAGTGCACGCGGCGCGGGGCGGCGTGCTGGAACCCAACAGCACCAAGTCGCACGACATCACCACGCCCGACGGCCGGCGGATCCAGGTCAAGGCGATGGGGGTGCGGTCGGCGGGAGCCGCAGCGAAGTTCAGCCCCTTCCGCTCGACCGACTTCACGACCGCCGTCTTCCTCGTCTTCGACCGCGACTTCGACCTGACCGAGGCTCGCGAGGTCACCGCCTCCGACATCGAACAGACCCGGCTGGTCGCCCATATCAACGGCCGTCAGCCCTCGCTGAGCTGGGTGCGCTCCGTCGGCACCGATGTCACGGCCGAGATGCAGCAGGCCTGGCGCACCGTCGACGCCATCAGCGCGCCGTGATCGCAGCCGAGCATTCAGGCCTCCATCAGCCCAGACACTCACGGTCGTCCCGCCGGCACCCGTGAGTAGCCGTGGACTATCCCCAATCCACCGACGCACATTGCGTTTATTTCGATTAGTGGCAGACTGACTATATGAGCACTGCTACCACATCGCGCAGAAAGAGAACGTTCTTACCTCCGACAAAGGCCACCGACCTCGACGCCCTCACGGACCTGTCGACGTTCCTCGACGATCACGACGAGCCCGCCGCCCTTGTTGGTCCTGACGGGGAGAGGATCACCCTCCCGTTGGAGGTCTACCGCACGCTGGCTCAGATCGTGGAAGCCATGCGTGCGCGCCGCGCAGTCGTTGTCGCTCCCGTCGATCAGAAGCTCTCGACACAGGAGGCAGCCGACTACCTCGGTGTCAGCCGGCCCACGCTTATCAAACTGCTGGAGGCCGGGAGAATCCCGCACGAGACCGTCGAAGGTAGTCGTCACCGGCGCGTGGAGTTGGGCGACCTGCTCGACTATCAGTCACAGCGCGCACTCGAGCGACGCGAGGCGCTGCAAGCGCTCGTGGCTGACGCCGAGGCGAGCGACCTGTACGACGTGTCCGCCGAGGACTACCGCGCCGCCATCCGCACCGCTCGCCACGAGCTCGCCGAGGAGCGCAAAGGGTAGTGGCAGGGTTTCGCGTGGTGCTCGACGCGTGTGTTCTGGTGCCGATCCACAAAGTCGATCTGCTCCTCGCATTCGCTGAGCAACGGGCATATTTCCCACTGTGGAGCGACCGCATCATGGACGAGACCGTGCGCGGTATCCACCTGGCAACAAAGGGTCGGGTCTCCGAGGAGCGGGCCCGCACTCGGGTCTATGCCATGAACGATGCGTTCGAGGACGCCCGGGTGGAAGGATGGGAGCCGCTCGAATCGGCGATCACCGGCATGCCCGACCCCGACGACCGCCACGTAGTCGCAGCAGCGGTGAGGGGCCATGCATCGGCAATCGTCACCGACAACACCAAGGACTTCCCGGAGACAGTTCTGGAGCCGCTGGGGCTGCACACGCGCAGCTCCGACCGGTTCCTCTTGGACCTGCTCCACCGCCACCCCGCACGAGCAGTCGCCTGCGTAGCCCAAACCGCAGATAAGCGTGGTCACCCGCCGGTGACCACGGAGGGATTCCTCGAAGCTCTCTCCGCCTCCGGCGCAAAGGGTTTCGTCCGCGAGATCGCGCCCTATTTCGAATCAGGGAACTGAGCACACCAAGGCACCACGGCCTCAGGGTCCATTCACATCGCCGCTTGGGCACAGCGCACACCGGCGAGGCCACGGCAGCCAGCTCTACGGCTCAGGCCTCCATCAGCCCGGCAGCGACGGTCGCGCCGAGTTCCCAGCAGGCCTGCAGCTCGTCCTTGCCCGGCTTACCCGAGACCACGACGTTCTCGGTGGCCTTCTCCCAGCCCAGGCCGGTGGTGATGGAGTCCACGGCTCGCTCGGCGCCTTCGCCGCCCTCGTTGGCGTGCAGATAGAGCCCGAACGGACGACCCCGGGTGGAGTCGAGGATCTGATAGTACGAACAGTCGAAGGCGTGTTTGAGCGCCCCCGAGATGTAGCCGAGGTTCGCCGGACTGCCGAGCACGTAGCCGTCGGCCGCCAGGAAGTCCGAGGCCGTCACGGCCAGCGCGGCGCGCCGAACCACCTGCACCCCTTCGATATCCGGATCGCTGGCTCCCTCGATCACCGCCTCGAACATCGCCTGGCAGTGCGGCGAGGGCGTGTGGTGCACGATCAGCAGCGTCGCCGGCATCAGATGCTCCCGGCCGTCCCGGGTACGCGCGTCGCCCGATACTGTTCACCGGCCCGGCGCATCATCTCCCGGGCCCGGCTCCGGTCGCCGGCGTAGTCGTAGGCGCGGGCGATCCGGTAGGTGCGCACCCAATCCGACGGGTCGGCCTCCCACTCCTCCTTGATCTGAGCGAACAGCTCATCGGCGGCATGACGCTCGATGCGGCCGGACGGGCGCCGCGGCAGATCGTCCACGTCCACCTCCCGGCCCAGCTCCTGCACCGCCGCGGCCATACGCTGATGCTCGATCCCCGAGCGCAGCGTCTGGACGATCATCCACAGACCCAGCACGGCCAGCACCACCACCCCGACGCCGATGCCCACGCCCACCGCGCCGCCGGCGGCGAAGAGCTTCACCGCGAGCCAGACGAGCAGCCCCAGGTACATCAGGGTGGCGACGACGAAGAAGCCGATCATCCAGATGATCGGGCGCGCGTCCTTGCGTTTGGCGGCCACCGGGTCAGAGATCCATCAGGGCTTCCAGGCCCACGGTCAGGCCGGGCCGGCCGCCGATCTCCCGGACGCCGAGCAGCACACCGGGCACGAACGAGGTGCGGTCGATCGAATCGTGACGGATGGTCAGCGTCTCTCCCTGCGTACCGAAGAGCACCTCCTGGTGGGCCACCAGCCCGGCCAGCCGCACCGAATGAACGCGGACGCCGTCGACGTCGGCACCGCGGGCACCCTCGAGGCCCGTCGACGTGGCATCGGGCATCGGCGCGCAGCCTGCCTCGGCACGGGCCGCGGCGATCAGGGCCGCGGTGCGCCCGGCGGTACCCGACGGCGCATCGGCCTTATGCGGGTGGTGCAGCTCGACCACCTCGACCGAATCGAAGAACCGGGCGGCCTGCTGAGCGAAATGCATGGAGAGCACGGCGCCGATGGCGAAGTTCGGTGCGATGAGCACCCCGACGCCCGGCTTCTCGGCCAGCCACGAGCGCACCGTCTCGAGCCGTTCGTCGGTGAATCCGGTGGTGCCGACGACGGCGTGAATCCCGTTGTCGATCAAGAACTTCAGATTGTCCATCACGGCATCCGGGTGGGTGAAGTCGACGACCACCTCGGTCCCGGTCTGTACCAGAGCGGCCGGGTCGTCACCGGCGTCCACACCGACGGTGAACTCGGTGCCTTCGGCCTCCTGCACACCGGCGACGATGGCCTGACCCACCTTGCCCCTGCTGCCGAACACCCCGACCTTGATCGCGGCCGTGCCATTGCTCATCTGGTGTCACCTCTCGCCGAAGAACCGATGGGCCGGAGCACGGCCCGCTCCTCAAGTCTAGGGGGTGCCTGCGCAGCCCGGGCCCGCCGGATCGTCGGCCAGCTGGCGGCCGTAGACGTCGACGAATTCCTCCACCAGTTCCACCAGGCGCAGCGCGGCGTCCGCGCCCATCTCGGCCATCGCCAGGTCGATCAATTCCAGGGCACGGGCCGCCGCCCGCTCGAATGCCGCCCGCCCCTCCGGTGTGACGTCGACGCGATAGGCGCTCGACCCGCGCACCCGCGCCTTGCTCAGCAGGCCGGCGTCGACGGCGCACGAAACCTGCCGGCTGACCGTCGAACGCTCCAGCCCCACCGCCTCGGTCACCTCGGCCAGCGTCATCGACCCGTCCTGAACGAGCAACCAGAGCAGACGCATGTCCGCCGCCCCGACATCGGCGAAGCCCGGCCGGTGCCGCCGGAAGGCGTCCATCCGCCCCAGCGCCGCGCCCAGCCGCCGCGCCGGCGAGAGTTCGGCCACCTCCGGGTGATCGCATCTCGCGTCGTCCTCAACCGTCATCTTCGTCACTCTCGTGGATCGTCATTCGTCCTGCGACCGTCGGATGTGTAGGCTACACAAGTCGCACTGTGCAGAATACACAATCTATCTACTAGGACAAATCCGTGAATCTACCGAAATCGGGCAGCGGGCTGGCGCGGCCGGACATCGCCGTCAACCCGACCCTCATTCTGGCGGTGCTGGCCTTCTCCAGCTTCTGCGCCTCGCTCATGCAGTCGCTGGTGATCCCCATCCAGCAGGACCTCCACATCTATTTGAACACGTCCCAGGGCAACGCCTCCTGGGTGATCACCGCCACCCTGCTCGGCGGCGCAGTGGCCATGCCGGTCGCCGGGCGGCTGGCCGACATGTACGGCAAGAAGCCCATCCTGGTCGCCTCGTCGGTGATCCTGCTGGCCGGCTCGCTGCTGTGTGCGCTGTCGTCCTCGCTCATCCCGGTGCTCATCGGCCGCGCCCTGCAGGGCGTCGCGATGGGTTACATCCCGGTGGCCATGAGCTTCGTCCGCGAGGTGGTTCCGCCCAAGATGTCGACCACCGCGGTCGCCGTCATCAGTGCCACCCTCGGCGTGGGCGGCGCACTGGGTCTGCCGCTCGCCGCCTGGATCGCCGAGTCCGGCGACTGGCATGCCCTCTTCTGGGTCGCCACCGCCCTGGCCGCGGTGATGGTCGTGACCTCGATCGTCCTGCTCCCCCACGTGCGCGACGCGATCGAGGCCAAGCTCGACTGGATCGGCGCCCTCGGACTGGCCGCCGGCCTGGTGGCCTTCCTCATCGGCATCTCCAAGGGCCACGACTGGGAGTGGACCAGCGGCAGCACCCTCGGCTGTATCTTCGGCGGTCTGGTGATTCTGCTGATCTGGGGCTGGTACCAGCTCCGCGCGAGCGACCCGCTGGTCGATCTGCGCACCACCGCCAACCGTCCGGTGCTGATGACCAACCTGGCCGCCGTGCTGATCGGCTTCGGCATGATGGCTCAGGCCATCGTGGTGCCGCAGCTGCTGCAGATGCCCAAGGAGACCGGCTACGGCATGGCGCAGAGCATGCTCGCCGCCGGCCTGTGGATGGCTCCGGGCGGTCTGATGATGATGTTCTTCGCCCCGGTGTCGGCCAAACTCATCGGCACCATCGGCGGCCGCAAGACGCTGACCATCGGCGCCCTCGTGGTGGCCGTGGGCTACGTGATGGCCGTCTTCATGATCGACGAGCCCTGGAAGATCCTGATCGCGACCTGCGTCGGCTCGGCCGGTGTGGGCATCGGCTACTCGGCCATGCCGACGCTGATCATGCAGAACGTCCCGGCCAGCGAGGCCGGTGCCGCAGTGGGCCTGAACGGCCTCATGCGGTCGATCGGCACCACCACCTCCAGCGCGGTCATGGCCGTGCTGCTCACCAGCTCGACGATTGTGGGCACCGCGATCCCGACGCTCGGCGCCTACAAGCTGTGCTTCTGGGTCGGGGCCGCCGCCGCCGTCGTCGGCGCGGTCTTCGCCTTCGCCGCCTACCCGTCGAAGAAGATCAGCCCGGCAGAGCTGCAGGAGGTGGCCGCCGGCACCGCCTAGCACCGACGCCGCCTCAACGACTATGGCCCGCAACCTCCTCGGAGGTTGCGGGCCACAGTCGTTGCCGTCGCTCAGCGGCGACGATCAGATGCCGATCAGGCGTCCGCCTTCTCGTCGGCGGCCTTGTCGCCGGCGGCCTTGTCGTCGGCGGCGTCGCGCACCGGAACCAGGCTGATCTTGCCGCGCTCGTCGATGTCGGCGATCTCCACCTGCAGCTTGTCGCCGACGTTCACCACGTCTTCGACCTTGCCGATCCGCTTGCCGTTGCCCAGCTTGGAGATGTGCACCAGGCCGTCGCGGCCCGGGAGCAGCGAGACGAAGGCGCCGAAGGCGGCCGTCTTGACGACGGTGCCCAGGAACCGCTCGCCCACCTTGGGCAGCTGCGGGTTGGCGATCGCGTTGACCTTGTCGATCGCGGCCTGCGCCGACGGACCGTCGGTGGCGCCGATGAACACGGTGCCGTCGTCCTCGATCGAGATCGACGCGCCGGTCTCCTCGGTGATGCCGTTGATCGTCTTGCCCTTGGGGCCGATCAGCTCGCCGATCTTGTCCATCGGAATCTTGATGGTGGTGATCCGCGGAGCGTACGGGCTCATCTCGTCCGGCTCGTCGATGGCCTCGGCGAGCACGTCCAGGATGGTCAGCCGGGCCTGCTTGGCCTGGCTCAGCGCACCGGCGAGCACCTTGGACGGAATGCCGTCGAGCTTGGTGTCGAGCTGAAGCGCGGTGACGATGTCTTTGGTGCCGGCCACCTTGAAGTCCATGTCGCCGAAGGCATCCTCGGCGCCGAGGATGTCGGTGAGCGCCACGTAGCGGGTCTCGGTCTTGCCGTCGATGGTGACCTCGTCGGAGACCAGGCCCATCGCGATGCCGGCGACCGGCGCCTTCAGCGGCACACCGGCGTTGAGCAGCGAGATGGTCGAGGCACAGACCGAACCCATCGAGGTGGAACCGTTGGAGCCGAGGGCCTCGGACACCTGACGGATCGCGTACGGGAACTCCTCGACGCTCGGCAGCACCGGCACCAGGGCGCGCTCGGCGAGCGCGCCGTGGCCGATCTCGCGGCGCTTGGGCGAGCCCACCCGGCCGGTCTCACCGGTCGAGTACGGCGGGAAGTTGTAGTGGTGCATGTACCGCTTGGAGGTCTCCGGGCCGAGCGAGTCGATCTGCTGGGCCATCTTGACCATGTCCAGCGTGGTGACACCCATGATCTGGGTCTCGCCGCGCTCGAACAGGGCGCTGCCGTGCGCCCGCGGGACGATGCCGATCTCCGCGGACAGCGCACGGATGTCGGTGATGCCGCGGCCGTCGATGCGGAAGTGATCGGTCAGGATGCGCTGGCGGACCAGCTTCTTGGTGAGCGAGCGGTAGGCGGCGCCCAGTTCGCCCTCGCGGCCCTCGAAGCGCTCGCCGAGCGCCTCGAGCACATCGCCCTTGAGCGCGTCGGTGGCGGCGTCGCGATCCTGCTTGGACGCGATCGCCAGCGCCTCCCCCAGCCGGTCGGTGGCGAACTCGGCGACGGCCTCGTAGGCGTCGTCCTGGTAGGCCGGGAACAGCGGGAAGTCGCGGGTCTCCTTGGCGGAGGCCGCAGCCAGCTGCTTCTGCGCCTCGCACAGCTGCGCGATGAACGGCTTGGCCGCCTCGAGCCCCTCGGCGACGACGGTCTCGCTCGGTGCGGTGGCACCGCCGGCGACCAGCTCGAGGACGTTCTCGGTGGCCTCGGCCTCGACCATCATGATGGCGACGTCACCGGTGTCGGTGACGCGGCCGGCGACGACCATGTCGAAGACGGCGCCTTCGAGCTGCTCGACGGTCGGGAACGCGACCCACTGGGAGCCGATCAGTGCGACGCGCACGCCGCCGACCGGACCGGAGAACGGCAGACCGGCGATCTGGGTGGACGCCGAGGCGGCGTTGATGGCCACCACGTCGTACAGGTCGTTCGGGTTGAGCGACAGGATGGTCTCGACCACCTGGATCTCGTTGCGCAGACCGTCGACGAAGGACGGGCGCAGCGGACGGTCGATCAGGCGGCAGGTGAGGATGGCGTCGGTGGAGGGGCGGCCCTCGCGACGGAAGAACGAGCCGGGGATCCGGCCCGCGGCGTACATGCGCTCCTCGACGTCCACGGTCAGCGGGAAGAAATCGAAGTGGTCCTTCGGGTTCTTCGACGCGGTGGTGGTCGAGAGGATCATCGTCTCCTCGTCCAGGTACGCGGTGACCGAACCCGCGGCCTGCAGCGCCAGCCGGCCGGTCTCGAACCGGATGGTGCGCTGGCCGAACGAGCCGTTGTCGATCACACAGGAGACTTCGGTGATCTCGTCACCGTCGTAGTCGTTGACATCAGTCATGGATTGGTTGAATCCCTTTCGTGTCGCCGGGCGCGGGATGCGCCGACCGGCGGGTATGCAGTGGCAGACCCGGCGCCTGTGCACCGGGTCTGGACGTCACACTGCTGGGGCGGGCCCGGAGATGCACCGCGCGTCGTGCGCGGCGAGTGAGAGGGCCATCGATCGAAGCTGCCGGAACGGAAGAAGTTCCGGCAGCCACTACCGAGGACCATCCCTGGCGTACATGTCCGGACGCGCTCATACAGCGCATCGTCCGGGGTCATCCTATCACCTGGGGTTCTTCCGGCCCGGGAAGCCGTATCACGCCCGCCGGGCCGGGCTCCGGATGCGCGAACGGCCGCCCCGGGTGTCCGGGACGGCCGTTCGGTGAACGTGTGAATCAGCGACGCAGGCCGAGACGCTCGATCAGCGAGCGGTAACGGTTGATGTCCACGTCGGCCAGGTACTTGAGCAGGCGGCGGCGACGGCCGACCAGCAGCAGCAGGCCACGACGGCTGTGGTGGTCGTGCTTGTGCTGCTTGAGGTGCTCGGTGAGGTCGGTGATGCGCTTGGTCAGCAGCGCCACCTGGGCCTCCGGCGAACCGGTGTCGGTCTCGTGCAGGCCGTACTCGGCCAGAACGGTCTTCTTCTGCTCGGCGGTCAGCGACATGGCTGTACTCCTTGTTTCAGTTCCGCGTCCATGAGTCCCGCCACCGGGCGGGCGGTGTGCCACCGCGGACTGCAGCGAACACCGAGAGAGGACTCTACCAGCCGTCGCGCCACCGGCCCGCATCGGCGGCCGGGCAGCCGGGCCCGGCACAGAGCACATCCCGATCGCGCGCTACTCCGCCGCGCCGAGAATGCTGCGGGTGCGGTCCACGTCGTCGCCGATCGCCTGCACCAGGCTGTCGAGGCTGTCGTAGCTCTCCATCCCGCGCAGCCGGCTGACGAAGTCCACCGCGACGTGCTGGCCGTACAGGTCGGTGTCCACGTCCAGGACGTAGGCCTCCACGGTGCGGTTACGGCCGGAGAAGGTGGGGTTGGTGCCCACCGACACCGAGGCCATGTAGCGCTGCCCGATGCTCATGCCGTCGGGGGCGTCGCCGCTCTTGAGAACGGTGAACCAGGCGGCGTAGACGCCGTCTCCCGGGATCGCCGAGCCCTCGGGCGGTGCCACGTTGGCGGTCGGGAAGCCCAGATCGCGGCCGCGCCGCTCCCCGTGCACCACCACCCCTTCGACCCGGTGCGGACGTCCGAGCGCCTCGGCGGCCAGTTCGACGTCGCCGGAGGCCACGCACGACCGGATGTAGGTGGACGAGAAGGTCACTGCGTGCTCACCGAACAGCGACAGGGCCGTCACCTCGAAACCGAAGCGCTCCCCCAGCTCCTGCAGCATGGCCACCGTGCCGGCGGCCTTGTGGCCGAAGGTGAAGTTGTCGCCGACGATCACCTCGGCGGCGTGCAGCTCCTCGACCAGCACGTCGTGGACGAACTCCTCGGGCGACTGCGCGGCCCGGGTCGGGGTGAAGGGGATGACGCAGAAGACGTCGATACCCATCTCCTGAGCCAGGTCGGCCCGGCGGCGCAGCGTGGACAGCTGCGGCGGCCGCGAACCGGGTCGCACCACCTCTGAGGGGTGCGGGTCGAAGGTCATCAGCACCGACGGCACACCGCGCTCGGCCGCAGCGCGCACCGCCGCGGACACCAGCTGGGCGTGCCCGCGGTGGATACCGTCGAATACTCCGATGGTGACCACGCAGCGGCCCCATCCGGGTGGAACGTCGTCGAGTCCTCGCCATCGCAACACGGGTCAAGCGTACGGCCTCAGCGCGCGACGTAGACTCAACCCATGCCCCATTCGCGACTGATCGGCGACCTCACCTCGGTCACCCAGGACTATCTGAAGGCCATCTGGATGAGCCAGGAGTGGTCGGATGCCAAGGTCACGACCAAGATGCTCGCCGAAAAGCTCGGCGTGGCGCCGTCGACGGTGTCCGAGGGAATCCGCAAACTCGCCGATCAGGGACTCGTGGAGCACGAGCCCTACGGCGGGATCTCGCTGACCGCCGAGGGCAGCGCCGCGGCGGTGGCGATGGTTCGCCGGCACCGGCTGCTCGAGACCTTCCTGGTGCGGGTGCTCGGCTATGGCTGGGACGAGGTGCACGACGACGCCGAGGTGCTCGAGCACGCCGTCTCGGATCTGCTGATGGAACGCATCGACGCCAAACTCGGTCACCCGCAACGCGATCCGCACGGCGACCCGATCCCGGCCGCTGACGGCTCCGTCCCGCGGGCGGGCTCGCAGCGGCTCGCCGACCTGGACGTGGGTGCGACCGCAGTGATCTCCCGCATCGGCGAGGACGATCCGGAGATGCTGCGCTACTTCCAGGAGATCGGCATCGACCTGGACTGTTCGGTGCGCGTGGTGGAGAAGCGGCCGTTCGCCGGCACCATCACCATCTCGGTGAACGACGGCGAGCTGATCCACCTGGGCGACATCGCCTCCCGGGCCATCTTCCTCGGTTCCTGATCGCACCGGGCCCGCGCCGGCAGCCGCTCAGCGCAGGGTGGCCGGCCGCACCACCATCACCGAGGCCGCCCGCCGGCCCTTCTCCCGGATGAGGGCGATCGCCCGGCCGTCCGGGTCGATCACCGCGTACACGTCCTTGCGCCCGATCGGTTCGAGCCAGCGCCCCTGGCTGATCGCCTCGGCCTCTTCCGCGGAGATGTCGCGGTGCGCGAAGCACAGTTTCGCTGCGGCGTCGATGTCCAGGGACACCGCCGGCTCGGCGATCACCGACTCCACGGTGCGCGCATGCTCGAGGGTGAACGGCCCCGCAGCGGTGCGGCGCAGCGCGGTCAGGTGACCTCCCACGCCCAGCCCGGCGCCGAGATCGCGTGCCAGCGAACGGATGTAGGTGCCCGACGAGCAGTCCACCTCCACGTCGAGGTCGATCAGTGACCCCGCGCGGCGGATCGCCGTGACGTCGAAGCGGTGCACCGTCACCGGTCTCGCCTTGAGTTCGAACTCCTCGCCGGTGCGCGCCAGGGCGTGCGCGCGGCGGCCGTCCACCTTGATCGCGCTCACCTTGGCCGGGACCTGCTCGATGTCGCCGGTCAGCGCCGCCACACCGGCCGCGATCTGTTCGTCGGTCACCGCCGAGGCGTCGGCGGCACTGAGCTGTTCCCCCTCCGCGTCATCGGTGGTCGTCGAGGCGCCGAGCCGGATGGTCGCGGTGTAGCTCTTGGTGGTCAGTGACAGCAGTCCGAGCAGTTTGGTGGCCCGCTCGATGCCCACCACCAGTACACCGGTGGCCATCGGATCGAGGGTTCCGGCATGTCCGACCCGTCGGGTGTTGAACGCCTTCCGGCAGGTGGACACCACATCGTGGCTGGTCATTCCGGCGGTCTTGTCGACGACCAGCAGCCCGGCGTTCTCGATGGAGGAATCGGCCATGGGCACCATAGTGCCGGACGCACCGCGCCGCCCCGGCACTCAGGGGGCGGGCGGGAACCAGTCCAGGGCGCGCAGCAGACCGTCTTCGATGTACGGGGTCATCGACAGCATGAAGGTCTTGGTGAAGTGGTGCGCGTCCCGGTAGACGAGCACATTGCCCACCACCACCGGGCAGTCGGTACGGGTGCAGTGCAGGTCGGTGAAGTCGAGCAGACTGACCCCGGGCAGTCCGCCGAGCACCGGCACCGCCGGATCGGTCGCGGCCAGGCCCACCGAGCGGGGCACCCCGCAGGCGATCGGGTCCGCACGCACCGCCATGCAGTCGAACGGCTGCCGGGTCTTCCACTGCGCGTCCATCAGCCACGGCAGGTCCCGGATCCCGACCGCCGGGATACCGGCCTCGGAGAAGGCGCGGAAGGCCTCCGCGTACCAGGGCGGGGTCGTATCGCCGGCACCGTAGACGCCGACCGGACGAGTGGAGTTGGTGACGACGGCATCGGGGCGGGTGGTCAGCACGTGGTCCATCGCCGCAGCCTGCCAGCGGCGGCAGTGATCGCTCTCCGACGACTGCGCGGCCGACGGTCCGGCCGCCATCTGGCAGCCGGCCATGATCACGGCCTCGACGGTCAAGTCCTGACGCACGCCGATCGCGTCGAGCGCCGGCAGATAGTGCTCGGCGTGGGAGCCGCCGATCAGCATCAGCACCCGGCGCCCCGGCTCCCGCGGGGCGCCGTAGTCGCAGCTGATCAGATCGGCGTTGGTCAGTCCGTCGTTGAAGCAGCCCTGCAGTCCGGTCTGCGGCAGGTCGGCACGGGAGGCCTCCACCCGGGGAATGAACGGGATGCCGGCCGGTTCCACCGTGCCCGAGCCGAGGCTCGCCGCCCCCGGATGCTGGGTCCAGTCGACCTGATCGGCGGCGGTGAGCGGCACCGGCGCCGCCCACGCCTGCACCGCCACCACCAGCGCGGCGATCGTGCCGGCCAGGATCGCGGGAGTGCGGATGCGGCGGGTGCGCCGCGGGGCCTCCGGGGCCAGCAGCCGGTGGCTGATCACGGCCAGGACCAGCGAGACGGCGATGATCGCCAGCCCATCGGCCGGGCCGACGCCGTCGATCGGGGTGGCGTGAAAGGTCCGGTACACCAGGTAGGTCATCAGCACCGGCCAGTGCCACAGGTATAGGTGGTAGGCGATGGTGCCCAGGTAGACCACCGGTGCGGTGCTCAGCACGGCGCTCACCGCGCTGCTGCCGCCGGTGCCGGCGATGAAGACCAGGATCGTCCCGCCCAGCGGGAGCAGGGCCGCGGGTCCGGGGAACTGCGTGGCGCCGTCGACGACCAGCCCGGTGATCACCAGCATGGTCAGACCGGCCACCCCGGCCAGCTGCCGCAGGACCGCCGGCACGGTCCGTCCGGCGAGCGCGAAGCCGAGCAGTCCGCCCAGCGCGATCTCCCAGAATCGGGAGAAGGTGCTGTAGTAGTTGAGCGTCTGGTCGGCCGGCCCGGCCAGCGTCGCGTAGCCGAAGGAGACCAGGCCGCCGGCGAGGACCGCGGCGATCAGCGTCCGCCGGATCGGCTCCGGCCCGAGCCGCGTCCAGCGGCGCCCGAGGGCGCGCAGTCCCACTCCGGCCAGGGTGATCCCGACGATCAGCACGGCGAAGACCTGCGCCTGCACGGCCAGCGACCACAGATGCTGGAACGGCGACGGCAGGCTGGTCGCGTCGGCGTAGGTGTGGCCGTGCAGGCCGAGGGTCCAGTTGACCGCCCACAGGTCCGACCAGAGCGCGTCGATCAGGATCTCCGCGTGCCGTGACGACGGATAGACGTACCAGGTGGCCGCCACGGTGGCGGCGACCACCGCGGCCATCGGGATCCACAGCCGGGTCAGCACCCGCCACAGCCGCGGCAGTGGATTGTCCACCGGCCGCGACGAGGTCTGTGCCCGGATCAGCGACGGGATCAGGAAGAAGCCCGAGATGAACAGGAAGGCGTCCACGCCGCCGGAGACGGTGCCGACCCAGATGTGAAAGACCACGACCAGCAGGACAGCGACCCCGCGCAGACCTTCGACGTCGGGCCGGCGCTGCGCGGACCGGGTGGCCGGGGCAGCGCTCAGCGAGGCGGGTGCAGCACGAGACGGCATGGGTTCAGCGCACCGCGATCGCTGTGAGGATGAGCCCGCGGGCGATGAGCCAGCGCCCGGACAGCTCGCGCAGCGGTGCACCGCCGTCGGCGGCGGCCGGATCGATCAGAATGGTCGAGGTGAAGGTGCCGGCCGCGGTCGCGGGAGCGCCGTCCGACGGTGGCCGGGCGGTGCCGGCCGCTTCGGGCGCCCGGGTGAACTCGATGCGCGCATCCTCGAAGCCCAGCCAGCGGCCGGTGATCGGGAACCAGGCCTTGTAGGTGGCCTCCTTGGCGCAGAACAGCAGCCGGTCCCAGTGCAGACCGGCCTGCTCGGGGTCGGCCGCCCGCTGCGCGAGCACCTCGCGTTCCTCGGGCAGGCTGGTGTGGCCGAGCACCCCGTCGGGCAGTCCGTCGTGCGGTTCGGCGTCGATGCCCAGCGAGCGCACGGTCATCGAATACCCCGCCACGGCGGCGCGGTACCCGTCGCAGTGGGTGAGGCTGCCGACGGTGCCCGACGGCCACAGCGGCATCCCGCGCTCGCCGCGGAGGATGGGCGCGGGCGCCACCCCGAGATCGCCGAGCGCGGTGCGCGCACAGTGCCGCGCGGTGGTGAACTCGCGGCGCCTTTTCGGGACCGCCTGCGCGATCAGCGATTCCTCGGGCGGCAGCAGAGCGGCGTCGGGCAGATCACCGAAGGCTTCGGCGGCGGACACCCCGCCGGGCAGGAGCAGTTCGATCACGGCAGGCCCTCCCCCGGCGGACGGTGCTGTTCATCGGCGCGGCGTTCGGCGCGGCGGGCCTGGAGCTTCTCGACGCGCTCGCGGAATTCGGCGGCCTTCTCGGCGTAGTCGGGCGGCAGCTCGAAGCGGACCCCGTGTTCGGGGAGGTCCTCCGGCCGCAGCCCCTCGTCGGGGGCGATCCTGCGCAGCAGCGGCTCGGGCAGGCCGCGGCGCTTCCATTCGCGTGGATAGCCGACCGAGACCTCCTCGAAGCGCACATCGTCGTACCAGGTGGTGCGTGGAATGTGCAGGTGCCCGTAGACGCAGGCCGCAGCATTGAACCGGGTGTGCCAGTCGTCGGTCAGCTCACTGCCGCACCAGAGCGCGAACTCCGGGTACATGAGCGCATCGCAGGGTTCGCGGCGCAGCGGCCAGTGGTTGATCAGGATGGTCTGCTCGGACGGGTCGAGCGCTTCGAGTCGGGCGCGGGTGGCCTCGATCCGGGCGCGGCCCCACGCGTCGCGCGTCGGATAGGGCTCCGGGGAGAGCAGGAACTCGTCGGTGGCCACCACATTGCGCTCGCGGGCCACCGCGAGCGCCTGCAGCGCCGTCGACGTGCCCGGCGGCCGGAAGGTGTAGTCGTAGAGCAGGAACATCGGGACCACCCGCACCGGCGCCGTGCCGTCGCCGGCGTCGAAGAGCCGGTACCGGTCCTCGGGGGTCACCACGCCGATGTCCCGGCAGGCCTGCACCAGGTAGTCGTAGCGGGCCACCCCGAAAACCTGCAGCGGGTCCTTGGCGGTGGTGTAGAGCTCGTGGTTGCCGGGCACCCAGACGACGGTGTCGAAGCGCGCCTTGAGCCGGCACAGCACGTCGATGATGTCGTCGGTGCGTTCGGAGACGTCGCCGGCCACGATCAGCCAGTCGCCCTCCTCGGCGGGCCGGATCTGATCGAGGATGCCTTCATTCCCCCGGTGTGCGACGTGAAGATCGCTGATCGCCCAGAGAGTAGCCACGAGGTTCCATGCTGCCAGATCCGCCGGCGGCGGCGGTCAGCCCCGGTACTCCCGATACATCGGGGCGTCCGGCAGCATCGAGCCGCGGGCGGTCAGCTTTCCGTCGGGATCGTCGACGTAGGTTCCCTTGCAGGTCCCGCCCAGCGAGGTCGCGATCAGCTTCCAGGCGTTGCGGTCGAACGGCTCGTAGGTGTGCTGGAAGTCCGTCGGCACACCGGCCACCTCGGGCATCGGGGTGACCCGGCACTGTCCGCCGTCGAGGTGCCCGTCGGCGTACTCACGCGCATTGCGCAGGCCGAAGTACTTGGTCGTGCCGGGTGTGTCGTCACCGGCGTTGAGCTTGCGCAGAAACGGGGTGCCCGGGCAGTTCTCCCGGGCGATGTCCGCGGTGCACGAGGCGGGCGAGCCGTACTGGGCGGTGCCCATCGCGATGTAGGTGTCCACCAGCCGGTGGCCGTCGCCGAGCTTGAGGTAGGTGCGCGAGGTGATGCCGCTGATGCTGTGCGCGACCAGAGCGATCTTGTCGTTCGGGTGCTGCTTGTGCAGCTTCTCCACGCTCGCCCCGATCGTCGCGGCATCCCGCTCGATGTCCTCACCCTTGAGGTCGAGGAGCTGGCTCGGATAGCCCTGCGCGGTCAGGTAGTCCACCAGCTGGCCGTAGGCAGGTGCCAGCGAGACGCCGCCGAGCGCCTGCCCGGGCATGACGATCACCCGGGTGGTCGCCGGCGCCGCCTCGGCGGCGGCCGGTGCCAGCAGGGTGCCGCCGACAGCGGCCGCGCCGACGGCGATCGATACGAGTGTGCGTGTGATGAAGGATGTCGCGACCATGCAGGTCAGGCTAGCCTCGGCTGACCTGCGAGGTCTACCCTGCCTGTCGGCGAGTGCCGGGATTCACAGCGCGAACGAGTAGATGAGCACCACCACCGAGATCGCTAGCATGCCCAGGCAGTTCACGCGGAAGGTGATCCCGGTGAAGCCCGCCCGCACATGCGCGACGGAGGCCGCGAGGAAGTAGGCGATCACCCCGGCGGTAGTGGTGACGCCGACCCCCGGTTGCCAGATGCCGACGATCAGGCCGGCCACTGCGAGCAGTTTGACGTACACCAGGACCCAGCCCCAGTCGTCGATCGGGAAGCCGACGCCGGTCAGGCACTCCCGGATCAGGGCCGGTGGCCGGATCGACGCCAGCGCATCGCCGCCGAGGATCACGGCGAGCACGATCACCGGCCAGACGGGGTCGGGAGTCTGGAACATGTCAGTCCTTCCGCAGCAGGGTGGTGGTGATCTCGGCCAGCTGCGGCTGCACCTGTGCGAGGTCGCCGCCGACGCCGGCGGCGGACAGGAGCAGACCGAGGTAGCCGAAGTAGAGGGCGCGGGCACCGGCCGCCGGATCCGGCGCACCGGCCTGCGCGAGAACCTGCTCGAATTCGCCGAGCAGGGTGCGCGCGAGGTCGCCGAAGATCTCCGAGTCGACGGTCCCGCGGGCGAGGACCGCTGCGTAGTCGCGGGCCAGTGCCTGATCGTCGGCGAAGAGTTCGACGAAAGGCGCGACGAGCTCGGAGATCCGTTGTGGTGCAGATTGATCCGGATCGCTCGGTCGATCCGCACGGGAGCGATGCACGGCGGCGATGCGCCGATCGTAGACCGCGGCCAGCAGGGTTTCCTTGTCCCCGACCGCCATCACCCGACCCACGCTCACCCCGGCCTGTGCGGCGATGGCGCGGATCGTCGCCGCGCGGTAGCCGTCGGCGGCGAAACGCACGGCCGCAGCCTCGAGGATGCGGCCGTCGGTCTGCTCGCGGCGTTCCTCGCGCGGTAACTGAACCTGTTCAGTGAACACGTTCAGTAGAATAGGGCTCGGACTGCCGCCGGCACAAGGCCACGGTCCGCGCGAAGCGCGGTTCCCGGGACGGCACCGCGCGTAGCGTGGGGCTATGGACTCCCAGTATGTGATCATCGGCGGCGGTCTGGCGGGCGGCAAAGCCGCCGAGGCGCTTCGCGAACACGGCTTCGACGGGACCATCATCCTGCTCTGCGCCGAAGCCCATCTCCCCTACGAGCGCCCTCCGCTGTCCAAGGACCTGCTCGCCGGCCGCGCCGACCGCGCCTCGGTGTTCGTGCACGACGCCGATTGGTACGTCCGCCACCGTATCGACGTGCGCACCGGCGTCCGGGCCACCCGCATCGACCGCGGCGAACGGCTGGTCGGGCTCGACGACGGCGGTGCCGTGCACTACGACAAACTGCTGCTGGCCACCGGCAGTGCGCCGCGACAGTTCCCCGGCGACCCGGACGTGCGCTACCTGCGCACTCTCGACGACGCCCAGGCGCTGCGCGCGGGCCTCGGCGACGGCCGCTCTCTCCTGATCGTCGGGGCCGGCTGGATCGGTCTCGAGGCGGCCGCGACCGCGCGGCAGGCGGGCACCGCGGTGACCGTCGTCGAACCCGCAGAACTGCCGCTGCGCACCGTGCTCGGCGAACGGCTCGGCCGGCTGCTCGCCGACCTGCACCGCGGCGAAGGCGTGGACCTGCGGCTGGGCGTGAGCGTCGACGACGTCACCGCCACCGGCGTCACCACCGCCGGCGGCGAGGAACTGATCGCCGACACCGTGCTGGTCGGGATCGGCGCCGTCCCCCAGGTGGGGCTGGCCGAAGAAGCCGGCCTGGCGGTGGGCGACGGGGTCGAGGTGGACGCCGGACTGCGCACCGACGACCCGGACATCTTCGCCGTCGGCGACATCGCCGATCACGATCACCCGCTCTTCGGGCGGCTGCGGGTCGAGCACTGGGCCACCGCCCTCAATCAGCCGGCCGTGGCCGCCGCCAACATGCTGGGCGGGGACCTGGTCTACGACAAGCTCCCGTACTTCTACACCGACCAGTTCGGCTTCTCCATGGAATACCGGGGGCACGCCTCCGGCGACGACACCGTCGTGCTCCGCGGCGACACCGACTCGCTCGAGTTCCTCGCCTTCTGGCTCGATGCCGACCAGCGGGTGCTCGCCGGCATGAACGTCAACCGGTGGGACGACGGCGGGGCGATCGCCCATCTGGTCCGGGCCCGCGCGCAGGTCGACCCGGACCGGCTCGCCGACCCGCGCATCGCACTCACCGATCTGTGACCGGCGAGCACGCTACGGTGAGGAGATGACGAGCCAGTCCAGTCCCCTGCCGGACGGTCCGGCGGTGCCCCCGCCCACCGTCGTCCTCGATCCGCCGCCCGAGCTGCACGCCAATCCCGACCGCGATCGGTACGAGTTGTGGTCCGGCGACGAGCTGGTCGGCGTCGAAGGCTACGAGCGGACCGCGGACGGCAACCTGATCCTGCTGCACACTGTGGTCACCGAGAAGTTCGGGCGAGCCGGTTTCGCCCGGCTGCTGGTGGCCTCGGTGCTCGACGACGTGGCGGCCCAGGGTCGCACGATCACCCCGGTCTGCACCTATGTGCAGCGTTTCCTCGAACGCTTCCCCCAGTATCAGGTACTGGTCGAGTCCTGAACGCGCCGCTGCTCAGCGCAGCCAGCGACCCGAGCGCACCCGGAACGTCACCGCGACCATCCGGGTGAGCATGAACAGCAGCAGACCCGCCCAGATCCCGGTCAGCCCCCAGTCGAAGATCAGCGCGAGCCAGATCATCGGCAGAAATGCGAGCAGGGCTCCGGCCAGGGTGGCGGTCCGCAGGAAGGCCGCATCGCCGGCGCCGAGGAGCACCCCGTCGAGAGCGAAGACCACCCCGGCCACCGGCAGCATGCCCACCAGGAACCACCACGGAGTGCGCGCCGCGTCCAGGATCGCCGGATCCGAGGTGAAGATCCGCGGCACCAGTCCGGCACCGGCGGCCAGCGCCAGCGCCAGCACCGCCGCGGCCAGCACCGAGACCGCGGTCGCCCGCCGCGCATTGGCCTTCGCGACCCCGAACACGCGGGCCCCGAGCGCCGCGCCGACCACCTGCTGCGCGGCGATCGCCAGCGAATCGAGCAGCAGCGACAGAAACTCCCAGATCTGCAGCACCAGTTGGTGGGCGGCCACCTGCGCCACCCCGAACCGGCCCGCCACCGCGGCCGCCGAGACGAAGCACACCTGGAAGCCGAGGCTGCGCAGAATCAGATCCCGCGCCATGGTCAGCTGTGCGCGGATCACCGCGGGGTCGGGCGCCCACACCGGTCGACGGCCTGACGGCCCCGGAGTCCGCCGCACATCGACGAGCAGCCGCCGCAGAAACAGCAGCCCGGTGAGACCCTGGCCGGCGAGATTCGCCACCGCACTGCCGTGCAGTCCCAGATCCGGCGCCCCGGCCAGGCCGTGCACCAGCAGCACGCACAGCACCGCTGAGACCAGCAGCCCGGCCACCACGTAGATCACCGGCCGCCGGGTCTCCTGCACACCGCGCATCCAGCCGTTGCCGGCCATCGACAACAGGATCAGCGGCACCCCGAAGACGGCGAGGCGCAGCCAGCCCGCGGCCTCGGCGGCCACCGCGGCATCCGGAACCAGCGCCCGCATCACCGGGCCGGCCAGCAGCCGGCCGGCGACCACGATCACCAGTCCCGCACCGATCGCGATCCAGCTGGCCTGCAGGCCCTCCCGGACCGCACCGGCGCGATCGCCCGCACCGAAGGCGCGCGCCGAACGGGCGGTGGTGCCGTAGGCCAGAAAGGTGAGCTGGGTGCTCACCATCGACAGCACCAGCGTGCCGACGGCCAGCGCGGCGAGCTGCTCGCCGCCCAGCCGCCCGACCACCGCCAGATCGAGCATCAGATACAGCGGCGGAGCGACCAGCACGAGCAGCGCCGAGCCGGCCAGGGTCAGGAAGCGGCCCCGTCCCACGGTGTGGTCGGTGTCGGGCGCGGCGTGCTCCGCCGGGGCCTGACCGGCGATCTACAGCTCCTCGCGCAGCCGGCCGACCACCTCGTCGGCCGTGCCGGAATCGCTGTATCCGGCGGCGCGGGCGTGCCCGCCGCCGCCGAGCGCCCGGGCCACCGGCACCAGATCCGTGCCCTTGCTGCGCAGCGACACCGTCCAATGCCCGGGAGTGGACTCCTTGAAGACGGCGGCCACCTCGGCCTCCGCGGCCGTGCGGACGACGTCGACGACGCTCTCGGACTCCTCCCAGCTCAGCCCGTCGAGCTGGGCGGCGGTCACCACCGCCCACACCAGTCCGGCGCCGCCGCGGGCCTGCCGATCCAGCCGCGAGGTGGCCAGCACCTGGGCGAGCATCGACTGCCAGGCGAACGGATGGGTGTCGAGCAGGATCCGGCTCCAGGTGGCGGTGTCCACACCGGCCTCGGTGAGCCGGGCCGCGACCCGGAACGATTCCGGCCGCGCCCATTTGAACGATCCGGTGTCGGTGAGCAGACCCGCGTACAGGCAGGTCGCGATGTCCGGGGTCAGCTCCGCGCCGAGCGCGTCGAGGACCTCGAGCACCAGCACCGCAGTGCAGTCCGACTCCGGATCGATCAGATCCAGGTCGGCGAATCCGCCGTTGGAGGCGTGATGATCGATACACACCGTCATCGCCGATGCCTCGAACACCGGCTGCAGATCACCGAGCCGCTCGATGGTCGCCGCATCCACGGCCACCGCCAGCGGCGCCGGCACCAGAGACCGTTCGTCGACGATCAGATCGGCGCCGGGCAAGCGGCCCAGCGGCACCGGCAGCGGGTCCGGACCGGAGAAGGCGACGGACGCCGTCACGCCCCGCGCGCGCAGGGCCAGCGCCAGACCGAGCGCACTGCCGATGGTGTCGGCATCGGGCCGCACGTGGCTGAGGATCGACACGGCGGAAGCATCGGCCAGCGCGGCCGCCACCGCCCGACTGCTCGCCGTCGTCACCCGCGGCTGTCCTGCGCCGGGTCGGGGTCGGTGCCGCCGGTCTCATCGTCGGCGTCCGCGCGATAGGGATCGGCGTCCCCGGCCGGCTGCGCATCCCGCGCGGCGCGGGCCACCAGCTCGTCCTGGGCGCGGGCCCGGGCGAGGAGCTCGTCCATCGCCCGGGTCGCATCCGGAACCGTGTCCAGTTCGAAGCGCAGCGTCGGAGTGAACCGCACCCCGGTGCCGGCCCCGACCATGGTGCGCAGCGCCCCGGTCGCGGCGGCCAGACCGGCCGCCGCACCGGCGACGTCCGGCTCGGCGTCGACCGAGTCGCCCATCACCGTGTAGAACACCGTGGCGTCGTGCAGATCACCGGTCACCCGGCAGTCGGTGATGGTGACGTGCTCCAGCCGCGGATCGCGGATCTCGGTGCCCAGGGCACCGGCCACGATCGTGGTGATCCGCTTGGCCAGGCGCGCCGCCCGTGCATGATCGACCATCAGTCCCTTGCCTTCTCCACCATCTCGTAGCACTCGATGATGTCGCCAGTGCTGAATCCTTCAGGCGACATCATCAGTCCCGCGCCTTCTCCACCATCTCGTAGCACTCGATGATGTCGCCTACCTTGATATCGCTGTAGGTGAGGGTCAGACCGCATTCGAAGCCCTCGCGGACCTCGGTGACGTCGTCCTTCTCGCGGCGCAGCGAGGCGACCGTGAGATTGTCGGCGACCACGGTGTTGTCGCGCAGCAGCCGCGCCTTGGCGTTGCGGCGGACCACACCCGACTGCACCATGCAGCCGGCGATGTTGCCGACCTTGGACGACTTGAAGATCGCCCGGATCTCGGTGCGGCCGAGTTCCTGCTCCTCGTAGATCGGCTTGAGCAGACCCTTGAGCGCTGCCTCGACCTCTTCGATGGCCTTGTAGATCACCGAGTAGTACCGGATCTCCACACCCTCGCGGTTGGCCAGCTCGGTGGCCTTGCCCTCCGCACGGACGTTGAAGCCGATGATCACCGCATCGGAGGCCGCCGCCAGGTTGACGTTGGTCTCGGTGACGCCACCGACACCGCGGTCGATCACCCGCAGCTGCACCTCGTCGTCGATCTCGATGCCCAGCAGGGCCTCTTCGAGGGCCTCGACGGTACCCGAGTTGTCGCCCTTGAGGATCAGGTTGAGCTGGCTGGTCTCCTTGAGCGCCGAGTCCAGATCCTCCAGGCTGATCCGCTTGCGGCTGCGTGCGGCCAGCGCGTTGCGCTTACGCGCATTGCGGCGGTCGGCGATCTGCCGGGCGATCCGGTCCTCCTCGACCACGAGGAGGTTGTCGCCGGCACCGGGCACCGAGGTGAAGCCGATGACCTGTACGGGCCGCGACGGGAGCGCCTCGTTGACGTCCTCGCCGTGCTCGTCGACCATCCGGCGCACACGACCGTAGGCGTCGCCGGCGACGATCGAGTCGCCGACGTGCAGGGTGCCGCGCTGGATCAGCACGGTGGCCACCGGGCCGCGGCCGCGGTCGAGGTGGGCTTCGATCGCCACACCCTGCGCGTCCATGTTCGGGTTGGCCCGCAGATCCAGCGAGGCGTCGGCGGTCAGCAGCACCGCCTCGAGCAGCGACTCGATGTTGGTGCCCTGCTTGGCCGAGATGTCGACGAACATGGTCTCGCCGCCGTACTCCTCGGGGACCAGTCCGTATTCGGTGAGCTGACCGCGGATCTTCTGCGGATCGGCGCCCTCCTTGTCGATCTTGTTGACCGCCACCACGATCGGCACGTCGGCAGCCTGCGCGTGGTTGACCGCCTCCACCGTCTGCGGCATGACGCCGTCGTCGGCCGCGACCACCAGGATCGCGATGTCGGTGGCCTTGGCACCGCGGGCACGCATGGCGGTGAACGCCTCGTGACCGGGGGTGTCGATGAAGGTGATCAGCCGGTCTTCGCCGTTGAGGTGGGTGTCCACCTGGTACGCACCGATGTGCTGGGTGATGCCGCCGGCCTCACCCGCACCCACGTTCTCGCGGCGGATGGTGTCGAGCAGTCGCGTCTTACCGTGGTCGACGTGACCCATCACGGTCACCACCGGCGGACGCTGCTGCAGATCCTCGTCGTCGCCCTCGTCCTCGCCGTAGCTCAGATCGAAGCTCTCGAGCAGTTCACGGTCCTCGTCCTCCGGGCTCACGACCTGGACGACGTAGTTCATCTCCGAGCCGAGCAGCTCGAGCGTCTCGTCGTTCACCGATTCTGTGGCCGTGACCATTTCGCCGAGGTTGAACAGTGCCTGCACCAGCGAAGCCGGGTTGGCGTTGATCTTGTCGGCGAAGTCCGACAGCGAGGCGCCGCGGGCGAGCCGGATGGTCTCGCCGTTGCCCGAGGGCAGCCGCACGCCACCGACGGTGGGCGCCTGCATGCTCTCGTACTCGGCGCGTTTCGCCCGCTTAGACTTGCGGCCCTTGCGGGGCGCACCGCCGGGACGGCCGAAGGCGCCTGCGGCACCGCCGCGACCGCGGGCACCGCCGCCGGGACGGCCGCGGAAACCGCCGCCCGGAGAGCCACCGCCGCCGGGACCGCCGCGGAAACCGCCGCCACCGGCACCGCCGCCGCTACGGCCGCCGCCACCGCCGGGTCCACCCCGGCGGTTGTCGGGACGGGCCGCGCGCTGCGGCATGGCTCCGGGGCTCGGCCGCGGAGGCATGTTGCCCGGGCTCGGACGGGGACCGCCCTGGCCGGGACCGGGACGATTGCCGCCGGGGCCGGGACGGCCACCGGCCGCCGGACGACCGCCGCCCGGACGCGGACCGGCCTGGCCCGGCCCCGGACGGGGTGCCGGGCGCGGCGCGGGGGCCGGGGTCGACGAATACGGATTGTTGCCCACCCGCGGCTGCCGCGGCGCGGCCGGACGGGGGCCCGGACGGGGACCGGCGGAGGCCGGCTTGCTCTCGGCGGCCGGGGCCGACGGGGCGGCCGGGGATGCGGGCTTGGGTGCCGGTCCGGCCGGCTTGGGCTGCGCCGGCTTCGGGGCGGCCGGCTTCGGCTCGCCCGGCTTGGGGGCGGCGGCCGCGGGCTTCGCGGCGGCCGGTGTTGCGGCATCCTTGGGACTGGGCGCCTTGGGGCTTGCGGTGTTCGCACCGCTGCCCTTCGCCGGGGCGTCGCCGCCGGCGGGCTGGAATGACTCGCGAAGCCGACGGGCCACCGGGGCCTCAACGGTCGACGACGCGGATTTGACGAATTCGCCCTGATCCTTCAGGCGCTCCAGCACTTGCTTGCTGGTGACGCCGAGTTCTTTGGCCAATTCGTGCACGCGGGCCTTGCCTGCCACTGCTCTCCTCACTTGGAGGCCGAGCGGGCTCCCGCTACGGCCTCGGGTTATCTGACGAACGTGCTCATCGTGGCGACTTCACGGTGTGCTCATGTCTTCTACTCACCTGTCTGGTTCCCTGCGGAGCCCTCTGGGCCGGCCCCGCCGAAAATCTCGGCGAGGTCGTCCGGGGTCACGGTCAGCCCGCGCGCCCGGAGTGCCGGCCCGAATGCCTTGCGCCGCACCGCAGCGAGGACGCAGTCCTGCGTCGGGTGCAGCCAGGCGCCTCGTCCCGGCAGGTTCTTCCGGTGATCGACGACCAGCACCGGCCCGCCCGTACCGGACGGTCCGGCCGAGTCGTCGCGCACCACCACCCTGATCAGCTGTGACTTCGCACTGCGCTCACGACAGCCCAGGCACTGGCGGATCGGATGTGTCGACTCTCGAAGAACCACCGATCAGTCTAGCCCATCGGCCGCGTCATCGGAGACTCCGCCGGTCGCCGCGGTGTCGGCCGGGTCGGCGGCGTCGGACCGGATGTCGATCCGCCAACCGGTCAGCCGGGCGGCGAGCCGGGCGTTCTGCCCTTCCTTGCCGATCGCCAGCGAGAGCTGATAGTCGGGCACCACCACGCGTGCGGCCTTGGTCTCGGCGTCCACCACGGTCACCGAGACCACCTTGGCCGGCGAGAGGGCGTTGCCGACGAAGACGGCCGGGTCGGCCGCGTAGTCGATGATGTCGATCTTCTCGCCGCCGAGTTCGCTCATCACATTGCGCACCCGCTGCCCCATCGGGCCGATGCAGGCGCCCTTGGCGTTGAGCCCGGCGACGCCGGTGTGCACCGCGATCTTGGAGCGGTGTCCGGCCTCACGGGCCACCGAGACGATCTCCACCGAGCCGTCGGCGATCTCCGGGACCTCCAGGGCGAACAGCCGCCGCACCAGGTTCGGGTGGGTGCGCGAGAGTGTGATCTGCGGACCGCGGGCGCCGCGCGTCACACCCACCACATAGCACTTGATGCGGTCGCCGTGCGAGAAGTGCTCACCGGGCACCTGCTCGGCCTGCGGGATGATGCCTTCGGTGGCATTGGCGTCGGTGCCGATCTGCACCACCACCATGCCCTTGGCGTTGGCGCGGGCGTCGGCCTGCACCACGCCGCCGACGATCTCGCCCTCGTGCGCCACCAGTTCACCGAAGTTCTTCTCGTTCTCGGCGTCGCGCAGCCGCTGCAGGATCACCTGGCGGGCCGTGGTGGCGGCGATGCGGCCGAAGCCCTCGGGGGTGTCGTCCCATTCGTGGACCACGTTGCCGTCGGCGTCCACCTCGGCGGCCATCACGCGCACCTCACCGCTCTTGCGGTTGATGTCGATCCGCGCCTGCGGGGCGAAGCCCTCGGTGTGCCGGTAGGCGGTGAGCAGCGCCGTCTCGATGGCCGTGATGACGGTGTCGATCGGGATGCCCTTGTCGGCTTCGATCAGCCGCAGTGCGCTGATGTCGATGTGCATGGTGGCGACTCCTATTCGCTTATCGGATGCAGTTGTCGGGGGTGGGACTGTGAGTAATGGGTCTATTGTGCCGGACGTTCGCGGCCCGCGACGCTAGTGCGCCGGCGCCCGGCGCCGGGCGATCTCGTCGTCGTCGAGGCCGCAGCGGCGCAGTTCCGCCTGCCCGGGACGGGTGAAGTCGACGTCGACGGCGGCCGAGACGACCGACGCCAGCATGATCCTGGTCTCGGTGAAGCGGCCCTTGTCGTTGGTCAGCAGGGTGACGGCGTCGTCGTCGGAGTCGGCGACGCGGGCGGTGAGCTGCTGCTCGGCGCCGTCGTCGCCGGTCCAGGTGACGGCGACCTTCCGGCCGCGGGCGCGCCGCCAATGCCGGGGTGCGGTCATCGGCCGGCCGATGCCGGGGGTGGTGACCTCGAGGTCGTAGGGCTCCTCGCCGAGCACCCCGGCCTCGTCGAACACCGCCGACAGGTCCCGGCTGATCTCGGCGAGCTCATCGAGTCCGGCGCCGCCGTCGCGGTCGACCACCAGGCGCACCTCCCGGCGCTCCCCTCCCGGTCGCACGGCGACCTCCTCGAGGTCGTAGCCGCGATCGGACAGGATCGGACGTGCCAGCGCATCGATGGACTCGATCCGTCCCGCCGATCCGGGCTGTCCTGTTCCGGCCATGCTCACCTCCTGGTTTGCGCCGCTGTGGCGGCCTTCTATCGTAGGCCATGTCCGGCCCTGGCAGAATCGGCAGGCGTGAACCCCGCCCCGACATCGCCGTCTCCCGTCCCCGAGCCGCTTGGCGCCGGATTCCCCGCCCCGGCCCCGTCGCGGCGGACGATGCTGCGCGGCAGCGCCGGGCTGGTCGTCGCCGTCGCCGCGGGCACGGCGCTGACCGCGTGTGAGACCGGGCCGTCCGACGACGAGAAGGCCGCACGCGCTCTGGTGCCGCACGCTCAGTCGGCGCGCAACCAGCAGGAGCAGGCGCAGGCTCTGGCACCGAGACAGACCGGACAGTCCGATCGATTCACCCAGATCGCCGACGAGCGCGGCGCCCACCTGCAGGCGCTGACCGACGAGATCAACCGGCTGCATGCGCCGTTCGCGGGCGAGATCACCAGCGGTGCCGTGCCCCGGGTCGACGCCGCCGCACTGCTCTCCGAGCTGAGGACGTCGGCGCAGTCGGCGGCCAAGACCGCCACCGAACAGTCCGGCTACCGGGCCGCCCTGCTCGGTTCGATCAGCGCCGCCTGCGCGGTGCTGCAGGAAGTGAGCGCACAGTGAGCACCGTCGAGGCCCTCGAGACCGCCATCGACGCGGAGAACGCGGCGATCTTCGCCTACGGTACGTCGACCGCCTTCATCGGCTCGGCGGACCGCGGCACCGTCGCCGAGTACATCGCCGCCCATCGGGTGCGGCGCACCGAACTCGACGACGCCCTGGCCGAGGCCGGCGGCCAGCCGCGGCCGGCGGCGGCCGGCTACACCCTGCCCGAGGAGATGACCGGCGCCGATTCGGCGGCGACGATCCTGCTCGGCGCGGAGGAGGACTGCGCGCAGGCCTACTTCGCGCTGATCGACCAGGCCGACGGCGCCGGGGTGCGCAGGCTGGGCGTCGACGCCCTCACCGACTGCGCCCGACGGGCCGCGCACTGGCGCAGCGCCCTCGGGAAGGCTCCCGTGACAGTGGCCTTCCCGGGACAGCCCTCCCAGTCCTAGCGCCTACTGGCCGCGGCTCGCGGCGAGCACCGCGTCGACGGCGCCGTCGATCGGGGCCGTCGCCGCCTCGCCACTGAACCGGTCCCGGATCTCGATGGTCCCGTCGGCCCAGCCGCGGCCGACCACCACGACGGTCGGCATGCCGAGCAGTTCGGCATCCTTGAACTTCACGCCGGGGCTGGCCTTGCGGTCGTCGAAGAGCACCTCGAGGCCGGCGGCGTCCAGATCGGCGGCGAGCTGCTGTGCGCCGGCGACGGCGGCCTCGTCCTTGTTGGCGATCACCAGGTGGACGTCGAACGGGGCGATCTCACGCGGCCAGCGCAGGCCCTTGTCGTCGTGGCACTGTTCGGCGAGCACGGCGACCATGCGGGAGACGCCGAGGCCGTACGAACCCATGGTCACCCGGACCGGCTTGCCGTTCTCACCGAGCACGTCCAGACCGAAGGCGTCGGCGTACTTGCGGCCGAGCTGGAAGATGTGGGCGATCTCGATGCCGCGCGCCGACTCGAGCACGCCCTTGCCGTCCGGGCTGGGGTCGCCGTCGCGCACCGACGCCACGTCGATCACCCCGTCCGGGGTGAAGTCGCGGCCGGCCACCAGCCCCACCACGTGGTCGCCGACGGTGTCCGCGCCGGTGATCCAGCTGGTGCCGGTGACCACGCGCGGATCCACCAGGTAGCGGCCGCCGGCGGCCTGCACCCCCTTGGGCCCGATGTAGCCGCGCACCAGCGCCGGGTTGGCGGCGAAGTCCGCCTCCTCGAGGATGACGACCTCGGCCGGTTCGACGGCGGCTTCGAGCCGTTTGAAGTCCACCTCGCGGTCGCCGGGGACGCCGATGCCGGTGATCTCCCAGTCGCCGCCGGGCTGGCGGATCTTGACCAGCACGTTCTTGAGAGTGTCGGCGGCGGTGTACTCGCCGTCGAGGGCCCGGTTGGCCCACTCGACGAGGGTGTCGATGGTGGGGGTGTCACCGGTCTCGTGCACGGCGGCCTCGGGCAGGCCGTCGATGGGGCGTTCCTCGGGGGCCGGCGTGACCACGGCTTCGACGTTGGCCGCGTAGCCGGATGCGGTGCTCTGGACGAAGGTGTCCTCGCCGACCTCGCAGCGGGCCAGGAACTCCTCGGAGGCACTGCCGCCCATGGCGCCGGAGGTGGCGGCCACGATCACGTAGTCCACCCCGAGCCGATCGAAGATCCGCTGGTAGGCGGCCCGGTGGGCGTCGTAGGAGGCCTGCAGTCCGGCGTCGTCGACGTCGAAGGAGTACGAGTCCTTCATGACGAATTCGCGGCCGCGCAGCAGCCCGGCGCGGGGCCGCTCCTCGTCGCGGTACTTGGTCTGGATCTGATAGAGGACCACGGGCAGGTCCTTGTACGAGCTGTACTCGCCCTTGACCAGCTGGGTGAACAGCTCCTCGTGAGTGGGGCCGAGCAGCATGTCGGCGCCCTTACGGTCTTTGAGCCGGAACAGGGCGTCGCCGTACTCGGTCCAGCGACCGGTGGTCTCGTACGGTTCGCGCGGCAGCAGCGCCGGCAGCAGGATCTCCTGCGCGCCGATCGCGTCCATCTCCTCGCGCACCACGTTCTCGATGTTGCGGAACACCCGCAGTCCCAGCGGCAGCCAGGAGTAGATGCCCGGTGCGGCGCGGCGGATGTACCCGGCGCGGACCAGCAGTTTGTGGCTGGGAACCTCGGCGTCGGCGGGGTCGTCGCGCAGGGTCCGCAGGAACAGGGAAGACATGCGAGTGATCACACCGGACAGCTTAGTTAGGGTGTTCGGGTGCGCGTCATCCTGCCTCCCTCTGAAACCAAGTCCGACGGCGGCCGCGGTGCACCGCTGGATCTCGATGCCCTGGTGCTGCCGCAGCTGAACCCGGTGCGCCGCAAGATCGCCGACGCCCTGGTGACGCTCTCGGCCGATCTGGACGCCTCCCGGAAGGCGCTGGGGCTCGGGGAATCCCAGCTCGCCGAGGTGGATCGCAATGCCGAGCTGTGGCTCTCCCCCACCCGGCCGGCGATCGAGCGCTACACCGGGGTGCTCTACGACGCGCTGGACTACCCGGGACTGACCCGGGCCGGCAAGACCAAGGCCGCCGACCGGCTGATGATCGGCTCGGCGCTGTTCGGGGCGGTCGCGGCGACCGACCTGATTCCGGCGTACCGGCTCTCCGGCGGCTCCAAGCTGCCGGGCTTCGGCACGCTGGGCTCGGTGTGGAAACCGGAGCTCTCCCCCGCCCTGGACGGCCTCGACGACTTCGTCCTCGATCTGCGCTCCGGGGTGTATCAGAAGCTGGGCCCGGTGGCCGGCGCGGTGACCGCGACCGTCGTCACCGAGGCCGCGGACGGTTCCCGAAAAGTGGTGAGCCACTTCAACAAGCACTACAAGGGCCTGATCACCCGGGATCTGGTGCAGACGCGTGCGCAGGTCCGCGACATCGACAAGCTGGTCGCGGTGCTCTCCGATGCCGGGCACCGGGTCGAGCTCACCTCACCGGTGGAGATCACGGTGGTGACCGAGTGAAGGTCCCCGTTCACAGCTGAGCGGGATCGAACCACTCCAGACCGGGATACGCGCGGGGGGAAGGCAGACATCTGCCTCTGCCTGATCGACGGCCCGGCCACGGCGCCGGGGTACGCGATCAGAAGTTCTCGCGGTTGAAGTTCCGGAGCCATTCGTTGGGGTCGAGCTCGTCCTCGGCGTGGTCGGCCGGGCGATCGTCGACCGCGGCGAGCTGAGCCTTCTGCGCCCGGATCCGGCCGTAGCCGTAGGCGGCGGCCATGCCGATCACACCGGTGATCAGACCGACGATGGTGCCGAGTTCACCGTTCTCCCCGCCGGCGTCGGCGGAGATCCGGTAGATCCAGCCGTTGAGCGCCACCACGGCCAGCGCACCGAAGGTGAGCGGCAGGATGTAGGTGGTCAGCATGCTGTCCGGGACCGGCGGGATGTCGTGACGGCGGCGGTACCACTGCCACAGCGACAGCACCACCACGGCGGCGGCGACCAGACCGGCGGTGATCCACGGTCCGATCCACCAGGCGGCGACGGCCGCGATCAGCAGCAGGGCGCCGGAGACGGCGGCGGCGATCCGGGCGGTCACGGTCAGTCCTCCCCGGCGAAAGCCACGACGTCGTCGGCGTCGGTGAAGCCGGCCACCGAGCCGATCACCACGATGGCCGGCGGCGTGAGCTCCTGCTCCGCCGCGGTCTGCGCGGCGTGCGCGAGATCGGTGCGCAGGAGGCGCTGGTCGGGGCGGGAGGCGTTCTCGATCAGGGCGACCGGGGTGTCGCCGGGCTTGCCGCCGTCGAGCAGGGCCCGGGCGAAGGCGTCGAGGCGCTGCACGGCCATCATCAGCACGATGGTCCCGCGCAGCCGGGCCAGTGCCGGCCAGTCGGTGAGCGAATCGGGATGGTCGGGCGCCACATGTCCGGAGACGATGACCACCTCGTGGGTGACGCCGCGGTGGGTCACCGGAATGCCGGCCAGCTCGGGCGCCGAGATCGGTGAGGTGATGCCCGGCACCACGGTCACCGGCACCCCGGCCGCAACGCACGCCTGCAGTTCCTCGAAGCCGCGGCCGTAGACGTAGGGGTCGCCGCCTTTGAGGCGGACCACGAACTTCCCGGCCTCGGCGCGCTCCACCAGGAGCTCGTTGATCTTCTCCTGCCGCATGGCCCGGCCGTACGGGACCTTGGCGGCGTCGACGATCTCCACCTGCGGGCCCAGCTCGTCGAGCAGGCTGCCGGGCGCGAGCCGGTCGGCCACCACCACGTCGGCCTGGGCCAGCAACCGCCGGCCGCGCACGGTGATCAGTTCGGGATCGCCCGGCCCGCCGCCGACCAGGGCGACGCCCGGGGCGTGCCGGGCGGCGTCGAGCTGCAGGGTGGTGCCGTCGGCCAGGGCGGTGGAGATGGCGGCGCGCAGCGCAGCGGAACGACGGTGCTCACCGCCGGCGAGGACACCGAACTGCAGGCCGTCGTGGCGAGCGGAGGCCGGCGTGACCGCCGTACCGTACTGGGCGTCGTCGGCCCGGACGCAGAAGATGCGGCGGGCGGTGGCTTCGGCGACCACTGCGGCGTTGACCTCGGGATCGTCGGTGCAGGCCATGGCGTACCAGGCGCCGTCGAGGTCGCCGTCGGCGTAGGCCCGGCGCTGAACGGTCACCAGCGGCTCGGATTCGACCGTCGGGGTGGGGTCGATCGCGATCACGTGCACGTCCGCGCCCGCGGCCAGCAGATTCGGGAGGCGGCGCTGCGCGACCGTCCCCCCGCCGACCACGACCACCTTGCGTCCGGTCAGGTCCAAGCCCGCCAGATAATGCCCTTCACCCATGACAGATCAGCTTACTGTCGTGCGCGTGGTGCGCCGCATCCAGAGGTTTCGCTGCGTCATTTCGGGTTCGCGGCCTCAGCCCAGGCCGCGAACTCACGACGACGCAGCGAACTGTGACGGGAGGTGCCTCAGTGGCGCAGTACCGTCAGGCGCTGCGCCGTGCCTCGCGAGCCAGGGCACGGGCCCGCGACGCCTCGAACTTCTCCACCTTGACGTTCATCTCGTCGAGGAAGGCGGCGAGGCGCTCGCGGTACATCTCGCCGACCGGACCGAAGTCCTCCCGCTCGAAGATCCGCCACTTGCGCAGCACCGGCATCACGACGTCTTCGAGGTGCTGCGGCAGGTCGTAGATGCCGCCCTTGGCGATGAGCACCGCATTGCGGCGGAAGTTGGGCATCGTCAGGCCCGGCATCTGGAAGTTGGTGACGATCGCGTGGATCGCGGCCATCGCCTCGTCGGGCACCAGATCCAGCGCCCCGCTGACGATGTTCCGGTAGAAGAGCATGTGCAGGTTCTCGTCGGCGGCGACCCGCTGCAGCATCCGGTCGGCGATCGGATCGCCGCAGGCCTTGCCGGTGTTGCGGTGACTGACCCGCGTCGCCAGTTCCTGGAAACTCACATAGGCCACCGCGAACAGCATGTCGTAGCTGTGGTCGCGCTGACCGTCGTCGTCGGGCAGCGGATTGAAGCCGGAGGTCATATGCGCCATCCGCGTCTCCTCCAGCTCCACCGGATCCACGCCGCGGGTCACCACCAGGTAATCGCGCATCACCACGCTGTGCCGCATCTCCTCGGCCGTCCACCGTCCCACCCAGAATCCCCAGGCGTCGTCGAGGCTGAAGTTGTCGGCGATCACCCGGTGGTACGAAGGCAGATTGTCCTCGGTGAGCAGGTTGGTGATCATCGCGGCCTTCGCCGTCTCCGACAGCTGCGACTGCTCCGGATCCCAGTCCACGCCGCCGAGCATGGCGAAGTTACGGCCGTCGTCCCAGGGCACGTAGTCGTGCGGGTGCCAGTCCCGGGTCATCTTCATATGCCGCTCCACCTCGGTCTCGCAGACCGGGAGGAGTTCGCGCAGCAGATCCGAGCCGCTCATGTTCTTGCCGATGAGAGTGGTCATGCCCTCTATGCTCGCCATCTCAGCAGGTCCACACCTGTGCCGAAGGTCCCGAAACGGCCGGGTCGCCGGTACCCGATCCGTCCGGGTCCTGGGGTAGATTCGAGGCATGCCCTCTGCTTCACCGACGCAGTCCGGAAAGCCGGTCCGCGTCTTCCTCGTCGACGATCATGAGCTGGTCCGCCGTGGCCTGCGCGACCTGCTCGGCACCGCCGGCGACCTGGAGATCGTCGGTGAGGCCGCCAGCGTCAAGGAGGCGCTCGCCGGGATCGCCCGGACCCGCCCGGACGTGGCGGTCCTGGACGTACGGCTGCCCGACGGCAACGGCGTGGAGCTGTGCCGCGAGGCCCGCTCGCGCAATCCCGAGGTGCGGTGCCTCATGCTCACCAGCTACGCCGACGACGACGCTCTGCTCGCCGCCGTGCTGGCCGGGGCCTCCGGCTTCGTCCTCAAGCAGATCCTCGGCCAGAACCTGATCGCCGCCGTCCGCACCGTCGGCAAGGGCGGCTCGCTGCTCGACGACCGGTCCACGGCCGCCCTGCTCGACAAGCTGCGCAACGACAAGAAGGCCAAGCCGGATCCGCTGGCCGACCTGACCGGGCAGGAACGCGAGGTCTTCAACCTGATCGGCGAGGGTCTGACCAACCGGCAGATCGCCGAACGGATGTTCCTGGCCGAGAAGACCATCAAGAACTACGTCTCGCACATCCTCGCCAAGCTCGACATGCAGCGCCGCACCCAGATCGCGGTGATGGCCACCGAGCTGCGCCAGAAGGGCCGCTGACCGCCCGGCTCACGCGGGCTCCAGGGAGACCTCCCAGGTGAGGATCACGCCCTGGCCCGGACGCGACTCGACGGTGAAGTTCCCGTCGCATTCGTCGGCCCGGGCCACCAGATTGTTCAGTCCCCGGTAATGCGCGGTGGGCGGAATGCCCCGCCCGTTGTCGGAGATCTCCACCGTCAGCACGTCGTCGGCGACGATGCGCACGCCGATCCGGTCGCCGCCGCTGTGCCGCAGCGCATTCGACAGGCCCTCCCGCAGCACCGCCTCGATGTGCGGTGCGAGCCGGTCCGGCACCAGGGTGTCCACCGGCCCGGAGAAGGCGACGCTGGGCACGATCGGCGCATGCCGGGCCAGTTCGGCCACCACGTCGAGGACTTTGCGCCGCAGGGTGGCCGCCTCGGGATCGATGCTCGCCGACTTCAGATCGAAGATCGAGGTGCGGATCTGCCCGATCGTCGCGTCCAGATCGTCGATCACCTGCGAGACCCGTTCGTTGACCTGATCCGGTGCGGCCTGCATGGTCTGCAGCGACATGCCGATCGCGAAGAGCCGCTGAATCACGTGATCGTGCAGGTCGCGGGCGATGCGGTGACGGTCCTCGAGCATCTCCAGATCGCGTGCCATCTGCTGCTGCTGGGCGTAGGCGACGGCCAGCGCGGCGATGCGGGCCACCCCTTCGAGACCGGAGATCTCCTCCGGCTCCCAGGTGGGCCGGCGGGTGTGGGTGAGCACCAGCGCCCCCACGTCGCCCGGGGTGCCCTGCATGGGCTGGGCCGTGCGCCAGCGGGCGCCGCGGCGCATCCACTCGGCCTTGCCGTCGGTCTCGGTGACCGAGAAACTCAGTCCCGGCCAGGTGATGTCGGCCGGATCGATACGCCGGCCGGTGTGCCCGTGCAGCACCGGGGCGCCCGCGTCGACGGTCACCGCGAAGACGTCCACCGCCCCGGTCAGCGCGGCCACATCCGCGCACAATCCGTTCAGGGTGTCGTCCAGGGCCACCCCGGCCATAGGCTCGGAGCCGCGGCGCGCCAGGATCTGCATCCACTGCTGCCGGACCAGCTGCCGCTGGTAGCTGCGCGCGTTGTCGACGGCGATGCCCACCGCCACCGCGAGCACCGCGACGATCTGCTCGTCCTCCTCGGTGAACTCGGGCAGGCTCTGCTTCTCGGTCAGGTAGATGGAGCCGAAGAGCTCACCGCGCACGATGATCGGCGCCCCCAGGAAGCTGTCCATCGGCGGATGGTTGGGCGGGAAGCCCACCGACGCCGGGTGATCGGACAGGTGCGGAATGCGCAGCACGGTGGGATGGTCGAGCAGCTCGCCGAGCACCCCGTGTCCCTCCGGCAGCGGCCCCATCCGTGCGCGCACCTCCGGTGGGATCCCGGTGTAGACGAAGGCCTGCAGCCGGCGCCCGGCGCCGCCGCGCACGCCCAGCGCGCAGTACTGCGCATCGAGGACCCGGGCACCGACTTCGACGATGCGCTGCAGCGCCTCGTCGAGGTCGAGTCCCTGGCCCACCAGCAGGACCGCTTCCATCAGCTGCCGCAGCACCCGCGGGTCGGTCTGCTGTTCGGTGAGGGCGTCCAGGGCCGTCTGCAGTGCCCGCTGATCGGGCTGGTGACTCCGCTGCTCGCCGCTCATCTCGCCTCCGGTCCGCGCGCCGCCCGCACGAATCGGGCCACCGCTTCAGGATATCCAGCCGGGTGCACATGCAGGTACGAAGCGTGCACACCGCGATGCACGGTGCCCTCGGTGTGCGCCCGTCCGTCCGCGTCTCGCCAGCCCCAGGCCGGCGCCGGCCGGTCCGTCCACTGCACCCGTGTGCGGTGGAATTCGTGGCCGGTCACCCGGCTCCCCGCCGGGAAGAGCGGTGAATCGGTCAGCGCCACCGCATCCCGGTAGCCGAGGGTCAGCCGCGAGCTGAACGCGCCGGATCCGGCGAGCACTCCGGCCATCGGCCGGTCGTCGAGGGCGGCCAGCAGGTACAGCAGGCCGGCGCATTCGGCGTGGATCGGCCGGCCGGCCGCCGCCATCGCACGCAGATCGCTCAGCAGGGGTGCGTTGCCGCTCAGCTGTTCGCCGTGCTCCTCCGGGAAACCCCCGCCGATCACCAGGGCGTGGGCGCCGCGCGGCAACGGGTCGGCGAGCGGGTCGAAGACCTCCACCCGGGCACCGGCGGCGGTGAGCAGTTCGGCGTGCTCGGCGTAGGAGAAGGTGAACGCCGCACCGCCGGCGACCGCGATCAGCGGTGCCGCGACAGACCCGGGTCGCTCCCCCGCTGCGTTCTCCTCCACAGCGGCGATCTCGTCGGCGGCGGACCACGGCGTCACCACCGGACCCCGGCTGCTGCGGGCCACCTCGATGATCGCCGGAAGGTCGAGCGCCGCACCGACTTTCGCGCTGATCTCGGACACGGAGCGGACTGCGTCGGTGTTGCGTTCGGCGGCCGGGATCAGACCGAGATGCCGCGACGGCACCGCCAGCCCCGGATCGCGGCGCAGCACCCCGAGCACCGCCAGCCCCACCCGCGCACAGGCCTGCCGCAGCACCTGTTCGTGCCGTGGTGAGCCGACCCGGTTGAGGATCACCCCGGCGATGCGCACCGAGGTGTCGAAACCCAGGAAGCCGTGCAGGAGCGCCGCCAGCGACTGGCTGTGACCCGCGGCGTCGACCACCAGGATCACCGGTGCGCCGAGCAGGCCGGCGACCTGCGCCGTGGAACCGAAGGCGCCCCCGGCGCCGATCGCCCCGTCGCCGGCCGCCTGATCGGCGATGCGGCCGTCGAAGAGTCCCATCACGCCTTCGACGACCGCGATGTCGGCGCCGGCCGCGCCGGCCGCGAACAGCGGGGCCACCCGGTGCTCGCCCACCAGGTTGGGGTCGAGGTTCCGGCCGGCGCGGCCAGCGGCCAGCCCGTGATAACCGGGATCGATGTAGTCCGGGCCCACCTTGAACGGGGCCACCCGATGTCCGGCGGCGCTGAGCGCGCCGATCAAGCCGGTCGCGACGGTGGTCTTGCCGCTGCCCGAGGCGGGCGCAGCGATCACCACCGCGGGCGGGGTACTGCCGGCTACCACGTCGCCGCTACCACTCGATGCCCTTCTGACCCTTGCGGCCGGCATCCATCGGGTGCTTGATCTTGCGCATCTCGGTGACCAGGTCGGCCGCCTCGGTCAGCGCGGGCGGCGCGTACCGGCCGGTGATCACCACATGCTGACTGCCCGGCCGGCTGCGCAGCGTCTCGACCACCTCGTCGACGTCGATCCAGCCCCAGTGGAGCGGGTAGGTGAACTCGTCGAGGACGTAGAAGTCGTGCTGCTGCTCCTGCAGCCGGCGGGCGATCTCCCGCCAGCCGGCGCGGGCGGATTCGGCGTGATCCTCTTCGGTGTCGGAATTGGACCGGATCCACGACCAGCCCTGCCCCATCTTGTGCCATTGCACGGGGCCGCCCTCACCGGTCTGCTCATGCAGGCGGTTCAGGGCGAGCATCGTGTTCTCTTCGCCCACTTTCCATTTCGCGCTCTTGACGAACTGGAAGACGGCGATGTCCAGGCCGGCGTTCCACGCCCGCATCGCCATCCCGAAGGCGGCGGTCGACTTGCCTTTCCCTTCGCCGGTGTTCACCGCCAGCACCGGCAGCCGGCGGCGCTGGCGGGTGGTCAGACCGTCGTCGGGAACTGTTTCGGGAACTCCTTTGGGCACGCCTTCAGAGTCTAGTGGCTCACCGCCGCGGCGAGGACCGGCCGGGTGCGATCAGGCGACGACGCCGATGTGCCCGGCCAGGCCGGCGGTCTCTAGCTGATCCATCCGGGTGTACTGGGCGCCCATCGTCGCCGCGAGTTCGGCCGCCAGACCGAGCCGCACCATTCCGTGCTCACAGTCCACCACCAGGGCTGAGATGCCCCGCCGGGCCACCTCGGCCGCCGCCGCACTCGCCCGCTGCGGCGCGTTCTCGCCGGCTGTGGCGCGGCCGTCGGTGAGCACCACCAGCAGCGGACGCCGGGCCGGGTCGGTGAGCCCCGCCCGGGCGATCACCGTCAGCGCTTCGGTGAGGCCCTCGGCCAGTGGCGTGCGACCGCCCGTCCGGACCGCGGCGAGCCGGGCTACGGCCAGGTCCACCGAGCGCGTCGGCGGCACGGCCACATAGGCTTCCCGGCCGCAGGCCACCACGACGGCGACCCGGTCGCGCCGGGTGTAGGAATCGCGCAGCAGATCCACACAGGCGGTGCGCACGGCTGCCAGCCGGGCACGGGCGGTCATCGAGCCGGACAGGTCGACGACGAAGACCACCAGATTCGATTCGGTGCCGATGCGTTCGGCGCCGCGCAGGTCGCCGGGGACCAGACCGGGCACACCGTCGCCGGTGGACCGGCCGGCCGCGGCCAGGATGGTGCCGAACAGGTGCACCGGCGATCCGGGAGCGAAGTCGACGGCGCGGGTGGTGCTTCCGCGCCGGCTGCGGGCGGTGGAGCGCCGGCCGTCGTCGCCGTCGCCGATGCCCTCGGCCCGGAAAGTCCGCAGCCGTCCACCGGCCCCAGAGGGCGCCTGCCCGAACTGCGGTCCGCCCGGTGCGCCTCCGCCGCCGGGCGGGTCCGTGTCTGGGCCGTCGGGATCTGGGCCGTCGGGATCTGGGCCGTCGGGATCCGGGTCGTCCTGAGGTCCGGAGTCGGAGGGCGGCTCGTCGGCGGGCGGGTCACCGGCGTCCGGATCGTCGGCCGGGGTGTCGTCAGCGGCCTGCCGGCCGGCGTCGAGCGCATCGTCGAGCTGCTCGCGATCCATCCCGGACGAGTCGAAGGGGTTGCGCCGGCGACGGTGCGGCAGGGCCAGTTCCACGGCCTGGAGCACATCGTCCTCGGTCACGGCGTCGGCGCCGCGCCAGGCCGCATGGGCGGCCGCGGTCCGCGCCACCACGATGTCGCCGCGCAGACCGTCCACTTCCAGCTGGGCACAGACGGCCGCGATGCGGCGCAGTTCGGACTGCGGGATGCGCACCGCGCCCACCCGCGCGCGGGCGGCGGCGATCTGCTCGGCGATCTGCTCGTCCTGGGCGGCGTACTGCTCGGCGAACCCGGCCGGGTCGGCGTCGAAGGCCATCCGGGCCGTGACGATCTGGACGCGCTCGTCCACATCCCGCGCGCCGGCCACGTCGACCACCAGACCGAAGCGGTCGAGCAGCTGCGGACGCAGCTCGCCCTCCTCCGGATTCATGGTGCCCACCAGGACGAACCGCGCCGACTGAGTGTGCGAGACGCCGTCGCGCTCGATGGTCACCCGGCCGCTGGCGGCGGCATCGAGGAGTACGTCCACCAGGTGATCGGAGAGCAGGTTCACCTCGTCGATGTAGAGCACACCGTCGTCGGCCTGCGCCAGCAGTCCGGGGGTGAAGTGCGCCTGGCCGTCGCGCAGCACGCGGGTCAGGTCCAGGGATCCCACCACCCGGTCCTCGGTCGCGCCGATCGGCAGTTCCACCACCCGCGCACCGCCGAGCAGCGGCGCGAGAGCACGCACGATCGTCGACTTGGCGGTGCCCTTCTCGCCCCGGATGAGCACACCGCCGATGCCGGGGGCCACCGCGGTGAGGATCAGGGCGAGTTTGAGCCGCTCCTGGCCCACCACCGCGCTGAACGGGTACTGCACCGGAGTCTCGGTCATCGGTCCGAGTGGTCTCGCACCGTGATCAGGCGACCGGCTCGGGAGCCTCGTGCCGGCCGGCCGTGGTCAGCTGCAGGCTCGAGTTGGTCCAGTCCCAGATCTGGGCGAACAGCTCCGGGTTGTCGTTGAGCTTCTGCCCGTACGACGGAATCATCTCGGTGAGCTTGGACTTCCAGCCGTCGAACCGGGCGCCGAAGCACTGCTGGAGCACGTTCAGCATGGCCGGGACCGCGGTGGACGCCCCCGGCGAGGCGCCCAGCAGACCGGCGATGGTGCCGTCGCCGGCCGCCACCACGGCGGTACCGAACTCCAGGCCGCCGCCCACGCCGTTCTTGCGGATCACCTGTACGCGCTGGCCGGCGGTGATCATCTCCCAGTCGGCGCCGTCGGCCCGCGGGTAGAACTCCTGCAGCGTCCGCACCTGGTCGGTGCGGCTGGCCGCGAGTTCGCCGACCAGGTACTTGACCAGGCCGAACTCGGTGAGGCCGACGTTCATCATCGGCAGCAGGTTGGACGGCCGGATCGAGTTGGGCAGATCCATGAAGCTGCCGGTCTTGAGGAACTTGGGCGACCAGCCCGCGAACGGACCGAAGAGCAGCCCCTTGTCACCGTTGATCACGCGGGTGTCCAGGTGGGGCACGGACATCGGCGGGGCACCGACGGCCGCCTGGCCGTACACCTTGGCCGAATGCTGCTCGATGAGCTCGGGGTTGGTGCACCGGAAGAACTCGCCGCTGACCGGGAAGCCGCCGAAGCCCTTGGCCTCGGCGATACCGGACTTCTGCAGCAGGTGCAGGGCACCGCCGCCGGCGCCGACGAAGACGAAGTCGGCGTGCACCTTGAGGGTCTCGCCGCTGCGCGTGTTGCGGATCTTGAGGATCCAGCTGCCGTCCTTCTCCTGCGAGAGATTGCGCACCTCGTGACCGAAGTACAGGTTCTGGTCACGGCCGACGAAGCCCAGGAGCTGCTGGGTGAGCGCGCCGAAGTCGACGTCGGTGCCCTGGGTGAACCAGTTGAGCGCCACCGGGTCGCTGTAATCGCGGCCGGCGCCCATCAGCGGCAGACGGTCGGCGAACTCGGTCTCGTCGGTGATGTACTCCATGCCCTCGAAGAGGGTGTGCCGGGACAGGGCGTCGTACCGCTTGCGCAGGTATTCGACGCCGGCGGCGCCGTGGCAGAAGCTGACGTGCGGGATCGCGTTGATGAACTCGTCGGGCTTGCCGAGCAGGCCCTTGTCCACGCCGTACGACCAGAACTGGCGGGAGACCTGAAACTGCTCGTTGATGCCGAGCGCCTTGGCCGGGTCGATGGTGCCGTCGGCGCCGAGCGGGCTGTAGTTGAGCTCGCACAGGGCCGAGTGGCCGGTGCCCGCATTGTTCCACGGGTCGCTGCTCTCGGCGGCGGCGGCGTCGAGCCGCTCGAACAGGCTGATCGACCACGTGGGCTCCAACTGCCGGATCAGCGCACCCAGGGTCGCGCTCATGATTCCGGCGCCCACCAGGGCCACGTTCGTCTTGATCACCGTTTGCGCCACGTCGCGTGCTCACTTCCACCAGCAGGACCGCAAGGGTCGGGTCGTTTTCGCAGACCATTGTCCACCATCATCGCCCCGCCGAGTGCATCGGTGTGCGCAAGTGTGGGATGGGCGACAGCTCCCGGGCACCCCCGCCGCCCTGTCTAAGCTGGTGGCGTGAGCCCCACCGACACTCTGCCGCACAACTGGCGACCCGATCATTTCCTGGACCGATACGAACTGCTGACTCTGGCGCTGAACCAGGATCACGACGGCGAGGACCCGATCGTCGCGACCCTGGTCCGCAAGCCCGGGGCACCGGACTCCCCGCGCGGGGCCGTGCTCTACGTGCACGGTTTCACCGACTACTTCTTCCAGGAGGAGATGGCCGACTTCTATCACCGGCTCGGCTACGCCTTCTACGGGCTGGATCTGCGCAAGGCCGGACGCTCGCTGGCCAACCATCATCAGCCGCACTACATCTCCGATCTGGCGATCTACGACGAAGAACTCGACCAGGCGCTCGACATCATCACCGAGGAGCTGGCCGCGAACGACTCCCCGCAGCGGGTGCTGGTGGCCGCGCATTCGACGGGAGGGCTGATCACCCCGCTGTGGCTGGACCGGCTGCGGCGGACCGACGCGCAGCGGCATCGCCGGGTGGTCGGCCTCGTCCTGAACAGTCCCTGGCTGGATCTGCAGGGCGAGGCGGCGCTGCGCAGCGCCCCGGCCACCGCCCTGATCGGTGCCGTCGGACGGCTGCGGGGCAAGACCGTGGTGCCGCGCGAGCTGTCCTCGGCGTACGGCGAGAGCCTGCACGAGAGCGCCCACGGCGAATGGTCGTACGACCTCGACCGCAAGCCGCTCAACGGCTTCCCGGTGACCTTCGGCTGGCTCCACGCCGTCCGGCAGGGCCAGCTGGCGGTGCAGTCCGGGCACATCGACGCGGGTGTGCCCGCCCTGGTGCTGCGCTCGGACAAGTCCCGATTCAAGAAGCAGTACGACGTGGCCGTCGACACCGCGGACTGTGTGCTCGACGTCAAGCAGATCGCGCAGTGGTCACCGTTCCTGAGCCGCCGGGTGCTGTCGGTGGCGATCCCGGACGCGCGGCACGACGTCTTCCTGTCGCAGGATGCGCCGCGCCGGCTGGCCTACTCCACCGTCGGCGACTGGCTGCGCTCGGAGGTCGATGCGGACCGCGACGAGACGATCGGCGAGCAGGACGGGGCCGTGTCGTGACCGGCGCACCGCAGCTGGTGGATCTGGCCGTGATCGGCTCGGGCAGCGGGAACTCGATCCCCGACGAGCGTCTGGCCGACCGGTCCATCGCGATCTTCGAGGAGGGCGTCTACGGCGGCACCTGCCTGAACGTGGGCTGCATCCCCACCAAGATGTTCGTCTACGCGGCCGATGTGGCCGCCACCGTCGCCGAATCGGCGCGCTACGGCGTCGACGGAACACTGACCGGGGTGCGCTGGAGCGAGATCGTCGACCGGGTGTTCAGCCGGATCGATCCGATCTCGGCCGGCGGGAAGCGCTACCGGGTGGAGGACTGCGAGAACATCACCGTCTACGACGCGCATGTGCGTTTCGACGGCCGCGAGGGCGACCGCTACCGGCTGGTGACCGACGACGCGGTGGTGCTGGCATCGGAGGTGGTGATCGCCGCGGGCGCGCGCTCGATGGTGCCTGAGCCGATCGCCGATTCCGGGGTCCGGTACTACACCAACAACGACGTCATGCGGCTGCCCGAGCTGCCGGGGCGGGTGGCGATCCTGGGCAGCGGCTACATCGCCGCCGAGTTCGCACACGTCTTCTCGTCGCTGGGCAGCCAGGTGACGGTGATCGCGCGCAGCGGAGCGCTGCTGCGGGCGATGGACGCCGACGTCAGCAGCCGGTTCACGCAGGTCGCGAGCGAGCAGTGGGACGTCCGGCTGAACGAGACCATCGTCGGCGCCCTGGATCTCGGCGCCGACGGCGTGCGTCTGAGCTGTGCGGACGGCACGCACATCGACGCCGACATCCTGCTGGTGGCCACCGGGCGGACCCCGAACGGTGACCGGCTGAATCTGGACAGCATCGGGATCACGCTGACCGAGGACGGCCGGGTGCCCACCGATGTGCACGGCCGGACCCCGGCCCGCGGGGTGTGGGCGCTCGGCGACGTCTCGTCGCCGTACCAGCTCAAGCACGTCGCCAACCACGAGCAGCGGGTGGTGCAGCACAATCTGGTGGCCGGCTGGGACGGGGCACTGCAGTCCATCGATCACCGGTACGTGCCGTTCGCGGTGTTCACGCATCCGCAGATCGCCTCGGTGGGGCTCACCGAGGAGCAGGTGCGCGAACAGGGTCTCGATGCCACGGTCAAGGTGCAGGCCTACGGCGACGTGGCCTACGGCTGGGCGATGGAGGACACCACCGGCTTCTGCAAGGTGATCGCCGAGCGCGGTACCGGCCGGCTGCTCGGCGTGCACATCATGGGGCCGCAGGCGTCGACGGTGATCCAGCCCGCGATTCAGGCGATGAGTTTCGGGCTGCGCGCCGATGCGATGGCTCGCGGGCAGTACTGGATTCATCCGGCCATGCCCGAGGTGCTGGAGAATGCACTGCTCGGACTCGAGCTGTAGCCATGACGGAGGTGCCGGAGCCGGGCAGGTGGTTCGTGGCGGCGTCCGACGGCTTCACCGCGCTGCGCGGATGACCGCATAGCGCAGATAGGCGATCTCGCCGTCGAGAGTCCGCTGCTCACGTAGGTCCAGCTCCGCGAATCTCTCTCCGCGCGCGAAGAAGGGAGTGCCGCCGCCCACCAGGACCGGGAAGACCCGGATCCGGTACTCGTCGATCAGCCCTGCGTCGGCGGCCGCCGCAGCGAGCGCAGCGCCGCCTATCGCGATGTCACCTTCACCGGGCTCGCGGCGCACCCGCTCGATCTCGGCCGCGAGATCGGCAAGGGCGAGCCTGGTGTTCCCCACCAGCTCAACGGGGGTAGACGTGAACACCACCTTCGGCAGCGCCTTCCAGAGCGTCGCGAACTCATCCTCCGCCGCATCGAGTTCGACGCCGCTTCCGGGCGTGCCGGCCGTCTCCCAGTAGGTCATCGTCTCGTACAGGTTCCGGCCCATCAGATGGGTGTGCAGGCCGCGCACCTCGTCGGTCGCCACGGCGAAGGTCTCCGCTCCGGGCCGGCCCCAGTCGAAGGAGCCGTCCGGTCCCTTGATGTAGCCGTCCAGGGACATCGACATCGAGTACGTGACACGCTTCATGATTCGATTGTCGACTCCGCTGCCGCCGGTGTCGACAGTCCGGCCGGATGCGCCGTTTCTGCCAGTTTGCTGAGGGTTACCTAAATAACAGTGTTCGGATGGTGCGTCGACCGCCTCAAAACGGCAGAATCGGAAATCATGAACTCCACCACCCGCACCGCTGTCGCCCGTACCTCCGGCCTTGCTGCGACGGCCGCCGTCGTCGGCCTGGCGCTGGCCGGCTGCAGCGACTCCGATTCCGGAGACTCGGCCGACTCGAGCACCAGCGGCACCACCGGCACCACCGAGCACGCCGACTACAAGAACGGCGAATACACCGCCACCGGCACCTACAACTCCCCCGGCGGCCTGCAGAAGGTGGGCGTCACGGTCACCCTCGACAACAACGTCGTGACCGCCCTGGACCTGAATCACAGCTACGCCAAGGGCACCTCGGCGACCTTCCAGGACAAGTTCGCCAGCGGTATCGACGCTCTGGTGGTCGGCAAGAACATCGACGATCTGGACGTGTCCAAGGTGGCCGGTTCGTCGCTCACCTCCGCCGGATTCAACGAGGCGATCGACGAGATCAAGTCGCAGGCGCTCAGCTGACCCGTGCGCGCCGAATCGGTCCCGCCGGGCCTGCACCGGCCCACACCACCGGCCCCGGCGGGCCCACCCACCGGTCAGGACTGGGTGTTCGAGGCGATCGGTACGCGCTGGACGGTGACCACCGACGTCCCGTTGGACGACGGCGCCCGCGCACTGGTCACCGCTGAACTCGCCCGGATCGACACCCGCTGGTCGCGTTTCCGGCCGGACTCCCGGGTCGCCGAGATGTCGCGGCGCGCCGGGTGCTATCCGATCGACCCCGCCGACCGGCCGCTGCTCGACTGGTACCGGCGGCTCTACGACGCCACCGGCGGCTCGGTGACCCCGCTCGTCGGCGTGACCCTCGCCGACGCCGGCTACGACGCGCAGTACTCGCTCGTCCCGCGTGAGACCGTCCGGCCGGTCCCCGACTGGGACGCGGTGCTGATCGATCACGGCGACCATCTGCAGCTGCGCGAGCCGGTCCTGCTGGATGTGGGCGCCGCGGGCAAGGGGTTCGCCGTCGACCGGGTCGCGGACATCGTCGACGGATACTGCGACGAGTGGATCGTCGACGCCGGCGGGGACATGGTCTTCTCGGCGCGCGCACAGCCGGTGCGGGTGGCGCTCGAGCATCCGCTGGACCCGGCGAAGGCCATCGGCCTCACCGCGCTGCGCGGCGGGTCCGTCTGCGCCTCCGCCGGCAACCGGCGCGCCTGGGCCGGATGGCACCACATCGTCGACCCGCACACCACCGCACCTGCGCGCGAGGTCCTCGCCAGCTGGGCGGTCGCTCCGTCCGCTCTCATCGCCGACGGGCTGGCCACCGCACTGTTCTTCGTCCCGGCCGACACTCTGCGCGCTCGCCTGAACCAGCCGTTCGGGCACCTCGTGGTCCGCGGCACCGGCGCCGTCGACCACGCCGCCTTCGAGACTCTGGAGCTCTTCACGTGAACCGTCTGCTGCCGTCCTGGCTCACCGGCCACCGCACCGTCCTGCTCGCGCTGGTCCTGCTGCTGGCCGCGGCCTTCGTCGCCGCCGGCGTCGACGACGAGTTCGTCGCCGTCCCCGGCGATCTGGCCGTCTCCGCGGCGCTGGCGCTGGTCACCTGCTACCTGGTGAGCGCTCTGGGCGGCCTGCTGGTGCGGGTGCCGCCCGGTGCGGACTCGTGGGCCATCACGGCCCTCATCCTGGTCTTCGTCATGCCCCCTGCCGCCGACACCGCCACCACGGTGAGCCTGGTGATCGCCTGCGCCGCCGGTTGTGCGAGCAAGTACGTTCTCGCCTGGCGGCGCCGGCTCATCGTGAATCCGGCGGTGGCCGGTGCGGTGACCGCCTATGCGCTCGCCTACGCCGGCGTGGGCGAGGTCACCTTCCCCACCTGGTGGATCGCCTCCGAACAGCTGCTGTGGCCGATGGCGGTGATCGGCGCGATCGTGGTGACCGTGCTGCGCCGGTGGCCGCTGGCGCTGGCCTTCCTCGCCACCGCCCTGGTGACGATGTGGATCGTGCGGGAAACGGCCGACGGCGGCGAGATCTCCATGTGGCTGCAGTCGAGTCCGCTGTTCTTCGTCGCGGCCATCATGCTGCCCGAGCCGCTCACCGCCCCGCCGACCCGTGGTCTGCGCATGCTCTACGGGGCGGGCGTGGGCGCCCTCATGTACTGCCAGCAGGCCGTCGAGGTCAGCGACGCGTACACGCTCGAGTTCGTACCGGAGATCGCCCTGCTGATCGGCTCGCTCTTCACCTTCGCCGTGCGGCTGGGCGACGGCTCGGCGCGACGCAGCCGGCTGACGGTGACCGCCGTCGAGTCCACCGCCGACCGCACCCATCTGGTGCGCACCGTCCCGGCCGGCAGCGCGCCGCGCTTCCGGCCCGGACAGTGGGCCACCGTCAGCGCACCCACCTGGTCGGCACCGCTGTGGCAGCGCTCCCGGCGCGTCTTCTCGTTCGCCAACGCCCCCGGCCAGGCGCCGGAGTTCTCCTTCACCGCAAGCGATCCGGCGTCCCCGTGGAAGGCCGGCCTGATCACGGGCCGCACCACCGCGCTGCTGCTCGACGACATCGGCGGCGACTTCGTCCCGCACGGCCGCGCCGGTGCGGCGACGGTGATGATCGCCTCCGGCATCGGCATCACCCCGATGCTCTCGATGGTGCGGGCCGCCGGCGAGTCCGGGCAGCTCGCGGGCATCACGCTGATCCATGTGCTCCGGGCGACCGGCCGCGAGGTCTACGGCGACGATCTGCGGCTCGCCCGCGAGGCCGGGGCCGAGGTGCACGTGCTGATCGCCCCGGAACTCGCCGCAGGCACCGACGGCTTCGAGCAACTGCACCAGCTCATCGGCGAGCCCTCGCCGGGCGCGCACTACTACCTGTCGGGCACGCCCGCCTTCGTCGACGCGGCGGCCGCCGCGGTCCGCCGCCTCGACCCCACTCTGCGGCGCAATCCGCTACGGCTGCACCGGGACTCGTTCCTCGGCTACTGAGACCCCGGCGCGAAACGCGACACGGCCTAGAACCAGGACGAGCGCAGCGCGATCTCGCTGGCCAGCTGCTCGGGGGCGTGCTCGGGCACCCAGTGATCCACCCCGTCGAGGACCGAGAAACGGAAGTCCGAGTAGACGTAGCGGCCGGAGAACTCGGCCTGCTCGCGGCCGAGCGCCGCGTCGGCGTCGCTCCACAGCATGGTGGTGGGAATCTCCACCGGCGGGCAGGCCAGTGCCTGCGCGATGTCGCCGGTGAAGTTGGCCCGGTACCAGTTGAGCGGACCGGTCATCGCGCCCGGCTCGAGCACCGAGGAGAGCTCGTCGGCGGGCACCCCCGAACGGCGCAACAGCACCCCGTTGCGGGCGGCGAGCGCCTCCTCGGCCCCCTCGGCGATGAAGTCCTTGATGTAGGCCGAGCGCTCCCGCTGATCACTGCCTGCGGCCAGCGCATCGCGCATCGCCGACGGGCGGCCGGTGCTGACCGCGACCAGGCCGGTGAACCGGTCCGGGTTCTTCGCCGCCAGCTGCCAGGCGACGATGCCGCCCCAGTCGTGTCCCACGATCATCGAATAGGCGATGTTGAGGTGACCGAGCACCCCGAGCACGTCGCCGGTGAGCTTGTCGAGGGTGTAGTCCTCGACCGCCTCGGGCCGCGCACCCGGGCTGTAGCCGCGCTGATCGATGGTCACGGTTCGCAGGCCGGCGTCGTGGACCCGCGGAATCACCGCGTCGTAGCACCGCGAATCGACGGGAAAGCCGTGCAGCAGCACCACCCAGGGTCCGCGGGCGGGGCCGCTGCGGGTGACGTCGAAGATCAGGCCGTCGTGTTCGACCTTCAGATGCTCGGGCTCCACGACAGCCAGCTTAGGACGGCGGGCAGCGGTGGCGCGCCATCTGTGATCAATCTGTGGACGGCGGCCATGTCCAGGCCGGACGACACCAGATCGGCGAGGTGATCGAGCTGGGCCTCGCGGACCGCGGTCACCGTCAGCGCCGGATCCGGGGCGAAACCGGCGCGTCCCACCCGTGCGGCGACCTCGCCCAGCAGGGCGCGCCGGAACTCGTCGCTCTCGAGCAGACCGTGGCAGTGGGTGCCGAAGACCGCCTCCCGGCGGGCTCCCTCCGGGCCGGACTGCTCCTCGACCAGCCACGGCTCCTCGGCGCTCCGGGCGACCCGGCCGTGATGGATCTCATAGCCGGACAAGGCGATCGCGCCGCCCGGTCCGGTCCAGTGCGAGCGGGTGCGGCGCAGGGTCTTGACCGGCTCGAAGACGATCTGCAGGTCCAGCAGACCGAGTCCCGGCACCCGCCCGGCGCCCGACTCGACGTCGTCGACGATCTCGGTCCCGAGCATCTGGAATCCGCCGCAGATGCCCAGCACCGGCCGGCCGGCCGCCGCGCGGGCGGTCAGCGCCGCGTCGATCCCGCGCGCACGCAGCCAGGCCAGGTCCGAGACCGTGGCCCGGCTGCCGGGCAGCACGGCCAGATCCGCAGCGGCCACCGAGCCTGGATCGTCCACCCAGGTCACGTCCACATCGGGCTCGCAGGCCAGCGCCTCGACGTCGGTGCTGTTGGAGATCCTCGGCAACCGGATCGCCGCCACCGACAGCCGCGGACCCCCCGAGCCGCGCAGTGGGCCGCCCACCCGCCGGCCGACGGCCAGCTGCAGCGAGTCCTCGGCGTCGATCCACACCTCGTCGGAGAACGGGATCACCCCGAGGGTGGGCCGGCCGGTGCGTTCGGCCAGCGCACTCAGCCCCGGCTCCAGGATGCGGGCGTCGCCCCGGAACTTGTTGATCGCGTAGCCGGCGACGAGCGCCTGATCCTCCGGATCCAGGATCGCGGTGGTGCCGAACAGCCCGGCCAGGCTGCCGCCCCGGTCGATATCGGCCACCAGCAGCACCGGCAGCCCCGCCGCCCGGGCCAGCCCCAGGTTGGCGATGTCGGTGGCCCGCAGGTTGATCTCGGCGATCGACCCGGCGCCTTCGCAGATCACCACGTCGAAGTCGCGGCGCAGTCCGGCCAGTTCGTCCTGCACCAGTCCGGCCAGCCGGCGGCGCCACTGCTGATAGTCCAGGGCGCCCACATCGCCGACGGCCCGTCCCCGGACCACCACCTGGGAGCGCCGGTCGCTGCCCGGTTTGAGGAGCACCGGGTTGAACCGGGTGTCCGGTTCGAGACCGCAGGCCTGCGCCTGCAGCGCCTGGGCCCGGCCGATCTCGCCGCCGTCGAGGGTGACCACGGAGTTGTTGGACATGTTCTGCGCCTTGAACGGCGCGACGGACACACCGTCCCGGGCCAGCGCCCGGCACAGGCCGGCCACGATCAGACTCTTTCCGGCGTCGCTGCTGGTCCCTCCGACCATCAGCGCGCCCCGCATGGCGCTCATCAGCACATCAGCCTATAGGCCCGGGTTCGTACCCACCTCGTCCCGGCGTCCGGGTGCGCCGGATACGATTCCGGACATCGGCGCCGGGGCCAGTCGCGGCGCGGTGGTCGGAGCACAGCGAACGGGGTGAGGGGATGAACCAGCCGGTGATCGGCGAGGACTTCGCCGGCTACCAGGTGCAGGATCTGCTCGGCCGGGGCGGCATGGGCAGCGTCTATCTGGTGCACAATCCGCATCTCGAGCGCCAGGAGGCGCTCAAGGTGCTGTCGATGGACGCCGCCGGCGACTTCGGGCGGCGATTCTCCCTGGAGGCGCGGACTGCGGCGTCGCTCGACCACCCGCACATCGTGACGATCTACCACCATGGGATCGACGACGGCACACCCTGGTTCACCATGCAGTATCTGGCCGGGCACGACCTCACCGATGCCGGGCCGATGCCGGTCGGCGAGGCGCTCGCCGTCCTCGAGCGGGTCGCGGCCGCTCTCGACTACGCCCATTCGCGCGGGGTGATCCACCGGGACGTCAAACCCGGCAACATCCAGGTCCACCGCGACGACTCCGGCCGGCTCGACCGGGTCACGGTCCTCGACTTCGGCATCGCCCGGCTCGCCGGCGCCACCTCGCTGACGGCCGCCGGCAGTTTCATCGGCACCCTGGCGTATTCGGCGCCGGAGACCATCGAGGGCCACGAGCCGACCGGCGCCGCCGACCAGTATTCGCTGGCGGCCACCGCCTACCAGCTGCTCACCGGCACGCAGATCTTCTCGGGCAGTCCCGCCGCGCTGATCAAGGCGCAGACCACCGATGCGCCGCCACCGCCGAGCCGGCAGGCGCCGCAGCTCGCCCCGTTCGACCCGGTGATCGCCCGGGCGCTGGCCAAACGGCCCGAGCAGCGCTATCCCTCATGCGCCGCGTTCGTCTCCGCGCTGCGCGGAGCGATCGGCCGGCCGGGCTCGGGTGCGCTGCCCGCTCAGACTCCGGCCGGGCCGCCCAGCGCGCCGCGGACCGCCGTCCCGCCGGTCTCCCGCCCGATCACAGCGCCTCCGCCGACGGCGAGCACCCCGCCGTCACGGCCGCCCATGCCGCCGGTCACCGGGCCCGGCCGCACCCCGTCGGCGGACAACCGCACCACGATTCTGCTGGCCGTGCTGGCGGCGATCATCGCGGCGATGGTGATCGGCGGGGCGATCGCGCTGGCCACCCGCGACAGCGGCCGCCACGACGACGGTGCGCCGCAGCCGGTCGTGCCGGTGCTGGACACCGCCGCACTCGCCGCCGGCTGACGGCGCACGCCCAGTGCCCGTCCGGACGGGACTCAGTTCTCGTCCGGGAGGGTCAGCACCTCGGCGCCGGTGTCGGTCACGACCAGCGTGTGCTCGAACTGGGCCGTCCAGCGGCGGTCGACGGTGAGCACGGTCCAATCGTCGTCCCACATCTCCCAGTCGAGCGAACCCAGGTTGATCATGGGTTCGATGGTGAAGACCATGCCCGGTTCGATGACGGTGTCCACGCTCGGTTCGTCGTAGTGCAGCACGACCAGCCCGTTGTGAAAGGTCTCACCGATACCGTGCCCGGTGAAGTCGCGCACCACGTTGTAGCCGAAGCGGTGCGCGTAGGCCTCGATCACCCGGCCCACCACATTGAGTTCGCGGCCCGGCTTGACCGCTTTGATGGCCCGTTCGGTGGCGATCCGGGTGCGCTCGACCAGTTCCCGATGCTCGGTGGAGACGTCGCCGGCCAGGAAGGTGGCGTTGGTGTCGCCGTGCACGCCGTCGATGTAGGCGGTCACATCGATGTTGACGATGTCGCCGTCCTGCACCACCGTCGAGTCCGGGATGCCGTGACAGATCACCTCATTGAGCGAGGTGCAGCAGGACTTCGGAAATCCCTTGTAGCCCAGCGTCGACGGGTATGCGCCGTGATCGATCATGTACTCGTGGGCGATCCGGTCGAGCTCGTCGGTGGTCACCCCCGGCGTCACCGCCCGGCCCGCCTCGGCCAGTGCGTTCGCCGCGATCTTGCCGGCCAGCCGCATCTTCTCGATGGTCTCCGGGGTCTGCACCCACGGCTCGTGCCCCTCGTCGACCGTCGGCTTCCACGCGTATTCCGGGCGCTCGATCGAATCCGGCACCGGCAGTGTCGGAGAAACCGTTCCAGGGGTCAGAGGTGCGCGCACAGTCATGACCGGAAGTCTACGACCGTGGGTGACGGGCACCCGAATCCACGGCGGTAAGGTTGTCCTAAAGATCGCATGGAAAGCAGGAAACCGATTTGCGCACGGCACCGAAGCACGCCGCCTCCCGCCACCCGGCATCGCTCCGGCCGACGATCCGCCGCTCCGTTCTCGCTCTGTTCGCCGCCGCCCTGATCGCGGTTCTGGCGGCGTGCTCGACGGCACCGATCGACACCGGCGGACACAGCCTGGACCCGAGTTCGACGTTGCGCTCCGACGGCCCCCAGGTGGCCACTCTGCCCGACGCCGATCCGGTGCCGGTGCAGGCCGTCCCGCGGATCACGCCGGACACCGAGCGCATCATCGCCCTCGACCGCAACAACACCCTCGCGGAGATCGTCTGGGCCCTCGGCTTCGGATCGCATGTGGTCGCTCGCGGCGAGTCGACCACCTTCCCGGGCGCGCAGAAACTGCCGGTGGTCACCGACCGGCACGCCATCGTCACCGAGAAGGTGCTGGCCGCCAATCCGACGATGGTGATCGCCGGCAACGACTCCACCCCCAAGGGCGTTCTCGATCAGTTGCGCGAGGCCGGCATCCGGGTCGTCGAGGTGACCGCCGAGCGCAGCGTCGCCAACACCCCGGAGGTGATCCGCACCGTCGCCGCCGCCCTGCACGCCGAGACCGGTGGCGACCAGCTGGTCGAGCGCACCCAGGCCCAGATCGACCAGGCGAAGGCGCAACTCCCCGATCCGACCGGGGATCCGGTCATGGCATTCCTGTACATCCGCGGCGAGCGGCTCATCCTGCTCGCCGGGCCCGGGTCCGGCGCCGACGACCTGATCGCCGAACTCGGCGGACAGGATGCCGGCACCAAAGCGGGTCTCACCTCGGCCTTCACCCAGGTCTCCACCGAATCGATGATGCGGGCCAACCCCGACGTGATCCTGGTGATGACCCACGGCGCCGACTCGCTCGGCGGCATGGACAAGGTGCTCGCGCTGCCCGCGGTGGCCGGCACCAAGGCCGGTCAGGCGCGCCGCATAGTCGAGATGGACGACTCGCAGATCCTCTCCTTCGGCCCCGACACCGGGCTGGTGCTCTCGTCGCTGGCCAAGGCGATCTACCGGTGAGCCGGATCGGCAGCGCCGGCCGCACGGCCTGGGTGCTGATTCTCACCGCACTGCTGCTGGCGGTGGTGGTCGTCTTCTCGGCCGGCATCGGTCAGGTGCACGTCTCCCCCGCCGAGGTGCTCGGCTCCCTCGCGCACCACTGGCACCTGAACATCGGTCCACTGCCCTCGGATCCGCAGGGCGAGAACGCACTCTGGGTATCCCGGTTCCCGCGCATCGTGATGGGCCTGCTGGTCGGTGCCGCACTCGGCGCCGGCGGCTGCCTGCTGCAGGGCATGCTGTCCAATCCGCTCGCCGAGCCGGGCATCATCGGCGTCTCGTCGGGCGCCGCCGTGGGCGCCTGTCTCGCGCTGGTCATCGGTGGTACCGGCGTCAACGGCTGGGCACTGGCCGGCAGCGCGGCCCTCTTCGGACTGTTCACCACCTTCGCCGTCTACGTGCTGAGCATGCGCGAGGGCGGCGCCTCGATCGTGATGATCGTGCTGACCGGTATCGCGGTGAACGCCTTCGCCATGGGCATCATCTCCTACCTGACGACCGTCTCCGACACCGCGACCCGCGAGCAGATCGTCTTCTGGCAGCTCGGCTCGCTGGCCGGCGGCATCTCCTGGACCCAGGTGCAGGTGGTGGCCCCGTTGGTGGTCGCCGGTATCGCCGGCTCGGCGGTCCTGGTGAACAAACTCGACCTGCTCGCCCTCGGCGAGATCCAGGCCGCCTCGCTCGGGGTGAACGTCGAGGTGGTCCGCCGGCAGGTGATCGTGCTGGTGGCCATCCTCACCGCCGCCGCGGTCGCCTTCACCGGCATCGTGATGTTCGTCGGCCTGGTCGTGCCGCACGTGATGCGTCTGCTGGTAGGGCCGCGGCACCGGGTACTGCTGCCCGCCTCGGTCCTCGGCGGCGCCCTGTGCATCGCGGCCGCCGACCTGGGCGCTCGCACCCTCACCAACGGCGAACTCCCGCTGGGCATGCTTACCTCGCTGATCGGCGGCCCGATCTTCTTCGTCCTGCTGCGCCGCACCGCTCGGACGGGGTGGTGAGAGAATGACCGAGCCGACATCGACGACCACCGGCCTGCCGCTGCACGCGGACGACGTCCACCTGGGTCTGGGCGGGCGCCCGGTTCTGCGCGGGGTGAGTCTGACCGCCCGTCCGGGGCAGATCCTGGCCCTGGTCGGGCCCAACGGCTGCGGCAAGTCGACGCTGCTATCCGTCCTGGCGGGTATCCGCTCCCCCGAATCCGGCTCGGTGCACATCGGCGAGCAGCCGGTGGACGCCCTGTCCATGCGCGATCTGGCCCGCTACCGGTCGATGGTCACGCAGACCAACCGCATCGACACCCCGTTCACGGTGCGCGAGGTGGTCGAACTGGGCCGCTACCCGTGGACGCGCACCCCGCAGGCGCGGCTCAACGGGGAGATCATCGACGACGCCGTGGCCGCCTGCCAGATCCGCGAGCTGCTCACCCGCCCGTTCCCGGAGCTCTCCGGCGGCCAGCAGGCCCGGGTCTCGGTGGCCCGGGCCCTGGCCCAGGACGCCCCGGTGATGCTGCTCGACGAGCCCACGGCCGCCCTGGACATCGGGCACAGCGAACAGGTGCTGCAGATCCTGCGGCGCAAGGCCGCCGACGGCATCACCGTCGTGCTGGTGGTGCACGATCTGTCGCTGGCCGCGGCCTACGCCGACCGGATCGCGCTGATGAAGCAGGGCACTCTGCTGGCCACCGGCACCGTCGGCGAGGTGATGACCGCCGACCTGCTCGGCCGGACCTACGATCATCCGGTGTCGGTGGTACCGCACCCGGAGACCGGTGAACTGATCATCACGCCGCGGCGCGACTGACGCAGACCCTCTGACGCAGACCCGCTGGCGCCGACCCCCTCGAGACCACAACGCCGACGGCCGGCCCCGCTCCGGGACCGGCCGTCGGCGTGAGTGATCGCTGTGATCAGCGCGGCGGGTACTGCTGTCCCGGGTACTGCTGTCCCGGGTACTGCTGCTGACCGGGGTACTGCTGCTGGCCGTACTGCTGGGCCTGCTGTCCCGGGTACGGCTGCTGACCATACTGCTGGGCCTGCTGACCGTACTGCTGGGCCTGGCCGTACTGCTGCTGAGCCTGGTGACCGTACTGCTGCTGGGCCTGCTGGGCGGCGGCGTACCCGGCGGCCTGTGCCGGGTGCTGCTTGCGCTCTTCGAGCACCACGTACAGCGCGTAGCCGCCGGCGGCGAGCAGACCGAGACCGGCGACCAGAGTCAGATACAGACCGAACGACGCACCGGCGTCGACGTCGACGCCCGACCCGGCCGGCACATCGGCCATGTCGGCGGCGTCGGCGAGGTCGGCGATGGCCAGACCGGCGATGATCAGGCCTGCGGCCAGGGCGCCGCCCGCCGCGGCCAGCCGCAGCTGCGGGGTCTTGGTCCACAGGAAGACGGCGGCTGCCGCCAACGCGGCCGCGATCAGGCCGAAGAGCAGGGTGACGACGCCGTCACTGCCGTCGGTCCCGGACACCGAGCCGCTGTCGCTGAAGGTGGCCCCCATCACGGAGCTGGACACATCCCAGCTGGCCCACGGCAGAAAGGCCGAGATGAAGGCGAGAATGCCGAACCCCGCGACGGCGTAGAGGGCCGGGGCCTCCTTGGGCTTGGGACCGCTGAACAGATCCGTGCCCGCGTTCTGCTGCCCGTAGGCCTGCTGGCCGTACTGCGGCTGCTGCCCGTACTGCGGTGTCTGCGCCTGACCGTACTGAGGAGCCTGCTGACCGTAACCGGCCTGCTGCTGACCGTAGCCGGCCTGCTGCTGTCCGTACTGGGGCTGCTGCTGGGCGGGCTGACCGTACTGCGGGCTCTGCCGGCCGTACGGCGCTCCCCCCTGGTTCGGCTGCTGGGGGTTCTGGCCCCACTGCTGGCCTCCGGTGCCGGTCATTCGGCCGTCCTTTCGTCGGTAATTCGGTCCGAACATACCCGGCGCACCCACACGGACGCGCGCCGACCCTCCCCCGAACGAATGAACGCCGTCGCTCCGGAGTTCGATATGTCCGGGTTCGCGGCGCCGCGGTCAGGGCCGGTAGCCGCCGGGAAGCAGGGCGAAGAAGTCGCGGGTCACATTCACCGCATTGGTCGAGTCGCCGCCGAGCACGATCAGCGTCGCGAAGGCCAGGTCGCCGCGATAGCCCGCGAACCAGGCGTGCGATCCGCCGTCGACCTCCGCCTCGCCGGTCTTGCCGAAGACCGGTCCCGATCCCGCGATCGAGGTGGCGGTGCCCTCGGTGACCACCGCCCGCATCATCGGCCGGAGTTGCTGGTAGACATCGGCTTTCAGGTCCGGTCGCGGGCCGACGACGGTGGTCTTCCTGCCTTCGATCAGGTAGGGCACCGGAGGCTTTCCGGTCGCGGCGGTGGCCGCGACCAGCGCCATGCCCAGCGGCGAGGCGAGCACGGTGCCCTGCCCGAAGCCGTCCTCGGCCCGGAGCACCAGGTCCGGCTCGATCGGCACCGAGCCGGACTTGGACTCGATACCGGCGATCTCGTACTGCGCGCCGAGACCCATCGCGGCCGCGGCATGCGCCAGATCGGACGGGCCCATCCGGCTGGCCAGCTCGGCGAAGGTGGTGTTGCAGGAGTTCGCGAAGGCCCGCTCCAACGAGACCGTGCCCAGCGAGAACCGGTCGTAGTTGGGGATCACGCGCGGTCCGATCTGGATCTCCCCGGGGCAGGGCACCAATGCGCCGGGATCGGTCAGCCCGCCGGACATGCCTGCCGCGGCGGTGACCATCTTGAAGGTCGAGCCGGGCGGATAGCTGCCCATGGTGGCCAGCAGGCCGCCCTTGTCGGCGGCCGGGTTCTGCGCGATGGCCAGCAGCTTTCCGGTGGAGGCCTGCATCACCACCATCATGGTCTGTTTGCCGATCACATTGACCGCCTGCTGCGCGGCGTTCTGCACGGTCCGCGACAGGGTCAGCGACACCGCCGGCGCCGGGGTGGCCGGCTGATCGTCGAGCACGTCGGCGACCAGGCCGTTGGGATTCAGGACTGTGATCCGCCGGCCCGGCTGTCCGCCGATCTCATCGTTGACGGCCGTCTTGACCTGGGCGAGCACCGCCGAGGCGAACCTCGGGTCGCGCGCGGTGAGCACGGCCTGGTCCTGGGTGATCACTCCCGGTACGGCCAGCTGATCGCGCAGCCGGTTGTAGTCGGCCTCGGAGATCCGGCCGATCGGCAGCGGATCCGGGGCGGCCGTCGCCTTCTCGGTGATCGCCTGGGCGTCCAGGCCCGGGAGCAGCGGGCCGAGCACCGCCACCATGCGCTGCACGGACTCGAACGGGGAGACGCCCTTGTCCTGGGCCGCCTTGGCATCGAAGCTGATCGCGACGATCGTGCCGTCGCCCATCACCTCGGAGCCGTCGGACTCGTTGACCGCCGCCCGCGGTGCGGCATAGATGTTCAGGGCCAGCCGTTGATCGGCGCCGAGTTCGGGGTGGACGTCGGTCGACGACCAGCGCACCGCCCAGCCGGTGTCACTGCGGCCCATCGTCAGCGAGGCGTCGTACTTCCACTTCTCGTCGCCGGGCAGGGTCCAGGTGTAGGTGATGTCGACGTCGGCGATGTCGTGATCCATCCGGACCCGGCCCACCCGGGTGTCGAGCCCGGTGGCCTGCAGTCCCGACCAGGCCGCCTCGAGGAAGGGTTCGGCGCGCTCGGGTGCGGTGGTCTTGGCGGCCGCCGCCGCGAGGTCCCGGTCGGCGAAGTCGTCGAGGAAGGCGGTCGCCACATCGCGCGGGCCGTCCTCGTCGCTGCCGCAGGCGACCAGTCCCACCGCCAGCACCACGGCCAGCAGCAGTCCCAGTCGGGCCCGGCCGGCCCGTTCGAATGCTCGCATCGTCTCGATCTTTTCAGACGCAGCGCCGGCTGCGGGCAAAGGACACGGCCGCAGGTCCGCGCCGCGCCGGGCCGCTCAGTCGACGAGCACCGTCGCAAAGGTGCCGACCTGCGCGAAGCCCACCCTGCGGTAGGTCTCCCGGGCGGCGGTGTTGAAGCCGTTCACATAGAGGCTCGCCGTGCGGCCCTGCCGGGCGATGGCGGCGGCCACGGCGGCGGTTCCGGCGGCGCCGAGTCCGCGGCCGCGCAGTTCCGGATCCACCCAGACCCCCTGCACCTGGCCCACCTTGCGGGACAGCGAACCGATCTCGGCCTTGTAGCTGACCCGGCCGTCGTCGAACCGGGCGAAGACCCGGCGGGCGGAGATCAGGGTGGCCAGCCGGCGCCGGTACGAGCGGCCGCCGTCGCCGAGTCGCGGGTCCACGCCCACCTCACCGATGAACATCTCGACCGCCGCCGGAAAGTACGCGTCCATGTCGGCGGCGGTGACCAGCCGCACCTGCGGATCCGGTTCGACGGCCGGACCGCCGTCGAGGGCGAGCAGCGGCTGACAGTCCCGGATCTCACGGGGCGGACCCCAGGCGGGCGCCAGTCGCTCCCACAGCCCCATCGCCAGTCCGGCGTCGCCGACCACCGACGTGCACTGCCGCGGTGAGGCCAGCGCCCGCTCAGCGAAGTAGTCGAGCTGCCCCGGCGTCCCGGACAGGGGCATCAGGTTGGCGCCGGAGAAGCACAGCGAGTCCTCCGGGGCCGAGGCCGTCCAGAGTTCGCCGCCGAGGAAGCGCGGGGCCAGTCCGTAGGCCTCCACCCGGGCGGCCACCATGCAGCTGGAGACGGGGTCGGCGTCGAGGGCCCGCGTCACGGCCGCCGCATCGCGCGAGCCGAGAGGCTTGTCTCCCAGTAAACCGAGCATCCTCACCTCCTGATCGCGTCTGAAAGCACCGCTGCCGCACCGGAGTCCGGCGGACCGGAGGCGGCTAGCCGACGGTCACCACCGGGGCGCCACCTCCAGTGTCCCCCGACTCTTCGGCGATGCGCAGCGCTTCTTCGATCAGAGTCTCCACGATCTGCGCCTCCGGCACGGTCTTGATCACCTCGCCCTTGACGAAGATCTGCCCCTTGCCGTTGCCCGAGGCCACACCGAGATCGGCCTCCCGGGCCTCCCCCGGGCCGTTGACGACGCAGCCCATCACCGCGACGCGCAGCGGCACCTCCATGCCCTCGAGCCCGGCGGTGACCTCGTTGGCCAGTTTGTAGACGTCCACCTGGGCCCGCCCGCACGACGGGCAGGAGACGATCTCGAGCTTCCGGGGACGCAGGTTCAGCGACTGCAGGATGGCGTCGCCGACCTTGATCTCCTCGGCCGGCGGCGCCGACAGCGACACCCGGATGGTGTCGCCGATGCCCTCGGAGAGGAGCGCACCGAAGGCCACCGCGGACTTGATGGTGCCCTGGAAGGCCGGGCCGGCCTCGGTGACGCCCAGGTGCAGGGGATAGTCGCAGGCGGCGGCGAGCTGGCGGTAGGCCTCGACCATGATCACCGGATCGTTGTGCTTCACCGAGATCTTGATGTCGCCGAATCCGTGTTCCTCGAACAGGCTCGCCTCCCACAACGCCGACTCGACCAGCGCCTCCGGGGTGGCTTTGCCGTACTTCTCCAGCAGTCGCTTGTCGAGCGAGCCGGCGTTGACACCGATGCGGATCGGGATGCCGGCGTCACCGGCCGCTTTCGCGACCTCCTTGACCCGGCCGTCGAACTCCTTGATGTTGCCCGGGTTCACCCGCACCGCGGCACAGCCGGCGTCGATCGCCGCGAAGATGTACTTCGGCTGGAAGTGGATGTCGGCGATCACCGGGATCTTGCTCTTACGAGCGATGGCCGGCAGCGCCTCGGCGTCCTCGTTGCGCGGGCAGGCCACCCGGACCATGTCGCAGCCGGAGGCGGTGAGCTGCGCGATCTGCTGCAGCGTCGCGTTCACGTCGTGCGTGGGCGTGGTGCACATGGACTGCACCGAGATCGGGTGGTCGCTGCCGACCCCCACCGAGCCGACCATGATCTGCCGGGTCTTCCGGCGCGGAGACAGCACCGCCGGGGCCACCGGGATTCCGAGACCGATCGGTTCAGCCACGTGCACATCACTCCTTGTCAGCGGATCGCCCACCGGTCCCGGGCGCGGCGCCGGCGTGGGCAGAACGACAGCGGGCGCCCGGCGGGGCACGTCCTCGATGGTACCCGCAGAACCGGCACCGGCGATCGCCCCCGTTGAGGCCTGCGCCACGTCGCCGATGCCCCCGATCCGGTCATGCGGTCAGAACACCCGGATGGGATTGATGATGTCGGCGGTGACGGTGAGGATCATGAAGGCGCCCATGACCACCACCACCGTGTAGGTGACCGGCATCAGCTTGTAGTAGTCCACCGGACCGCCCTTGATCTTGCCCCGCCGGCGCCGGAAGGTGTCGCGGAGCTTCTCGTAGAGGGCGATCGCCATGTGCCCGCCGTCCAGCGGCAGCAGCGGCACCAGGTTGAAGGCGCCGAGGAAGAAGTTCACACTCAGCAGCAGTCCGAGGAACATGTCCCAGTAGCCGCGTTCGACGGCCTCGCCGCCGAGCCGGGAGGCGCCGACGACGCTGACCGGGGTGTCGTCGCCGCGATCGCCGCCGGTCACCGCCTGCCACAGGTCGTCCACCTTGGACGGCAGCGACAGCAGCGCGTTCCAGGTCTCCCGGAACATGTCGCCGGTGAAGCCGATCGCCCCGCCCCAGACGGTGACGGCGTTGTAGTGCCGGATGGTCTCGGTGTCCAGGGTCACCCCGATCGCCCCGACGGTGGCGCTGTAGCGGGTGCCCTCGGAGTCCTGCACCATCCGCTGCACCTGCTGGACCGGCAGCTGCAGCCGGCTGCGGTGCCCGTCCCGTTCGATCGTCAGATCCACCGAGGCACCGGCACTGGCCTGCACCTTGCTGATCAGATCTCCGCGGCTGCTCACGGTGTGCCCGTCGACGGCCAGGATCCGGTCCCCCGTCTGCAGTCCGGCCTGCGCGGCCGGGGCCGGTCCGGTGCACGGATCGAGGGTGCCGTCCGGCTGACTCGACGGCGCCACGCATTCCATGGCGGCGACGGTCACGGGCTGGTTGCCCAGGATCGGCAGACCCCAGCCCAGCCCGAGGACCACCACCAGCACAAAGCCGAGCAGGAAGTTCTGGAACGGACCGGCCGCCAGCACCACCAGTCGTTTCCAGGTCGGCTGGAGGTACATGGCCCGCTCGCGGTCCTCCTCGGCGAGCTCGTCGTACGGGGTCATGCCCGCGATGTCGCAGAAACCGCCGGCCGGAATCGCCTTGAAGCCGTACTCGGTCTCGCCGCGCCGGGTGGACCAGAGGGTGGGGCCGAAGCCGATGAAGTAGCGGCGCACCTTCATACCGGTCAGCTGTGCCGCCCACATGTGGCCGGCCTCGTGCCAGCCCACCGAGATCACCAGCGCCGCGGCGAACAGCACCACCCCGAGGACGAAGCTCACTTCCGGTGTCCTGCCTTACTGTGCTCGAGCGGTCCGGACCGCTCGGGTGATCGTGGGGGTCGGCGCCCGGCGCTCACGCCCGGGCTGCGGCGGCGACGGCGACCAAGGCCGCGGCCCGTTCCCGGGCCCACCTGTCCGCTGCCAGCACCTCGTCCACACTACCCGGCTCGGTGCGCCACTGATCGGCCTCCGCCAGCACGTCGCCGATGATCCCGACGATGCGCGGGAAAGCGATGGCGCCGGCGAAGAAGCCTTCGGCGGCCGCCTCGTTGGCCGCGTTGAAGACGGCGGTCAGACTGCCGCCGGCCTCACCGGCGCGGCGGGCCAGCGCGATGGCCGGGAAGACCTCCTCGTCGACCGGTTCGAAGGTCCACTGCGCGGCCGTGGTGAAGTCGCACGGGGCCGACGAGCCGGGCACCCTGTCGGGCCAGCCCAGCGCCAGTGCGATCGGCAGCTTCATCGACGGCGGCGAGGCCTTGGCGATGGTCGCACCGTCGACGAAGGTCACCATCGAATGCACGATGGACTGCGGATGCACGGTCACGTCGATCCGGTCGTAGGGCACACCGAAGAGCAGGTGCGCCTCGATCACCTCGAGCGCCTTGTTCACCAGGGTCGCCGAGTTGAGGGTGATCATCGGCCCCATCGACCAGGTGGGGTGCTTGCCGGCCTGCTCCGGGGTCACCTCCCGCACCTGCTCGGCGGTCCAGCCGCGGAACGGGCCGCCGGAGGCGGTGAGGACCAGCCGGTCCACCTCCTGCGCGGTGCCGCCGCGCAGGCACTGGGCGATGGCCGAATGCTCCGAGTCCACCGGCACGATCTGGCCGGGCGCCGCCGCCGCCAGCACCAGCGACCCGCCGGCCACCAGGGACTCCTTGTTGGCCAGCGCCAGCCGGGCCCCGGAATCGAGAGCGGCCAGCGACGGACCCAGTCCGATCGACCCGACCACCCCGTTGAGCACCACATCGGCCGGCACTGCCTCGATCAGCCCGACCATGGCCTCCGGCCCGCTGTGCACCGCTCCCCCGAGTTCCCGGGAAAGCTCCTGTGCCGCAGCCGGATCGGCGACGGCCACCTGTTCGGGGCGCAGGCCCAGGCTGCGCACCTGCGCGGTGAGCTGAGGCAGGTTGGAGCCTCCCGCGCCGAGTCCGGCCACCTCGAAGCGTTCCGGGTGCTCGGCGATCACCTCCAGGGCCTGAGTTCCGATGGATCCGGTGGAACCGAGAATCAACACGCGTTTGGTCACACCGGTCATTGTCGCGCACCGCCGACGGGTTATGCTGAGACCCTGACTACTACCGGTCGTCATACCCGACGGATTGCATGAGGAGTGGACGTGGCAAGCACTGAGGTCGAGCAGATCGATACCGGCTGGGTTCGCGAGGATCCCGACGCCCCTTCGGCCCGCTTCGGCTGGTCCGGCACCGCCCCGCGCACCTACGCCGTCAGCGCCTTCGTCGTCGGCATCATTCTGTTCTGCATGATCGTCGGCAACCACGTCGGCCACGTGGAGGACATCTGGCTCGGCGTCATCGGCGGCGTGCTGATCCTGTACGCGGGCTACAAGATGATTCCCCGCAAGAACGCCTGGAAACGCTGACCGGCGTCTCCCGTCCCACGCGCAACGCTCCCGCCTCCGTCCGGATGCGGGAGCGTTCTTCTGCCCGGGGCCGGCGCGGCTCTACGCCTCTTCGGCCGCCAGCTGGCCGCAGGCCGCGGCGATCTCCTGACCGCGAGTGTCCCGGACGGTGCACGAGACGCCCTGCTCACGCACCCGGCGGACGAACTCGCGTTCCACCGGCTTCGGACTCGCATCCCACTCCGAGCCCGGCGTGGGATTGAGCGGAATCAGATTGACGTGCACCAGTGAGCCCAGTGCCTTGTGCAGCTTCGCACCCAGCAGATCGGCCCGCCACGGCTGATCATTGACGTCCCGGATCAGCGCGTATTCGATCGACACCCGGCGTCCGGTGCGGTCGGCGTAATAGCGGGCGGCCTCGAGCACCTCGGAGACCGGCCAGCGGTTGTTCACCGGCACCAGGGTGTCGCGCAGTTCGTCGTCCGGGGTGTGCAGGGACACCGCCAGCGTCACCGACAGCCCCTCGTCGGCCAGCCGCCGGATGGCCGGTGCGAGGCCCACCGTCGAGACCGTCACCGAGCGGGCCGAGATGCCCAGCCCGTCCGGCACCGGTGAGGTGATCCGGCGGACGGCGTCGACCACCCGCTTGTAGTTGGCCAGCGGCTCACCCATGCCCATGAAGACCACGTTCGAGAGCCGTCCGGGTTCGCCGAGCTCGCCGTCGCGCAGTGAGCGGGCCGCCGCCCGCACCTGGTCGACGATCTCGGCGGTGGACAGATTCCGTTCCAGACCGCCCTGACCGGTGGCGCAGAACGGGCAGGCCATGCCGCAGCCGGCCTGTGAGGAGATACACAGCGTATTGCGGTCGGTGTAGCGCATCAGCACCGACTCGAGCAGCGTTCCGTCGTGCAGGCGCCACAGGGTCTTGCGGGTGGAGCCGTCGTCGCAGGAGATCTGGCGCACCGGGGTCATCAGCTCCGGAAAGAGCTGGGCGCCGAGCTCGCCGCGCAGGCCGGCCGGCAGGTCGGTCATCTCCTCGACGTCGGCCGTGAGCCGACCGAAGTAGTGCTTGGCCAGCTGATTCGCCCGGAACTTGGGCAGCCCGAGGTCGGCGGCGGCCGCGAGGCGGCCGGCCTCGTCGAGGTCGGCGAAGTGCTTCGGAGGACGCCCGCGCCGGGGCGCGTCGAACACCAACGGGAGAGACGTCATGGATCCATTCTCGCACGGGCGACGCGCCGGTCCGGACCACGCGTGTACACCGGAGATGCCCGGGCGCGCGTGCCATGATGGGCAGATGAGCACTCCGGACCCCCACACCGATCCCACCGCGGGCCCCGCCGGCGCCCCCGAACCGGTTCCGGCCCCCGCCGATCAGCATGTTGCCGATCAGCACGCCGCAGATCAGCATGACGAGAACTTCCTGCTGCGGGATGCTCAGCGGGCCGCGGCGAAGGTCAAACACACCCGGTCGCGGGCGACCTACCTGGGCTGGATCGTCGGTGTGGTGGTGGCGGTCCTGCTGCTGGTGTTCATCATCCAGAACGGCGACTCCCAGGAGATCGATCTGGTCTTCGGCAAGGTGGACCTGCCGGTGGGCGTGAGTCTGCTGATCGCGGCCCTGCTCGGCGCGATTCTCACCATGGCGGTGGCCGGCGCCCGCATCGTCGAACTGAACCGGGCGCTGAAGAAGGTCGGTAAACCCGCGAAGAAGCGGAAGAAGTAGCCGGTTCGGCCGGGTCAGTCCGGCGCTTCGGTGAGGTCGTCGCCGGCCGGGAAGGGCAGCACGTACTCCTCCCCGAGGTCCCCGACCGCATCGGTGAGCGCGGTGGTCACCACGATGTGCTCGTCGTCGACCGTGCGGATCCGCACTCGCCGGCCGCGATAGCCGAATGCACCGGTCAGGAAGCCCAGTCCGATCTCCTCGATCCGCTCCTCGGCGGCGACCCAGTCGGCCACCGCCGGCATGGGGCGGCCGAGCCGGTCGACGGGAATGAGATCCGGCGCGGCGGAGGTCATGTCGATCCAGCCGACCAGTTCGCCGTCGGCACGTCGGTGGGCGATCCAGTGCCCGGGCACCCCGCTCACAGCAGTGCGGCGAGGATGCCCCAGGTGACCAGGGTGGACGGCAGGATGGAGTCGATCCGGTCCATGATGCCGCCGTGGCCGGGCAGCAGGGCACCCATGTCCTTGATGTTCAGGTCGCGTTTGATCTGCGACTCCACCAGGTCCCCGGTGGCCGCCACGATCACCAGAACCGGGCCCAGCACCAGACCCACCCACCAGTGGGTCTCGAGCATCCACTGTGCACAGCACACCGCGCCCACGGTGCCGGCGACGAGCGATCCGCCCAGCCCCTCCCAGGACTTCTTGGGACTGATCGCCGGGGCCATCGGATGCTTGCCGAAGAGCACGCCGGCGGTGTAGCCGCCCACATCCGAGCAGACCACCACGATCATCATGGTGAACACCCGTTGAGCACCCTGATCCTGCTGAACCAGGTCGACGGCGAAGGCGCCCATCAGCGGCAGCCAGATCAGGACCAGCAGCGACATCGCCACATCGCGGGTGTAGTTCTCCGGGGGCGTCGTCAGCCCCTGCGCGAAGAGCTTGTAGACCATGATCGCCAGGCCGGTGATGGCCAGCGACACCAGTGCGCCGGTCATCCCCCACGGCCAGGTGGACCAGATGATCGCCTGAGTGCCCAGCTGCAGCGGGATCTCGGCGACCCGGTAGCCGCCCTCGCGCAGCCGCTTGCAGACCTCCCAGGTGGCGATGGCCAGGGCCACCGCCACCACGCCGAACCAGACGCGCGGCGCCAGAAGCAGGACGGCGATGACGCCGCCACCGAGGAGGACGCCGACGCCGATCGCCGCCGGCAGGTCCCGCCCGGCCTTGGAGGTCTTCTGCTGCGGCTGTGCGGTCATACTTCGAGCAGCTCGGCTTCCTTGTTCTTGACCAGTTCGTCGATCTGCTCGGTGTAGCCGTGCGTGGTCTTGTCGAGTTCCTTCTCGGCGCGGGTGACCTCGTCCTCGCCGGCCTCGCCGTCCTTCTGGATGCGCTTGAGCTCGTCGACGGCCTTGCGGCGGATGTTGCGGACCGCGATCTTGGCTTCCTCGCCCTTGCCGCGCGCCTGCTTGCCGAGATCCTTGCGGCGCTCCTCGGTGAGCTGCGGGATGGCCACCCGGATCACGTTCCCGTCGTTGGTGGGATTCACGCCCAGATCCGAGTTGCGGATGGCGGTCTCGATCTCGCTCATCAGCTGCTGCTCGTACGGCTTGATCACCACCAGCCGCGGCTCCGGGGTGTTGATGCTCGACACCTGGGTGATCGGGGTGAGAGTGCCGTAGTACTCGACCATCACCCGGCTGAACATGGCCGGATTGGCCCGGCCGGTGCGGATGGAGGCCATGTCGTCGCGCGCATGCGCCACGGCCTTCTCCATCTTCTCCTCGGCATCGAGCAGAGCGTCGTCGATCATCATGGTCCTATCGCTGTCGGGTGGCGGGTGGTGGTGGTGGTGTAGTACTGCGGCGCCTGAGGGGCGCCGACGGTCGTGGGTGCCGGGTCAGGAGGCGACGAGCGTGCCGATCCGCTCGCCGGCCACGGCCCGGGCGATGTTGCCGCGCTGCAGAAGATTGAACACCAGAATCGGCATGTTGTTGTCCATACAGAGCGAGAAGGCGGTCGCGTCGGCCACCTTCAACTCCTTCTCCAGCACCTCGCGGTGGGTGATCTCGGTGAACAGCTCCGCGTCGGGCTGCACCCGGGGGTCGGCCGAGTAGACGCCGTCGACCGACTTGGCCAGCATGACCACCTCGGCCTTGATCTCCAGCGCCCGCTGGGCCGCGGTGGTGTCGGTGGAGAAGTACGGCATGCCCATGCCGGCGCCGAAGATCACCACGCGCCCCTTCTCCAGATGACGGACGGCCCGCAGCGGCAGATACGGTTCGGCCACCTGGCCCATGGTGATGGCCGTCTGGACGCGGGTGGTGACCCCGCGCTTCTCCAGGAAGTCCTGCAGGGCAAGGCAGTTCATGACGGTGCCGAGCATGCCCATGTAGTCCGAGCGGGACCGGTCGAGGCCGCGCTGCTGCAGTTCGGCGCCGCGGAAGAAGTTGCCGCCGCCGATCACGATGCCCACTTGAACACCGTCCGAGACCACCTCGGCGATCTGGTCGGCGACGGTGGCCACCACGTCCGGATCCAGGCCCACCTGGCCGCCGCCGAACATCTCACCACCGAGCTTGAGAAGTACCCGCCGATAACCGCCGCGCGGCGCACTGACCGGGGACTGCGAACTCATGGACCCTCTTCCGTCGACATCGCCCGCGACCAACCGGACATTCGGGTGTCCCGGCGACACGGGGTACGCCGGGACCGATCCCGTCCATCTTAGAAGAAGTCCGCCGCGCGGCGCCGACCGGCCGTGGAGCGCGTCGCGGAACGCTCTCCGGCGGTCACCGTCGCCGCATCCCGCTACACACCCCGGCCCCGATACGCCCCGGCCCCGATGCACCCCGGCCCGGAACTCCACGCGGGAGTTCCGGGCCGGGGCGTGTTGCGGTCGGTCCGCAGCCGGGGCGGCTGTCAGGACTGGCCCACCTCGAAGCGGGTGAAGGCGGTGACGGCGGCACCGGCCTCGTCCAGGATGGCCTTGACGGTCTTCTTGGAGTCGGTCACCGACGGCTGGTCCACCAGGACGACGTCCTTGTAGAAGCCGTTGACGCGGCCTTCGACGATCTTCGGCAGGGCCTGCTCCGGCTTGCCCTCGGCCTTGGCGGTCTCCTCGGCGATGCGGCGCTCGTTCTCCACCACGTCGGCCGGGACCTCGTCGCGGCTGGCGTACTTGGCGCGCAGCGCAGCGACCTGCATGGCAGCGCCGCGGGCGGCCTCGGCGGCGGCGTCGCCGTCACCGGTGTACTGCACCAGCACGCCCACGGCGGGCGGCAGGTCCGAGGCACGCTTGTGCAGGTAGACGGCCACTGCGCCGTCGTAGGCGGCGACGCGGCGCAGGACCAGCTTCTCGCCGATCTTGGCCGAGAGCGCCTCGACCGCCGCGGCGACGGTGCCGTCGCCGAGCGGTGCGGCCAGCAGCGCGTCCACATCGTTCGAGCGCAGCTCGATGGCCGCGCCCAGGATGTCGTCGGCGAGCTGCTGGAACTCGTCGTTCTTGGCGACGAAGTCGGTCTCGCTGTTGAGCTCGATCATCACGCCGTCACGGGCGGCGACCAGGCCCTCGGCGGTGGAGCGCTCGGCGCGCTTGCCCACGTCCTTGGCGCCCTTGATGCGCAGCTCTTCGACGGCCTTGTCGAAGTCGCCGTCGTTGTTCGCCAGGGCGTTCTTGCAGTCGAGCATGCCCGAGCCGGTCAGTTCGCGCAGACGCTTGACGTCCGCTGCGGTGTAGTTCGCCATCGGTGGCGACCTCCTTCGGTGAGGTAAGTCCGGTCCGCTCAGACCCCCGGGCTGGGGGTCTGAGCGGCTGAGGGTTCTTGCGGGTGACGAAAGCCGTCGGGGCGAGGGCTTACTCGGAGGCGGCGGGCGCCTCGGCGGCCGGGGCGCTCGCCTCGACCAGCAGATCCTTCTCCCACTCGGCCAGCGGCTCGCCGTCGCCGGCTTCCGGCTTGGCATCGCCGGTGGTCTTGCCGGCGCGGGCCTGCAGGCCCTCGGCCACGGCGGAGGCGATCACCCGGGTCAGCAGCGCCGACGAGCGGATGGCGTCGTCGTTCGCCGGGATCGGGTAGTCCACCAGATCCGGATCGCAGTTGGTGTCGAGGATGGCGACGACCGGGATGTTCAGCTTGCGCGCCTCACCGACGGCGATGTGCTCCTTGTTGGTGTCGACGACCCACACCGCGGAGGGCACCTTGGCCATGTCGCGGATACCGCCGAGCGTGCGCTCGAGCTTGTTCTTCTCGCGGGTCAGCATCAGGATTTCCTTCTTGGTGCGACCCTCGAAGCCACCGGTCTGCTCCATGGTCTCCAGCTCCTTCATGCGCTGGAGACGCTTGTGCACGGTGTTGAAGTTGGTGAGCATGCCACCGAGCCAACGCTGGTTGACGTACGGCATGCCGACGCGAGTCGCCTCGGCGGCGATCGCTTCCTGCGCCTGCTTCTTGGTGCCGACGAAGAGGATGGTGCCGCCGTGGGCGACGGTCTCCTTGACGAACTCGTAGGCCTGATCGATGTAGGTCAGCGTCTGCTGCAGATCGATGATGTAGATGCCGTTGCGGTCGGTGAAGATGAAACGCTTCATCTTCGGGTTCCACCGGCGGGTCTGGTGACCGAAGTGGGCGCCGCTGTCCAGCAGCTGCTTCATGGTGACGACAGCCATGAATGTTCCTTTTTCTCGCAGTTGTTCCCGGCTGCCGAGGTCCGGCGGCCGAGCCTGGCGCCTGCCGCCGAAGTCGCCCGGAGTCCGGGACCGCGATCTTCGGTCGGGGTGTCCCCGCCCCGCGCCGGAGGACCGGCGGTGACGGTGGACGCGCAGACGCGCGAAGTCACCTCATCCCAGGAGGGACGAGATGCAGTTGTCCAGTCTACGCGCCGACACGCCGGGGACAAAACGGATCCCGATGCCGCCGGCGTGCGTCCAACCTGTATGAACCGTATTCCGCTCCTTCGCGGCATCACCGCCCCGCTGATCGCACTGACCGTGCTGGCCGTTCCGGCCGGCAGCCTGCCCACACCACTCGCCCCGGGCCGGCCGGGCACTGTCGCGGCCGCCCCCTCGCCTGCCGGCTACGACTGGCCGCTCGCGCCCCGGCCCGCCGTGGTGCGCCCCTTCGATCCGCCGGCCCAGCGCTGGCAGGCCGGGCACCGCGGGGTGGATCTGGCTGCGCCCGAAGACGCGGCGGTGATCGCCGCCCGCGCGGGGACGGTGCGTTTCGCCGGATCGGTTGCGGGACGGCCGCTGGTCTCGGTCGGTCATTCCGACGGCCTGATCACCACCTACGAGCCGGTCCGTGCCACCGTGCGGGCCGGCCAGCAGGTCAGCCGCGGGCAGGTGCTCGGTTTCCTCGATACGGGCCATCCCGGCTGCCGCGCCGCCGCCTGCCTGCACTGGGGCGCCCGGATCGGGTCGGGGAAGCAGGCCCGCTACATCGATCCGCTCTGGCTGCTGGGCCTGCTGCGGATCCGGCTCAAGCCGTGGGAGTAGAGGCCGGCGTTCACGCCCGCGGGTGGGCCTGCTCGTGCGCCTTGCGCAGCCGCTCCACAGACACATGGGTGTAGAGCTGCGTGGTGGCCAGCGAGGAGTGGCCGAGCAGTTCCTGCACCACGCGCAGGTCCGCGCCGCCCTCGAGCAGGTGGGTGGCGGCACTGTGCCGCAGACCGTGCGGGCCGATGGAGGTGCCGGCCTCGCCGGTGGCGCGGTGCACCACGGTGCGGGCCATGCGCTGGTCGAGGCGGCCGCCGCGGACGCCGAGCAGCAGCGCCTCTCCCGAGGCCGCCGTCGCCAGTTCCGGCCGTCCGCGGGTCAGCCAGTCCTGCAGTGCCCGGGCCGCCGGCGGACCGTACGGCACGCTGCGCTGCTTGTCGCCCTTGCCCACCACGCGCAGCACCCGCCGGTCGGCGTCGACGTCGCCGCAGTCCAGACCGCACAGTTCACCGACCCGGATGCCGCACGAGTAGAGCAGCTCCAGGATCAGCCGGTCGCGCAGGGCGACGGGTTCGTCGGGCTCATCGCCCGCGGCGGCGGTCACCGCCCGGTCGGCCTCGTCGGCGTCGAGCACCGTCGGCAGCACCCGATGCGCCTTGGGCGCCTGCAGCCGCAGCGCCGGATCGGCCGGCAGCACGGATTCGCGCGCCGCCCAGGCGCAGAAGGTCTTGGCCGAGGACACCTGACGGGCGACGGTGGTGCGGGCGGCCCCGCGGCGGGTGTGCTCGGCCAGCCAGGCACGCAGCAGCGGCAGATCGATGTCCCCCACCGGGACTCCCCGTGCCCCGGCGAAGGCGATCAGGCCCTTCACGTCGCCGGTGTAGGCGCGCACGGTGTGCTCACTGTGCCCCTTCTCGAAGCGCAGGTAGTCCGCGAACCGCGTCAGCACCCCGGCCATGAGCCGAGCCTACTTGGCCCCGCCCCGCTTGCCGAAGACGGCGCGCGCCACCGAACGCGGGCCCTTGGCGGTGTCACCGCCCGCGGCGGCCCGCTCGTCGGCCTTCCACTGCCGGAAGCCCTCCTCGGTGCGGCCCCGGCGCCAGTAGCCGGAGATCGAGGCGGCCCGTTGTGCGCTCACGCCGCGCTCCTTGCGGATGTACGGGCGCAGGTTCTTCATCACCGTCTGGGCTTCACCGTGGACGAAGACCTGCGGCTCGCCGTCGAGCCAGGGCGCCGTGCGCACCGCATCGATCAGCGGCGCGTTGTCGCCGGCCACCTCGTCGCCGGCCGCATCGGAGGACGCGCCGCGGTGCACCCAGGTGATCTCGGTGCCGGCCGGGGCGGTCAGGGCCAACTCGTCCTCCGGTCCGCCCACCTCCAGGAAGACCTTGGCGACGGTATCGGCGGGCATCGCCTCGAGAGCCGCGGCCACCGCGGGCAGACCGGACTCGTCGGCGACGAGCAGGTGCCACGGGGCCTCCGGGTCGGGCCGGTAGCCGCTGCCCGGGCCGAAGAAGTTCACCGTCTCCCCCGGCTGCACGCGGGCCGCCCACGGTCCGGCGATGCCCTCGTCGCCGTGGACCACGAAGTCGATGGCGAGCTCCCGGGCGGCCGGGTCGTAGCGGCGGATCGTGTAGGTCCGCAGGATCGGCTGCTGGTCCTGCGGATAGTCCCGCGCGATCGCCTCCGGATCGAACGGCTGCGGGTACTCGACACCGGCCGGTGCGAAGATCAGCTTCACGTACATGTCGGTGTCGGGCGCCTCGGCGGAGCCGGCCGGGGTGAAGCCGTCGAAGCCGTCACCGCCGAGCCAGACCCGCACGAAGTGCCCGGAAAGCTGCTCGGTTCGCAGCACTGTCATCGTGTTCAGTTCACGCGCCATGACATCCACGCTACCCGTCGGACGACGGCAAGTCAGGGTGCCCTAAGTTACGGTCCAGGCCGGGACCGGCCCAGCGTGCCAGGAAGCGCCGCAGCTGCGCAGGGCTGCGCGGCGGCCCCGGGTCGAGGAAGAACGAGGTCACGATGCGCAACATGTATTCGACCAGATCGTCGAGGTCGGCCTCGGTGTAGCCCAGTCCGGCCCAGTCGACGTCCATGCAGTCGACCATCCGCCGGCCGAAGGGCACGGCGTGGATCGCCGCAGTGGAGTAGGCGGCGGCATCCGGGCCGGTGAGGAGCAGCGCCATCTGCGGACTGTCCGGCACCATCTCGATCGCCGAGGCGCAGACCTCGACCAGCGCCGCCGCCGGGTCCGTCACCCCGGTCACCCGTTCGGCCAGCTGCGCGATCAGCGCATCGGCCGCGCGGATGGCGGCCGCCCCCATCAGTGCCTGCGCCGTCGGGAAATAGCGGTAGATGGTCTGCCGGATCACCCCGAGATCGGCGGCGACGTCGGCCAGGGTGATCTCCGCGCCGGTCCGCTCGATCAGCGCCACCGCCGCAGTCACGATCCGCGCAGATGCCTCCGCATCGTCGGCCGGCGGATTGCCGCCCCAGCCGCGCCGTCGTGCCACCCGCGCCTCCTCCGTCCTGGACCTGGGAGAACGTTACCAAGCACGGCGAGCAGCCCGGGGACACCGGCACCGACATCCGGGTGGACACTACGGATTGAACATACGCAGAGACGAACTGCGTATGTTAGTCTCGGGCGACCCCTGAACAGTGAGGTGCACCACACCGTGATCAGCCCGCAGAACACCAGTCCCTTCGCTACCGGGTGGGACTTCACCGACCCCGACGTGCTCGAGCGCGGACTGCCGGTGAACGAGTTCGCCTGGCTGCGCAAGAACGCGCCGGTCTGGTGGAACGATCAGCCCGACGGCACCACGATCTTCGACGACGGCGGCTACTGGGTGGTCAGCCGGCACGACGACATCCGCGCCATCTCCAAAGACCCCGCCGTCTGGTCGACCAAGGAGAAGGGCGCGATCATGAAGCTGCCCGACTTCATCACCCTCGACCAGCTCGACTTCACCAAAGCGCTGCTGATCAACCACGATCCGCCCGAGCACACCCGCCTGCGCAAGATCATCTCCCGGTTGTTCACCCCCAAGGCCGTCAGCGCCCTGCACGATCAGCTGCAGGCGGTGGCCGCGGACATCGTGACCCGGGCGGCCGACAAGGGCAGCGGCAACTTCGTCGAGGACATCGCGATCGACCTCCCGCTGACCGCCATCTTCAATCTCCTCGGCGTGCCCGAAGCCGACCGTGCCGAGCTGTTCTCCTGGTCCAACGTCATCATCAACACCGATGACCCGGCCGTGACCAGTGACGAGGTGGCGATGGCCAACGCCGATCTGCTCGGCTACGCCTACGCCATGGCCGAGGACCGCCGGAAGAATCCGGCCGACGACATCATCACCACTCTGGTCGAGGCCGACATCGACGGCGAGTCCATCGACGAGACCGAGTTCGGCTTCTTCGTGATCCTGCTGGTGGTGGCCGGTAACGAGACCACCCGCAATGCGATCACGCACGGCATGAACGCCTTCTTCCACAATCCCGACCAGTGGGAGCTGTTCAAGCGCGAACGCCCCAAGACCACTGCCGACGAGATCGTCCGCTGGGCCACGCCGGTGAACTGCTTCCAGCGCACTGCGCTGGTGGACACACGGGTCGGCGGGGTGCCGGTGGCCGCCGGACAGCGTGTGGGTCTCTTCTACGGCTCGGCGAACTACGACGAGGCCGTCTTCGACGATCCGTTCAGCTTCACCATCACCCGCGACCCCAATCCACACCTGGGTTTCGGCGGCTCGGGCACTCACTTCTGTATCGGTTCCAACCTGGCCCGGATGGAGATCGACATCATGATGAACACGATCGCCGACATCCTCCCCGACATTCACGCCGCGGGCGAACCGGTGCGCGTGCGGTCCGGCTGGCTCAACGGCGTCAAGGAGCTGCAGGCCGTCTATCGCTGACGGACCCGGGCCGCCGGTCACGGCGCCGCGGGGCGCAGTGACCAGCGGCCCGAGGCGCCGTCGATCAGCCCCTCCACCTCCAGCCTGGCCAGCGCTGCCCGCACCCCGGCGGTGGGCAGCCCGGAGACGAAAGCGATCTCGTCGATGCCCAGTGCCCCGCGGGCCGGCAGCGCCTCGATCACCTTGAGCTGGTCGGGCGCGAGCCCGTCGAGCGGCCGCGGCGCCGACGGACGGTGGTTGTCGTGCCCGTCCGGCTCGATCAGGGCCAGCACCGCATCGGCGTCGGTCACCAGCGCCGCCTCGCCGTCGGCGATCAGTTGGTGGCAGCCGACCGAGGTGGCGCTGGTGACCGGTCCGGGCACCGCCCCCAGCGGCCGGCCCAGTCCGCGCGCCCAGGCCGCGGTGTTCGCCGCCCCGGAGCGGCGGCCCGCCTCGACCACGACCACCGCCCCGGCCAGGGCCGCGACGAGCCGGTTGCGGGTGAGGAATCGGTACTTGGCCGCGGTGGTGCCGGGTGCGTACTCGGTGATCACCAGTCCGGTGCGGGCGATCTCGGCGAGCAGCCCGGCGTGTCCGCTGGGATAGTCCCGGTCGATGCCGCAGGCCAGGATCGCCGCCGTCGATCCGCCCGCGGCCAGGGCTCCGCGATGGGCGGCGCCGTCGATTCCGTAGGCGCCGCCGGAGAGCACCGCACGATCCCGGGCAGCCAGCTCGCCGCTGAGCCGGCCGGCCACATAGTCGCCGTACGACGAGGCGGCCCGCGAGCCCACCACCGACACCGCCCGGTCGCCCAACCCGGTCAGCGGGCCGGGACCGCGCACCCACAGGGCCAGCGGAGCCCCGGCACGTGCGGCGCTGCCGGCCCGGTCGAGCGCCAGCAGCGACCAGGCGGGCCAGTCGTCGTCGTCCCGGGTGACCAGCCGTGCCCCGATCTTCGCGCAGGTCTGCAGATCCTCCGCCGCCGTGTCGATTCCGGCGCGCGCCTCGGTGGCCTCGAGCAGCCCGCCGGCAGGGAGCCGACGCGCGCGGATCAGCTGCGCGGCGTCCTCCGGACCGATCCGTTCGGCCAGCGCGATCAGCGGCGCGCACGGCGGTTCGGCCACCGCGGCGAGGTAGGCCCAGGCCCGCAGCCGCGCGTCGTCGCCGCTCACGCCGCACCGGCCCGGTCGCGGTACATCAGTGCCTGGGCGACGTCGTCGACGCCGGGCCCGTCGGCGCCGCGCAGATCGCACAGGGTCCAGGCCAGTCGCAGCGCACGATCGGCGCCGCGGGCGGTGATCCGGCCTTCGGCGAGATAGCGCTCGACCGGGGCCCGCACCGCCGGCGGCAGCGCATACCGGCGGCGCAGCGCACTGCCGGGCACCTCCGAGTTGCTCAGCCAGCCCTCGGCGCGCCAGCGCTCCCGCGCCGCCTCGCGGGCTGCGGCCACCCGGGCGGCGATGGCCGCGCTCGGCTCCCCCGGCTCGGACATCAGGGCCGCGTTGCCGGGCGGCTCCATCTGCACGCGGATGTCGATGCGGTCCATCAGCGGTCCCGAGAGCCGCCCCAGATAGCGGCGACGCACCACCGAACTGCACACACAGTCCACGTCCTGCGCCGGTGCGCACGGGCAGGGATTGGCGGCCAGCAGCAGCAGAAAGCGCGCCGGATAGGTGGCCGTCGCATCCCGCCGGGAGATCCGCACCTGTCCTTCCTCGAGCGGCTGGCGCAGGGCATCGAGCACTTTGGGTCCGATCTCGGCGCACTCGTCCAGGAACAGCACCCCGCGGTGAGCGCGGGAGACCGCGCCCGGCCCGGCCACGCCGGTGCCGCCGCCGAGCAGACCGGCCACGCTCACGCTGTGGTGCGGGGCCACGAACGGCGGTGCGGTGATCAGCGGATGCCGTTCGGGCAGCGTGCCCGCCACCGAATGGATGGCGGTCACCTCCAGCGACTCCTCGGGCTGCAGCGGCGGCAGGATCCCGGGCAGGCGGCAGGCCAGCATGGTCTTGCCGATGCCGGGCGGCCCGGTCATCAGCACGTGGTGGCCCCCGGCCGCGGCCACCTCCAGCGCATGCCTGGCCTGATTCTGGCCGGCCACGTCGGCCATGTCCGGTACCGGCGGGGGCGGCGGCACCACGCTGCCGTCGACGGCGTCGAGCGCGGCGGCCCCGGCGAGCCAGGCCACCACGTGCGAGAGCGAACCGGCCCCGCCGACGGCGATCCCGTCGACCAGCGCGGCCTCGGCGGCGTTGCCCGACGGCACCACCGCCCGCTCGAAACCCGCATCGCGGGCGTGCAGGAGCAGCGGCAGCACGCCGCGCACCGGCCGCAGCCGCCCGTCCAGCGCGAGCTCGCCGAGAAAGACCGTGCCGGCCAGCCGGGAGGTCTCGGTCTGCCCGGTGGCCACCAGTAACGACAGGGCCATCGGCAGATCGAAGCCCGATCCGCTCTTGGGCAGATTCGCCGGCGCGAGGGCCACGGTGACCTTCAGATCGGGGAACTTAGCGCCCGAGTTGGTGATCGCCGCCCGCACCCGGTCCCTGGCCTCCCGCAGCGACGGGTCGACGTTCCCGCTGACGGCGAAGCCTGGCAGTCCGGACGCCACATTGCCCTGAATCTCGATGATCCCGGCGGAGAAGCCGCACAGCCCCACCGAATGCACATTGCCCACCGTCCGGCTCATCACTCCACCAGCCCGGTGTGGTGCCGCAGAGTGGCCTGCTCCCGGTCCTGCGGGTGCCGGTAGTCCAGCCGCAGCGAGATCACGTCGAAGCGGATCTCCTCCCACCACGGGGAGCCGTCCGGCTGGGCCGCCAGCCACTGCCGGGTCAGCAGCCGCATCCGCCGCAGCTTCTGCGCGGTCACCGCCGCCACCGGATCGTCGTAGGTGGCCGACATCCGGGTCTTGACCTCGACGATCACCAGCCGGGCACCGTCGGCGGCGATCAGATCGAGTTCGCCGAAGCGGGTGCGCCAGTTCCGGTCCAGGATCCGCCAGCCCAGCGACTCGACGTACTCGGCGGCGAAGTCCTCGCCCACCTGCCCCACCCGCCCGCAGCGATCACGCCGCGCCGGCTGTCTGCTCTTCGCCTGCTCCCCCATACCGCTCAGCGTGCCCGCCGGGCGGGACGTGCGGAACCGGGCCGGGCGTCCCGGGCCGACATCTGTGGACAGTCGCGGACTCGTCCACAGGCCGGGTCAGATCACGGCTCGTCGGGCAGCCGCAGTTCCGACCGCTCGAGCTCCTCGATGTTGACGTCCTTGAAGGTCACCACCCGGACCTGTTTGACGAAGCGGGCCGGCCGGTACATGTCCCACACCCAGGCGTCGGTCAGGTGGATCTCGAAGTACACCTCGCCGTCGGCGTTGCGCGGCACCAGATTGACCCCGTTGGCCAGGTAGAAGCGGCGCTCGGTCTCCACCACATAGGAGAACTGACCCACGATGTCCTTGTACTCCCTGTACAGGGACAGTTCCATCTCGGTCTCGTACTTCTCCAGGTCCTCTGCGCTCACCCGGTCAGCCTATCGCGAACGTTCCGGTAGGACATGCGGTGCTCCGGCGACGGGCCGTGCCGGTCCAGGCACTCCATGTGCCGGGCGGTGCTGTAGCCCTTGTGCACGGCGAAGTCGTAGCCCGGATGCGTGCCGTCGAGGGCCACCATCATCCGGTCGCGGGTCACTTTGGCGATCACCGACGCCGCCGCGATGCAGGCCGCGCTGGCGTCCCCGCCGATGACCGGCAGCGACGGGGCGGCCAGGCCCGGCACCGCGAAACCGTCGGAGAGCACATAGCCCGGGCGCACGGAGAGTCCGGCCACCGCCTGCCGCATGCCGCGGATGTTGGCCACGTGGATCCCGATGCGGTCGATCTCGGCGGCGTCGATCACCACCGCGCTCCAGGCGACCGCATGCCGGGTGATCGCGCCGTAGAGCCGCTCGCGCGTCGGCTCGCTGAGCTTCTTCGAATCGTCCAGGTCGGCGAGGGATTTGAGCCTGCTGCCATTGAGCACGCAGGCGGCCACCACCAGCGGTCCGGCGCAGGCGCCGCGGCCGGCCTCGTCGACCCCGGCCACCGGCCCCAGTCCGTGCCGGCTGAGGGTGACCTCGAGGGTGCGCAGCCCGGCGGCGTTGCGGACGATCGCCCGCGGCGGCCAGCGGCCCGGTTGCTCGCTCACAGTTGGTCTCTCACTGCTGCTCGATCAGCGACGACGGGTCAGCGTCGCCGCATCACTGCGGGTCGACGGAGCCCACCCCGCCGATCCGCGAGAACGGATACATGATGAAGCGGACCTTGCCGCGGATGTCGGAGACCGGCACCGTGCCCTGGAACTCGTCGTCGATGTGGGCGCGAGAATCCGCCGAGTTGCTGCGGTTGTCGCCCATCACCCAGACATGGTCCTTGGGGATGGTGATCGGGCCGAAGTCCGAGCCGTAGCAGGTGCCGCCGCCGAGTGTCCCGTCGGAATTGCCGTACTCCTGATTCTGCAGGTCCTGGTCGATGTACGGCTCGTCGAGCGACTTGCCGTCGACCGTCACGCCCTTCCCATCGGCCTCGTGGCATTCCACGGTCTGCCCGCCCACCGCGACGACCCGCTTGACCAGGTTGTTCTCGTCCGGCGGGGCGAGTGCGATCCAGCTGAGCGCGTCCTGCAGGCCGTGGATCACCGGATTGGACGAGCGCGGCGAGGTCCACGCCCCCTGCCAGGAGTCGGTCGGCGCCTTGAAGACCACCACGTCACCGGGCTCGGGATCGGAGAAGCGGTAGGTGATCTTGTCGACGACGATGCGGTCGTTGCTGCACCCCTCGCAGCCGTGCAGGGTCGGCTCCATCGACTCGCTCGGCACCACATACTGGCGGAAGAAGAACTGGGTGATGATGAACATCAGGCCGATGACGATCAGGACGATGATCACCAGCTCGCGCCAGAAGCCGCCCTTCTTGGCCGGCTCGTCGGTCTGGTCGGTGTCGGTGTCCTCGGCGGTCTCGCCGGCAGGGATCTGCTCGGCGTCGGATCGGGCCGGACCGGCGTCTGCCGGGGTCTGCTCGGGTGCCGCGGCGGGATCGGGCTGCGATCCCGCGGTGTTCACCTCGTCCGCACCCGCGGCGGCGTGCCTGCCGCCGGCGCCCTGGTCGCGAGGGTCGGCCGCGTCGGGACCGGATGCGGCCGGCTCGCCGGAGTTCTCCGGGCGATCGGCGTCGGAATCATGTGCTGCCACGAGATATCAGAGTAGCGAAGTGTGGCCGGTGCGCGTCGCCGTGCATCGCCGGCTGCGGCACCGGATGCGCGACGCCGGCGAACCGGAATCCGGTTCGCCGGCGTCGGGAACGCTGTGGTTCAGCGCGTGATCAGCGCTTCTCCTTGATCTTGGCAGCCTTGCCGCGCAGGTCGCGCAGGTAGTACAGCTTGGCGCGACGGACGTCACCGCGGGTGACCACGTCGATCTTGGCGAGGTTCGGGCTGTGCACCGGGAAGGTGCGCTCCACGCCGACGCCGAAGCTCACCTTGCGGACGGTGAAGGTCTCGCGCACGCCGCCGCCCTGGCGGCGGATCACGACGCCCTTGAACACCTGGACGCGCTCCTTGGAGCCCTCGATGACCTTGACGTGCACGTCAAGGGTGTCGCCTGGGCCGAACTCCGGGATGTCGTCGCGGAGGGACTGCTTGTCGAGGAAGTCGAGGGTGTTCATTGTCGGTCCAATCTGGCGTGGATGATGGACAGAGGAACCTGGCGGCCCGGCCGGGTGACCAGCGGGTTCGACCGGTTCGTGCCCGTGTCAGTTCGCGTCTGCCCGCACTGGCGGCGGGCAACGACGGTCAATTCTGCCAGAGACGGGCCGCAGATGAGAAATCAGCGCCGGTCAGAGGGTGAAATCCCGGTCCTGATCGTCCTGCACCGGCCCGTCTGCCTCACCGTCGGCATACTCGGGCCCGTCATCGGCGGCGCCGTTCTCACCGTCGGCCGCGTCACCGTCGCCCGCATCGGGCCAGACGCCGAGCACCGCCGGTCCGGCCACCGGCAGCGTGCCGAGCAGCCCGACGCCCTCGCCGGCCGACAGCAGGTACGCGGGCCGGCGGTGCCGGCGGTCCTCCTGTGCGCCGGGGCGTCCACCGCCCGCCGGATAACCGCTGGCCGGCCCGCCCCGGCCGGCCGGCGATGTGGGCGAAGAACCGGCCGCGCCGCCCGGGACAGACGGCACAGACGGCGTGGCGCCGGCGGCCCGGACCGCGGCCGCGGGGCCGGCGGCGCCGCCCGGACCGGGCATCGGTGCGGCCGGGAGCAGGGTCGCCGCGGGCGCGAGAGGGTCGACGCCGTGCAGACCGCCGACACGCCGGTCTCCGGGGTCGGGGTCGCGCGGGGACGGATCGGTCCGGCCCACGACGGTGGCGGCCGGTCCTGCGGGCGGGTCGTCATCCGGGCCCGCGCCCGGCGATGCGGCGGTCGGCCCGGCACGGCCCGGTGCCGCCGCGCTCCACGGGGCGCTCGGCGCCGGATCCGGCGCCGAGGCTCCCGGAGCGGTGGTGCGCACCGCCGGGGCCGTTGCGGCGCCGTCGGGCATCGCCACGACGCCGGCCGGTGCCGGGGTATCGCCGGTGCCGGTGCCTGCGGACTGCGACACCGGGTCTCCGGTCGTCAGGGTGCCGGCCGTGCGGGGGCCGGCCGCCGGATCGGCGGTGCCGGGGCCTGAAGCCGTCGTCTCGACGGCTATGCCGTCGGCGTGCCCGGACATGGGGCCGTTGTAGAGGGTCGTGAGCGTCTCCGCGACCGCCGCGAGTTGTGCGGCGTGCAGTCCGTCGGTGCTGCCCAGGGCCGGGGCCGGGTCGATCATCGCGACCTGTGGCCGCAGGCTCTGGGACCGGCTCAGGTCGCCGGCTGCTCCGGCGAGGGCCTGCTGGACCGGGGCCAGCTGAGCGGCCGCGGCGGTGAGCCGGCCGGCCAGCGATCGGCCCGAGGCTTCGGCGGCGGCCGCACCCGCACCGGCGAGAGTCGTCGTCCCCGCCCCGCTGCCGCCGCCGACGCCTCCGGAATCGCCGAACACCCAGTCGAGACGGTCGGCGACGGCCTTCACCGCCGCCAGGATGCGGCCGATCTCGGCGGCGTCGGCGGAAGCCGCGCCGGGATCCATGGAGTCGAGCCGGGCCAGAATGGTGGTCACCGGCACCAGCCACTCGGTCGAGAGATTCAGCATGCTGGTTTGGACGCGGCGCGGGCGGCGCCGGTTCCATGACACGCCGCAGCGTCAGTCGGCGTCCTCGTCGGGAAGCAGGTCGGGGCGGCGCGCGCGGGTCCGCTCGAGCGACTGTTCGTGGCGCCAGGCGGCCACCTTGGCATGATCGCCGGAGAGCAGCACCGGCGGGACGTCGAGTCCGCGCCAGCTCACCGGACGGGTGTAGCTGGGGCCTTCGAGCAATCCGTCGGAGAACGAATCCTCCTGGTGCGACTGCGGATTGCCGAGGACGCCGGGCAGCAGCCGGGTGGTCGCCTCGACCATGGCCAGCACCGCCGCCTCACCACCGATCAGCACGAAGTCGCCGAGGGAGACCTCTTCGACGCGCACCCGGCGGGCGGCGTCGTCGAAGACGCGCTGGTCGATGCCCTCGTAGCGGCCGCACGCGAAGACCAGATGGTTTTCGGTGCTCCAGCGTCGGGCGGTGGCCTGGGTGAACGGCACACCGGCCGGGGTGGGCACCACCAGCAGGGCGTCGTCCGGGCACACCGCGTCCAGCGCATCGCCCCACACCTGGGGTTTCATCACCATGCCGGGCCCGCCGCCGTAGGGGCTGTCGTCGACGCTGCGGTGCACGTCGGTGGCCCAGTCCCGCAGATCGTGGATGTCCACGTCGATCAGCCCGGCGTCGACGGCCTTGCCGAGCAGCGCCACCCGCAGGGCATCGAGGTATTCGGGGAAGATGGTGACGACGTCGATGCGCACGGTGTCACTGCCCGCCGTCGAGCAGACCCTCGGGCGGGTCGACGACGATGCGCTCACGGGTCACCGTGGGCACGATCGCCCGCACGAACGGGATCAGCACCTCGGCGCCGCCGGAGGTGCGCACCGAAAGCACCTCCCCGCCGGGCAGGTGCAGCACGTCCGCGAGTTCACCGACCTGCTCGCCGTCCACCGTGCTGACCGGCAGGCCGATCAGCTCGTGGTCGTAGAACTCGTCCGGATCGTCGCCGGAATCGACGTCGTCGGCGTCGATCAGGAACAGGGTGCCGCGCAGCGCCTCGGCTGCCCCCCGATCGGCGACTCCGGACAGCGACAGCAACAGCCGCCCGGCGTGGGGCCGGGCGGCTGTCACCGTGTAGTCGGTCTCGCCGCCGCCGCGCGGTGCGCGACCGCGCAGCACGGCGCCGACCGCGAAACGCTCATCGGGCGCATCGGTGCGGACGTCGACGACGAGCTCGCCGCGGACGCCGTGGGTCTTGACGACCCGGCCGACCACCAGATCCATCAGCGCGGATCAGCGATCGGTGTCGACGATGTCCACCCGCATGCCGCGCCCGCCCAGTCCGGAGACCAGGGTGCGCAGTGCGGTGGCGGTGCGGCCGTTGCGGCCGATCACCTTGCCGAGATCCTCGGGGTTCACGTGCACCTCGATCATCCGGCCGCGACGGCCGGTGATGAGCTCCACCCGGACGTCGTCCGGGTTGGTGACGATGCCGCGAACCAGATGCTCGACGGCGTCAGCGACGACGACGCTCACTTGGCGTCCCCGTCACCGGCCTCGGCGACCGCCTCGGCGACGGTCTCACCGTCGGCGGCCAGGTCCGCTTCGACGGCCTTGGTCTCGGGCTCGGCGGTCTCCGGAGCAGCCTCGGCCTTGTCGGCCTTCTTGGCCTTCTTCTTGGCGGTGGTGGCCTCGACGGCCGGCTCGTTCTCGGCGGCGGCCAGTGCAGCGGCGAACAGCTCCTGCTTGCTGGTCTTGGCCTCGGCGGTCTTGAGGGTGCCCTCGGCGCCCGGCAGGCCCTTGAACTTCTGCCAGTCACCGGTCACCTTGAGGATGGCCGCCACCGGCTCGGTGGGCTGCGCGCCCACGCCCAGCCAGTACTGCGCGCGCTCGGAGTCGACCTCGATCAGCGAGGGCTCTTCCTTCGGGTGGTACTTGCCGATGGTCTCGATGACCCGGCCGTTACGGCGGGTGCGGGCGTCGGCGACGACGATGCGGTACTGCGGGTTGCGAATCTTGCCCAGACGGGTGAGCTTGATCTTGACAGCCATGATGTCCTTTGTGTCACTGCGCAATTCAGCGACCCGCCCGTTCGGCGAGCCCGGTTTTGCGATCTCTGATGGGGTGACCGCCGGGCGGCGCGTGACCGGCACCGGCGAACCAGCGGTCCATTCTGCCAGATCAGCACCCGCGACCAAAATGCGCACGGCCCGCCGCGGATCATCGACGCCGGGCCCGCCGGGTGCCAGAATGTCCCTATGAGTGAGGACCAGCAGAATCCCTTCGGGAACCAGCCCGGCCCCGACCCCGAGCGCCGTCCGGACCCGGCGGACGAGCCGACCACCGTCGACCAGCCGAGCAGCGCCGACCAGCCGACCACCGTCAACCAGCCGAGCGGGGTCGACCAGCCGTCTGTGGGACCCACCGGCGGCGGCACCGGCGATGGCGCGTGGGCGGCCACCGAGTTCGCCCCGATCCCACCCGGCTCGGGCGATCCCCAGGCCGGCGGCACTCCGCAGAGTCCGCCGGATCCGTGGAGTTCGGCTGCCACCGAAGCGGTGCCGCAGCCCGCTCCGGACGGCTCTCAGTACCCGACCTATCCGGCCGGCGCTCCCTCGGGCCCCGGCTACGGCGAGCCGCCGGTCTACGGCTCGACACCCGGCTACGGCACCACGCCGGGGTACGGCGCAGCTCCCGGCTACGGCGCGGCCCCCGGTTACGGTGCAGCCCCCGGGTACGGCGAGTCCGGGCAGCCGGCCGGTTTCGGGCCGGGCCCAGAGATCGGCCAGGCACCGGGCTACGGCCTTCCCGCCGCCGGGATCCCCGGGTATCCGGCTGCCGGGCCGCAGGGCCCGCTCCCCCGGCCCGGCTGGGTGGTGGTCTCGGTGGTCCTGCAGATCATCGCGTCGGCGTTCACCATCCTGTCCGGCATCGCTCTGATCGTGGTCGGCGCGATGTACAACAGTTCCGACTCGCTGCAGAACTCGAGCGCGGTGCAGGACCTGCTCGACGAGACGCCCGGCCTGACCCGCGACGATCTCAGTTCGCTGGCGGCCATGTTCGTCGTCATCGGCGTGATCATGTGCATCATCGCCGCCGTCATGATCTGGGTGGCGACGCAGTCGGGCGCCGGGAAGAACTGGGCGCGGATCACGGCCACCGTGATCTGGGGCATCCTCGGCCTGCTCTCGATCACCGCGATCATCTCGATCATCTGGGCCGTGGCGATCATCGTCTGCCTCTGGCTGCCGAATGTGAACGCCTGGTACAAGAGCAAATCCCTGGTCTGACCTCGTCCGGTCGACCACCTCGCCTGCCAGATCCCGGCTGATCCGGGGTCTGGCAGACCTGTCTTCCGAACGCCACGCCGACGGGGCCGCGACGGCGCACCGCTAGACTCGGTCGTCGGGGCTCCCGCCCCCAGGGACGTCGGACGAGGAACGGAAAGCACACACCTTCATGCTCAACGCCCTCGGCTATGCGTTCATCGACGCGATCAATGTGCTGCTCATCGGCGTGCTCGTGGCGCTGGCGATGATGGCCGCGCCGGGCCGCTACCGCCGCGTCGCGAGTCTGCTGCTGCTCGGCGACTGGCTCGGCGTGCTGGTGCTCGCGCTGATCGTGCTGCTGGCCTTCGACGGGCTCGGCGACGTGATCACCCACATCGTGGACTCTCCGGTCTTCGGCATCCTTCTCATCCTCACCGGTGTGGCTACGGCCCTGCTGACGCTGCGCGGCGACGACTCCTCGGGGCTGGTGGACCGGATACTCACCCCGCTGCGTTCACCGGGTCCGCTGACCGTCCTGGTCGGCTTCATTCTGGGCCTGATCCAGTCCGGTACCTCGGTGCCGTTCTACGCCGGTCTGGCGGTGCTCTCGGCAGCCGATATCCCGGCCGCCGAACGCTACGGCGCGCTGCTGCCCTACGCCACCGTGGCGCTGAGCCTGCCGCTGCTCGCCGCCCTGCTGCTCGGCCTCGTGCGGCACAATCCTCATTCGTTCGTCGGGCGGCTCTTCGGCAGGGCCCGCGCCAACAAGACCGCCGTCGCGATGGGCGCCGGCTACCTCGTCTCGGTGCTGCTCATCGGGATCGGCATCGTCCGGCTGTTCTGACCGTCTGTTCCGACCGCCGGTTGTGACCGGCGATCATGGCCTCCGTGCGCCCCAGACCTCAGAGCTGCAGAGCTCAGAGCTGCAGGCCCGAGCACACGACGTGCCGGGGCCGGCGCAGCGTCGACAGATCCCGAGCCGGATCGGCGTCGAGCACCAGGAAGTCCGCGCGGTCCCCGTCCTCGAGCCCGTCGGCGCCGAGCCACCGGCGCGGCGCCGACGAGGCCGCCGCCAGCGCCTCGAGCGGGCGGAAGCCGATACCGGTCAGCGCATCCACCTCGTCGACGATGCGGCCGTGCTCGACGAAACCGCCGGCATCGGTGCCGGCGTAGATCGCCACCCCGGCCTCGCGGGCGGCCGCGTACACCGCCGGCGCACCGGCGTAGAGCGCACGCATATGGGACTGGTACACGGGGAACCGGTCGGCGCCGTCGGCGATGCCGGGAAAGTTCTCCACCTGGATGAGCGTGGGCACCAGGGCGATCTGCTTCTCGACCAGCCGGTCGATCAGGTCCTGGGTGAGGCCGGTGCCGTGTTCGATGGAGTCGAAGCCGGCGTCGATGATGTCCGGCAGCGCGTCGTAGCCGAAGACATGCGCGGTGATCCGTGCGCCCTCCTCGTGCGCGGCGGCCACGGCCGCCTGCAGCTGCGCCGACGTCCACAGCGGCGCCAGATCGCCGGCCTCCCGGTCGATCCAGTCCCCGACCAGCTTCACCCAGCCGTCACCGGCCCGGGCCTGCCGGCGCACCTCGTCGGCCAGCCGGTCCGGATCATCGAGTTCGACGCCGTAGTCGCGCAGGTAGCGCTTGGGGCGGGCGATGTGCTTGCCGGCGCGCAGGAAGCGGGGGCAGCGCGGATCGTCGTCGAGCGGATGCGTGTCGACCGGTGAGCCGACCTCGCGCAGCAGCAGCGCACCTGCCCGCGCATCCTGGTAGGCGAAGCCGCGCGCCCGGTCGATGGTCACACCCAGCCCCGGCGCGATGCCGACGTGGTTGTGCGCGTCGACCAGGCCGGGCACGATCCAGCCGCCGTCGGCGACGGTCTGCGCACCCGCCAGCGCGGTGCGGCTGATCCGGCCGTCACGCACCCACAGGTCGAGCGGCTCGCCGGTGAACGGATCGATGCCCCGGTAGTGGTCGGCAGCCATGGCGCGCCCTCTACTTCTTGGGGAACTTCAGGTCGTTCAGGTCGATGCCCTCCAGGCCGGGCGGCAGCTGGTCGAGACCGGGCGGCATCTGCGACAGATCCATCCCCGGCGGCAGCCCCATGCCGGGCATCATGCCCGGCATGCCGCCGCGCATGCCCTTCGGCGGCGTCGGCCCCCTGCCCCTGCCCTTGCCCTTCTTGGCGTTCTTACCCTTCTTGCCCTTCCGCGCATTGCGCTTGGCGCCGCCCATACCCATCCGGCCGGACATCTGCGACATCATCTTGCGGGCCGCGAAGAACCGGTCCACCAGCTGGTTCACGTCGGTGACGGTGACACCCGAGCCGTTGGCGATGCGCAGCCGCCGGGAGGCGTTGATGATCTTCGGATCGTCGCGCTCGGCGGGGGTCATGCCGCGGATGATCGCCTGGATCTTGTCGAGCTGCTTGTCGTCGACCTGCGAGAGCGCGTCCTTCATGTCGCCGGCGCCGGGCAGCATGCCCAGCAGGTTCCCGATCGGACCCATCTTGCGGATCATCAACATCTGCTGCAGGAAGTCGTCGAGGGTCAGCTCCCCCTGGCTGATCTTCTCCGCGGCCTTCTCCGCCTCGGCGGCATCCCAGTGCTGCTCGGCCTGCTCGATCAGCGAGAGCACATCGCCCATGCCGAGGATCCGGCTGGCCATCCGGTCCGGGTGGAAGACGTCGAAGTCCTCGAGCTTCTCACCGGTGGACGCGAACTTGATCGGCCGGCCGGTGATCTCGCGCACCGACAGCGCGGCGCCGCCGCGGGCGTCGCCGTCGAGTTTGGTCAGCACCACGCCGGTGAAGTCGACACCCTCGGCGAAGGCCTGTGCGGTGGCCACCGCGTCCTGGCCGATCATCGCGTCGAGGACGAACAGCACCTCGTCGGGGTCGGTGGCATCCCGGATGTCCGAGGCCTGACGCATCAGCTCCTCGTCGATGCCCAGACGGCCGGCGGTATCGATGATCACCACGTCGTACTGCTTGGTCCGGGCCTGTGCCACACCGTCGAGCGCCACCCTGACCGGATCGCCCGAGCTGACGCCGAGGGTGCCCTCGCTGCCGACGGCGGCGCCGGCCTCGGGCGCGAAGACCGGCACGCCGGCGCGCTCGCCGACGATCTGCAGCTGCTGGACCGCGCCCGGGCGCTGCAGGTCACAGGCCACCAGGAGCGGCGTGTGACCCTGCTTGACCAGCCAGGCGGCGAGTTTGCCGGCCAGGGTGGTCTTACCGGCGCCCTGCAGGCCGGCGAGCATGATGACGGACGGCGGGTTCTTTGCCAGCGACAGCCGGCCGGTCTCCCCGCCGAGGATCCCGACGAGTTCCTCGTTGACGATCTTGACGATCTGCTGGGCCGGATTGAGCGCCCCGGAGACCTCGGCGCCCTTGGCGCGCTCCTTGATCCGTGCGATGAAGGTGCGCACCACCGGCAGCGAGACGTCCGCCTCGAGCAGGGCGAGCCGGATCTCCCTGGCGGTCGAGTCGATGTCGGCGTCGGTCAGCCGGCCTTTGCCGCGCAGGTCCTTGAGCGCACCGGTCAACCGATCGGAGAGAGATTCGAACATGCCTCCATCTTTCCATGACGCCCGGCGGGCCCGGCCGCGAGGCGCTCGCGCGTCGCGGCCGGGGCGCGGCTATGCGGTCGAACCGGCGGCCGGACAGACCGTGAGCACGGCGTCGGCGATGGTCTCCCGCACGGCCGGAGTGTCCGGCGCCAGATCCACACAGAAGGTGTCGACGACGGTCGAACCCAGGGTGGAGACCTTGGCCCAGCGCACATCGGCGCCCTCCCGCTCGAGGACCCCGGTGACCCGGGCGAGCAGACCCGGACGGTCCACCGAACGCAGCTCGAGCAGAACCGTGCCGGAGGCGGCGTCGTTCACCCACGACGCCCGTGGCGGCGCCAGCACCCGTGCCACCGGGACCGCGGATCCGCCCGGGTTCCGGGCGGCCGCCGCGGTGTCCCGTTCGTCGAGTTGCGCGGTCACGTCCAGCCGGCCGTCGATCGCCGCCAGCAGACGCTGCCGGAGCACCTGCACATCCGGCGGGTCGCCGAAGGTGGGCATGACGACGAAGCTGTTGACCGCCGAGCCGGCGTGCGAGCACACCTGCGCACTGTGCGCGTGCAGTCCGGCCAGCGCGATCACCCCGGTCATCTTCGACAGCAGTCCCGGCTGGTCCGGTGCGATCAGAGTGGCCAGGTAGGTGGTCGGCCCCTCCCCGGCCTCGAGCCGGACGTGCACCCCGCCGCTCTCCGCCTGCGCGGCCAGTTCGGCCGACAGTGCCTCCTGCTGCGGGATCACCGCCCCGCCGATGTGTGCGCAGACCCGTCGCACCAGAGTCCCGATCAGCGACGCCTTCCAGTCACTCCACACGCCCGGACCGGTGGCCTTGGAGTCCGCTTCGGCCAGCGCCCCGAGCAGTTCGGTGAGCACCCGGTCGTCGCCGAGGGTCTCGGCCACCGACTCGATCACCGCCGGATCGCTCGGATCGCGGCGGGTGGCCACCGCCGGCAGCACCAGATGGTGGGCCACCATGTCCGAGAGCGTCCGCACGTCCTGCGGCCACAGTCCGAGCCGGCGGCCGATGCCCACAGCCAGTTCCGCGCCGACCTCGCTGTGGTCGCCGCCGCGCCCCTTCCCGATGTCGTGGATGAGGGCGCCGAGCAGCAGCAGGTCCGGCCGCGACACGCTGGTGGTCAGTGAGGCGGCGTTGGCCACCGTCTCCACCAGGTGCCGGTCGACGGTCCAGGTGTGCACCGAATCGCGCGGCGGCAGATCCCGGACCCCGGCCCACTCCGGGAACATGGTCTCCCACAGGCCGATCCGGTCGAGCGCCTCGATGGGCGCCGCCATCGACGGACCGGACGAGAGCAGCACCAGCAGGTCGCTGAGCGGTTCGGCCGGCCACGGCTCGGGGATCGGCTGCGCGTACCGGGCGAGCCGTTCGAGGGTCGGTCCGTTGATCGGCAGCTCGTTGCGCGCCGCCGCGGCCGCCACCCGCAGCACCAGACCGTAGTCCTGGCTGGGCATGGCCCCGCGGGCCAGCACCACCTCACCCTGATGTTCGACGACGCCCTCGTCGAGCGGCCGCCGGGCGGGCAGCCGCCGCAGTCGCGACACCCCGCGCCGGCCCACCGCGTTGGCGGCGGTCCGCAGCCCGGTGTCGACGGCGAACTCGGTGGTGCGGCCGGCCCCGCTGATCACCCTGGCCAGATCGAATCGGTCGCCCAGGTCGAGTGCGGCGGCGATCTGGTCGGCGTCCTGGGCCCGCACCTGTTCGCGGGCCCGTCCGGCGATCAGATGCTGTTCGGTCCGCACGTCGAGCAGTCGTTCGTAGGCGTGCGCGACCGGCGACCCGGAGCGTTCCGGCGAGAGCCGGGCCAGTCCGTCGGTGAGCTGTGCCAGGGCCAGCGCGTTGAGCAGTTGCACATCGCGCATGCCCCCGCGCCCGTTCTTCAGGTCCGGTTCGGCGCGCTGGGCGATGTCCCCGGCCCGCTCCCAGCGGGCCCGGGCCGATTCGACCAGTTCGGGCAGCCGGGTGCGGGCTTCGATCCGCCAGAGGTTGCGGACCGAGGCGATCATCAGGGCTGCGAGGTCCTCGTCGCCGGCGATGAACCGGGCGTCGAGCAGTCCGAGCACCGCGCTGGTGTCCTCGCGGGCCACCCGCAGGACCTCCGGAATGCTCCGCACGCTGTGATCGAGACCCACGCCGGAATCCCAGATGGGATACCAGAGCCCGTCGGCCTTCTCGGCGATCTGATCCGGGTAGCGCTCGTCGTGCAGCAGCACCAGATCCAGGTCCGAGTAGGCTACCAGTTCCCGCCGCCCCAATCCCCCGACGGCGACCACGGCGAAACCGCTGCCGTCGACGATGCCCAGTTCACGGGCACGCTGCACCAGCCAGGCCTCGTAGACGGTCTCGAGTTCCCGGCGGAACTCTCCGCCGATGATCCGGCCCGCCCGCGCCTCGGCGATGACCTCGGCCCGGGCCGCGGAGAGGGCGCCCGCCGGATCCCGGCCGGCGCCCGCCGCGCCCGCCTCAGACCGCTTCGGTGCCGCGTTCACCGGTCCGCACCCGAATGATCGAGTCGACCGGCGAGACCCACACCTTGCCGTCACCGATCTTGCCGGTCCGGGCGGCGTCCACGATCACCTCGGCGACCTTGTCCACGTCCTCGTCGTCGATCACGACCTCGACGCGGACCTTCGGCACGAAGTCCACTGCGTACTCGGCGCCGCGATAGACCTCGGTGTGGCCCTTCTGCCGCCCGTACCCCTGCACCTCGCTCACCGTCATACCGACGACCCCGATCTGCTCGAGCCCGGACTTGACGTCCTCGAGGGTGAACGGCTTGATGATGGCGGTAATCAGCTTCATGGGTTCAACAACCTTCCTGTGTCCAGATTCAGCCTAGTGCGGCAGGCTGCTGCCGGGTCCGGTGACGGGACCGGAGTGGCCCGTCGGGCCGACATGGCGTCAGACCGGCTCATAAGCGGTCTCCGCGTGTTCGGCGCTGTCGATGCCGCGGGCCTCGTCCTCACGGTCGATCCGCCAGCCGATCGGCTTGAGGACCAGGGCGATCACAGCGGTGAGCACACCGGTGAAGGCGAGCGCGAAGAGGGCGATGACCACCTGGACGGCGAGCTGCTTGGCGTCGTGACCGTAGAAGATGCCGGTCTCCTTGGCGAACAGGCCGATACCCACGGTGCCCCACAGGCCGGCGACCAGGTGCACACCCACCACGTCGAGCGAGTCGTCGTAGCCGAGCTTGAACTTCAGGCCGATGGCCAGCGCGGCGAGGATGCCGGCGATCACACCCAGACCCATCGAGCCCACCGGGGTGAGGTCACCGCAGGCCGGGGTGATGGCGACCAGACCGGCGACGATGCCCGATGCGGCGCCGACGCTGGTCGGCTTGCCGTCGCGCAGCCATTCCACGGCCAGCCAGCCGATCATCGCGGCGGCGGTGGCGACGGTGGTGTTGACCCAGACCAGGCCGGCGGTCATGTCGGCGGCCAGTTCCGAGCCCACGTTGAAGCCGAACCAGCCGAACCACAGCAGGGCGGCGCCGAGCATGACGAACGGGATGTTGTGCGGACGGTAGGCGGTACGGCCGAAACCGATCCGCTTGCCCACCAGCAGAACCAGCACCAGGGCGGCCATACCGGCGTTGATGTGGACCACGGTGCCGCCGGCGAAGTCGATCGGCGCCACATTGGCCTCCCCGTCGGTGGAACCGAACATCCAGGAGGCGAAGCCGCGCTCGGCGCCGGACATGATGCCGCCGCCCCAGACCATGTGGGCCAGCGGCAGATAGATGATGGTGGTGAACAGCACGGTGAAGATCAGCCAGGTGACGAACTTGACGCGCTCGGCCAGCGCACCGCTGATCAGCGCGACGGTGATCACCGCGAAGGTCAGCTGGAAGGCGAGGAAGACGATGGCCGGGACGGTCGAGTCGCCCCACATCACCACCTCGTCGCCGCGAGTCTGCGTGAGCTGATCGGAGCCGAACAACGAGAACGGGTTGGCGAAGATGCCGCCGATGTCACTGTCGCCGGTGAGCGAGTCGCCGAAAGATGTGGAGAAGCCCCACAGCACATAGACCACCGTCACCGTCGCGATCGAGGCGAACGACATCATCATCATGTTCAGGACGGATTTGCCGCGCGAAAGACCACCGTAGAAGAACGCCAGCGCGGGCGTCATCAGCAGCACCAGGGCCGCGCTGATGATCACCCACGCGGTGTCACCGGTGTCGAACGTGCCGAACACTTCGTCCGGTAGAGCCACAGTCACTTCTCAAGACCTCCTGTCACCGTCGTGATTCGACGTGTGAGGAAACTCTGTCGCGGCGACGTTTCCGGCACAGTGCCGGAAATGTTTCGCCTACGTGACGCGGCCCGGCGGTGGGTTAAGCGCTCGTTTCGCCCCGTCCGGGGTGGAGGTCAGAGGCGTTCACGCAGGACGTGCTTGACGATCTTGCCGCTCGGATTGCGCGGCAGCGCGTCCACGGTGAGCACCTCGCGGGGCAGCTTGTAGCGGGCCAGCTTGTCCGCGAGGAATTCACGCACCTCCTCGACGGTCACCTCGGCGCCGTCGGACGGGACGCAGGCGGCGACCACCGTCTCACCCCACTCCGGGTGGGGCCTGCCCACGACGGCCACGTCCGCGACCCGCGGGTGGCCGCGCAGGGCCTCCTCGACTTCCTGCGAGTGCACGTTCTCGCCGCCGACGATGATGATGTCCTTGAGCCGGTCGACGACGTACAGGTAGCCGTCGTCGTCGATCCGCGCCACGTCGCCGGTGCGGAACCACGGCCCCTCGAAGGCTGCGGCCGTGGCCTCCGGGTTGTTCAGGTAGCCGGTCATCGCGGTGTCGGCGCGCAGCCAGATCTCCCCGATCCCGCCGGGCCCGACGTCGGTGCCGTCGGCGTCGACCACCCGCAGGTCCACCCCGAACATGCCGCCGCGGCCGATGGAACCGGCCTTGCTCAGCTGCTCGTGCGGGTACAGCGCGGTGCCCACCGGTCCCATCTCGCTCATCCCGTACACCTGGAAGAAGTGTTCGCTGCGGTAGCTGTCGATGAGCAGCCGGGCGGTCGGCTCCCCCAGCGAGGCTCCGCCGTAGAGCCACCTGGTGACGGTGGACAGGTCGTAATCGGCCAGGTCCAGCCGGCCCGCCTCGGCCAGCTGCACGGGCATCAGGTAGGCGATCGGCGAACCGAAGAAGGCGGTGATCCGGTGCCGCTGCACCGCCTCGAGGAAGTGCTGCGGATGGTATTCGCGCTGCAGCACGGTGGTGGCGGCCAGCGAGATCATCGTGAGCAGCCAGTCGTTGAGCGGGGCGGCGTGCCAGATGGGCATGGACAGCAGGAACCGTTCCTCGCTGGTGAAGCCGAGGGTGGTGGCGATCAGCGGGGACACGGTCGAGAGCGTGCGGTGGGTGTGCACGCAGCCCTTGGGCGAACTGGTGGTCCCGGAGGTGTAGAGGATCTGTGCCGGCGCGTCCAGGTCGTCGTCGACGGCGGCGGGGATCGGCGCCGCCGTCGCCAGCAGGTCGTCGAAGGAGTCGAGCCCGTCGTGACCGGCTTCGGTGGTGAGCCACGGGATGTCGGTGGCTCCGGCGGCGGTCGCTGCGAGCTCGCCGGCCGCCACACCGAGCCGGGCGCCGCTCTGCTGCACCGCGAAGGCGATCTCCGGTCCGGCCAGCTTGTGGTTCACCGGGACCAGTACGGCGCCCGCGTACCAGGCGCCGAAGGCGGCGATGACGAAGCCGGGCGTGTTGTAGGTGAGCACCGCGACCGCCTCGCCGGGCGCCACACCCCGGTCGATGAAGACCGTGGCCGCGCGGCGTGCCGCGTCCTTCAGCTCGCCGTAGGTGATCTCGGTGTCGTCGGTGACCAGTGCCGGCTTGTCCGGTGCAATCCGGGCGGCGCGTTCGAGGGTCGAGGTCAGATGCATTCCGCTGCTCCTGTTCAGGCGCGTGCGGCCACGGCCGCGAGGTCGAGGGCGGGATCGAGGACGCCGTACATCTGGCCCGGGTTCTCCAGTCGCCCGGCGACGAAGGCGTCGGCGACCGCGTCCGGGGCCTGCCGGATCAGGATCGAGCCCTGCAGGGCGAGCGCGAGGGACTCGGTGAGCCGGCGCGCAATGGCCGGCGCCGCGGTCGGGTCGGCGGCGGCCTGGGCCACCAGTTTCCGGGTGGCCTCGACGTGCAGGTCGTAGCCGCGGTGGCTGCCCAGCGCGAGCTCGAACTCGTCGTCGAGTGCCTCCACCGAGAGCGGATCGCGGACCATCGCGCGCAGGACGTCCAGCGCGATCACATTGCCCGAACCCTCCCAGACGGCCATCACCGGCTGTTCGCGGTAGCGGCGGGCCAGCGGGAAGCCGTTCTCGGTGTAACCGTTGCCGCCCAGGCATTCGAGCGCCTCGTAGGCGTGGTTGGGTCCGCGTTTGCACACCCAGTATTTGCCGACGGCGGTCGCCAGCCGGCGGAAGGCCTGCGACTGCTCGGAGTCGTCGTCGTAGGCGGCGGCCAGGCGCATCGCCGTCCAGGTGGCCGCCTCCGACTCGAGCTGCAGATCCGCGATCACCGCGGTCATGGCCGGCTGGTCGATGAGCAGCGCACCGAAGGCCGAGCGGTGGCGGGTGTGCCAAGCGGCTTCGGCGACGGCCTGGCGCATACCGGCGGCGCTGCCCAGGGCGCAGTCGAGCCGGGTCTGGTTGACCATCTCGATGATGGTCCGCACCCCGGCGCCCTCGTCGCCGAGTCGCCAGCCGACCGTCTCGTCGAACTCGACCTCCGAGGAGGCGTTGGACTTGTTGCCGAGCTTGTCCTTGAGCCGCTGAACGTTGAAGACGTTGCGCTCGCCGTCGGGCAGGGTCCGCGGCACCACGAAGCAGGTGACCCCGTCCGGCGCCTGCGCCAGGACCAGGAAGGCGTCGGACTGGGGTGCCGAACAGAACCACTTGTGTCCGGTGATGCGGTAGGTGCCGTCCCCGGCATCGACCGCGCGGGTGGTGTTGGCGCGCACGTCCGAGCCGCCCTGCTTCTCGGTCATCGCCATCCCGAAGATCGCCGACCGCTTGGCCGGATCACCCAGGGCCGGGTCGTAGTCGTGGGAGTACACCCGCGGAAGCCACTGCTCGGCGAGCACCGGGTCGGTCCGCAGCGAGGGCACCACGGCATGGGTCATGCTCACCGGGCAGGAGTGGCCGGGTTCGATCTGGCCGAACTGACTGAACAGCGCCGCACGCGCCACGTGGGCGCCCGGACGGGGATCGGACCAGCAGCTGGTGTGGGCACCGCGGGCGATCGCGTCACCGATGATGCGGTGGTAGGCCGGATGGAATTCGATCGCGTCGACCCGGTTTCCCCACCGGTCGTGGGTGTGCAGGATCGGCGTGATGGTGTTGGCCAGTTCGGCGTCGCGCTGGAAGTCCTCCCGCCCCACCAGTGCACCGGCCTCGGTCAGCCGGTCGGTGGCCCAGTCGGCGCCGTAGGCGGCGACGGCTTCGGTGAGTGCGAGGTTGGTGGTGTACTCGTTGACGCCGACGCGGGCCGGTGCCTGGTTGAAGACCTGGTGGGTGGCGGTCATGGGATGCTCCTCGGATCGGGGGTGGGTGGTCTCAGGTGTGCGCCGGCGCGCCCAGTGCGCGGAAGCAGAAGTCGGTGATGGTGGTCAGCAGAGCGTCGGGATCGTCGCCGGCCAGCGGCGCCGTATCGGGGTTCAGTGCGCCGACGAGCGCCTCGGAGATGGCCCCCATCAGGGCCGCCGCGGCGACGGGCGCATCCTGGTCGACGAACCGGCCCTGCGCGATACCGTCGACGATGATCGCCTCGCCGAGGTCGCGATAGGACTGGCGCAGCCGCAGGCGTTCGCGGTCGACGGCCGGGTCGACCGGCTCGAAGAGCAGCGACCAGGCGAGCCGCCGGCCGCGCAGTGCACGATCGGCGAAGGTGTCGATCAGCGCCCGGAGCCTGTCGTCGGGTCCGGGACCGGCGGCCTCGACGGCGGCCTCGACCCGGCCGAACTCGTATTCGGCGGCGTTGCGGAAGACCTCGGCGAGCAGGGCCTCGCGATTGTCGAAGTACGAGTAGACCGAGCCCACGGAGACGCTGCCGCGCTCGGCGATCGCGGCCACCGCCGCACCGGCGAAACCGGACTGCGCCACCACGGCCCGGGCGGCGCCGAGCAGCGCCTCCCGTTTGGCCTGCGCGCTGCGGCGGGTGGCCGCGGTCGGTCGGTACGCCATCGCCGTCTCCTGTCGCCCCTGTGCCTCAACAAAGAGTTGAACTCTGGTTCATTTCTTCTCACAAGGATTGAACCACGATTCAATCCATCTGACAAGAACGCCCGCCCGGCAGATCCTGCCGGGCGGACGTCCGAGGGTCGGCGGTGAGGCGCTCAGCGATCAGGCGCCGCGCCGGTGATCAGAGCAGGGCGTCGACGAAGGCCTCCGGAACGAACGGCGCCAGATCGTCGGCGCCCTCCCCCAGTCCGACCAGCTTGACCGGGACTCCCAGCTCCTCCTGGATCCGGAAGACGATGCCGCCCTTGGCGGTGCCGTCGAGCTTGGTCAGCACCACACCGGTCAGATCCACGACCTCGGCGAAGACCTTCGCCTGGGTCAGCCCGTTCTGGCCGACGGTGGCGTCGAGGACCAGCAGCACCTCGTCCACCGGCGCCTTCTTCTCCACCACGCGCTTGACCTTGCCGAGCTCGTCCATCAGACCCGCCTTGGTGTGCAACCGGCCCGCGGTGTCGATGAGCACCACGTCCACGCCGTCGGCGATGCCCGAGGACACCGCGTCGAAGGCCACCGACGCCGGATCGGCGCCCTCCTTGCCGCGCACGATGCCGGCCCCGACTCGCTCACCCCAGGTCTGCAGCTGGTCGGCGGCCGCCGCACGGAAGGTGTCGGCGGCCCCGAGCAGCACCCGGCGGCCGTCGGCGACCAGGACCCGGGCCAGTTTGCCGGTGGTGGTGGTCTTGCCGACGCCGTTGACGCCCACCACCAGCACCACGGCCGGTCCCCCGGCGTGCGGCAGCGCCTTGACCGAGCGATCGAGCTCCGGGTGCAACTGGGCGATCAGCACCTCCCGCAGGGCCGAGCGCGCCTGCTCGGCCGTACGGACCTTGCCGCTGGCCAGTTCGGCGCGCAGGTTCTCCACCACCGCGGTGGTGGCCGCGCTGCCGAGATCGGCCATCACCAGGGTGTCCTCGATCTCCTCCCAGCTGTCCTCGTCGAGGTCGCCGGCACCGAGCAGACCGAGCATGGAGCCGCCGATGGCGCCCTGACTGCGGGCCAGCCGGCCGCGCAGCCGGGACAGCCGCCCCTCGGTCGGGGCGATCTCGTCGAGCGCCGGGGCCTCGGGCTCGGGCTCGGCGGCTGTTTCCGGTGTCGCCGGTGCTTCCGGCTCGGCGGGGGTCTCGGGCTCGGCGGGGGTCTCAGGCTCGGCAGGGGTTTCCGGCTCGGCAGGGGTTTCCGGCTCGACGGGCGGTGCGGCCTCCGCCTCCGCGGGCGCCTCCGACTCGGCTTCGGGTGCAGCCGTGCCGGTCTCAGGCGCGGCGGTTTCAGGTGCGGCGGTTTCAGGCGCGGCGGTTTCAGGCGCGGCCGCCGGTTCCGGGGCGCGCTCGGGCTCGGGTTCGGGAGCCGGTTCCGCCGCGGCCGGTTCCCGGTCGAGGGTGGCGGCACCGCCCTGGCTGAAGGAGAAACCCGATCCGGCCTGATAGCCGCCGGACTTGTCCACCTGCCGGGCACCGTCGTCGGTGATCGTCGGGGTGGCGTCGGTGATCGAGATCTGCCGACGGCGGCGCAGCATCAATCCGATGCCCAGCAGCAGGGCCAGGACCACGACCACACCGACGACGATGCCGATGATGACTTCAGTACTCACGCAGAGGACCTTTCAGTGTTGTGCTCTTCGTCGTTGTTCTCTTGATCGCCGGGACCGTGACACGGCGCCGGCACGCTGTCAGTTCGCGGGGGCGGCGATGTCCACGCCGCGCATCCGCTGCGAGATCACCTGGGTGATGCCGTCGCCGCGCATACTCACCCCGTAGAGGGCGTCGGCGATCTCCATAGTGGGCTTCTGGTGGGTGATCACGATCAGCTGAGACTTCTCCCGCAGCTGTTCGAACAGGCTGATCAGCCTGCGCAGGTTGGCGTCGTCGAGGGCGGCCTCGACCTCGTCCATCACATAGAACGGCGAGGGCCGGGCCCGGAAGATCGCCACCAGCATGGCCACCGCGGTCAGCGACTTCTCACCACCGGAGAGCAGCGAGAGCCGTTTGACCTTCTTCCCCGGCGGACGCGCCTCCACCTCGACGCCGGTAGTGAGCATGTCGCCGGGATCGGTCAGCACCAACCGGCCCTCGCCGCCCGGGAAGAGCGTGGCGAAGACCTGCGAGAACTCCTTCTCCACGTCGGCGTAGGCGTCAGTGAAGACCTGCAGGATGCGGGCGTCGACCTCGGCGACCACGTCGAGGAGATCGGCGCGGGCTGCTTTGACGTCTTCGAGCTGTGCGGAGAGGAAGTTGTAGCGCTCCTCGAGAGCCGCGAACTCCTCGAGGGCCAGCGGGTTGACCTTGCCCAGAGTGTTGAGGTCCTTCTGAGCGGACTTGGCGCGCGCCTCCTGGGTGCGCCGGTCGTAGGGCATCGGTGCCGGGGCCACCACCAGTTCGCCGCGCTCCTTGGCCTCGGCGTATTCGCGCAGTTCCAGCTCGGACGGCGGCATCGGCACGTCCGGCCCGTATTCGGCGACCAGATCGTCCGGGGCGATGCCGAACTGCTCGGTCACCTGCTCCTCGAGCTGCTCGATCCGCAGCGCGGCCTGGGCGCGGGCGAGTTCGTCGCGGTGCACCGCATCGCGCAGGGTGTTCAGTTCGGCGGTGAGTGCGTCGACGGTGCCGCGGAGCTCCTCGGTCTCGGCGGTGCGCGCGGTGCGGGTCTCCTCGAGCCGGTCGCGGCCGGCCTGCGCCTGCGCGACACAGGCGGTGACCGCGGTCAGAGTCTGTTCGGCGGCGGCGGCCACGGCGGCGGCCACCCCTGCCGCGTACCGGCGCTGCGCGTCCTGCCGGCGGGCGCGTTCGCGGGCGGCGCGCTCGGCTCCGGCCTGCCGGCGCAGTCCGTCGGCCTTGCCGCGGATCGAGGCGAGGCGTTCCTCGGCGGTGCGCAGGGCCAGCCGGGTCTCCACCTCCACCGACCGGGCGGTGGCCACCTCGGCGGCCGCGGCCTCGCGCAGCTGGCGGTCGGAGTCGCCGTCCGGGGCGTCTGCGCCCTCGTCGGCGGCCAGCCGCAGCCGCTCGTCCACCTCGGTGAGCTTCGTCAGGTTCTCCGCGCGCCCCTCCTCGGCCTTGTCGCGCTGGTGCAGCAGCCGTTGGGCCTCCTGTTCGGCGCTGCGGATGTCGGCCCCGAGCCGGCCGAGCAGTTCGTAGGCGGCGCCGACGTTGGCGTCGGACTCGCCGAGTGCGGCCAGGGCGCCCTCGGCCGCCTCGGAGGCGTCGTGCTCGTCGGCCACGGCCTGGGCCAGTTCGGCTTCCAGACGCTCGGCATCGCCGCGAGCCCGGGCCAGATCCTCGGTGGCGGTGTCGATGGCCGACTGCACCTCGAGCGTCGACGGGCGCCGCGCCGAACCGCCCTCGACCGTCGCACGCGAGATCCGGTCGCCGCTGCGGGTCACCGCCAGCACCTCGTGGTCGCGGGCGATCGTCATCGCCTGCTCGGCGTCGTCGACCAGCACGATCCCCTCGAGCAGGACGTCGATGGCCCCGGCGATCGAACCCGGTGCGGTGACGGCGTCACGCGCCCAGATCACGCCCGACGGCAGCTGCGGCGCGGTGCCGCGCGCCCGGTCCGGCAGTCCGCCGACGATCAGTGCGGCCCGTCCCCCGTCGCCGCCGTGCAGCGCGTCGAGTGCGCGGACCGCCGCGAGTTGGTCGACGGTGGCGATGGCGTCGACGGCCGGGCCCAGGGCGCCGGCGATCGCGGCCTCGTAGCCGGGTTCGACGGTGAGCAGTTCGGAGAGCGGGGCCAGCAGCCCGTCGGTCTGCTTCTCCAATAGCCAGGCGCCGCCGTCGGCACGTTCGAGGCCCACCGCGAGGGCGTCGATGCGGGCGGTCAGCGAGGCGATGCGCTGCTGGGCCTCGCGTTCGTCCACGCGCAGCTGTTCCACCCGCTCGGTGGCGGCGGCCAGGGCGGCCACGCACCGTTCGTGGTGCTCGTCGAGGCCTTCTTCGCGGCTTTCGAGTTCGGCCATCTTCTCCGCAGCGGCCGACATCTCGGCTTCGGCGGCGGCGGCGCGTTCGCGGGCCGCTTCCACCGCGGCGGTCAGCCGCTCGGCCTCGGCGTCGACGGATTCGATGCGGGTACGCAGATTGGCGGCCTGGCCCTCGAGCCGGGCCAGCCCCTCGCGCCGGTCGGCGACGGCCTGCACCGCGGCCAGATGCGCCTTCTCCGCGGAGGTGGCCACCTGCTCGGCCGCGGCCAGGGCGGCGGTGGCCTCCTGCAGCGCCTCGGCGGCGGCTTCGACGGCGGCGGCCTGTTCGGCCTCGGCCAGGGCGGCTTCCTCGGCGCGCCGCTCCAGTTCGTCCGGGTCCGGCCCGCTGGGAGCCGGCGCGGCGGTGGCCAGGTTCGCGGCACGTTCGGCGGCCACCCGGCGGGTGCCCTCGACACGTTCGGCCAGGGCGCTGAGCGCGTAGAAGACCCGGCCCGCCTCGGCGGCGGCCGGCGCGACGGTGCTGAGCTCTTCCTGCGAGGCGGTCAGCGCCTCGGTGGCGGCATCGACCTGGGCGGCCAGCTCGTTGCGGCGGGCGGTGATCTGTTCCTCGACGGCGGTGTGCTCGGCCATCTCCGCGCGCCGGGTCACCAGATCGTCGGCGGCCAGCCGCAGCCGCGCGTCGCGCAGTTCGGCCTGCACGGTGGCGGCGCGGCGCGCCACCTCCGCCTGCCGGCCGAGCGGTTTGAGCTGGCGCCGCAGTTCGGCGGTCAGGTCGGTGAGCCGGGCGAGGTTGGCGGCCATCGCATCGAGTTTGCGCACCGCCTTCTCCTTGCGGCGGCGGTGTTTGAGGACGCCGGCGGCCTCCTCGATGAAGGCGCGGCGTTCCTCGGGACGCGATTCGAGGATCTGCGACAGGCGGCCCTGGCCGACGATGACGTGCATCTCGCGGCCGATACCGGAGTCGGAGAGCAGTTCCTGGACGTCCATCAACCGGCAGGAGGAGCCGTTGATCTCGTATTCGCCCGCGCCGTCGCGGAACATCCGGCGGGTGATCGAGACCTCGGAGTATTCGATCGGCAGCGCACCGTCGGAGTTGTCGATCGTCAGTGTGACCTCGGCGCGGCCGAGCGGGGCACGCCCGGAGGTGCCGGCGAAGATGACGTCGGCCATCTTCCCGCCGCGCAGCGCCTTGGCGCCCTGTTCACCCATGACCCAGGTGAGTGCGTCGACCACATTGGACTTACCCGAACCGTTGGGGCCCACCACGCAGGTGATGCCCGGCTCGAAGCGCAGCGTCGTGGACGACGCGAACGACTTGAAGCCTTTCAGGGTGAGACTCTTGAGGTGCACGACGATCAACCCTACCGGTCAGGACGCTGCGGGGATGCGCTCAGACCCCGATCGGCGCACCGGTGCCGCGGCTCAGCGCTCGACGAATCCGGCCAGGTCACCGCGGGCGGGACCGAAACTCTCCACCACCAGGTCCACCCGGCCCGGCGTGGTGCCCGAACGCAGCAGGCCCAGCAGGGTCTCGAGGGCGGGCCGCGGCCCCTCGGCCACCACCCGCACCTTGCCGTCGGCCTGGTTGGCGGCATAACCGGTCAGTGCGAGTTCCAGGGCTCGCGACCTGGTCCACCAGCGGAAGCCGACGCCCTGGACGTGTCCGTGCACGAATGCTGTCAGCCGCTGGTTCCCTGTGTCCGGAGCGCTCATCGGGCTACTCCGTCTCGATGGTCAGCGAGACCTCGGTGCCGGCCTTGAGGGTGCGGCCGACCGTGCAGACCCGGTCCACCGCCCGCTCGACCACGGTCAGCAGCCGCTGCGCGGCCTCCGGATCGAGTTCGGACAGGTCCAGTTCGAAGACCTCGTCGAGCTTCGGATAGCGCTCGTTCTCGCGGTCGGCGTCGCCGGAGACCCGGACGGTGGCGTCGTAGTCGTCACCGAGCCGGCGGGCCAGCGGAACGTCGGTGGCCATGCCGGTGCAGGCGGCCAGCGCCACCTTCATCAGCTCTCCGGGCGTGAAGACGCCGTCGACGTCCTCGCTGCCGATGAGCACCTGCGCCCCCCGCGAGCTGTGCCCGCTGTAGCGGCGGCTTCCGGTGCGCTGCACCCAGAGCTCTGTCATCGTCTCGTCTTCCTCTCGATCACCGACGTGCATCGCGGCACAACGCGCGGTGCTCCCCGAACCTTCCCGTTCGCGGTCCATCTCCGGCACCAAGCGTATGGGACGGGGTGTGCACCGGGGCGCGAGGCCGATCACGGCGCTTGCGCTCGCGCCCACAGCGCACAGTCGCGGCCGTCGACGCCCCTGGCGCGGTTGCGCTTCGCGGATGTCGTGCGCTGGTATGAGTACCGATGGAGTCTGTGACATGAGCACGATCGATCCGCGGCGCCGCCTGCACCGGCGCCCCTGGTTCATCCCGGTGCTGCGCGGCACCCTCTGGACTCTGGCGGGACTCGGGGCGTTCGGCATCGCCGCCGCCCGGACCGCGCTCCCGTTCGACGATGCCGCGTGGACCGTCTGGCTCGCGGCGATACCGGTACTGCTGGTCGCCGCCGTGCTGCTGGGCAGGAGACGGCAGGCCCTGAGCCGCCGCGCCCGGAGCGTCCGGTTCACCGGCCCCCGGGCACCGGCCGTGGTGACCGAGGTGACCCGGTATCGCGGCGACGACGTCCAGCGACTCTGGAAGGTGACTCTCCGGTTCGAGGACTCGCAGGGCACACAGCGGTGGCACCGGTGTGTGCACCACCGCAGACCAGCGGTCGGCAGCAGACACTGGATCCGCTACGACCCGCAGCGGCCGGGACGGAAGTCGACCCTGTTCGTCGACTGGCAGCAGCGGTGACGCGCTGCCGGTGACCGGCGGTCAGAGCGCCGGGCCGGCCGCCGCCCCGGGAGCACCGGACTCGCCCTGCGGCGCGGTCCGCGATCCGTGCCGCGGAAAGAACAGCGCCGGGATGATGATCAGCGCGGTCAGACCGAAGGCCACCCAGAAGGCGACGCCGAAGGCGTCGGCCAGCACCGGTCCGACGATCGGCATCGCCTCCGGGGGAATCGAGCTGAGCTGGTCGGAACCGCCGCCCGACGGCGCACCCGCCTGCGCGGGAAGGTGACCGGTGAAGTAGGAGGTCAGGACCGTGACCAGCACGGCGCTGCCGAGAGAGGCACCGACCTGCTGGATCGCCGAGAGCGTCGGTGCGGCACCGGTGACCTGATCGTGCCGGAGGTCGCCGTAGGCCGAGGAGATCGTCGGCATCATCACGGCACCGAGCCCCATGCCGCGCACGAAGAGCGCGATGCTCAGCCAGACATAGGAGCTGTCGACGCTGAGCTGGGTGAACGGAAAGGTTCCGATCAGCGCGATCACCACGCCCACCGGCACCACGTACCCGGCGCCGATCCGGTCGGTCAGCCGCCCGCCGATGATCATCGCCACGATGGCGCCGAGCCCCTGGGGAGCCAGGAGCAGCCCGGCGTCGAACGCCCCCTCCCCGCGGAGGATCTGATAGTAGAGCGGGAGCAGCAGCATGCCGCCGAACAGGCCGATGGCCACCAAGAACACGGCCACGGTGCTGCTGGCGAACAGCCGGTTGGTCAGCAGCCGCACGTCGACGATCGACGCGGATCCCGCCCGCAGACTGTGCCAGGTGTACAGCGCCAGACCGACGGCACCGGCGATGAGCCAGCTGTACACGTCGGCCGTGCCGAAGCCGCCCTTCGCGCTGGCTTCGGAGAGCCCGTAGAGCAGAGCGGCGAGGCTGCCCGAGAGCACGATCAGTCCGAACCAGTCGAGCCGGCCGGTCTCGTCGGCCCGATCGCCGGAGGGCAGTTTCCACGCCGCGAGGGCGACGGCGAGGATGCCGACGGGCACGTTGACCAGGAAGATCCAGTGCCAGCTCGCGTACTCCACCAGCACGCCGCCGAGCATCGGCCCGAAGACCGGGCCGAGCAGCATCGGGACGCCGAGGATCACCATCGCCCGGCCCATCCGCTCCGGTCCGGCGACGCGGGCGATCATCGCCTGGCCCGCGGGCATCAGCATGCCGCCGCCCAGCCCCTGCAGGATCCGGAAGACGATCAGCGATTCGATCGACCAGGCCGCGGCGCACAGCCCCGATCCCACCGTGAAGAACACCACCGCACTGAGCCAGGTGGGCTTGGACCCGAAGCGGTCCATCGCCCAGCCGGTGACCGGGATGACCAGAGCGACCGCGAGCAGATAGCCGGTCACCACCCACTGGGTGGTCGACAGCGGCGCATCGAGCTCACGACCGAGCGAGTCCAGTGCGACGTTGACGATCGTGGTGTCCAGCACCACCATGATCAGCCCCGCGACGATCACCAGTCCGATGACGATCACGTTCCGGTCGAGCCGGTCGCTCTGGTGTGCTGCCGCGCCGCTCATCGCGCCGACCTCGGGAGGCTCATTGCGTTCACCGGGCCATGCTAGGGCGCTGGCCGGAAAGCGGTCAACCGTTGTTGAATTAATCTGCGACGCCGCCGCGAGAACGGCGGTCCTGTCAAGGCCGCTTCTGTGACCGGGAGCACCGGCCGTGGAACACTGTGGACACACGAAGCGGGACGTCGCCACCGGCTCGCCGCCCTCGTAGCCGGGCTGGAACGGCGGACAGGTGCACCGCACCGCGGCGATACCCGGCCGCACGGGAAGGGAGCCTATGTGCCTGATCGGTGCCGCCCGGATCCGCCGCCGAAGGCGCGGGCGATGAGCAAGCGGATCAAGATCAGTTCTCGCGGGCGCACCGTCGTCTACGACGACGACAACGCGCCGCCGTTCTGGCTCGAGCACCTCCTCGCGCTCATCGTGACCGGCCTGATCGTCATCGTCGGCGGCATCGTGGTGCTGTCGCTGAGCGACGGCGGCCGGGCGACGTTGGTGTGGCTGGGCCTCGGCTTCGGCCTGATCATGGCGATCGTGCTGTTCCGCGATCCGTGGCGCAGCCTCCGCGCCGGTGAGCCGACAGCGGTCTGGGTGGGCGAAGCCCTTTCCGCATTCGGCTGGAGCGCCCAGACCGTCCTCTTCACCGCCGGGGTTCCGTACATCTTCTGGCGCGGCCGGGAGTCTGTTCCCGTGGAGCCTTTCACCGTGCTGGGCGTCGGGACGATTCTCTGCACGGTGCTGACATTCGTGGGTCTGCGGATGCAGACCAGCAGGCCGCTTCCACCGCTCGACCGGACGCCGCGACCGGCGAGGGTGATGTTCAACGTCGACGACGCCGACGGAGGTCAGAGCCTGACCGTGCGCTATGCGGGCGCCGACGGCCGGGAGCACGACGCGGAACTGGCCGACCTCATCGACGATTCGTGGCGCGATCGCTTCGCGCCCGGATCGACGTGGCAGGTCTACGCCTTCCGCGAGCCGCGCCTGGCCGACACCGTCGTCTTCCTCACCGAAGCACACGAGGAGGTCTGGCGCGACGGCTACAAACTCGACGGTGTCCGCCTCGGCGGCGAGGGCGGCCCGGTAAAACCGGGTCCCGGCTCGCCGTTCCTCGGCGAGGAGTCGGCGTGGCGGTTCGAACCATGACCGCGGAGCACCTGGAACGCGGCTCACGCGAGTCGGTCCGGCAACGCCCCGCAGACGCCGACGAACGGCCGCATCACCGTCCCGAAGACCTGCGCATCGACCTCGTCCGGGTGTAGATCCCGCATCAGCGCCGCAACCCCGAACGTCCAGAACGGGGCACGATCGATGCCCCGTCCGTGCGGCGCGACGTCGTCGAGATGACTGACGAACGCGCCGACCCGCGTACGCAGATCATCGGGGATACTCGGGCCCCACGAGTACAGCTCGGCCTCGGCCCGGTCCCACGCGTTCCCGTCGCTGCGGATGCCGTCGACGACGGCGCGTGCCTCGAGTGTCGTCAGCAGCCCCAGCCGGTAGCAGACGGCGTCCCACGCCGGGTGCACCACCGTCGCCGTCGGCGCCAGGAACGCTGCGAGTTCCGCTGCGGAGGGCGGACGGTACCGATCGGCGAGGGCGGCCGTACGCAGGTCCCGCGCGTCCCGGACCGTCTGCATCTCGGGCGCCACCGACGGCAGGTCCGGCCCGCACGGCGGCTCCAGCAGGATCACGGTGTCCGGGGCGGCGCCATCGGTGAGCACCGGCACATGCCACCGTATGACCAGCCCGGCAAAGCCGCCCGGATCGGAGCCGCTGCGCAGCTCGGCCCGGTACGGCTCACCGCCCGGCGGCTGGACTTCGACGAGCGCCGAATGACGGCGGTGACCGCGATCGACGTCGAGCACCATCGCCCGCGCGTACACCGGCTCGGCGAGATCCGGAACACCGACGTCGGCGAAGGAGCGGGCTGCGGCGCGGGACCGGGCGGCGGCGGACGCCTCGGCAGTGACCGGATCGGGCGGCGTCGCGCGGCCGCCTCCGCGCCATCGAGTCGTCCAGCCCATACGGACCAATTTATTTCATGGCCCTCACGCCGCTCATCGGCGTCGCTGGCATCGCGGGCAGAAGTGACTCGAACGATTCATGAACTGCTCTTTGACGAGCAGCGTCCCGCATCGCGAACACGGCTCGCCGGTGCGGCCATAGGCCTGGAGACTGCGGGCGAAGTATCCGGATTCTCCGTTGACGTGCCGGTAGAGCGAGTCGAACGACGTGCCGCCTTCGGCGAGCGCATCGGTCATCACCTCCCGGGACGCATTCAGCAGACCGGTCAGCTTGGTGACCGGGATACTGGCGCCTTCACGCGCACCGTTGATCTTCATCCGCCACAGTGCCTCGTCGGCGTAGATGTTCCCGATCCCGGAGACCAGCCCCTGCTGCAGCAGCAAGCTCTTCACTGCTGCCCTCGAGCGCTTCATCCGCCGCGCCACCGCACCGGCATCGAAGACCGCCTCGAAGGGATCGGCAGCGATGTGCGCCATCTCCCTGGGGACGAGCCGGCCGTGGGCCTCGACCTCCCCCTCCGACAGAGACCACCCGCCGAAGAGTCGTTGATCGACGAAATCCAGGCGCAGGCCGTCGTCGAGGTAGGCGCTGATCCGGGTGTGCCGATGCAACGCCGCCCCGGGCTGCTGCTGCGACCGGTCATCGCCGCCGTCGGTGGCGATGAGCATCTGACCGCTCATCCCCAGGTGCACCATCAACTGTTCCTCGACGACGCTCTCGCCGGAGGACGACGGAGAGCCGGCACTGATCCAGAGGAACTTCCCGCGCCGGTCGACCGCGACCACCTTCAGGCCCCGCAGCCGGGCCTCGAGGTCGCGGGGTCCGTACGGATGGCGCTTGAGCGCACGCTCGTCGAAGATCCGCACCTGCTCGATGGTCCGATCGAGGATGTGCGCATCCAGGCCCCGACGGACCATCTCGACTTCTGGCAGTTCAGGCATGCACGTGATTCTCTCAGGCTCACCGGCCGCGAACCGGAGCAGGCGGGGTGGGCCCGGGAACCGCTCAGGCGACCGGATCGCCGGCGTCGTCGTCCGCCGGCTGGCCGGACAGCGCATTCCACGCCAGCTCGGCGGCGTGCTGCTCGGCTTCCTTCTTGGTCCGCCCCTGGCCGGAGCCGAGCTCATCACCGCCGATCACCGCGGTCGCCGTGAAGTGCTTCGCATGATCCGGGCCGGTGGAGGTGATCTGATAGTGCGGCTGCCCCAGCCCTTTCTCGGCGACCAGTTCCTGCAGCGAGGTCTTCCAGTCCAGGCCGGCGCCCATCGTCCCGGCGCGGGTGATCACCGGCTCGAACAGATCCATGATCACCCGCTTGGCCACCTCCATACCGTGGTCGAGGAAGACCGCGCCGAACAGCGATTCGAGGCCGTCGGCCAGAATGCTCGCCTTGTCGCGCCCGCCGGTGAGCTCCTCACCGCGGCCGAGCAGCAGGTGCGCGCCGAGCCCGCCCGCGCCGAGTTCCCGGGCGATGGCCGCGAGAGCGTTCATGTTCACCACCGAGGCGCGGATCTTGGCCAGCTCCCCCTCCGGGCGGTCCGGGAAGCCGAGATACAGCCGTTCGGTGACCACCACCCCGAGCACCGAATCGCCGAGAAACTCCAGCCGCTCATTGGTGGGCAGCCCACCGTGCTCGTAGGCGTACGACCGATGCGTCAGGGCCAGTTCGAGCAACTCGTCGCTGAGCTCCACCCCGAGGGCGGCGGTCAGCAGACTGCGGTCGGGCTTCTTCACGCTTTCCCCTGTCCGTCGGCCTCCGGTGTCTCGCCGGCGAACTTCGCCAGGCCCGCCCAGCGCGGATCGATGAGGTCGTGGCCGTGATCGGGGCCGGCGTCGGCCAGCTTGACCCCGCACTCCGGGCACAGCCCGGGGCAGTCCTCGCGGCACAGCGGGGACAGCGGCAGGGTGGTCGCCACCGCGTCGATGATCGTCTGCTCCAGCGCGACCTGTTCGTCGACGATGCGTTCGACGTCCTCGTCGTCGGTGGTCTGATCGGTTTCGCTGTCCGGGTACGCGAACAGCTCGGTGAGGAAGAGGTTCACCTCACCGGTGATCGGATCGAGGCAGCGCGCACACTGGCCGCTGGTCTCCGCCCGGACCGTTCCGGTCACCAGCACGCCCTCGGACACCGACTCGAGCCGCACGTCCAGCTCTACCGGGGTACCGGCCTCGATGCCGACCATCTCGGCGCCGATCCGGGTGTCGGAGACATCGGTCCGGTGCAGTTCGGTCATCGACCCGGCCCGCCGGGGCAGAGAACGGACGTCGATCACGAAGGCTTCGGTAGTACTCACTGCCGAGATTGTACCCGCAGGTAATGCGGGATTCAGCCCGCCATCGGTGCCGCGGCCGGCCGGTGAGCGCGCTCGTGGCCGAAGTCCGGGTCGGCGAAGTCGCCGCCCACGGCGTGCGGGTGCTCGACATAGTCGTGGGTGCCGGCACCGGTCCGCAGCTGCTGGCGGCCGCGATTGACCGACCGCAGCGTCCCGGTGAGGACGTCCTCGAAGGCCGCCAGCTTCTCGTCGACGTAGACGTCGCAATCGCCGCGCAGGCGGTCCGACTCGGCGTAGGCCGCGTCGACGATGCGCTCGGCCTCCGACTTGGCGGCGGCCACCACCTCGGCCTCGGAGACCAGTCGCTGCTGCTCGGCGATGCCGTCGGCGACGGACTTCTCGTAGTTCGCATTGCCGGCCTCGACCACACGGGCGGCCTCGGCGCGGGCACGGCCGGTGACGGCCTCGAACTCGCGCTGCGCACCGTGCGCCAGGCGCTGTGCGTCCTCGTTGGCCGATTCGGTCACCGACCGGGCGTGCGCGGACGCCTCCTCGACCATGCGGTCGGCCTTGGCCTTGGCCTCGGAGAGCATCCGGTCCGCCTCGGCGCGGGCATGAGCCAGGGTCGACTCGGATTCGCTCTGCGCGCCGTCGATCAGCTCGTCGGCCGTGGTCCGGGCGTTGGCGACCAGGGTCTCCTTCTCGTCGAGCACGTCCTGTGCGTCGTCGAGTTCAGCCGGAATGGCATCACGCAGGTCGGCCAGCAGCTCGATCACCGCGCTGCGCGGGACCACGCAGTTCGCGGACATCGGCACACTGCGGGCTTCTTCAACGATGTCGATCAGCTCGTCGAGAGCTTCAAAAACGCGGTACACGATGACCCCTATCCGGCACGGACGCCTCTTGTCTCACCCAGGGTTGCGGGTATTGCTGAGGCCATTGTGCCGAATGTTGCAGCTGTGACTAGGGAGGCAGGATGGGCGTGTCGCGACCGATCCGTCAGACCTTCCGCACGCCGTTGATCTTGTCCATCAGCGCCTGATGAATGGCCGGAGACAGATACGGCGCGGCCTCGCCGCCGAGTTTGGCGACCTCCTTGACCAGCGAACTCGACACGTGGGCGTACCGCGGATCGGTCAGCATGAACAGCGTCTCCGCACCGGAGAGCTCGCGGTTCATCTGCGCCATCGGCGCCTCGTAGGCGAAATCCGTCTCCGCCCGCAGTCCCTTGACGATGGTGGTGGCGTCCTCGTCGTGCACCAGATCCACCAGCAGTCCGGTCCAGCTGCGCACCGACACGTTCGGCAGATCGGCGCAGTCCCGCTCGATCAGCGCGATGCGCTCGTCGACGGAGAACATCCCCTGCTTGTTCGGGTTGACCACCACCGCCACGATCACCCGGTCGAAGCGGGCGGCGGTGCGCTCGACGACGAAGCGGTGACCGAGAGTGAAGGGGTCGTAGGATCCGGGGCACACGGCAGCGCTCATGGACCGAAGCCTACTTGCCCGGGCGACCCCGACGATCAGCCGGCGAGCGTAGTGGCCAGCAGCACCCGGGTGTCGCCGTAGTCCTTGTCGGCGACCTGCTCGAGACCGGCCGGCCACACCGGCGCCGCACTGCGCGAGCCGCGTTCGAGCACCACCCAGGCATCCGGAGCCAGATGCGGCCGCAGCGCCGCGAGCAACGCGTCCACCTCGTCGGCACCGACCTCGTAGGGCGGATCGACGAAGACCACGTCGAAGACTCCCCCCGGTGCGGACAGGAAGGCGTCGACGGTCCGGGTCACCACGCGAGCCCGCCCCTCGGCCCGGCAGGCGGCGATGTTCTCGGTGATCACCCGAGCGGCCTTGCGGTCCGATTCGACCAGCACCGCGGTGGACGCGCCGCGGCTGAGCGCCTCGAGTGCGAGCGCCCCGGTTCCGGCGTACAGATCCAGCACCCGGGCGCCGGCCGGATCCATCCGGGCGGCGAGCATCGAGGCGATGGCCTCGCGAACGCGATCGGAGGTCGGACGAGTGCTGTCGGCGGGCGCGGCCAGGCGGCGGCCGCGGAACTCGCCGGCGATGATTCGAGGCATGATGCACCCCATCCTACGGCCTGGGAAGTCCGTTCAGACGAACCGACTGTGACTTATCCCACACCCGCCCGCTGAACAGTAACGATCACCGATATTTGCCGATGAATACGGTTTCGGCAATGACTTTCGGCAATCAATCCGCCTAGCCTCGATGACGTCATGAATCCGGAACAACCGCCTTCAGACCGAAAGACCGCCGCCCCGGCGACGGTCCCGAAGATTCAATACCGCCGGCCCACGGTCGCCGACGGAACCCGCATGTGGGAGATCGCTCGCGACTCCCAGGTGCTCGACGTCAATTCCAGTTACGCCTACGTGCTGTGGGCCCACGATTTCACCGAGACATCGATTGTGGCCTGTGCCGACGGAAGGCCCGTCGGTTTCGTAACCGGATACCGCAAGCCCCGCCGGCCCGACGTGCTGATGGTGTGGCAGGTCGCGGTAGACGCCGATCAGCGCGGACGGGGAATCGCCGCGCAGATGCTGATCGACCTCTTCCGGCATTGCGCCGGCGCCGGGGTCACCAGCCTCGAGACCACCATCAGCCCGGACAACGTCGGCTCCCAGCGCACCTTCGCGTCGGCCGCCGAGACGCTCGGCCTCGGATTCCGGTCCGAGCCGCTGTTCGCCGTCGACGACTTCCCGGATGCACATCAGCCCGAAGATCTGTACATCCTCGACAGGCCGACCGATATCTGAATACCGATACCTGCATAAGGAACTGAACTAGAGATGACGACGACTATCGATACGCACGTGGACGACGCTACTTTTGCCAAGCATGAATCCGAAGTCCGCTCCTACTGCCGCAATTGGCCGGCGGTGTTCACCACCGCCTCCGGATCCTGGCTCACCGCCCAGGACGGCAATCGCTACCTCGATTTCTTCGCCGGCGCCGGAGCCCTGAACTACGGGCACAATCACCCCGTTCTCAAGGAGCGGCTGATCGACTACCTGGTGCGCGACGGCATCACGCACGGCCTGGACATGTACACCCAGGCCAAGGGCGAGTTCCTGGAGACCTTCAACCAGCGGATCCTCAGCCCCCGCGGGTACGACTACCGGGTGCAGTTCCCCGGCCCCACCGGCACCAACGCCGTCGAGGCCGCACTGAAGCTGGCCCGCAAGGTCACCGGCCGCGAAGCCGTGGTGAGCTTCACCAACGCCTTCCACGGGATGACCCTCGGCTCCCTGGCGGTGACCGGCAACGCCATGAAGCGCGCCGGCGCCGGCATCCCGCTGGTGCACAGCACCCCGATGCCCTTCGACAACTACTTCGACGGCGCCATGGAGGACTTCTCCTGGTTCGCCAAGACGCTCGACGACTCCGGTTCGGGACTGAACCGGCCGGCCGCCGTCATCGTCGAGACCGTGCAGGGCGAGGGCGGGGTCAACGTGGCCAGCGCCGAGTGGCTGCGCGCCCTGGCCGAGCTGTGCCGTGAGCGCGAGATCCTGCTCATCGTCGACGACGTCCAGATGGGCTGCGGCCGCACCGGCGAGTTCTTCTCGTTCGAGTTCGCCGGCATCCGGCCCGACATCGTCACCCTGTCCAAGTCGATCGGCGGCTACGGGCTGCCGATGGCACTGACCCTGATCCGTCCGGATCTGGACGTCTGGGGCCCGGGTGAGCACAACGGCACCTTCCGCGGCAACAATCCGTCCTTCGTCACGGCCACGGCCGCCCTCGAGCAGTTCTGGGCGGACGACGACCTCACCGACGATGTGCACCGCAAGGGCGCGATCATCGAGGACCGTTTCGCCGAGCTGTGCATCAAGCATCCGGAGCTGAGCCACCGCGGCCGCGGCCTGGTGCAGGGCCTGGTCTTCGAGGACGGCGAGAAAGCCGCTGCGGCCTGCGCCCACGCCTTCGAGCACGGTCTGCTGGTGGAGACCGCCGGCCCGAGCGACGAGGTGATGAAGCTGCTGCCGCCGCTGACCATCCGCGAGGAGGATCTGCGCCACGGCCTGGACATCCTGGCCGCCGCCGTCGAGGAGGTGCTCGCATGATCGTCCGCACCACCGACGAGATCACCGGCACCGACCGCGACATCGCCGACGGCGCCTGGCGCTCCAAGCGCATCGTTCTGGCCGGCGACGGCGTGGGCTTCTCGTTCCACGAGACCGTCATCGAGCCGGGCTCGGTCAACGAGTTCCACTACGCCAACCACGTCGAGGCCGTCTGGCTCATCGAGGGCGAGGGTGAGCTTCTCGACCGGGAGACCGGCATCACCTATCCCCTGGGCCCGGGCAGCATGTACCTGCTCGACGGCCACGAGCGGCACACGGTGACCGTCCGCGAGCGGATGCGCATGCTGTGCGTGTTCAACCCGCCGGTGGTCGGCGACGAGGTGCACGACGAGAACGGCGTGTACCCGCTCAAGACCGTCGACGCCTGAGCCCGGAGCGCGCCTCGCCGGCGCGCTACCCTGGGGGTATGCGGACTCGAACCGATGCCTGGATACCGGCGCCGCGCACCGAGCCCGACCCCGATCCGCTGACGCAGAGCCGCCAGCTGGCCGAACTCACGGCCGGCCGGCGGCTCGTCGTCGTCACCGGGGCCGGTCTGTCCACACCCTCGGGTATCCCCGACTACCGCAGCCCGGGATCGCCGCCCCGCACCCCGATGACCATCGAGATGTTCCTCAGCTCGCCCGATTTCCGGAGGCACTACTGGGCGCGCAACCATCTGGGCTGGCGGCACATGGATGCGGCCCGGCCCAATGCGGCGCACCGCGCCCTGGCCCGGCTCGAACAGACCGGCACCGTGGCCGGGGTGATCACCCAGAACGTGGACATGCTGCATCTGAAGGCGGGCTCGCGGCGAGTGGTGGATCTGCACGGCTCGTACGGGCGGGTGCGCTGCCTGCAGTGCGGACGCCGGCTCTCCCGCCATGCGCTCGACGCCCGCTTCGAGGCGGCCAATCCCGGCTTCCGCGAGTCGGTGAACGGGCGCGGCGCCATCGAGGTGGCCCCGGACGCCGACGCCGTGCTCGCCGAGACCTCCGGCTTCGTCCTCGTCGACTGCCCCACCTGCTCGGGCATCCTCAAACCCGACATCGTGTACTTCGGTGAGACCGTCCCGAAAGACGTTGTGGCGCAGTCCTTCGCACTGATCGACGAGGCCGACGCGGTACTCGTCGCGGGGTCGTCGCTGACCGTGATGAGCGGTCTGCGCTTCGTCAAGCGCGCCGCCCGCGACGGCAAGGAGGTCTTCATCGTCAATCGCGGCGCGACCCGTGCCGACGGCGTGGCGACGCTGAAGATCGACCACCGCTGCGAGGTGGTGCTGCCCGCTCTGGCGGATCTGCTGGAAGCCTAGATCCCGACCAGGTCGTCGGCGTGGATCACCGGACGGCGCAGCTCTGACGGCAGGACGTCGGTGGAGCGGCCGAGCATCTTGGTGACGTCCTCGGTGTCGTAGGCGGACACCCCGCGCGCGATCGCCGTGCCGTCGGGGGCGATCACCTCCACCACGTCGCCGGCCGAGAAGCTGCCCTCGACCATGGTGATACCGGCCGACAGCAGCGACCGGCGGCGGCGCAGTGCGGCCACGGCACCGTCGTCGATGGTGAGCCGTCCGTGGCTCTCGGCGGCGTGCCGCATCCAGAACCTGCGTGCCGACAGCCGCTGCGGCGGTGCGGCGAAGACGGTGCCCACCGAGGCATCGGAGAGCGCCCGGCCGGCGTCGGCGGCGGCCGCGAGCAGCACCGGCACCCCGGACTCGGAGGCGAGCCGGGCGGCCGAGAGCTTCGACGCCATCCCGCCGGTGCCCAGCGACCCCCCGGCCCCGGCGATCACCCCCTCGAGGTCCTCGGCGCCGCGGACCTCCTCGATGAACCGGGCGGGCGCACCGTCCGGTCCCGGCTTGCGCGGGTCACCGCTGTAGAGTCCGTCCACATCGCTGAGCAGCACCAGTGCGTCGGCCGCGGCCAGATGCGCCACCAGAGCGGCCAGCCGGTCGTTGTCGCCGAACCGGATCTCGTTGGTGGCCACCGTGTCGTTCTCGTTCACCACGGCCACCGCGTGCAGGGTGCGCAGCCGGTCGAGCGTCCGCTGTGCATTGGCATGACTGCGCCGGTCGGCCACATCGTCGGCGGTGAGCAGCACCTGTCCCACGGTCCGGTCGTAGCGGGCGAAGGAGGTGCCCCAGGCGTGCGCCAATCGCAGCTGCCCCACCGAGGCGGCGGCCTGCTTGGTGGCCAGATCGGTGGGCCGCATGTGCAGTCCGAGCGGGGCGATACCCGCGCCGATCGCCCCGGACGACACCACGATCACATCGCTGCCGGCGCGCATCCGGGCTTCGAGAGCATCGACGAGCGCGTCGAGCCGCGCCATGTCCAGGCCGGTGTGCAGGTCGGTCAGCGCCGAGGAGCCGATCTTGACGACGATGCTGCGGGCTGCGGCGATCCCGGCCCGGGCCGGGCTGGGCATCGCCCCGGGCGCCTCACTCATCGTCGGTGTCTCCACTGTCCGCGCCGTCGTCGGCGTACTCCCAGCCGAGGCCCTCGTCGCCGGCCTCGTCGGGACGTTCGCGGCGCAGCTTGCGGGCCTGCTTGCGTTCGGCGGCACCGATGCGGTCGCTGCGTTCGAGACGCACGTCCGTGCCGCGACCGGTGAGCGGCACCTCCTGGCCCATCGGGGTGCTCGGCTCCCAGTCGAAGCTGACCTCGCCGATGGTCACCGAGCAGCCCGGCTGAGCGCCGCGTTTGACCAGCGCGTCCTCCACCCCGAGCCGGTTGAGCCGGTCGGCGAGATAGCCGACGGCCTCGTCGTTCTCGAACTGGGTCTGCCGGATCCAGCGTTCCGGGCGGGCGCCGCGGACGATGAAACCGCCCTCGACGTCGGGATCGGCCTCGATCGTGAACTCTCCCTGGTCGACGGCCTTGGGCCGGATCACGGCCCGCCGGGCGACCGGCTTGTCATGCTCCCGCCGGTAGTCGGCGACCAGCTCGGCCAGCGCGTAGGTCAACTCGTTGAGGCCGATGTGCGCCACCGCGGAGATGCGGTAGACCGGCCAGCCGCGTTCCTCGAGTTCGGGCTGCACCAGATCGGCCAGGTCCGCCGCATCCGGGATGTCGATCTTGTTGAGGATGACGATGCGCGGGCGCTGCGCGAGATCGCCCAGCGAATGGTCCGCGCTCAGCGCCGGCTGATAGGCGGCCAGCTCGGCTTCGAGCGCGTCGATGTCGGAGATCGGATCACGACCGGGTTCGAGGGTGGCGCAGTCCACCACGTGCGCGAGCACCGCGCAGCGCTCCAGGTGCCGCAGGAAGTCCAGACCCAGTCCGCGCCCCTGCGAGGCGCCGGGAATCAGGCCGGGGACGTCGGCGACGGTGAACGTGTCGGCACCGGCGGTGACCACGCCCAGATTGGGGGCGAGGGTGGTGAACGGATAGTCCGCGATCTTCGGCTTGGCGGCCGAGAGCACCGACACCAGCGACGACTTGCCGGCCGACGGGAAGCCGACCAGGCCCACATCGGCCACCGATTTGAGTTCGAGGATCAGCTCGCGTTCCTGACCGGGCTCGCCGAGCAGGGCGAAGCCGGGCGCGCGCCGGGCCTTGGACGCCAGCGCCGCATTGCCCAGTCCCCCGCGACCGCCCTCGGCGGCGACGAACTCGGTGCCCGCACCCACCAGATCGGCGAGGATCGCGCCGTGCTCGTCGAGCACCACGGTGCCGTCGGGCACCTTGAGCACCAGAGACTCGCCGTTGGCACCGCTGCGGTTGCCGCCCTCACCGGGTCTGCCGTTGCCGGCCTTGGCGTGCGGGCGGAAGTGGAAGTCGAGCAGCGTGTGCACCTGCGGATCCACCACGAGGGTCACGTCACCGCCGGAACCGCCGTTCCCGCCGTCCGGGCCGCCGAGCGGCTTGAACTTCTCCCGATGCACGGAGGTGCAGCCGTGGCCGCCGTTGCCGGCCTGCAGCGAGATCTTGACCCGGTCGACGAATCGCGACACTGCGGGCCTCCTTCGGGACGGTGATGAGTGGGGCGAGCGGCCCCGGTGGACAGACAGCGACAGGGCGGGTCAGGGTGCGTCTGCGCCCCTGCCCGCCCTGTCGGGTGGAAAAGCTGTGAACGTCCGGGTCAGACCGCGGCCGAATCCGGGACGATGTTCACGGTCTTGCGGCCCCGCTTGGTGCCGAACTCGACGGCGCCGGAAGCCAGCGCGAAGAGCGTGTCGTCGCCGCCGCGGCCCACGTTGACGCCCGGGTGGAACTTGGTGCCGCGCTGGCGGACCAGGATCTCACCGGCGCTGACCTGCTGGCCGCCGAAACGCTTCACGCCGAGGCGCTGGGCGTTGGAATCGCGACCGTTGCGCGAACTGGATGCACCCTTCTTATGTGCCATCTGTCAATCCTCCTGGATAAAGCGTGAAAGCGATTACTTGATGCCGGTGACCTTGAGGACCGTCAGCGGCTGACGGTGACCCTGACGCTTGTGGTAGCCGGTCTTGTTCTTGAACTTGTGGATCCGGATCTTCGGGCCCTTGACGTGCTCGACGACCTCGCCGGTCACCGAGACCTTGGCCAGCGCGTCAGCGTCGGTGGTCAGGTTCGCACCGTCGACGACCAGCGCCACCGGCAGCGACACGGTGCTGCCCGGCTCGCCGTCGATCTTCTCGACCTTCACAATGTCGCCCTCGGCGACCTTGTACTGCTTACCGCCGGTCTTGACGATCGCGTACGTTGCCATTTCCCGCTGTCCTCTTTACTCATCATCGTGCCGGGGCCGCAGCTATCCCTGCGCCCGGCGGATTGGGTATCTACCTCAGTCCCGGAACCGTCCGGAACCTGCTTCTGCAGCGGCGCACACGAGTACACGCGCCTGCAGAAGGCGACCCGTCAAGGCTACGGCACGCCGTAGAGACAGGTCAAACCGGCTCGCCGCCGGCCCGGCCTCAGTCCTGAGGCGGCCCGGCAGCCCGCTGACCGCTGCGCCGGCGCGGTGTCCGCTTGACGGCCACCACCGGTTCGGCGGTCTGCTCGGCCACGGTGGTGGCCGGCTCCTCGTCGGCGGTCACCACGATCGGCTCGGCCGGCGGGGTCGGTGCCGCGGCGCGGCGCACGGCCCGCCGGCGACGGGTGGTCGAGACCACCGGCGCGGCCGGCTCGGAACCGGTGTCGGCGGGGGCAGCCTCCGGAGCCGTATCGGCCGCCGGGGCCTTCTCGGCTGTCTGGGCCTTCTCGGCTGTCGGGGCCTTCTCGGCTGTCGGGGCCTTCTCGGCTGTCGGGGCCTTCTCAGCTGCCGGGGAGTCGCTCGCGTCGTCCTGCGGTGCGCTCTCACGCTTCGGCGCGGCAGTGCCGGCCACCTCGCGGCGCACCCGGGTCGACGACCCGGACCCGCTCTCGCGTCGCCCAGAGTCCCGCGTGCGCGACTCCTGCGTGCCCGACTCCTGCTTGTTGCCGATATCGGCAGCGTCGGTGTCCGGCGAGGCGACGGCCTCGGGCCGGTGCCCGTCCACCGATGCGGCGGCGTGACCGTCCTCCTCGTCGTGGTGGGCCATCGCCTTGAAGAGCGGGTGCTCGGCGGCCGGCTTGTGCGGCTTGGTCTCCGCCGCGGGCTGCGCCTGCGGTTCGGACTTCTTCTTGTTGCGCCGGGACCGCTTGGACCCGGACTCGCCGCGGCCGTCGTCGCCGCCGCCCGAGCGCACCTCCACCGGGTTGGCGTGCACGATCACACCCCGCCCCTGGCAGTGCGTGCAGGTGGTGGCGAAGGCTTCGAGCAGTCCGGTGCCCAGACGCTTGCGCGTCATCTGCACCAGCCCCAGCGAAGTGACCTCGGAGACCTGGTGGCGGGTGCGGTCACGCGAGAGGGCTTCGGTGAGCCGGCGCAGGACCAGGTCCCGGTTGGACTCGAGCACCATGTCGATGAAGTCGACGATGATCATGCCGCCGATGTCGCGCAGCCGCATCTGGCGCACGATCTCCTCGGCCGCCTCCAGATTGTTGCGGGTGACGGTGGCCTCGAGGTTGCCGCCGGATCCGGTGAACTTGCCGGTGTTGACGTCGATGACCGTCATCGCCTCGGTGTGCTCGATGATCAGGGTGCCGCCCGAGGGCAGCCACACCTTGCGGTCGAGCGCCTTGGTGAGCTGCTCGTCCACCCGGTACACGCCGAAGGAGTCGGCGGCGGTGGGCGAGCTCTTCTCGAAGCGCTCGACACGTTCCATCAGGTCCGGGGCCACCTGCCCGACGTAGCCGGAGACCAGGTCCCACGACTTGTCGCCCTCGACGACCAGCTTGGAGAAGTCCTCGTTGAACAGATCGCGCACCACCCGGACCAGCAGATCGGGCTCTTCGTAGAGGGCCCGGGTGTTTCCGGATGCCTTCTCGATGTGCTTGGCGGATTCGGCCTCGATCGCCTTCCACTGCTTCTCCAGGCGCTGCACGTCGGCCTCGAGCTCTTCGGCGCTGACGCCCTCGGAGGCGGTGCGGATGATCACTCCCGCCTCGTCGGGAACGATCTTGGCCAGGATCTGCTTGAGCCGCTTGCGCTCGGTGTCGGGCAGCTTGCGGCTGATGCCGGTCGACGTGCCGCCGGGCACGTACACCAGGTAGCGGCCGGCCAGCGAGATCTGCGTGGTCAGCCGGGCACCTTTGTGCCCCACCGGGTCCTTGCTCACCTGGACGACCACCATGTCGCCGGGCTTGAGCGCCTGCTCGATCTTGCGCGAACCGCCGTCGAGGCCGGCGGCCTCCCAGTTGACCTCGCCGGCGTACAGGACGCCGTTGCGGCCGCGGCCGATGTCGACGAAGGCGGCCTCCATGCCGGGCAGCACGTTCTGCACCCGGCCGAGGTAGATGTTGCCGACCATCGACTGCGAGTTCTCGGTGGTCACGAAGTGCTCCACCAGCACACCGTCCTCGAGGACGGCCACCTGCGTGTAGTCCTCGGTGGGCGCATGCGCGTCGGCGGCCGCGGCGGCCGGGTCGACGTTGTGCTCGCGCACCACCATCACCCGTTCGACGGCCTCCCGGCGTGCCAGGAACTCCGACTCGGACAGGATCGGCGGACGGCGACGGCCCGCGTCGCGGCCGTCACGCCGCCGCTGGCGCTTGGCCTCGAGCCGGGTGGAGCCGGAGATGCCCTGCACCTCGTCACGCTGACGCTTGGCGCGCGGCTCCCGCTCGTGCACCACGGTGTTCGGCGGATCGTCGGACGACGAGGCATCGTCGCTGTCGGCCCCGCCGCCCTTGCGACGACGGCGACGGCGGCGGCGCTTGCTCGACGGAGTCGTCGAATCGGCGTCGCCGCCGGCTCCCTCGCCGCCGGGCTCGCTCCCCTCGGCGCTGTCCCCGCCGGCGTCGCTGCCGCCGGAAGCCTCGGCATCGTCGGTCTTGCCGTCGGCACTCTTACCGTCGGCGTTCCTGCCCTTGGCGGGCTTGCCCTCGGCGGCCTTGGTCCCGGAGCGTGTGTCCTCGGGGTTCGTGTCCTGCGGAGCTGCGCTCCCGGACGCTGCGGCCTCGGAGACTGCGGCCTCGGGGACTGCGGACTCGTCGGACTGCCCACCGGCGCCCGTGCCGTCGTCGGACTGCCCGGTCTGTCCTTCGCCCTCGGTGCCCTCGGCGCCGTCACCGCGGCCACGACCGCGACCGCGGCGTCCGCGCCGCCGGCGACGCGGACGGTTGCCCTCGCCGGACTCGTCGGCACCCTGGCCCTCGGTCGCCGCGGATTCGTCCGACGCGGCCCGGTCCTGGCCGTTCTCGTCCCGACCGTTCTGATCCCGGCCGTTCTCGTCCCGGCCCGGCTCATCGCGATCGGCACGCTCACCGGTCCGACCGGTGTCGCTCGTGCCGGCCTGACCCTTGGCCGTCGCGTCCCGGCCCTTCTCCTCCCGGCCGACGGCGGGCGCCGGTTCGGGTGTGGTCGGCGGCAGGAACAGCGGTGCGGCCACCTCCACGGGCGCTGCGGGGGCGGCGGGCGTGGCGGCGGGGTCGGTCACGCCGGAGAAGAACAGGCCCTCCGGCTGTCCGGTGCCGGGCACGTCCTTCGACTCGGCCGGCGCTGATTTCGCCGGCGCTGATTTCGCCGACGCGGATTCCGCCGGCGCCGGTTCGGCGGGTGCCGCTTCGGCGCGCGCCGAATCAGCCGGGGCCGGTTCTGCCTGAGCCGCGTCTGCCTGGGCCGGTTCGGCCCGAGCAGGTTCCGCCTGCGCTGGTTCTGCCGGCGTCGCAGCCGCCTCGGTGGACGGCTCGGCGTCGGCCGCCGGGGCCGCGATGCGGTCTGCGACGGACTGCGCCTCGTCGCGGCTGATGGATGACTGCGCGGTGCGCGCGGCCACTCCGAGCTCCGCCAGGTGTGCCAGTACTTCCCTGCTGGTCAGTCCCAGCGTGCGGGCGAGTGCGTGGACACGCAGTCGGAGCGGAAACTGCTGCGCCGGTCCATCCGCCGAAGTGGCGTCTGCCGGCGACCCGTTATCGGTCACGTGGTCTCCTCGAGACCCCCGGGCGCGTCGGAGCTAACAGCGACGCGGCCACGCGAGGGCCTTCCCAATGTGTGCCGGCCGTGTGCGGCCGGGTGTTGTGTGGTCTTCGCGTCCGCAGACGCCTTGCTGGCGGCGCCATCTGGACGCCTGTTCGACGGCACCGCGTCGGTCGTGAGTAACGACGTTCGCCTGGTGGTCGCATCAACGTCGCCAAAGTGTGACACCGCTGACGGTTCGAGTATCCCACACGTACACCCGATCACCGCACACGACCTACAGACTCGGGGGCTCCGCGGGCCGCGTCGGGGGGTGGAGAATTACTTGTTGAGCTGGGGAAACCAGAGCGCGATTTCTCGTGCAGCCGATTCCGGCGAGTCCGATCCGTGAACGATGTTGAACTGGGTCTCCAGCCCGAAATCGCCGCGGATGGTGCCCGGCACGGCCTTCTCGACCGGGTCGGTGCCGCCGGCCAGCTGCCGGAAAGCGGCGATGGCGCGCTCCCCCTCGACCACCAGGGCCACCACGGGCCCGGAGGTGATGAACTCGAGGAGCGAGGCATAGAAGGGGCGCTCGGCGTGCTCGGCGTAGTGCTCGGCGGCCACCTCGGTGGGCACCTGACGCAGCTCGAGGGCGGCCAGGGTCAGGCCTTTGCGCTCGATGCGGTTGATCACTTCGCCGACCAGTCCACGCTGGACGCCGTCGGGCTTGATGAGAACGAGGGTCTGTTCAGTCACGAGCACACACTTTAGCCGCACCGGCCGCACCGGCCGCGGCGAGTGCCGCCGGTCCGGGCGGAGCCTGGCTACGGGCAGTACTGGCCGTCGACGGCGAAGACGCCGTAGTCGAAGAGTGCGCCGGCGGTGCCCTCGGGGTCGACGACGATCTGCACGCAGGCTCCAGGCGTCGTCGACGCGGTCCGCAGCTCGCTGTCGATCCGCTCCCCGAGCGCCCGGTTGGCGTCCTGGTAGGCGGGCGGCGCCGGGAGCGCCTTCACCACGTTGCCGGGCCGCTGACCGGCCAGCCAGAGGGTGGCATCGCGGGTCGCCAGATAGCCGAAGGCGCCGTCGCGCACCGGCATAGGCTCGCCCGGGACGGCGGTCTCCTGCAGCGCGGGTTCGGTGACCGGGCCGGCGTCGGTCGTGTCGGCCGCCGCGGGAGCGGCCAGCGCCACGGAGGCTCCGGCCGTCAGCAGCAGCGTTGTCAGAAGAGTCCGTCGGCCGGCACGCGACATAGGTGTCAGTCCTCGCTTGTTGTTCGCAGGTGGGGTCGGGCTGTCGCCATCGATTGTAGCGACAGTCACACTCGGGCCGAGTGTAGCGACTCTCACAGGCCGGGCGGCCGGCGCGGCGCGCCCGGGCCGCCGTTCAGGCCTCGTCGGGACGCCCCGACGGCTGCTGCACCGGCCGCTGTCCGGGCAGCTTCCCCGCCTCGATCCGTTTCTCCACGTCGCGTTTGACGTAGGCGATGTAGATCCAGACGCAGAGGAAGATGACACCCACCACGGCCACCGACCAGTGGAAGAGCCCGCCGAGGATCACCAGCAGCTGGGCGGCGAGGTTCATCTGCAGCGCCCGCGGGTTCTTCTGCCGGCCCGAGAGCGCGATCAGCAGGATGAAGACCAGGCCCAGGTAGGTCCCGGATGCCCAGGTGACACCGTTGCCGAGGGTGGCAACGACCGGGAACGTGAGGCCCATGACGATGGCCTCGAGGATCAGGGTGCCGGCCATGACCCCGCGGAAACCCTTCCACGGATCGGTGGGCGGCGGGGTGAACTGCTGAGTCATGACGGCTCCTTGCCGAACAGGGCGCGGCCGGCGCCGGCGGTCACGACCGAACCGGTGATGATCACGCCGCCACCGGCGACGGGTTCATCGTCGATCTCGCCCTCGGGGCCCTCTTCGGCCATCGCGACCGCGGTGGCGACCGCATCGGGCAGGAACGGTTCGACGTGCACCCGGTCGTCGCCGAAGATCTCCACCGCCAGGTCGGCCAGCGCGGAGACGTCCAGGGCCCGCGGCGAGCCGTTGTCGGTGATCACCACGGCGTCGAGGGCGGGTTCGAGTTCGGTGAGCACCCCGCGGGCGTCCTTGTCGCCGAGCACGCCCACCACGCCGATGAGCCGGCGGAAGTCGAACTGGCCGGTCAGCGCCTGCGCCAGCGCCCGCGCCCCGTGCGGATTGTGGGCGGCGTCGACGAAGACGCTCGGTGTGCTGCGCAGGCGTTCGAGCCGGCCGGGGCTGGTGACGGCCGCGAAACCCGCGCGCACCGTCTCCACGTCGAGCTGCTTGTCGGCCCCCGCGCCGAAGAAGGCCTCCACCGCGGCCAGCGCGACCGCGGCGTTGGCCGCCTGGTGCTCACCGTGCAGCGGCAGGAAGATCTCGTCGTACACCCCGCCCAGCCCCTGCAGCGTCAGCAGCTGGCCGCCGACGGCGGTGCGTGCCTGCAGCACCGAGAACTCCGAGTTCTGCCGGGCCACGATCGAACCGGCCTCCACGGCGGCACGCAGGAGCACGTCCATCGCCTCGTGCTGCTGGAGCCCGATCACCGTCACCGGATCGTCGGGCACCAGCGCATCCGGGTCGGCGGCACTGATGATCCCGGCCTTCTCGCCGGCGATCAGGGTGAGCGTGTCGCCCAGGTAGTCGGCGTGGTCGAGGTCGATCGGGGTGATCACCGCGACCTTCGAGTCGATCACATTGGTCGCGTCCCACCGTCCGCCCATGCCGGTCTCCACCACGGCCACGTCCACCGGGGCCTCGGCGAAGATCGCATAGGCCAGGGCGGTGAGCACCTCGAACTTGCTCATCCGCGGACCGCCGGCGGCCACCGAGGAGTCGTCGATCATCTCGATGTACGGCTCGATGTCGCGGTAGGCGTCGATGTAGGTGCGCGGGCTCACCGGGGTGCCGTCGACGGCGATGCGCTCGGTGACGCGCTGCAGGTGCGGACTGGTGATGCGGCCGGTGCGCCGATGGTGGGCCAGCAGCAGGGCGTCGACCATCCGGGTCACGGAGGTCTTGCCGTTGGTGCCGGCGATGTGGATCGACGGATAGGCGTGCTGCGGGTTGCCGAGCAACTCCATCAGCGCGCTGATCCGGGTCAGCGACGGCTCGATCCTGGTCTCCGGCCAGCGCGTGTCGAGTTCGGCCTCGAGCACCGCGAGTTCGGCGAGGTCGGCCTCTCCGGGCTGTTCGTCGCCGAACGCCCCGTCACCGGATGCAGTGGTGCTCAACGGTTCTCCCGCTGCTCCAGCTCAGCGATCTTGGCCCGCAGCCGGGCGGTCTCGACCTCGGCCAGGTCACGCCGGGCGCGGATCTTGGCGACCACCGGTTCCGGCGCCTTGGACAGGAACTGTTCGTTGCCGAGTTTGGCGGTGGTGCCCGCCAGTTCCTTCTCCGCGGCGGCGAGATCCTTGGCGGCGCGGGCCTTTTCGGCGGCCACGTCGACGGTGCCGGAGGTGTCGATCGCCACGGTCGGGGTGCAGCCGGTCAGCCGCACCTCCACCGTGGCGGTGGCGGCGAAGTCGTCGCCGGGTTCGGTGAGCTTGGCCAGCGCATCCAGGTACGGCCGCAGATGGGCCAGCTCGTCGTCGAGCCCGCTGATCCGGGCGGCCACCTTCTGGCCGGGGTTGAGGCCCTGATCGCTGCGGAAGCGGCGCACCTCGGTGACCAGCTTCTGCAGATCGTTCACGTGCGCGGCGGCCGCGGTATCGGCCGGTTGTCCCGAGGTGGTGGGCCACGAGGCGAGCACCACCGATTCGCCGCCGGTCAGCGCCTTCCACAGCACCTCGGTGACGAACGGCATGACCGGCGAGAGCGCCCGCAGCAGCGGATCGAGGACGTTCCCCAGCACCAGCGCGGTGCGGGAGGCGGCGTCCTCGCCGCCGGCGATCTGCACCTTGGCCAGTTCCAGGTACCAGTCGCACACCTCGTCCCAGGCGAAGTGATACAGCGCCTCGCAGGCCTTGGAGAACTCGTACGCTTCGAAGCCCTCGTCGACGTCGGCCAGGACCTGATCAAGCCGGTCCAGGATCCACCGGTCGGCGTCGGTGAGGTCGCTGCGCGGCGGCAGTTCGCCGGTCCGCGCACCGTTCATCAGCGCGAACCGGGTGGCGTTGAAGAGTTTGGTGGCGAAGTTGCGCGAGCTCTGCGCATGCGACTCGCCCACCGAGATGTCGCTGCCCGGGTTGGCGCCGCGAGCCAGCGTGAACCGCAGCGCGTCGGCGCCGAAGCGGTCCACCCAGTCCAGCGGGTCGATGCCATTGCCCTTGGACTTGCTCATCTTGCGGCCGTGTTCGTCACGGACCAGACCGTGCAGGAAGACGTCCTCGAACGGCACCACCGCCTTGCGCTCGGCGAAGCCGGCCAGGTCGAGCCTGCCCACGTAGGTGCCGAACATCATCATCCGGGCCACCCAGAAGAACAGGATGTCGTAGCCGGTGACCAGGACGCTGGTCGGATAGAACTTGTCGAGGTCGGCGGACTGTTCGGGCCAGCCGAGGGTGGAGAACGGCCACAGGCCGGAGCTGAACCAGGTGTCGAGTACGTCCGGATCCTGGGTCCAGCCCTCCGGTGCGGTCTCGTCCGGTCCGAAGCACTCGACCTGACCGTCGGGTCCGTACCAGATCGGGATGCGGTGCCCCCACCACAGCTGCCGGGAGATGCACCAGTCGTGCATGTCGTCGACCCAGCCGAACCAGCGCGGTTCCTGGCTGGCCGGATGAATGACGGTGTCGCCCTCGCGGACCGCATCGCCGGCCGCCTTCGCCAGCGCATCGACCTTGACCCACCACTGCATCGACAGCCGGGGCTCGATGGTCTCGCCGGACCGCTCCGAGTGGCCCACACTGTGCAGGTACGGGCGCTTCTCGTCCACCACGCGGCCCTGTTCGGCGAGCGCCTCACGGATCGCGACCCGCGCCTCGAAGCGGTCCATCCCGTCGAACCGCGTGCCGGTGTCGGCGATCCGTCCGGCCTTGTCCATGATCGTGGGCATCGGCAGATCGTGCCGCAGCCCCATCTCGAAGTCGTTGGGGTCGTGCGCCGGGGTGATCTTCACCGCGCCGGTACCGAATTCCGGATCGACGTAGGCGTCGGCGATCACCGGGATCTTCCGCTCGACGAAGGGATGGTCCAGTTCGGTGCCGACCAGCGCCCGGTAGCGCTCGTCGTCGGGGTGCACGGCGATCGCCGTGTCGCCGAGCATGGTCTCCATTCGGGTGGTGGCCACGACGATGTGCGGCTCGTCGTCGTTCATCGAGCCGTAGCGGAAGGAGACCAGCTCGCCCTCGACCTCCTCGAACTTGACCTCGATGTCGCTGATCGCGGTCTGCAGCACCGGCGACCAGTTGACCAGACGCTCGGCCCGGTAGATCAGTCCGTCGTCGTACATCTGCTTGAAGATGGTCTGCACCGCCCGGGACAGGCCCTCGTCCATGGTGAAGCGGTCGCGGCTCCAGTCGACGCCGTCGCCGAGGCGCCGCATCTGGCCCTGGATCGTGCCGCCGGACTCGCGCTTCCACTCCCAGACCTTTTCGATGAAGGCGTCCCGGCCGAGGTCTTCCTTGCTGGTGCCCTCGGCGGCGAGCTGCTTCTCGACGATGGTCTGGGTGGCGATGCCGGCGTGGTCCATGCCGGGCAGCCACAGCACCTCGTAACCGAGCATCCGCTTACGCCGGGTGAGGGTGTCCATCAGGGTGTGGTCGAGCGCGTGGCCCATGTGCAGCGAGCCGGTGACGTTCGGCGGCGGCAGCACGATCGAGTAGCCGGGCTTGTCGCTGCCGGAGTCGGCGGTGAAGTAGCCGGCGTCCACCCAGCCTTGGTAGAGCCCTTCCTCATGATCGGCGGGATTCCAGGAGGCGGGCAGCGAGCTCGACGAATCGGGAGTGGTCACAGCGACCATTCTAGGGAAGCCGCGACGCGGGCCCGTGGCCTGTCCTCCTCACTGCTCCCCTTTCAGGCTATCTCTACCGACCGGGCTTGCCGCAAGCCCGGGACGGCCGGGCATAATCGCAGGTCCGTCCTTCGTTTGGAGTGTTCTGTGCCTTCTCCCGACCACCGGCCGCCGGCCTTCTTCGATCTCGATCCGCAGCAGCCGGCCAAGGCCGCCCCGGAACTGATCGCCGGCGACGCCGCACGCTTCTCGGCCGTGGCCTCCGCCACCGAGCGGTCCCTGTCGGTCCTGCGCGAGCGGCTGGCCCGGCTCGAGGCGACCCCGGCGCGGGCCGGCCGGGAGGCCGCCGAACGCGATGCGGAGATCCGCGGACTGTATGCGCGGATCGGGCTGCTGAGCCGGCGCAGCGCGGATCTGTGCCTGGGCCGGATGACCCCGGCCGACGGCGGCGAGCCGGTGTACATCGGCCGGCTCGGGGTACTCGGCGAGGACGGCGAGCCGCTGCTGATCGACTGGCGCACGCCGGCGGCCGAGCCCTTCTTCGCCGCGACCGTCGCCGAGCCGCGCGGCCTGGTCTCCCGGCGCCGCTACCGGTGGACCGGCGGCCGGGTGGTGGACTACTGGGACGAGGCGCTCACCGCCGACGCCACCGGTGCGGCCCTGGACCCGCAGTCGTCGTTCCTGGCCGGGTTGGGGGCTGCGCGCACCACCGAGATGCGTGATGTGCTGGCGACGCTCGCCGCCGACCAGGATGCGATCGTGCGCGCCTCCTCGCGCGGCGCGCTGGTGGCCGACGGCGGACCGGGCACCGGTAAGACCGTGGTGGCCCTGCACCGGGCCGCCTATCTGCTGTATGCGGATCCGGCGGTGTCCAGTGCCCGCGGCGGCATCCTGTTCATCGGGCCGCACCAGCCGTACCTGAACTATGTGGCCGGGGTGCTGCCGGATCTGGGCGAGGAGGGCACCGCCTTCGCCACCCTCGCCGATCTGGTGCCCGAGGGCGCGGTGGCGGTACCCGAGCCCGATCCGGCGGTCAGCGCCCTCAAGAGCACCACCGTGCTGATCGACGCGATCGCGCCGGCAGTGCGCTTCTATCAGCAGCCGCCCACCGAACCGCTCACGGTGCAGACGGAGATCGCGCAGGTCACCGTCCCGGCGGCGGTGTGGGCGCAGGCCTTCGAGGCGGTCGAGCCCGGTACCCCGCACAACGAGGCCAGGCAGGTGGTGTGGGATGAGCTGCTCGAGTTGCTCACCGACGGGCAGACCCCGGAGATCGCCGCCCTGCTGCGCCGGGCGATCGTCGCCGAGGGCTCGATCCGCAAGGAGCTGCGCCGGGCGTGGCCGCTGATCGAACCGGGACAGCTGGTGGGCGACCTGTTCTCGGTCCCGGCCTACCTGGCGATGGCGGCGCCGCAGCTGAGCGCCGAGCAGGTGGCGCTGGTGCAGCGCCGCGATCCGCAGGCCTGGACCGTCGACGACCTGCCACTGCTGGACACGGCGCGCAGGCTGCTCGGCGATCCGCAGTACGAGCGGCTGCTGGCCCGGCGCCGCCGCGAGGAGGCCCGGCGCCGAGCCGGGATGTCCCGGGTGATCGACGATCTGCTCGCCGGCGACGACGACGGCGAGGGCCTGGTTCAGCAGTTCGCGGGCGGTGGTCTGGCCGAGCTGACCGTCGACCAGAACGCCCTGGCGCAGGCCGGCCACGACCGGCTGGCCGGCTCGTTCGCGCATGTGATCGTCGACGAGGCGCAGGAGCTGACGCCGGCGCAGTGGCAGATGCTGCGCAGCCGCTGCCCGTCGGGCGGTTTCACCGTGGTCGGCGACCGGGCGCAGGCCCGGGCCGGTTTCCCCGAGTCGTGGGAGGACCGCCTCAGTGCCGCCGGGCTGCGCCAGATCCGGGTGTCCGGACTGCATCTGAACTACCGCACACCGGAGGAGGTGATGACCGTCGCGGCCGGACAGATCCGGACGGCGCTGCCCGACGCCAATATTCCGGAGTCGGTGCGCCGCAGCGGGATTCCCGTGCGATACGGCCGTCGCGAGGAGCTCGATGCGGTGCTGCACGATTGGCTCGCGAGCCACGACGGGGTGGCTGCGGTGATCGGCGTCGGAGCCGATCCGGGGCTCGATCGGGTCACCGCGCTCAGTCCGGAGATGACCAGCGGACTCGAATTCGATCTGGTGGTGGTCGACGACCCGGCGGCGTTCGGCACCGGTCTGCCGGGCGCTGTGGCCCGCTACATCGCCTTCACCCGCACCACCGGCGAACTGGTCGTGCTGGGCTGACCCTCCGCCACGAGACTGCGGCCGCTCGCGGCGAGAAGTCGGTCAGCCGGCGTTCTCGCGCAGGCGATGCAGATCCTCGGGTGCGTCGACGTTGGTCAGCCAGCGCGGATTGCTGATACCCACCCGGTGGGTGACGATCGCGTCGACGGCGCTGAGCATCCGCAGCTCGCCGTCGGCGATCAGTCCCAGCAGCGTCGGCATCACCCGGGTGCGGTAGATCCCGGCCATGGGATGATCGCGGCCGCCGTCGCGGACGATCACCGCGTCCACCGACGGGGTCAGTGCGCGCAGCAGTTCGTCGATCAGCTCCGGCTCGATCAGCGGCATGTCGGTGGCGCAGACGAAGGCCGCCGGGGCACCGGCGCCGGCAGCCACGTCCAGGGCCGCGACCAGTCCGCCGAGGGGGCCGGTGCCGGCTTCTTCGGCGGTGACCCACTGGTAGTTCGGGGATTCGCCGAGCTGTCCGTAGGCGGCCGACGTCTGCGCCGCCGTCACCAGCACCGGAGCACAGCGCTGGGCCACCACGTCCACCACGGTGTCGAGCATGGGCCGGCCCTGGAAGTCCAGTGAGGCCTTGTCCTGCCCCATCCGGCGGGAACGGCCGCCCGCGAGAACGATCCCGGCCAGATTCAGATGCTGGTGCGTCATGGCGCTCATTGTGCCCGGCGCCGCCGCCGAAAAGGCCGCTTCGGTCACACCCGCACCATCTACGCCGCGCCGCGGGGAGCTCAGGAACCCGAGCCGGCGGAGATGACCCCGCAGGCCACCCGCGAGCCGGCATCGCCGGTCATCATCGTCTTCTCATCGGCGCCGGGGGTGCCGTCGTTCTGCTTGTACTTGTCGGCCGGGATGTTGCCGAAGTTGTCGGCGCCGGAGTGGATGACGATCGCCGTGCCCGAGCCGGCCTCAAGATCCTCACGGGTGAAGCCGTCGGTGGTGGTCTCGAGCAGGGCCGAGCCGTCGGAGCGGACCTGCAGCGAGGTCAGATCACCGCTCATCGGATGGCCCTCGTGGCCCGGCGCCTGGAAATGCCCTCCGGCCGAGTTGAAGTCGCCGACCTCTCCCCCGCCCGGCGCCTGCGAGTTCGGCTCGCACGTGCCCACCGAGTGGATGTGCAGGCCGTGGAAGCCCGGCGAGAGCTTGCCCGGCTGGGTCGTCTTCACCTCGACGGTGGCGTAGCCGTCCTCGAAGTCGATCTCCGCGGTCGCGATCTCGGTGCCGGTCGCGTCTTTGATCGGGACCTTCAGTTCGGAGTCGTCGTCGTCCGAGCCTCCGCACGCGGTCAGGGCGACCGCGGTCGCCGCCGTGAGCAGTACTGCGGACAGAGACCGGGTGCGGTGTCGGGAAGCCATGCCTCCACGGTAGTCCTCGACACGGCTGACACAAGGGGGCGACGACAACCGGTTCAGGCAGGCCGGGCGCGGACGTGGGCGCGTTCGCCCTGCTTGCCGAACAGGGTGAGCAGTTCGACCGGCCCGTCGGTGGTAGCCCCGAACCAGTGCGGCGTGCGGCAGTCGAATTCGGCGGCCTCCCCCGCGGTGAGCAGCAGATCATGCTCGCCGAGGACCAGCCGCAGCCGCCCGGCGAGCACATAGATCCAGTCGTAGCCCTCGTGCACCCGGAGCCCGGGACTGTCCACGTCGGCGGTCGCCGCCGGGATCACCAGCTTGAACGCCTGAATGCCGCCGGGGCGGCGGCTCAGCGGCAGCACCACCCTGCCGCACTCGTCGACCACCGGCCGGATGGCCACCCGCGGGTCGCCGGTGGCGGGGGCGTCGACGAGCTCGTCGAGGGTCACGCCGTAGACCCGGGCCAGCGGCAGCAGTTGCTCGAGAGTGGGCCGGCGCAGACCCGATTCCAGGCGGGAGAGCGTGCTCGCGGAGATCCCCGTCTGCGCGGCCAGGTCGGTCAGGGTCACCTCGCGCCGGGTGCGCAACTGCTTGAGCCGGGGCCCCACGGCATCGAGGGTTCGATCGTCGTCCATGACTCCACTTTGCCATTCGGCAAGAAACTTTGCCATCATGGCGAGGACGGGCTCATCATCGTCGGCATGACCACCACAGCAGACACCAGCACCGCATCCGACCGCCACGACGAGGTGATCGTCATCGGCGCGGGCGCCGCCGGACTCAGCGCCGGCCTCACCCTGGCCCGGGCCCGCCGACGCATCACCGTCGTCGACGGCGGCGCTCCGCGCAACGCCCCGGCCTCCGGCATACACGGCCTGATCGCCGCCGAGGGCATCGCCCCCGCCGACTACATCGCCCGCGGCCGCGCCGAGGTGACCGGCTACGGCGGGCGGATCATCGACGGCCGGGTCCAGCGCATCGAGGCCGCCGCCGACGGCTTCAGCGTGACCCTCGACGACGGTCGCACCCGGTCCGCCCGCACCGTCCTGATCGCCGCCGGGGTCCGCGACGAACTGCCCGACGTCCCCGGTCTGGCCGACCACTGGGGCACCGCCGTCCTGCACTGCCCCTACTGCCACGGCTGGGAGGTCCGCGACCGTCGCATCGGGGTGCTGGCGACCGGCGCCCTGTCCTGGATGCAGGCCCTGATGTTCCACCAGTGGAGTCCGCACGTCACTCTGCTCACCGGCGCCGTGACCGTCACCGACGACCAGCTCGCCACCCTGAGCGCCGTCGGCGTCCGGGTCGAGCAGGACCGGGTCGACGCGGTGCTCGACGACGGGCACGGCACTCTCACCGGGGTACGACTGTCCGGCGGCGCCGTCGTCGAGCTCGACGCCATCGCGGTGCACTCGCACATCCACGCCAACACCGAGATGCTCGCCGGCCTCGACGTGGTCGTGGAGGAGAACGACTTCGGCACCTACCTCGCCACCGACGCCGACGGCCGCACCCCGGTACCGGGGCTGTGGGCGGCCGGCAACATCCGCGACCAGATGGCTCAGGTCACCAGCTCCGCGGCCGACGGCGTCTTCGTCGCCGCCCGCCTCAACACCGACCTGGTCCTGCGCGACGCCGACACGGCGCGGCAGGGCTGAGATGCACTCAGCGCGCGGCCCGGAGGCCGCGCGCTGAGGCGAGGGGTGAGATCAGGCCGACTTCTCGCGCGGCTCCCGCTTCTTCCGCGGCACCACCGTCGGCAGCACGTTGTCGTTGACCGTCTCGGCGGTCACCACCACCTTGGCGACGTCGGTGCGGCTGGGAATGTCGTACATCACCGGCAGCAGCACCTCCTCCATGATGGCGCGCAGCCCGCGGGCACCGGTGCCGCGATGGATGGCCTGATCGGCCACCGCCTCGAGCGCATCGTCGGAGAACTCGAGCTCCACGTTGTCCATCTCGAAGAGCTTCTTGTACTGCTTGACCAGTGCGTTCTTCGGCTCGGAGAGGATGGAGACCAGGGCCTCCTTGTCCAGGTTGGTCACCGAGGCGATCATCGGCAGACGGCCGATGAACTCCGGGATCAGCCCGAACTTGATCAGGTCCTCCGGCATCACCTCGGCGAAGTGATCGGTGGTGTCCACCTCGTTCTTGCTCGACACCTCGTTGCCGAAGCCGATGCCGCGCTTGCCGACCCGCTCGGAGACGATCTTCTCCAGACCGGCGAAGGCGCCCGCCACGATGAACAGCACATTGGTGGTGTCGATCTGGATGAACTCCTGGTGCGGGTGCTTGCGCCCACCCTGCGGCGGCACCGACGCCTGGGTGCCTTCGAGGATCTTCAGGAGCGCCTGCTGCACGCCCTCACCCGAGACGTCGCGGGTGATCGACGGGTTCTCGCTCTTGCGGGCGACCTTGTCCACCTCGTCGATGTAGATGATGCCGGTCTCGGCCCGCTTGACGTCGTAGTCGGCGGCCTGGATCAGCTTCAGCAGGATGTTCTCCACGTCCTCACCGACGTAGCCGGCCTCGGTCAGCGCGGTGGCGTCGGCGATCGCGAAGGGCACGTTGAGCATCTTCGCGAGCGTCTGCGCCAGGTAGGTCTTACCGCAGCCGGTGGGTCCGAGCATGAGGATGTTCGACTTGGCCAGCTCCACCGACTCGGTTCCGCGGGCGTCCTTCTTCTCGCCCGCCTGAATCCGCTTGTAGTGGTTGTAGACCGCCACGGCCAGAGTCCGCTTGGCGGTGTCCTGGCCCACCACGTAGGTGTCGAGGAATTCGCGGATCTCGGCGGGCTTGGGCAGCTCGTCGAGCTTCACATCGCTGGTCTCGGCGAGTTCCTCTTCGATGATCTCGTTGCACAGGTCGATGCACTCATCGCAGATGTAGACCCCGGGGCCGGCGATCAGCTTCTTGACCTGCTTCTGGCTCTTCCCGCAGAACGAGCACTTGAGCAGGTCACCACCGTCTCCGATACGTGCCATCTTCCTCTGCTCCTCTTTCTCCTCTGCGAGTACTTCAACGGTACCCGCGGCCACCGGCCTTCACCGGCTTGCAGCGAACTTCGAGACTACGACGCACCGCACGCTGCAGTGCCCTGCCCGGCCCGGCGTGTCGGCGCCGGGCCGGCCGGTCACTTGCGTGCCGACTTCTTGCGGTATTCGAAGACCTCGTCGACGATCCCGTACTCCTTGGCCTCGTCGGCCGAGAGGATGTTGTCGCGGTCGGTGTCCTTGCGGATCTTGTCCTTGTCCTGGCCGGTGTGCCGGGCCAGGATCTCGTCGAGCCGGTTGCGGATGCGCTCGATCTCGGCCGCCTGGATCTCCAGGTCGGAGACCTGGCCCTGGAAGGCGCCGCCGGTGCGCGGCTGGTGGATCAGCACGGTGGCGTTGGGCAGCGCCGCCCGCTTGCCCGGGGTGCCGCCGGCCAGCAGGATGGCCGCCGCCGACGCCGCCTCGCCCAGGCACACGGTGACGATGTCGCAGTGCACGTACTGCATGGTGTCGTAGATCGCCAGCATGTCCGGGACGCTGCCGCCGGGCGAGTTGATGTACATGGTGATGTCGCGGTCCGGGTCCTGGCTCTCGAGCACCAGCAGCTGGGCCATCACGTCGTTGGCCACCGTCTGGTCGATCGGGGTGCCGACGAAGACGATGCGCTCCTCGAAGAGCTTGGCGTACGGGTCGTACTGCCGCTGACCGTTGGGGGTGTTCTCGATGAACTGCGGCAGGATGTAGCGCGCCTGGATCTGCTTGAGCGCGATCGCCGAGTCCGGGATGCCGGCGCGGACCTCGGCCGGAAGGGAGTTGTACATGGATGCTCCGATGTTCATGGGCTGACGGGGTGGTGCCGGGTTCACTTGCCGGGGCGGGCGACCGAGGTCACCACGTGGTCGACGAGGCCGTACTCCTTGGCCTCCTCGGCGCGGAACCACTTGTCGCGGTCGGCGTCGGCCTCGATCTTCTCCAGCGTCTGGCCGGTGTGATCGGCGTTGAGCTGGTTCATCTCCTTCTTGGTCAGCGCGAACTGCTCGGCCTGGATCGCGATGTCGGCCGCGGTGCCGCCGATGCCCGCCGACGGCTGGTGCATCATGATGCGCGCGTGCGGCAGCGCATGCCGCTTGCCCTTGGCGCCGGCGGTGAGCAGGAACTGGCCCATCGAGGCGGCCATGCCCATCGCGTAGGTCGCGACGTCGCACGGGGCCAGCTGCATGGTGTCGAAGATGGCCATGCCGGCGGTGACGCTGCCGCCGGGCGAGTTGATGTACAGGTTGATGTCACGGTCCGGATCCTCGGCCGCGAGCAGCAGGATCTGTGCGCAGAGGCGGTTGGCGATGTCGTCGTCGACCTGGGTGCCCAGGAAGATGATGCGCTCGCGCAGCAGGCGCTCGAAGACCGAATCGGTCAGATTCAGTCCGGCCGCGCCCGAGGTCATGCTGGGCGGCGTGTAAAGGTTGCTCACTGTTGTCGTCCCTATCTGTAGCGAAAGTGACCACCGGCGCGGATCCTTCCGGCCGGAAAGCTGTCACCGACATTAATCAACTCGGGGCCCGCGGGTGTTCCCCACACGCCCTCGATTCGCTGAAAGCGGAACACTTACGCCCACAGCGGAATCGGTCGGGTCCGGCACCCGACGGATGCGACAGCCGGGACCGGAAGCGATTCCGGTCCCGGCTGCGCGGGTGCGATGGTCCTCGCGGGAGGATCAGGCGTCGTCGCCCTCAGCGTCCTCGTCGGCCTCGGCGTCCGCGTCGTCGCCGCCGAAGAACTTGGCGGTGTCGATGGTCTCGCCGTTGCTGTCGGTCACGGCGACGTCGCCGATGACCTCGGCGAGCGCCTTGTTGCGCCGGACGTCGGCGTACAGGGCGCCGATCTGGTTGGCGTTCTGCAGCTGCTGGATGAACTCCTGCGGCGCGATGCCGTAGCGCTGGCTCTGCATCAGGATCTGCTGGGTCAGCTCGTCCTGCGAGACGTCCACATCCGACTCCTCGGCGATGGCGTCGAGCAGCAGCTGGGTGCGCACCGACTTCTCGGCCTCGGCCTTGGACTCGGACTCCCACTCCTCACGGCTCTTGCCCTGCGCCTCGAGGAACTTGTCCACCTGGGCGTCGTCGTGGCCCAGCGCGTGCACCAGCTGATGCTGGGTGGCCTCGACCTCTTCCTCGACGATCTTCTCCGGCAGCGGGAACTCCACCTGCTCGAGCAGCAGCTCGAGGACGGCGTCGCGGATGGCGCCGGCCTGCTCGTACTTCTTGCTGTCGGCGACCTGCTCGCGCAGGCTTTCGCGCAGCTCGTCGACGGTGTCGAACTCACTGGCCATCTGGGCGAACTCGTCGTCGAGCTCGGGCAGCTCGCGCTCCTTGACCGACTGCACGGTCACGGTGACCTCGGCCTCGGCGTCGGCGTGCTCACCGGCCACCAGCTTGGTGGTGAAGGTGGTGGACTCGCCGGCCTTGAGGCCCTGCAGCGCCTCGTCCAGGCCGTCGATCAGGTTGCCGCTGCCCACCTCGTGGGACAGGCCCTCGGTGGTGGCCTCCTCGACGGTCTCGCCGTCGACGGTGGCGGCCAGGTCGATGGAGACGAAGTCGCCGTCGGCGGCACCGCGCTCGACCCCGACCAGGGTGCCGAAGCGCTGCTGCAGCGAATCGAGCTCGGCCTCGACGTCGGCGTCGGCCACCTCGACCGGATCCACCTGGACCGCCAGCGAGGAGAACTCGGGCAGGGTGATCTCCGGGCGGATGTCCACCTCGGCGGTGAACTTGACCGGCTCGCCGTAGGTCAGTTCGGCCAGATCGATCTCCGGCTGGCTGATGGCCTTGGTCTCGGTCTCGGCGATCGCCTGGCTGTACTTGGCCGGCAGCGCGTCGTTGACGACCTGCTCGAGCACGGCCTCGCGGCCGACCCGGGCCTCGATGATCTTGGCCGGAGCCTTGCCCGGACGGAAGCCCGGGATCCGGATCTGCTGGGCGAGCGCCTTGTAGGCGCGGTCGAAGTCGCCGGAGAGTTCTTCGAACGGAACCTCGACATTCAGCTTGACTCGGGTCGGGCTCAGCTGCTCGACGATGCTCTTCACGACGTTGGTGCTCCTTTTAGTGCGTACCCATCAGGGTGGCTTGTTCCGTGCTCGTGCAAGTGGCTCCCACCAGGGGCTCAGCCGCCTGCTGGAGTCGGGATGACAGGATTCGAACCTGCGACCCTCCGCTCCCAAAGCGGATGCGCTACCAAGCTGCGCCACATCCCGCGGTCCGGCGCCGACTGACGAGCGTCGCGACCAACCGCCCATAGTACGGGGCGTCCGGCCCTCGCCCCGCATCCGGGAGCGGTTTTCCGATCGCACCGGCAGTGCAGTAGAGTCGGTGCTCGCACGACGGTCCGCCCTGCGGCGACCCGGCGCGCACGCGGGTGTAGCTCAATGGTAGAGCCCTAGTCTTCCAAACTAGCTACGCGGGTTCGATTCCCGTCACCCGCTCCATATTTCCGCCGCCCCGGTCACCCGGGGCGGCGGAACTGTTCGCGGAGCAGCCTCCGCCGCAGCGACGGGTCGGACAAGCTGGACATACACTCCCACCGACGCACCTCGTGTCACCGATCACATCGGCCGGGGACCCGCCAGGTCAGCCGCGTTTCGCCGGTGCAGGCGACGCGGCGGACTCACCGAACCGTCTGGACCGAAGGCAACAGTTGTGTAACGATGCTGTGTGTGCGTCTCGGGGGACGCCTTCCATGATCGCGAAAGAAAGTTCTGACCCAGTGTTCTCAGTCAAGACTTCAGCCCGGCGTAAAGCCGCGGCCCGGTTCGTCGCCGTCGGTGTGAGCGCAGCGGCTCTGTCGCTGGCGGTTCCCGCCGTCTCGAGCGCCGCACCGGTGACCGTCATCCCGGGTGGACCGACCATCGAGGTGCCCGAGCTGCCCAATCTCGAACTGCCCGGCGCCCCGACCAAGCCGAAGCCCAAGTCGACGCCGAAGCCCAAGCCCAAGCCCAAGACCACCGAGCCGGCCAAGCCGAACGTTCCGGCCATGCCGAACGTGAAGACCTCCACGGGCTACGTGGCGCTCGCGGTGGACGGCGCTCACACCATCTACTGGTGGAAGAACGGCGAGTTCATCAAGGAGATGCCGATCTCCATGGGCTCCAACGCCCACCCGACTCCCAACGGTGTGTACCACACCAAGGAGAAGTACCGGGACATGTACATGGACAGCTCGACCTACGGCGTGCCGGTGGACTCCCCCGAGGGCTACCGCACCTACGTCGAGTACGCCACCCGCATGTCGTGGGACGGCATCTTCATCCACGCCGCTCCGTGGTCGGTGCAGCAGCAGGGCAACACCAATGTGAGCCACGGCTGCATCAACGTGAGCACCGAGAACGGCAAGTGGGTGTACGACAACGTCGGCCGTGACACGCCGATCGTGGTGCGCGGCACCGTCGGCGGCCAGTACACCGGCGACTAGTCGACGCCCCGCCCGCGCTCGGCTGAGCGCCGGCCGCGGACCGCAGGTCCGTGACGTCACAGACACAGTGTGGCCCCTTCCGAGGCATTCGGGAGGGGCCACACTTCGCATCCGCGGACGGGGTCCGCGGCTCAGACGATCATGCGTTCGCCGAGCGTCGCCTGCACCTGCAGGTGCCCGGCCAGGACCTGGCAGGCCGTCGAATCGGGATCGGTCAGCGGTGCCCGGCGATACGGTTCGGCCGCATAGCTCACATGCCGTCCGCCGGTCCGGTTGGTCAGCCGCCACCGGCCCAGCCGCCAGCCGGCGGGCAGATAGCCCAGGACCTCGCGGGCGGCGACGCCCAGCCGTGCCGCATCGCGCCACCACTGGCGCGGGGAGAATCGGGTCAGCGCCGCATTCTGCATGCGTCCGCTGCGGATCCGGGCCGCGGCGTCGCCGAGCCAGTGCCGTGGTTGCAGCAGCGAGAGCGACGGGGTGAGGTCGGCGATGTCACGCACCAGCGAATCGGGGCTGGCATTGCAGATCACGTCGTCGTCGGCCCCCACCCAGAAGACCGGCAGTCCGGCGGGCAGATCGGGGCCGGGTCCGGCCACTCCCCAGCCGTCGGCGCCCGGTACGGCGCCCGGTGGCTGGTGCGGATCGGCCACCAGGCCCACCGCTGACACCTTCCGGGCCAGTTCGGCGCCCCCGGGGCCGGCCAGTGCCGTCCGGATCACCACGGCGCCCTGCGAGTAGCCGATCAGCATCACCGGTACGCGGGCGGCTGCGATCTCGGCGCTCAGCCGCTCCACCCCCAGGGCCACCGAATCGAGATAGCTGATTCCCTCCCGGTCGGGAGACGGGCCGTAGCTGGCCGGATAGGGCACCCAGCGGCCGACGAAGCGCTCGTCGAGAGCATCGGTGACGGCGGCCAGCATGCCGGTGACCGCGGTGCGCTCATCGCCGGGGTACGACTCCCCCGTGCCGCCCACGGCGAGCACCAGCACCTGCGGGGCGGTCTCGCTCGTGGTGGTCATGGCGTCCAGCCTGCCCGCCGAGGCTGGGCGTGGCCCGCCCGGGCCGCTGAGGATCGGCTGAGAATCGGAGACACCCGGGGAATCGGAGACAGCCGGGGAATCGGAACCAGGTGAGGACTCGCGGTCAGTGCTGGCAGACCGGACACCAGAAGAGGTTGCGCCCCTCCAGTTCCCGCCAGGCGATCGGGCTGCCGCAGATCCGGCACGGCTCGCCGGCCCGGCGGTAGACGTAGGTGCGCGGCCGGTCGGGTGCATACGCGGGGGCGCCGTGGTCGTCCTCGGGCCGGATCACGTGGATCTGACCGCGGCGGGTGCCGACGGCCATCAGGTCCACCAGATCCGCCCAGAGTTCGTCGTACTCCTGCCGGCTGATCGACGTACCCGGCCGCATCGGGTCGATGCCGGCCCGGAAGAGCACCTCGGCGCGGTAGATGTTGCCGATCCCGGCGATCACCTTCTGATCCATCAGCAGGGCGCCGATCGGCCGCGACGACCGGTGCACCCGCTGCCAGCCGTCGCCGGGGTCGGCGTCGGAGCGCAGCGGGTCGGGTCCGAGGCGGGCCAGCAGCGCGGCCAGATCCTCCGGGGTGTAGAGCTCGCAGGCGTTGGGTCCGCGCAGGTCGGTGCCGATCGTCGCGCCCTCCAGGCGCATCCGCACCTGCCCCACCGGATCGGCCATCGGGACCGGCTGTTCGGTGAAGGTCCCGTAGATCCCCAGGTGGATGTGCACCATGCGCCGGGTGCCGCGCGCCCCGTCGTCGTAACGGTGGATGAGGTGTTTACCCCAGGCTTCGGCCCGCCGGAACACCAGCCCGTCGAGCAGCGCCGCCTCCGGCCCGAACCGGCCCTGCGGGCTGCTGACCTTCAGTCGCTGGCCGGCGAACTGCCGCTGCTGGCGCCGGGCCAGCCGGTGCAGCGCATGTCCCTCGGGCATGCGGCGGACCGATCAGGCGCCGGGCAGGTGGTTCTCGCCGGTCCGCTCGTAGTCGGCGAGCAGATCGATGCGGCGCTGGTGCCGCGGCTCCTCCGACCAGGCGGTGGCGACGAAGGCGTCGACGATGGCCAGCGACTCCTCCTTGGAGTGCATCCGGCCGCCCAGACCGATCAGCTGGGCGTTGTTGTGCTCGCGGGCCAGCTGCGCGGTCTCCACGCTCCACGCCAGGGCGCAGCGCGCGCCCTTGACCTTGTTCGCGGCGATCTGCTCGCCGTTGCCGCTGCCGCCGAGGACGATGCCCAGGCTGCCCGGATCGGCGACCACGCGCTCGGCGGCCTCGATGCAGAACGGCGGATAGTCGTCCTGGGCGTCGTACTCATGGGCGCCGCAGTCGATCACCTCGTGGCCGGCGGCCCGCAGATGATCGGCGATCTCATTCTTGCGTTCGAATCCGGCATGGTCGGCACCCAGGTAAATCCGCATGAGGGCCACTATAGATTGAGGGTGTGGACAGCCATGCGCCCATCCCCTCCGTTCCCGGCGTCGACGACCCGCTGGTCGCCGACCGGCCCGAGCACGTCCCCGGGCCGGCGGCCCTCTGGGCGCCGCCGGCCAAGTACTCGGCGGCTCCGCGCCGTCACCCGTGGGAGATCCCGCTGCTGGTACTGCTGATCCTGGTCAGCGTCGGCGCGTACGTCGCCGTGCTGGTGCTGGTGGCCCTCGGCTCGCTCAGCGACTACGCGCTGCTCGTCCTGGTGCTGCCGCTGGTGCTGTTCCTGGTCCGCGGCATGACCTACGCCTCGCAGCGGGTCAACGGCGTCCAGCTCACCCCCAGTCAGTTCCCGGAGGGCTACCGGATCCTGGTGGAGGCGGCCGCACGCTACGGCCTGGAATACGTGCCCGACGCCTATGTGGTCAACGGCAACGGCGCCATCAACGCCTTCGCCTCCGGGCACGGCTTCCGGCGGTTCGTGGTGATCTACTCGGATCTGTTCGAGATCGGCGGCCGCGCCCGCAGCACCAAGGCCCTCGAATTCGTGATCGGCCACGAGGTGGGTCACATCGCCGCCGGTCACGTCTCCTACTGGCGGCAGGTGGTCTCGTCGACGGCGATGAGCATCCCGATCATCGGCAGCAGTCTCTCGCGCGCCCAGGAGTACACCGCCGACAACTACGGCTACTACAACCGACCGTCCGGCGCCCCGGAGGCGATCGGGGTGATGGCGGCGGGCAAGTACATGCTCACCGCCGTGGACTTCGACCAGTTCGCCGACCGGGCGACCCGCGAGAAGGGCTTCTTCGTCACGCTGGTCAACGCGCTCGCCACCCATCCGGTGCTCACCTGGCGGGCCGCGGCACTGCGTGATCGCACCCGGGCCGGCGCCCTGTGGCGGCGTCCCACCACGGTCCAGCGCGGTGTGGGCAGCGGCAACGTGGCGCCGATCCCGGCACCGCCGGCGCCCATCGACCTGCCGGACGGTGCCCTGCCGAACGGCCTGCAGTCACCGCCCAACGTCTACAGTCCCGGCCCGGGCCGGCACTGATCCCGGCGACGGCTCAGGAGAAGTCGGGCTCCTCGGTCCTCGTCCGCTTGAGCTCGTAGAAATGGGGATAGGAGGCCAGCGCCACCACCCCGTCCCACACCTTTCCGGCGTCCTCACCGCGCGGGATCTTCGAAAGCACCGGCCCGAAGAAGGCCACCCCGTTGACGTGAATCGTCGGTGTGCCCACATCGTCGCCCACCTTGTCCATTCCGGCGTGGTGGCTGCTGCGGATCTGCTCGTCGAACTCGGTCGAGTCCACCGCCTCCGCCAGATCCGCTTCCAGGCCGGCGGCCTCCAGCGCCGCCGGGATCGCGGTGGCGTAGTCCTTGTTGCCCTCGTCGTGGAACTGCGTGCCGAGTGCGGTGTACAGCGGCGAGAGCACCTCGTCGCCGTGCCGGGCGGCCGCGGCCGCCAGCACCCGCACCGGCTGCCAGGCCGTCGACAGCAGCTGCCGGTACGACTCGGGGATGTCCTTGCCCTCGTTGAGCACGGCCAGGCTCATCAGATGGAAGTTCACCTCGATCGGCCGCACCTTCTCGGCCTCGAGGATCCAGCGCGAGGTGATCCAGCACCACGGGCACAGCGGGTCGAACCAGAAGTCCACACGATCGGTAGCAGCCATGCCGCCATTCAACCACCGCCGCCCGTCCCTGCCCACCGGTCGCCCGTTCTCCCCCGCCCCGCCGGGCCGCCGGACGACTAAGGTGGGCGTGGTGAATGCACCGAATCTGACGCGCGAGGCCGCGAAGCGGCGCGCCGAGACCATCACCGTCGAGAACTACCGGATCGAACTCGATCTCACCCGGGGCCCGGAGACCTTCTCCTCGCACACCGTGGTGACCTTCACCGCGCAGCCCGGCAGCGAGACGTTCATCGAGCTGATCGCGCCGAAGCTGGTGTCCGCCAACCTCAACGGCACCGACCTGGACGTGTCCGGCTACGACGCCGAACACGGTCTGACGCTGCCGGCGCTGGCCGAGCAGAACGTCCTGTCGGTGGTGGCCGACTGCGCCTACTCCAACACCGGTGAGGGGCTGCACCGCTTCGAGGACCCCGCCGACGGCAAGGTGTATCTGTACTCGCAGTTCGAGACCGCCGACGCCAAGCGGATGTTCGCCTGTTTCGATCAGCCTGATCTCAAGGCCACCTTCTCGGTCGCGGTGACCGCGCCCGCCGACTGGAAGGTCGTCTCCAACGGCGCCCCCACCGCCGCCGCGCCGGCCGGAGAGGCGCTCCGGCACGAGTTCGCCACCACCGAGCCCATGAGCACCTACCTGGTGGCGCTCATCGCCGGCCCGTACGCCACCTGGACCGACGAGTACCGCGACGAACACGGCACCATCCCGCTGGGCCTGTACTGCCGCGCCTCCCTCGCGGAGTTCATGGACGCCGACCGGCTGTTCACCGAGACCAAACAGGGATTCGGCTTCTACCACAAGGCATTCGGCGTCCCGTACGCCTTCGGCAAGTACGACCAGCTCTTCGTTCCGGAGTTCAACGCCGGCGCCATGGAGAACGCCGGCGCGGTGACCTTCCTCGAGGACTACGTCTTCCGGTCCCGGGTCACCCGGTACCTGTACGAGCGCCGGGCCGAGACCGTGCTGCACGAGATGGCGCACATGTGGTTCGGCGATCTGGTCACCATGACCTGGTGGGACGATCTGTGGCTCAACGAGTCCTTCGCCACCTTCGCCTCGGTCCTCTCCCAGGTCGAGGCCACCGAGTACACCAACGCCTGGACCACTTTCGCCAACGTCGAGAAGTCGTGGGCGTACCGCCAGGATCAGCTGCCCTCGACCCATCCCGTCGCCGCCGACATCCCGGACATCGCCGCCGTGGAGGTGAACTTCGACGGCATCACCTATGCCAAGGGCGCCTCGGTGCTCAAGCAGCTGGTGGCCTACGTGGGCCTCGAGCCCTTCCTCGCCGGCCTGCGCGAATACTTCGCGCAGCACCGCTTCGCCAACGCCACCTTCGCCGACCTGGTCGCCGCACTCGAGCGCTCCTCCGGACGCGACCTGAGCGACTGGGGCGCACAGTGGCTCAAGACCACCGGCATCAACGTGCTGCGGCCGGCCTTCGAGGTGGACGACGACGGCGCCTTCACCTCGTTCACCGTCCTGCAGGAGGGCGCCGCACCCGGCGCCGGCGAGACCCGCGTGCACCGGATGAAGATCGGTGTCTACGACGACGACGCCGACGGCCGGCTGGTGCGCACCCACAGCGTGGAGCTGGACGTCACCGGCGCCGCCACCGCGGTGCCCGACCTGATCGGTGTGCACCGCGGGAAGCTGGTGCTGCTCAACGACGACGACCTCACCTACGCCTCGGTGCGTCTCGATCCGGATTCGCTGGCCGTGGCCACCGCCCGGGTCGCCGACATCGCCGATCCGATGCCGCGCACCCTGATCTGGTCGGCGGCCTGGGAGATGACCCGGCAGGCCGAGATGACCGCGCGCGACTTCATCGCCCTGGTGCAGGCCGGGATCGGCGCCGAGACCGAGGTGGGCGTGGTGCAGCGGGTGCTGCTGCAGGCGGCCACCGCCCTCGACTCCTACGCCGAACCGGGCTGGGCCGCCGCCACCGGGCGGCCCGGCTTCGCCGCCGCCCTGCTCGAGCTGGCCCGGACCGCCGAGCCCGGCTCCGACCATCAGCTGGCCTTCGTCAACGCGCTGCTCGCCGGGGCGATCAACGACGACCAGCAGCCGGTCCTGCAGGCACTGCTCGACGGCGACGACCCGGCCGGACACGGTCTGGCAGAGCTGACCGTGGATGCAGAACTGCGCTGGCGGCTGATCAAGGCGCTGGCCGCGGCGGGCGCCATCGACACCGACCCGGCCACCTCACCGGTGATCGACGCCGAACTGGCCCGGGACAACACCGCCGCCGGCAACCGGCACGCCGCCTCGGCGCGGGCCGCCCGCCCGCTGGCCGAGTCCAAGGCCGCCGCCTGGCGGGTGGCCTTCGAAGACGACGGCGTCGCCAACGTCACGGTCCGCTCGATCGTCGAGGGACTCACCCGCCCCGGCCAGGACGAGCTGCTGGCCCCGTTCACCGACGCCTACTTCGCCACCGTCAAGGAACTGTGGTCGCGCCGCACCAGCGAGGTGGCCCAGACCGTGGTGGTGGGCCTGTACCCGTCCTGGGAGATCAGCGAGTACGGACTCTCGGCCGCCGACGCCTTCCTGGCCGGCGAGGACGTGCCGCCCGCGCTGGCACGGCTGATCGTGGAAGGCCGGGATTCTGTGGCCCGCGCACTGCGCGCCCGCGCCGCCGACGCGGCCGCCGGCTGAGCGCACCCGGTACACAACGGCTTCGGGCCCCGACCTCCGGAAGGAGGCGGGGCCCGAAACCGTAGAACGGGGCGAACTCAGGCCGGCGGTGACGACTCGGTCACGCCGGTCCGGCTCAGGGGCGAGCGACCGCGGTGGCCATCACGCGCAGCGCGGAGACCAGCCCGTCGACCAGCTGATTCTGCTTGAAGGCCGACAGCGCGGCGGCCACACCGAGTTCGGCGACCCGGTCGTTGACCCGGCCGGCCACCTCGGAGCCGGACACCACGACCACGTCGTGGCTGTTCGGCGAGACGGCGATCAGCGCGGCGTGCGCGGGCTCGGGGGCACGCAGCAGCACTTCGCGCGCGCCGGCCACCGGATCGCTGCCGAGATCGCCGAGGTAGACCGAGAAGCGCACCAGCGCCACCTCACTCGCCTCCCGCAGCGTGTCGTCGAGCAGGATCAGCTCATCCCGCGAGAACGGCGGCGTGTCGAAGCCCTGGCCCGGCAGCAGCGCGGTGGAGATGCGGCCGCTGGGGGTGACCACCGAGCCGAGCGGCAGGCCGTCGTCGTTGAGCACGCCCAGATTGTCGACGACGCCCGAGGAGTTCTTGACGATGTCACCACTTGCCACTTGCGGCACCTCCCACGGTGTCGGCCTGCTCCGCGTGGCGGGCCAGAGCCATCGGCTGGATCTCCGTCGCGCTGAACAGCGCCGGCGGACGGTTCCACGGCTGGTCCAGGGTGTATTCCTGAACCTCGGGACGCTTGGTTCCCCACGAGAAGAGCATCGAGACGACGCAGCCGGCCACCATGAGCAGACACAGCGCCGTCACGGTGATCCCGACGGGCACGATCAGGTCTTCCACTGCCACCCTTTCGACGAGCGCTTGCGAGTCGACAAGCGCGCCCGACCTGCCGAGTGCAGGTCTTCGTTGCTCTAATCTAACGCACCGGCACCGCCCGTGTCCGTCGAGGGCCTACAGCGCGTCGTAGACCGCTGGAGCGGGGCGTCGTAGACCGCTGACGCGGGGCGTCGTCGACCGCCCCCGCACCCGCCGTGCACCCGGCGCCGATGAGGAACAATGGCGGTGTGAGCACGTTTTACGAAGAGGTCGGCGGCGCGGCGACGTTCCGGTTGATCACCGAACGCTTCTACGCCGAAGTGGCCGACGACGAGATCCTGCACCCGATGTACCCCGAAGAGGATCTGGGGCCGGCCGAGCGCCGGCTGCGCATGTTCCTCGAGCAGTACTGGGGCGGCCCGCACACCTACTCCGAGGAGCGCGGACATCCGCGTCTGCGGATGCGGCACGTGCCGTACACCATCGGCCCGATCGAACGCGACGCCTGGCTGCGCTGCATGACGATCGCCGTCGACGCCGTCCCCGCCGACGTGCTCGACGACGAACACCGCGCCGCCCTGCTGAACTACTTCACGATGGCCGCCCAGTCGTTGATGAACTCCGCGGTGTGACTCCCCGGTGTGAGAAGGAGCCCAACCTCCAGCGGTGTGATTGGCCTGTGACCGTGGCATGAAAGGATGCGATCGTGAGTGCTGACAATGTGATGCCGGTTCCGGGCGGCGCGCCCGAGTGGTGGCGCAAGGCCGTCGTGTATCAGATCTACCCGCGGTCGTTCTCCGACCTGTCGGGCGACGGCGTGGGCGACCTGGCCGGTGTGATCGACAAGCTCGGCTACCTCGAACTGCTCGGCGTGGACGCTCTCTGGCTCTCGCCGGTGATGCGCTCGCCGATGGTCGACCACGGTTACGACGTCTCCGACCCGCGCGACATCGATCCGCTCTTCGGTGATCTGGCGACCTTCCAGGCCCTGATCGACGAGGCCCACGAACGCGACATCCGGGTGACCATGGATCTGGTCCCCAACCACACCAGCGATCAGCACAGCTGGTTCTCGCAGGCGCTCTCAGCCGGTCCGGGCAGCCCCGAACGCGCCCGGTACATCTTCGCGCCGGGACGCGGCGAGAACGGCGACGAGCCGCCGAACAACTGGACCTCGGTCTTCGGCGGGCCGGCCTGGAGCCGGGTCCGCGAGCGCAACGGTGAACTCGGCGAGTGGTACCTGCACCTGTTCGCCCCGGAGCAGCCCGACCTGAACTGGGACAACCCCGAGGTGGCCGCCGACCTCGAGGAGACCATGCGGTTCTGGCTCGATCGCGGCGTGGACGGTTTCCGCATCGACGTGGCGCACGGCATGGCCAAGGCTCCCGGACTGCCCGACATGGACGCGCCCTCGGTGATCCTCAAGCACACCGACACCGATCCGCGGTTCAACAACGAGGCCGTGCACGACATCCACCGGATGATCCGGCGGGTCACCGACGACTACCCCGGCACGGCCAATGTGGGCGAGGTGTGGGTGACCGGCAACGACGACTTCGCCAAGTACGTCCGTCCCGACGAGCTGCACCTGGGCTTCAACTTCCGGCTCGCCAGCGCCCCCTTCGAGGTCGGGGCCATCGCCGAAGCCATCGACGAATCGCTGGCCGCGACCCTCCCGGTGGGCGCCGTCCCCACCTGGACGCTGTCGAACCACGACGTCGACCGCGAAGTGACCCGGTACGCCCCCGACCTGGCGTTCCTCGACGACGCCGAGGTCTCCGCGGAGGAACGCGCCTGGGCGGCCGAGAACGCACTGGCGATCGGCATCGCCAGGGCCCGCGCCATGGCGCTGGTCGAGCTGGCCCTGCCGGGCACCGTCTTCATCTACAACGGCGCCGAGCTGGGCCTGCCGAACGTCGACCTGCCCGACGAGGCGCTCACCGACCCGGTGTGGAAGCGCTCGGGCTACACCGAACGCGGCCGCGACGGCTGCCGGGTGCCGATTCCCTGGGAGGGTGACGAGCCGCCGTACGGCTTCAGCGAGACCGCCGACACCTGGCTGCCGATGCCCGAGCACTGGGGCCGGTTCACCGTCGAGGCACAGCTCGAAGACCTGTACTCGACGCTGTCGCTGTACCGGCAGGCCATCGAACTGCGGTATGCGCGACCGGAGTTCGACGGCGACCCGACCGGCCAGATCCCGGAGGTCGCCTGGTACGGCTCCCCCGACGGCTGCCTGGCCTTCCGCCGCCCCGGCGGTCTCATCTGCGCCCTGAACACCACCACCGCTCCGGTGCCGCTGCCGCAGGGACAGATCCTGCTCACCTCGGTGCCGCTGGTGGAGGGCATGCTCGCGCCGAACTCAGCGGTCTGGCTGGTGCCGTAGCCGGACTGCGTTCCACCTCCCGCAGCGCGCCCACCGTCACCCGCCTTCGGCGAGGCGATCGGCCACCCAGGCGGTGACCAGCGCGGCGGTCGGCTCCAGCACGTCGTCGCGGAACGTGGCTCTCGACGAGTGGTTGGACTCCGGCGGATCGGATAGTTCCGTGTCCGCGCCGACGAGCAGGAAGACCCCGGGTATCTCGCGCAGGATCCACGAGAAGTCCTCTGAGATCGCAATCGGCTGCGCCAGCTCCACCACGTGCCGGCCGTGCCGCTCGGCGATGGCACCGAGCCGGGCGAACTCGGCCGGGTCGCTGTCGGTCGGCACGGTGTCCCGGGTGAACGACACCGTGGCCCGGACGCCGTGCGCCGACGCGATTCCGGCGACCGTCCGTTCCACGGCCTGCTGGAGGATCGTGTCGGTGTCCGAGTCGAAGGAACGGATCACCCCACGCAGTTTCGCGTGGTCTGGAACCACATTGCGGGCCTGGCCCGACGAGATCACGCCGAAGCCAACCGTCGAGGGCTCGAACATCGACACCGAGTGCGCGGCCCCGGCCCCGATCGCGCCGACCATCGCGGCCGCCGCCACCAGCGGACTCGCGGTCAGGTGCGGCGTCGAGCCGTGACCGCCGCGGCCGGCGACGTCGATGTCGACGAGCGTCGATCCCGACAGGACCGGTCCGGGCCGGCCCGCGAACTGTCCCGGTGCGAGCAGGTGCGCGAGCACGTGCAGACCGAGAGCTGCCGTCGGACGGGTGCCGGCCACGTCCAGCAAACCCTCCTCGAGTGCCCGAAGCGCACCGCCGTGGCCCTCCTCCCCCGGCTGAAAGAAGAAGACCGCGTCCCCTTTCAGGTGCGCCCGGCCCCGGTGGGTGGCGACCGCTGCGGCCAGAACGATCGCCATGTGCGCGTCATGACCACAGGCATGCATAGCGCCGTTGGCAGCAGCCCAAGACAGCCCGGTCTCCTCGGCCACAGGCAAGCCGTCCATGTCTGAGCGGACCAGGACTGTCGGTACGGGAGCGCTCCGGTCGGCGGCGCCGCCCCGGATCACCACGGTCACCGACGACATGGTGTCACCGAGCAACGGTTCCATCCCCTCAGCCCGCAGGATCGAGACGAGGTACCGCTGAGTCTCCGGGAGGAACAGGCCCACCTCGGGCAGCTGGTGCAGGTCGCGCCGCACCGAGACGATGTCCGACATCACGCTCACCGCACCTCCCACCCCTCGTCGATCCGCACCCGGTCGCCGCCGGCGGTGAGCACCGTGCAGGAGACGATTCCGACGGATCTCCCCGACCGGACGACGACCCCGGCAGGTGGTGCTCCTGCGGCCGCGGCAGCGGGGCCGCCGACTTCCAGCTCCACCAGCCGGCCCGCTGCCCCGGACTCGCCGGGCCTGAGCTGTCCGGCCGGACGCTCGAGGACCATCGGCAGGTCGGGCCGGGTGAGCGCGCGCGAACAGCCGCCGAGCCGGATCGACACCCCGCACCGCTCGATCCGGACTTCGTCCGGTCCGGGGCAGCCCTCGACCACCCATCCCGCGAAGAGCCGCTTCCGGTCGATCGCCTCCTTGACCAGCCGACCGAACGGATGCCGGGCCGCAGCGCGTGGATCGTCGACGGTGACCAACTCGAGATATGTCGAGCCCAGCGGGACTATCCGATTGCGTGTTCCGATCCCCTCGTGTGCGCCGCCTCCCCTGCACCGTATGTCCAACCGGTCGGTGAAGACTCGTTCTGCTCGATCGAGATCGGCGCACGCCAGGACGATATGATCGATGTCCACAGATGTCATGCTGTTCCTTTCGTAAGTGAGTGTCGAAGTGGCGGTGAGTGATCGAGCAGTGCCCGGCGAGGAGTCACCGGACCCCCAGGCAGCGACGCTGCTGAAGATCGGGCAGGTCGCGCGGATAGTCGGCGTATCGGTCTCCCGGCTGCGGCAGTGGGAGAACGATCGGCTGATCACTCCGCGCCGCACCGCATCGGGGCAACGCCTCTACTCCATCGACGACGTCCGGCGCCTCGAACGTATCCGGCGGCTCTTCGCGTCCAAGTCGATGACGGCGGTCGGTGTCCGCAAGGCGCTCGGCGAGCCGGAGCGCGACCCGCACGCCACCGACGGACCGCCCCGGCCCGCGGTGGGTACACGGGTCCGAGAACTGCGTACCCGGCAGCGGATCAGTCTTCGCGAACTGGCTCGGCAGATCGGAGTGAGCCCGTCGGCGTTGAGCGCCTTCGAACGCGGTGTGAGCACGCCCAGCATCGGCCGGATCACCCAGATCGCTCACGCATTGGGAAGCACCACCCCCGACCTGCTGGGAATGCCGGTCACCGGCGACGCATCGCTGGTCCGCGCCGACGAGCGGACGGTGCTCCCCCTCGGTGCCACCGGGGTCCGGATCGAGAACCTCTACAAGTCCTCGACGGTTCTGCAGTCGCAGCTGGTCACCGTTGAGCCGGGCCACGGAAGCGGTGACCCGATGACGCACGCCGGCGAGGAGTTCCTCACGGTGATCGAGGGCGAGATCGAATTGCTTCTCGACGGTATCGAGACGATCGTGCTCCGCACCGGAGACTCCATGACGTTCGCGAGCACCCGACCGCACAGCTACACCAACCGTGGCGCCGTCACCGCCCGGATCATCTGGGTCAACACGCCCCCCACCTTCTGATTCCCACCGGCCACGGGCAGGACGGCGCCACACGGCCACGGCGTCAGTCGACGACGGCGATGGCCCGGATCGGCGAACCGGTCCCGCCCCGGATGTTCAGCGGGAGTCCGAAGAACTCGAACCGGGTATTGACCAGCCGCCCGAGATTCGCCAGGTGCTCGGTGTTGACGATCCCGTACTCCTTGCAGACCATGTGCCCCTCGAACCCGGTGTCGAGGCTGTTGTCGATGGCGTTGCAGTCGGTGCCGATGTTCACCACTCCCTTCTTGGCGAGGTATTCCGCTCCCTCCCAGGAGAATCCGGGATTCTCGTCGATGTACTTGCGTTCGGGAAACCACCGATCGCCGTAGTCGAACCACGCGAGCACGATGTCGCCGGGACGGATGCTCTCGCCGTGCGCCGCCAGCTTCTCCTCGGCCTCGCGAACGTCGGCCGCGTGCGCGTACCCTCGGCGGTCCTCATCGGGATCACGGAAAGTCACGTGTGACAGATCCAGGCAGACCGCAGATCCGTAGTAGTAGCTCAGCGGCGTCTGATCGATGGTGCAACCGTCCGGGTCGTACTCGATCGTGGCATCGGTGTGCGTCCCCGCATGCTCACTGATCACAAGATTCCGGGCATAGAACCCGTCCTTCGTGCCGTAGAGCTCCTTGAACTGATCATGCGTCTGGTTGACCGGAGTGAAGGTGCGCTGGTGGCCGAACCACATCGGCATGCCCTCGTAGAGCGGACGGGTCAGATCCACAACCGTCCGGCGGTCACTCAGCAGATCCGAACCGAGTCGCGGGGTCTGCTGCCGGTTGTTCTCGATGGTCGTCATTACTGTTCATCTCCTTGTGTGGTGCTGGGTGTGAATGATCCGAAGCTGCGATCGAAGTAGGTCAGCGGTCGCGCGCTGGTCTGCTCGGGACCGGCCGTCGCTTCGAGTACGTCGGCGATGACCATCAGGTGATCGAGCGCCCGCACCACGTGCGACGTCCGGCACCCGAGGTTGTAGATCGCGCCGCTGATCGACGGTGCGGGAGAGACCCACTCTCGGCTCAGATGGCTGTCCGGGATGAACTTCGGCTTTCCCGGCGCGGCGAGGCGCTCGGCGAGGTGGGCCAGCTCATCGGGCAGGATCGCCACACCGAAGACAGCGTTCTGACCGGTCAGATGTCGTCCGAGCGCACTCTGCCGGGTCACCGAGAGCGAGATGCGTGCCGGCTCCGCGGAGAACGATGAGACCGAGCTGAGGGTGACACCCCACGGCTGGTCGTCGATCATCGCCGTCACCAGCACGACCCCGGCCGTGAGCTTGCTCATCGAGGCACGAAACGATTCGGCGGCGACGACACCGGAGGGGCCGGCCCCCGGTGCTGGACAGGTGGCGTACTCGGTCATCACTCGATCCCCACGTAGTCGCGCACCCGGCGTGCAGCCGCAGTGCGGTCGGTCTTGCTGTAGACGAGGTGCCGGACGAAGGCCGGTGGAGTGGCGTTCACATTCTCGAAGAGATCCACGCGGCCGGCGTGGGCACCGGAGACGAGATCCCAGACGAAGTTGAAGAAGGTGTTCTTCTCCCGGGCGGTGACCCCCGTGCCGGGAAAGAACTCGTCCATCCGCGGGCCGAACTCGGGGTGGTCCCAGACCTTTTCGGGCCATCGGGCGATCAGCGCCTGCCCGCACAGGTCACGGAGCAGGTAGGTGATCTTCGGGTAGTTCTCGATCGAGTACAGGCGGCCTGCAGTGGTCAGCTCCGGGTTGGGCACCTGCAGTCCGCACCATTCCACGGACTCGTGAATCGTTGCCAGCGAGTAGGCCCTCAACGTCTGCGCGTACAGCGTGATGTCGGCTACCGCCGCCTGAACGCCCGGGATCTTGTCGGTGCCGAGGATCTCCGTGATCACCTGCGCAACGCCCGTGAACATCTCCGCCCGGAACGCGAGCCTGGTCATCACCGACCAGAGGGAGTATGCACACGACTCGTAGTAGAGGGTCAGCAGATCCAGGTTGTACTTGCTGAACACGTACTCGCGGGGCACGAAGACGTTGTCGAAGAGGATCGTCTGGTCGAGCTCTTCACCCGCATGATCGAGCGGGTGATCGTTGCGGGGAGTGTTCATCCGGGCGGTCGGTTCGCGCAGGATCAGGCTCAGCCCGGGCGAGTTCACCGGAATCGCAGCCCAGATCGCCGCCTCGGGACCCACGCCTTCACCGAGGGTGGTCGAGAGGGTGAAGAAGTGCGCGAGTGATCCGATGCTTCCTGCGACTTTGGCGCCGGAGATCACGATCCCGTCGGGGCGGTCCTCGACGATACGGAGCTGTGAGGGACGCTCATTGCGCGGTACCCGCTTGTCCGATTGCGGATCGGCGATCAAGTCAGTGCTGAGCAGATTGAGATCGCCGGACATCTCGACGAACTCCCGGATGTTCTGTGCGAACTCCGGATTCTCCGCCTCGATCCGGTCGATCGTCGACAGGAAGCCGAGCGCCATCATCGCCCCGTAATCGTTCGGCCGACCATACATTCCCATCGTGTGCTGCGTGATCAGCCGAGTCGCCTCACGCTTGGCGAGCAGGTCGTCGCGTGTGCGCGGCACCTGCCAGCCGATCGCACGCCGACCGCCGTCCTCGCCGACATAGGTGAGCGCGTCGCGCAGAGCCGGGTCGAACTGCGCATCCTGGATCTCGGCGAGTGTGTTCACCGCGCGCAGATCCGGATGCGTCGTGACGTCGCCGATCTCCTCGCCGGCGGAGCTGATGATCCGGCGGCCGTCCCGCAGAGACGCCTTGTACTGATCGCCGGTCAGGAGGTGGGCACCCGAACCCGCGAGTTGTTCCGTCACCGCCCCGACTCTCAGCCGGGCTGCGGTATCCGGTGTCAGCGAGCTGGCGCCTGAAGTGACTACGGACATGATGTTTTCCTTTCAGAGTGAATTTCAGGGTCGAAAGAGTTGCGGAACCGACGATCAGCCGGCGATGACCGCGATGGCCTCGACTTCGATGAGGAAGCCGTCGTACATCAGCCCCGCGACGCGCACACCGGTACCCGCCGGGCCTTCGTCGGGGAGGTACTCCATGCGCACCCGCGTCATGGCTTCCCAGTTGCGCTGCACCTCGTCGCCGCTGCCGTCGAAGCAGTAGTAGGTATTGAGTTTGACGACGTCGTCCCAGGTGGCGCCCGCCTCGTGAAGGACCGCGGTGAGCGAATCGAAGACGTTCCGGGTCTGAAGTTCGATGTCGCCGGCGCCGACGACATCGCCGTTCTCATCGGCCGAGAGCTGGCCACCGGTGAAGACCAGCCGTCCGACGCGCCAGCCCTGCGCGAACGGGGTGGGAATGTGGTGGGTCCAGGTGCTGTTCATCAGTCGCTGGCGGTCTGTGCCGTCGCCGACGAGTCGATCGGTGTCGGTGAGCATGGTTGAGTCCTTTCGGTGAGGGCGGTGCGTCGGATAGAGCTCAGGCATTGATGGGCTCCGGAGTGTCGGGGGTGCGCTGAAAGGCGTCGCTGCGGACCAGCAGGAGGTAGACGACGAGGCTCACGACCGAGCCCACCAGCCAGGACAGATCGGCCGAATCCATCCGCTCGGCCACCCAGCCGGTGTAGAAGTCGCCGGCCATGAACGGAAGCTGAACGACGAATCCGATCAGGTACGTCAGCAGTGCCGGAAGGTTGAATCTGCCGTAGCCGGCGTCGGGATCGTTGAACGCGGCGACGTCGTAGCGTCCGCGCGAAACCAGGTAGTAGTCGGCGAGATTGACGATGCTCCACGGAATCAGCAGACAGGTCAGGAAGTGGATGAAGTTCGAGTAGTTGACCAGGAAGTCGTCGGCGAAGCGCACCGCGACGATGAACGCGATCAGTGCGGTCACCGCAGCCACGGTGTTCCTGGCCGCTGCGCCGGGCGACCACGAGGGCCGGAACGTCTGTGCAATGGCGAGAGAGCACAACGACGGCCCGTACAGGTTGATCACCGCGGCGTCGATCGCTCCCAGGAAGAGCATGATCAGTACGAAGACCTTGACGGGCGCGGGCATGATGTCGCCGAGCTGGGCGATGGATCCGTCACCGCCGGCGACCGTCACCAGCAGAGTGCCGAGAACCATCATCGGGACGGCACCGATCACGGCGCCGCCGTAGGTGTAGCCGAACGACGATGCGGGCGACGCGTCGTCGGGAAGGTAGCGCGAGTAGTCGGAAACGTATGGCGCATAGGCGATCTGCCAGATCGCCGCAGTCGAGGCCATGCCGACGAACCCGACCCATGAGAACGACCCGGTGGTGACGGTCTCGTTGCCGGCCGCCAGCCCGGTGTAGACCGCGATCAGCACCACTGCGAGTGCGAAGAGGCCGAGCAGCAGCCGATTGACGCGATGGATGACGTCGTAACCGAAGACGACGACGGCCAGCGTGATCACGGTACTGATGGCAAGTGCCAGAACCGTACCCACCGACGGGAACAATGCGGTCAGCGTGTCGCCGGCGAGGACGACGATCGATGCCAGGAAGCCCAAGTACATCAGGATGACGACGACCAGTACCAACAGCGACCCATAGAACCCGAACTGCCCGCGGGCCTGCACCATCTGGGGCACGCCGAGCCGCGCGCCCTGCACCGAGTGCAGCGCCATGAACAGTGCGCCGATCAGATTGCCGACGACGATCGCGATGATCGACGAGGCCGTGCCCAAGCCGAACACAGCGGGGCCGAGGACACCGGTCACCAGTGTCAGCGGCATCACCTGGACACCGAACCAGACGGCGAACAGATGTCGCGGTGAGCCGGTGCGTCGACTGGTGGGCACCGGTTGGATCGTTAAGTCCTCGACGATCCCGGTATTGCTCCTTCGTAGCATGTGTACTCCTGTCAGCGAGTGGTGGGTGTACACAAACTCTAAGGCTGTGCGGTAGCAATTGTAGATACAGAAATCGGATCGGCACATTCGGTAACACCAGTGAAATACGAATCAAATTCCAGCTAGACGCCTACTCCGAGTGCGGCATACACTCCAGGACGTGCAGAACTCCTACAGATGTACCGAAGCTATTTCCCCTGCTCTGATTTCGATCGAGGATCTGTTCGCCGTAGGGATCGGACCATCGAGCAGTCATACCGTCGGCCCCATGCGCGCCGCCCGCATGTTCGTCGACGAACTCCACAGAGGGCACGACGACTCCCGGTCACGCCGCCTGCTGATCCGCCTGCTCGGCTCGCTCGGTGCCACCGGAGCCGGCCACGGCACCCCCGATGCCGTCGTCGCCGGTCTGCGCGGCTGGCTGCCCGAGGACTGCGACCCGGAATCAGTGCGCGGCCAATGGGACCGATTGACCGAGTGCCCGTTGGTCGAGACGCCGCTGGGTGCACTGCTCGTGCGACATGACGACATCCGGTTCGATCCGTCCGACCGGTCCGCATCGCATCCGAATGCGATCGAGTTCACGGCGTACGACGAGCACGGCGGAGTGCTGGCACAGAGCCGATATCTATCGATCGGCGGCGGTACCGTTGTCGCGGAGGGAGCCTCCGTCGCGGACGGTCCGACCGACGTTCGCTGGCAGTTCGCCGGTTTCGCCGAACTGGCGGAGATCTGCCGGCGGTATGCGATCCCCATCGCCGAGGTCGTTCGTCAGAACGAGCAGCAGCGCGGCAACGATCCGGATCGTCACCTCTCCAGAGTCTGGTCGGTCATGAGCGCTGCCATCGACCGTGGCGCCGAGGGATCCAGCGCGGCCCTGCCGGGCGGTCTGGGCCTGCACCGACGAGCACCGCAGCTCCGCAGAGTGCACGCTGCGGTCCGGTCCGGCGGCGTCGGCGAGAGCGACCTGACCCGACTGCATGCATCTGCCATGGCGGTCAGCGAGGAGAACGCGGCCGGTCACCGCGTCGTGACGGCTCCCACCAACGGTGCGGCGGGAATCATTCCCGCGGTCATCGACTACTACCTGCACACCGATGGGGCGGAACGATCAGGAGTGGCGACTATTCTCCTGACGGCCGGGGCGATCGGCGCGATCATCAAGGCGGGCGCGTCGATCTCCGGTGCCGAGGTGGGTTGTCAAGGCGAGGTCGGTACCGCCTGTGCCATGGCCGCCGGCGCACTGTGTGCAGTCCTGGGCGGTTCACCGGACCAAGTGGGCAAGGCTGCGGAGATCGGGCTCGAGCACCATTTAGGCCTCACCTGCGATCCCATCGCCGGGCTGGTCCAGATCCCCTGTATAGAACGCAATGCCGTCGCCGCCGTGACCGCGGTCCAGGCTGCGGTGCTGACGCTCGCCGAGGGAGAGCCGCGTAACAGAGTCACGCTGGACGCGGCCGTGAAGACCATGGCGCAAGTCGGCGCCGACATGCACGCCAAGTACAAGGAGACATCGATCGGAGGACTCGCGGTGAACGTTCCGGTGTGCTGATCGCGAGCCGTCGCTCAGAGCACCGAGACGCCGAGGGCGGCGCTGCGCTGGTAGACCGAGCCGAACCGGGCGTCGATCCGGATCCAGCTGGGGCTCACCCGGATCCGGATGGGTTCGCGGCCGCCGATGGCATCGAGCGGTGAGTCCTCGGTGATCTCGCGACCCTGCTCGTCGCGCACGAACCCCATCGCGGTGAGCGCGAAGACCGACCGCATGCTGATCGCCGCGGTGCCGACGGCATCGTCCTCGCCGGTCACCTCCAGGACGGTCTGATCGAGCAGCGAGGCCGCCGGTCCGAGGGCGCCGGACTCCTCGCGGGCCACCCGGGTGCCGCGGCGGGCCAGCGCGATCACCTCCCGGGCCGGGACATCGTCGAGATGACTGAAACCGGACAGGCCCGGCAGCGCGCCCTGCCAGGCCACCTGCATGGCGAAGCCGAAGCCGATCACCGGATCTCCGGCCGCCGCCGAGGCCTGCATCGCCGCCAGGTCGGCGATCGCATCGGCCGGATCCAGGTCGCCGAAGACGGTGCGCGTGGCCAGCACGTCGAATCCGGTGCGCACCCACAGCCCCACCCGGCCGTCGTCGCGGCGGCGCAGACGCAGCACTCCGGAGTCGTCCACCCGCGCAGCCCGGGCCAGGAAGGCCTGCACATCGGCCCGGTCGGCGTCGCCGGCCGGCGTGAGCCCGCTCATCGCAGGAAGGACTTCAGATAGTCCTTCTCCTCCGCCGGGATCCGTCGGGGCCGCTGCGTGTCGATGTCGAAGGACACCAGCTGCGTCGTGGCCACCACGTACGGTTTCTCGTCCGGGCCCACCCCGTACGGCCGCACCTCGTAGCCGACGGTGAAGTCCACCGCCCGCACCCGGGTGGTGAACATGGTCACCGAGATCGGCGACTGGTCGTGCCGGATCTGCCCCTGATACTTCACATGCAGGTCGGCCACCAGGCAGCCGGCCCGCATCGGCGCGGTGGGCTTGTCGTCGTAGAACAGCCACGGAATCCGCGCCTCTTCGAGCAGCGTGACCATCCGGGCGTGATTGATGTGGGCGAAGACATCCATATCCGACCAGCGCACCGGCACCTGAACCAGGAAGCCCTGTTCGGTGGACCGGCCGTCGTCGGCGAACAGCGAGCGGCGCTGCGACTGTGAATACGGATCCTCAGACGGACGGGCAGACGGTTGCGGAGCTGCGGAAGTCATGTAGGCCTTTCTCTCTCAGACCAGACTACGCACGGCCCGCACCGCCACCGTCAGGGCCGCGATCTCCGGCTGCTCCTCGACGATCAGCTCCTCGAGGGTCCCGCGCACCCGGCGCAGCGCCGACGAGCGGGCCGACGACCAGTCCGCGATCATCGCCTCGGCGTCCTCCCCCGGCTCGGACAGCGACAGGATGGCCAAGGTCAGCGTCCTCACCAGCGAGTACAGGTCGTCGCGCAGCGCCAGCCGCGCGAGCAGCTGCCAGCGGTCCCCGCGCTGGAGGGCGTTGACATGATCGAGCAGCACGTCGATGTCGAAGTGCTCGAGCACCGCGAACGCCAGTTCACCGACCTCGTCGACGTCGCGGTCGGCGATCTCGGCGATGTCGAGCACGTCGAGCAGGTGCAACCGGTACGGGCAGCGGGCCACCGCCCGGGCGAGCACCGGCTCCACACCGTCGGCCATCAGCTGGTCGGTCACCCGGTCGAGCGCTCCGGCGATGGTCGGCCGGGCCCAGTCGTCGATCCGCGGGCCCAGCTCGGCGACGGCCTGATAGCGCAGGCATTCGGCGGCCACCGCCAGCGGCTGCGGCCGGTGTTCGAGGAACCAGCGGGAGGCGCGCGCAATCAGCTCGCGCACCCGCTCGGTCATCGCGTCGACGGCAGTCACCGGCACCGGTTCGGCGCGCAGCCGGTCGATCAGCGCAGTGACGCCGAAGACCTCCGCGGTGACGCTGTAGGCGCGCACCGCGTCCTCGACCCGGGCGGTGGTGGCCTCGGTCATCCGGAACAGGTAGGTCATCCCGGCGTCGTCGACGATCTGGTTGATCAGCACCGTCGCGATGATCTCCGGTCGCAAGCGGTGCCCGGCGATGCCCGGTCCGAAGCGCTGGGCCAGCGGCTGCGGGAAGTAGTCGCGCGCCAGCGGTTCGAAGAACTCCCCGTCCAGCAGGGCGCTGCCGGCCAGTTCGGCTTTGGCGCGCAGCTTCACCTGTGCCATCACCGTCGCCAGTTCCGGGCTGGTCAGTCCGCGCCGCACCGCAGACGCCGACCGTTCCAGAAGTGTCTCCGGCTGCGGCAGCGCCTCGAGTTCCAGATTCACCCCGTCCCGGGCGAGCTGTTCGAGCAGCCGGGCGTACAGGTCGGCCTCGCCGTCGGATCGTGCGCGGGCACAACCGAGTTCGGCGTTCTGTGCGATGTTGTCGGCCAGCACCAGCTCGGCCACCTCGTCGGTGAGCGAGGCCAGCAGATCGTCCCGGTCGGCGGCGTCGAGGGCACCGGCGGAGACCTGCGAGTCGAGCAGGATCTTGATGTTCACCTCGTGGTCCGAGCAGTCCACACCGGCCGAATTGTCCATCGCATCGGTGTTGATCCGCACCCCGTGGAGATCGGCCTCGATACGGCCGAGTTCGGTCACACCCAGATTGCCGCCCTCGCCGACCACCTTGGCGCGCAACAGGTTCGCGTCCACCCGGACCGGATCGTTCGCCTTGTCGCCCACCTCGGCATGGCTCTGCGCTGAGGCCTTGATGTAGGTGCCGATGCCGCCGTTGAAGATCAGGTCCACCGGGGCCAGCAGGATCGCCCGGATCAGCTCCGGCGGCGACAGCCGATGCACGTCGCCGCCCAGCCCCAGCGCCGCGCGCATCTCCGGGCTGACCGGGATGGCCTTGACCGACCGCGGCCACACTCCGCCGCCGGCGCTGATCAGCGCCGGATCGTAATCGGCCCACGAGGATCGGGGCAGCGCATACAGCCGTGCGCGTTCGGAGTACGACGCGGCCGCATCCGGATCCGGGTCGACGAAGACGTGCCGATGATCGAAGGCCGCCACCAGCCGGGTGTGCCGCGAGGCCAGCATCCCGTTGCCGAAGACGTCGCCGCCCATGTCGCCGACGCCCACCGCGGTGAAATCCTGCTTCTGCACATCCACGCCCAGCTCGCGGAAGTGCCGTTTGACTGCTTCCCAGGCCCCGCGGGCGGTGATCCCCATGGCCTTGTGGTCGTAGCCCACCGACCCGCCGGAGGCGAAGGCGTCGCCGAGCCAGAACCCGTAGTGGCCGGCGATGTCGTTGGCGATGTCGGAGAAGCTCGCGGTGCCCTTGTCGGCCGCCATCACCAGATACGGATCATCGCCGTCGCGCCGGACGACGCCCGGCGGCGGCAGCACCCGGCCGCTCTCGTGGTCGAGGTCGTCGGTGAGGGCGATCAGCGCGGCCACGAAGGCCTGGTAGCAGGCGACGCCCTCGGAGCGCTGCGCATCCTGATCCTCGGCCTGGTCGCCGGTGGGCGGCGGCGGACGGCGCACCACGAAGCCGCCCTTCGCCCCGGCGGGAACGATCACCGCGTTCTTCACCGCCTGCGCCTTGACCAGGCCCAGGATCTCGGTGCGGAAGTCGTCGCGACGGTCGGACCAGCGGCAGCCGCCGCGGGCCACCGCACCGAAGCGCAGGTGCACTCCCTCCACCCGCGGTGAGTGCACGAAGATCTCGTACAACGGCCGTGGCTGCGGAGCCTGCGGAATATCGCGGGTCCGCAGTTTGATCGCCACCGTGGGCCGGTAGGCCTCGTCGAGCTCGCGGGCGGACCCGCACTCGGACCGGAAGTAGTTGGTGCGCACCGTCGCGTCGAGCACCGAGGCCAGGGCCGAGAGCACCCGGTCGGCGTCGAGGGAGAGCACGCCGGCCAGCCGGGTGCCCAGCTGGGCGCGGGCCGCGGCCCGCCGCTCGGAGCGTTCGTCGGCGCGCACCGCCGGATCGAAGGAGACGGTGAACACCTCCACCAGACTCGCGGCGACCTCCGGATAGCTGCCGAGGACCTCGGCCACGTGGGTGGTGCCGAGCCCGATGCCGCACTGCTGCAGATAACGGACGTAGGTGCGCAGCACGGCCACCTGCCGGGAGGTCAGCCCCGCCCGCAGCACCAGCTCGTTGAGCCGGTCGACGTCGCCGTGCCCGAGCCACATCCGGGTGAAGGCGTCCGAGATCCGGGCGTCGGTCTCGACGGCGGCCGCCTCGTCCGGCTCGTCGGCGCTCTGCAGGTGCGGTGCCGGCTGCACCCCGAATTCGTAGATCCGCACCCGGCGACGGCCGGGCAGAGTCATCAGGTAGGGGTGCTCGTCGAGCACGGTCAGACCCAGACTCGAGAGCATCGGCAGCACATCGGTCAGCGCCGCATCCCGGTCGGCCAGGTAGACGGTGAGCAGCCACGGATCCGGGCTGCTCCGCCGCACCTGGACGTGCACGCCGTCGGGACCGAGTCCCGAGGCGATCGCGAGGTCCTGGGCCGCCGCAGCCGGCGTCCGTTCCTCCCGGTACCGCTCGGAGAGGGCCGGCAGCAGCCCGGCCACCGCGGCCTCGCCACCGGCCAGCCGGCGCACCCGGTCGTCCCACGATCGCACCGCGTCGGCCAGCCGCCGCTGCAGCCCGCTCTGCAACGGTCCTCCGGTGCTGAGGTCCTCGGTGATCCGCCCGGAGGTGCGCATCGACAGCTGCAGCTGCGCCAGCGGCGACTGCCCGAGCTGTGTCGCGAACTCGGTGTCGGTGCCGCCGAGCTCGCGTTCGAGGAGTTCGACGATCCGGCGCCGCACCCCGGACGAGTAGCGATCACGCGGAATGTAGGTGAGCACCGAGATGGTGTGCCCGTCCCGGCCGGCCCGCAGATACAGCCGCGCCGACTGCTCGAGCCCGGCGTCGAGCAGTTCGCCGGTGCGCCGGGAGAGTTCGGCGGTGGGGGTGGCGAACAGCCCGAAGAGCGGATAGTTCTGCAGCAGATCCACCGCCCCGGCACCGCTGAACGAGTCGGCGTCGAGTCCGAGGGCGGCCAGCACGGCGGCCGCCTTCTCCCGCACCACCGGGATCTCCTGCACCGGACGGTGCCGGCCCACCGAGGTGAGCACCCCCACCACCTGGTGCTCCACCTCACCGTCGCCGAGCCGCAGCACCAGTGGATACCGGGTCTGCAGGACCGCGGTGGGCAGACCCATCCGGTCGAGGACGGGACGGAGCGGTTCGGGGTCGAGCGGCTGGAGCCGGAGCGTCTCCGGATCCGACCAGATGCCCAGGCCCGGTGAGCCGTCGCTGCGGGCGTATCCGACGGGAGAAAAGTTCACCCGGTCGGCCAGCCAGCGCAGCAGCTCCCGGTAGGCGCCGAGTTCGCGTTCCGGGGCGCGCACCACCCCGGTGAGCTGGATCAGTTCGGCGCGGATCGCATCGGCGTCGCGAGCGACCGCACCGACCAGGGCGATCGACCGCCGCACCTGTTCACGCAGGACCGCCAGGTCGGCGCCGGGTGCGGCGTAGGCGCGCACGCAGACCCAGGCCTCCGGTTCGCCGGGGCCGGCGCCGTCGCCGATCGCGGTGAGCCGGCCGTCGGCATCGCGGTGCACCGGCATGATCGGGTGGTCGAGTCCGGCGATCGCCAGCCCGGCATCGGCGGCCACCGCCAGCACCGATTCGACCAGCAGCGGGGCGTCGTCGGCCACCACCACGATCTCGATCCGGCCGTCGGGGTCGCGGCCGGTCGCCACGATCGCCTCGCCGGGGCCGCGGACGGCGGCGGCCGTGACATGCCTGCCGAGCCTCGCCGCGTCCTCGGCCGTGCTGCCCCCGTACCGGAGCAGTCCCGCCGAGATCAGCTCGTCGGTGGTCTTCGCCTCAGCCATGCGCGCCCTCCTCTCGGCCCAGGCTAGTGCCGACGGCACCGGCGCGCGGCCGGCTCGGGACGAACGCGTCGCGCTCAGCGCGCCGGGCCGGGCTCCGGTGTGGTCGGCGGCTGCTCGGCGCCGGGCGCTTCCGCGGTGTCCGGCGCTCCGTCCACCGGCTCCTCGAGGGCCGGAATCACCTCGGTCGGCTGGTCGTCGACGGCGGGCGGGAGTTGTTCGGTCGCCGGGTCACCGTGATCGTCCGGGGCTGCCGGCGCCTCCCGCGGGGCCTTGCGGTCGTAGGGCTGCCAGGCGAGGATCAGCGAGGCGCCCACGATGCCGAAGACGGTGCCGAAGATGTAGCCGCCGAAGTTCGCTGCCGGGAACGCCACCAGCGCGGTGACCATCGCGACCAGTCCGGTGATGAGCCGGTACCGCCCGCCGAGCAGGCCGGCGACGGCGCACACGCCCATGATGATGGCGAGCACCATCGTCGACACACCGGAGATACTCGACAGGGTCAGCACCAGATCGCCCACCTGGAAGCCGTTCACCGGCGGCCGGGCGATCAGGAACGCCGAGATCGCCAGGCAGTACGGACCCATCGTGGGGCGCTTCTCGGCCCACTCACGGTAGCGCCGGCGATACTCCGTCAGCACGGGTTGGCATCTCCGCGGACCACCGAGACCTTCGCGCCGGAGACCGACAGGCTCGACGCCCGCATCGCCTGGACGTCGGCGCCCACGTCGAGGATCGAGGCGGTGGGTGCGGCGATGGCCGTGGCCAGTTCGGACGAGTCCGAGTCGCGTGCGGGCTGCGCCGAACCGATCAGCGCATTGACCAGTGTCATGTCCGCACCCAGGCCGTCGACGTCCATCATCATGTTCTTGGCCTTGGTGGCCGCGCCCGGCGCCTTGATGACCATGGTGACCGTGCCGATGCCGGGCAGGTTCGGCGCCGACATCGCCAGGCACAGGTCGGTGAGGGTGGCCTCGCCCATGGTGACCACCACCGTCTCGACCTTGCCGTCCTTGACGGTGTCGATGCTCCGCGGGTACACGGCGATGTCCTTGCCCTCGAGCTTGGACAGGGTGGCGTAGAAGTCCTCACCGGAGACCGCCATCTGCACGGGCACGTCGCCGCGCACGATGCCGATGCCCATGTAGCCGGTCACGAACAGCCCGCTCAGCAGGGAGGCGATGAAGACCTTGGGCCGGGTGTGCCGGAACCACCGGCTTTCGCGCTCGGGTTTCCCTCCGTCGCGCTTGGCCTTCTTCATTGGACGCTCCTACTCAACACCACATCGCGGACCACAGAACGGCGGACGCCCTCCCCTGTCGTCCAGCGACGACGCCGCAGCTCGACGAGAGCGCACAACGCCGTCCTGCTGAACCGTACCGGCGCTCAGGCGGACGGAAGCACGCCCGCGACAAGCCCGGCACAAAACGCGCACAGCCCGAACACAGATCGCCGCCCCCCGAATGGGGACGGCGATCTGTGCGCGGCATCGGGCCGGCGCGGCCCGCTGCGATCAGTCGCGGGTGAGCTTGCGGTGGGTCACCCGATGCGGGCGGGCGGCCTCGGCGCCGAGGCGCTCGATCTTGTTGGCCTCGTAGGCCTCGAAGTTGCCCTCGAACCAGAACCACTGCCCCTCGGCGACGTTGCCCTCCCAGGCCAGGATGTGGGTACAGGTCCGGTCCAGGAACCAGCGATCGTGCGAGATCACCACGGCGCAGCCCGGGAACTCGGTGAGCGCGTTCTCCAGGGAGCTGAGGGTCTCCACGTCCAGGTCGTTGGTCGGCTCGTCGAGCAGGATCAGGTTGCCGCCCTCTTTGAGGGTCAGCGCCAGGTTCAGCCGGTTGCGCTCACCGCCGGAGAGCACCTCCGAGGGCTTCTGCTGGTCGGAGCCCTTGAAGCCGAAGGCGCTCAGGTAGGCGCGCGAGGGCATCTCGTTCTGGCCCACCTCGATGAAGTCCAGGCCGTCGGAGACCACCTCCCACACCGACTTCTTCGGGTCGATGTTGGCGCGGTTCTGGTCGACGTAGCTGAGCTTGACGGTCTCGCCCACCTTGACGGTGCCCGAGTCCGGCTCCTCGAGGCCGACGATGGTCTTGAACAGGGTCGTCTTGCCGACGCCGTTGGGGCCGATCACGCCGACGATGCCGTTGCGCGGCAGAGTGAACGACAGGTCCTTGATCAGCACCCGATCGTCGAAGCCCTTGCTCAGGTGCTCGGCCTCGACCACCACATTGCCCAGGCGCGGCGGCGTGGGGATCTGGATCTCTTCGAAGTCGAGCTTGCGGTGCTTCTCGGCTTCGGCCGCCATCTCCTCGTAGCGGTCCAGGCGGGCCTTGTTCTTGGTCTGCCGGGCCTTGGCTCCCGAGCGGACCCAGGCGAGTTCCTCCTTGAGCCGCTTCTGCAGCTTCTGGTCCTTCTTGCCCTGGACTTCCAGACGCTCGGCCTTCTTCTCCAGGTAGGTCGAGTAGTTGCCCTCGTACGGGTGCAGCTTGCCGCGGTCGACCTCACAGATCCACTGCGCCACGTGATCGAGGAAGTAGCGGTCGTGGGTGACGGCGAGGACGGCGCCCGGGTACGTGGACAGGAACTGCTCGAGCCAGAGCACCGACTCCGCGTCGAGGTGGTTGGTGGGCTCGTCGAGCAGCAGCAGATCCGGCTTGCTCAGCAGCAGCTTGGCCAGCGCCACCCGTCGGCGCTCACCGCCGGAGAGATGAGTCACCGGGGAGTCGCCGGGCGGGCAGCGCAGCGCGTCCATCGCCTGCTCGATCTGGCTGTCGATGTCCCAGGCGTCGGCGTTGTCCAGGTCCTCCTGGAGCTTGCCCATCTCCTCCATCAGTTCGTCGGAGTAGTCGGTCGCCATCAGCTCGGCGATCTCGTTGTAGCGGGCCAGCTTCTCGGCGATCTCGCCCATGCCCTCGAGAACGTTCTCCTTGACCGTCTTGTCCTCGTTCAGAGGCGGCTCCTGCAGCAGAATGCCGACGGTGGCCTCCGGATCGAGGAAGGCCTCGCCGTTGCTCGGCTGATCCAGGCCGGCCATGATCTTGAGGATCGACGACTTGCCCGCGCCGTTCGGGCCCACCACGCCGATCTTGGCGCCCGGGTAGAACGACATGGTGACGTCGTCGAGAATGACCTTGTCGCCGTGCGCCTTGCGCACCTTCTTCATGGTGTAAATGAACTCAGCCACAGTCAAAGCCTCTCTACCTCGGCAGACATCCCACCGGGTCGGATTCGGGTACAGGTGCGGGACACGTGTGTGTACTGGCCGGCCGGCGCACAGGTGTTGCGCACCGGCGCAGACCGCATGACACCAGCCTAGCGAGTGTCACCGCTCACCAGGGCCACCGGGCGACGACGGCGCCGCGATCGTCGGATCGCGGCGCCGCGGGAGCGTCTTCCGTCAGCCGGCGGACAGCCGGGCATGGACGCTCTCGACCGCCGACGAATAGATCTCGGAGATTCCGGTCTGCAGCTCGGCCTCGACCTCCGGTGAGGCGGCGCCGAACTGTGCCGACCACACCAGGTGCGACCCTCCGTCCACCTCGGTCACGGTGATGGTGGACTCGTACCGTTCCAGCGGCAGCGGTCCGTCGAGGTACTGATAGGTGTAGGACCGATCCGAATCACTATGCGCCACAATGCGTTCACGGGCCGGCTGACCGTCGGCGAAGACCAGGTGACGGATACCGTCGTCGTCGACGCGCGACTGGCCGATCGCGGGGGCCCAGTCCGCGATGCCGGCCGGGTCGCCCACGACGCCCCACACGGTGGCGGCATCGACGGGGAAGGTCTTCTCTACGGTGATCTCGGCCATGACTGTGCCCTTCCCTGTTCTGCTCGGTGCTGCTTCGGCTCGCTGCTTCTCGGTGATGTGGTCGAGTGCCGCTCGATGTGAGCGGGGTAACAACGTGCCCGACGCTACCAGCCGAAGGCACAGCAGACCGGAGGCTTCGGCCGTGTCACCGCCGGGCGCCCGCCGGGGCCTCCCGGCGTGCGCGCTGGAGCACCGGATCCGGGTACGGCACGGCCGCAACCAGCTCGCGGGTGTACTCGTCGGCCGGCGACGACAGCACGGACGCGGCGGGACCGGCTTCGACCACCCGTCCCGCACGCAGCACCACCACCTCGTCGGAGACCTGCTCGACGACGGCCAGGTCGTGGCTGATGAACAGCGCGGTGAAGCCCAGGTCGCGCTGCAGGTCGGCGAACAGTTCCAGGACGCGCGCCTGAACCGAGACGTCGAGTGCACTGGTCGGCTCATCGGCGATCAGCAGCTCCGGTCCGGTGGCCAGCGCCCGCGCCAGGGCCACCCGCTGCCGCTGCCCACCGGAGAGCTCGTGCGGCAGCCGGCCCGCGAAGCTGCGGGGCAGCTGCACGGCGTCGAGCAGTTCGTCGACGCGCTCGTCGCGGCCGCCGAGATGGGCGATGACCAGCGGTTCGGCGATCGACTGGGCCACTGTGAACCGCGGATCCAGGGAGGCCGCCGGATCCTGCGGCACGAAGGCGATCCGGCGCCGCAGCCGGCGCAGCTCACCGCGGGATGCACCGGTCACGTCCTGACCGGCCACCGCGATCCGGCCGGCCGTGACCGGCAGCAGTCCGCCGATGGCCCGGCCCAGCGTGGTCTTCCCGGAGCCGGACTCCCCCACCACGCCGAGTACCCGGCCGGGTGCGACGCTCAACGAGACCGCCGAGAGCGCCACCGCCCCGCGACGGCCGAACCGGCCCGGATGAGTCACGGTCACGTCGTCGACGAGCAGGGCCGGGACCGGGTCCGCCCGGACCGGCTCCTCCGGGCCGGCCGTCTCACGGCCGACGGTGACCGGGGCGAGCTCCGTCGCGCGCGGGTCGTCGCCGCCGGGCTCGGGCAGCCGGGGTACGGCGGCCAGCAGCTGCCGGGTGTACGGATCTGCCGGTTCGGCGAAGACCCGGTAGACGTCGCCGCGCTCGACGGTCTCGCCCAGCTGCACCACGACCACCTCGTCGGCGATGTCGGCCACCACGCCCAGGTTGTGGGTGATCAGCAGAATCCCCGCGCCGGTCCGGTCCCGCAGCCGGGCCAGCAGATCGAGGATCTCCCGCTGCACCTGGACGTCCAGGGCGGTGGTCGGTTCGTCGGCCAGCAGCAGCACCGGATCGTTCGCCAGCGCCAGCGCGATCACCACCCGCTGCCGCTGACCGCCGGAGAGCTGGTGCGGATAGTGGTCGACCTTGGTCGCGGCATCGTCGATCTCGACCAGCTCCAGCAGCTCGACGGCCCGGGCCCGGGCACGGGACCGCGACACCCGGCGATGGGCGCGCAGCGCCTGCGCGAGCTGCCAGCCGACGGTGCGTCCCGGGTTCAGGGCGGTCTGCGGCTCCTGGAAGATCATCGCGACGCGGTCACCGCGGACGGCGTCGAGCTCGCGTTCGCTGCGGCCGAGCACCTCCACGCCGTCCACCTTCACCGAGCCGGTGGCCTCGGCCCCGCGCGGCAGCAGCCCGATGGCCGCACGCGCAGTCATCGACTTCCCGGAGCCGGATTCGCCCACCAGGGCGACGATCCGCCCGCGCGGGACGGTCAGCGAGATGCCGGCCACCGCCGGCCGCGGGTAGTCGAAACGCACCCACAGGTCGTCGACTGCCAGGGCCGGTGGCTGCCCGGAAGTGTCGTCGGTCATCAGATCCTCCTCGAACGTGAGATCGCCTGGGCGATCAGATAGAAGCCGAGCACCAGCAGCGAGATCACCAGCAGCGGCGCCACGGCGAACCACGGATTGGTCTCCAGGTAGCCGTTTCCGGCCGCCAGGATGGCGCCGAGCGTCGGGGTGGGTGCCGGAACGCCGACGCCCAGGAAGCTGAGTGCACCGTCGAGGAAGACGGCCAGCGACAGCGACAGGGCGAACTGAACGCCCAGGGCCTCAACGGAATTCGGCAGTACGTGCCGGGCCAGGATGCGGATCGGCCCCGCGCCGCTGACTCGGGCGGCCTCCACGTACGGCTGTTCGCGGACGCGCAGCACCGCGGTGCGGGTGAGGCGGGCGAAGATGGGGATCTCGGCCAGTGCGATCACCAGTGCCACCGTGAAGCCGCTCGGGCCCAGAATCGCGGTCAGGGCGATACCGAGGATCAGCGCCGGGAACGCCAGGATGACGTCGAAGACGCGCTGCGCCAGGACGTCGCTGACCGGATGTCCGACCGTCACCAGGCCGGCGAGGGTGCCGATCGCCGCGCCGATCGGCACGGCGGTGAAGACGATGAGCAGATCCACCCGGATCCCGTAGAGCACGCGGGAGAGCACATCGCGGTTCAGATCGTCGGTGCCGAACCAGTGCGTCCAGCTCGGGTTGAGCAGATACGCGCCGTCGAGCTGCTGCTCGGGACCGTAGGGCGCCAGCACCGGGGCGAACAGGCCGAGCAGCACCACCAGCAGCACCAGCCCGGTGCCCAGTGCCCCGGTCCCGGTGACCAGGCTGCGCCACAGCGGGGTCCGGGAGCGTGACCGGTTGCGGTCGGCCGGCGACTCCGGCAGCAGTCCGGGTGCGATCTCTTCGGCGCCGCGGCGGGCGGCGGAGTCCGGCGCTGCGGCGGCGGCGAGGTTCCCGGCGGCCGCGCCGCCCTGATGGAGGTCCGAACGTGTCATCACTGTCCTGCCAATCGGATTCGGGGGTCGAGCCAGGCGTGCAGCACATCGGCCGCGAGCTGGATGAGTACGAAGACGGTCACCGACAGCAAGATCAGCACCTGCACCAGCGGATAGTCGCGGGCGAAGATCCCCTCCTGGGTGAGCAGCCCGAGCCCGGGCCAGCCGAAGATCGCCTCCACCAGGACGGCACCGCCGAGCAGACCGCCGACCGTCAGCCCCAGCGCGGTGAGGGTGGGCGGCAGCGCATTGCGCAGGGCCGTCGACAGCACCACCCGGCGCCGGCCGATGCCCAGCGACCGCGCGGTGGTCGCATACGGCTGAGCCAGTTCGGTGTGCAGCGCCTCGGTGAGGAAGCGGGCCAGCAGCGCCCCGGCCGGGAGGCCCAGGGTGACCGCGGGCAGCAGCAGGTACTGCGCACTGATCTGCAGGCTGTCGGTGAAGCCGTCGGGCGGGGTGCCGCCGGCCGGAAGCAGCCGCAGGTGCACCCCGAAGACCAGGATCGCCAGCGTCCCGACGACGAAGGTGGGCAGCGCGATCGCCGCGGCGTTGATCACCGTCAGCACGGCGTGCACGACCTTGTTGTCGACCAGTACCGCGGTCAGGCTGAGCGCCGCAGCCAGCACCAGCGCCACCAGCAGCGCGGTTCCGGTCAGTACCAGGGTGTTGGTCAGGCCGTAACCGATCAGCGAGCTGATCGACCCGCCCACCTGGTAGCTGCGGCCGAAGTCGCCGGTCAGCACACCGCCGAGCCAGTCGACGTACTGGGTGAAGAAGCCGCGGTCGAGCCCCAGGTCGGCCCGGATGGCAGCGAGCTGCTCCGGGCCGGCGTCCGGACCGGCCAGCGCCGATTCGGGACCGCCGGGGACCCAGCGGAGGATGGCGAAGATGAGCAGGGAGGCCACCACCAGGACCACCAGGGCGGTCGGCAGGCGGCGCAGCAGATATCCGGTCATGTGTCAGTCGTTTCGGTTGCTGGTCAGATAGGTCTTCGCCAGGTGGAGCCGGCTGATCTTGTCCCAGGTGATCGCACCGACCGACGGTGCGGCCGCGATCTTGGGAATCGTCACGCCGATCTCGATGAGGAACAGGTCGGCGAGGTAGCGGTCGTTGAGCTCCCGGTACGCCGCCGTGGCGGTCGCGGAGGTGGGCGTGGGTGCCACCCATGCCGCCGTGGCGGCGTCGCTGTATCGCTGGTTCGAGTAGTTGGAGCTGTTCTTCGCGGCGTTGAACGGGTAGGCGGAGACCGCCAACGTCGACGGGGTGAACTGCGCGAAGCCGTGCTCGAGGACCCATAGCCCGTCGAAGGAGCCGGCGATGAGCTTGCCGGTCTGCTGGGTGTAGTCGTTCGGGACCAGCTTCACGTCCAGCCCGATGTCGGCCAGATTCGACTGCACGATCTCGGCGACGATGCCGTAGGTCCCGCTGGTCGAGTAGTCGATCGTCAGCTCGGGCACCGGGCCGTGTTCGGCGAGCAGCTTCCGGGCCCGGTCCAGGTCCCGGCCGTAGGTGCTCGTCCCCCGCGGCTCGAAGGCCGGCGACGATTGCGGCCACGGCAGGTTGGAGACGTAGCCGCTGCCGCGGTAGACGTCGGTGATGATGCGGTCGCGGTCGATGGCCAGCGCGATCGCCTTACGGACCCGGACGTCGCTCAGTGCGGGGTTCGTGAGGTTGACGCCCACGTAGGTGGCGCCTTCGGCGCCGGTGAAGGTGACATCGGTGAACCCGTACCGGCTGGTCGCGAGTTCCTGGTCGTGATACGAGAGGCTGGTGGCCACGTCCAGCTGGCCGGTGCGCAGCCGTGAGTACGCCGACTGCTCGTCGGAGACCACCACCAGATCGACCCCGTCCAACGGCGGCGGACCGCCCCAGTAGGCGTCGTTGCGGACCAGCTGCACCTGCGACTTCGGCCGCCAGCCGGAGAACCGGAACGGGCCGGTGCCGTTGAACTCGGTCCCCGCCTGCAACTGCGGCAACGAGTTCCCGTCGATGATCGGCGCCACCGAGAGCAGATCGAAGACGTTGCTGAGCGGATGCTCGAAGCGCAGCACCACCGTATGCGGATCACTGGTGTCGAAGCCGGTCACCGCCGCCGCGGTCCGCTTGAACTGCGGGTTCCACGAATCGTCCAGATACGCCCGGATCGAGGACTCCACATCGGCGGAGACGAAGGGGCGGCCGTCGTGGAAGCGCACGTCGCGCCGCAGCTGCAGGGTCAGCGACCGTCCGTCCGGGGCGAGCTCCCACGAGGTGGCCAGCGCCGGCTGCGGGGTCAGGTCGTCGCGGTCGTAGGTGACGAGGGTGTCGAAGACGTTGGCCAGCAGCTGACCGTTGGCCGGCGAGGTACCGATCTGCAGGAGTGTCTTCGGCTGCAGGTCGCCGAGCACCCCCACTCGCAGGGTGCCGCCGCGCGGGGCCGGCTCACCGGGCGCGAGGCTGGTGGCCGGGGCCGCCTGCCGTGCCACCGCGGACTCGCAACCGGTGGCGGCGACGGTCAGCAGCGCGGCAAGGGCGAGCACCACGAGGTGGCGGAGTCGTCGTGACTGCATGGTCGGGAGTTCCTTCTGGGCTGGGCGGGACTGGGGCCGGCATGGCTGTGACGAGTTCACCGGGCCGTGCACCGGCCGCCGTCGGACCGGGCATGGTGGGCAATACTCCGCCGGACCGGCCTCCGGCAGAAGGATTTTCATCGCGGTGAATCGAACCGGTGACACTGCCCGGCGGGCGGAGCAATGTGCTCAGCCGTGCCCCGCAACGACCGCGGCACATCGTCTCCCGCCCCCGATCGATGGAGTCCGTCCGGATGTCTTCCACCCCACCGCCCTATGCCCGCGGCTACGACGATTTCGGCGGTGTGGCCGCCCGCACCAGTTCACAGTCGCAGCCGTGGTGGCCGGAGCAGCCACAGCCACCGGAGAAGGCCCCGAACATCATCGTGGTGCTGGTCGACGACATGGGCTACGCCGACATCGGTCCGTTCGGCAGCGAGATCTCCACTCCGAATCTGGACCGGCTGGCCTCCGCCGGCTACCGGCTGAGCAACTACCACACCACTCCGGTGTGCTCCCCGGCCCGCGCCGCCCTGCTGACCGGCCTGAACCCGCATCGGGCGGGCTTCGGCTCGGTCGCCAACTCCGACCCCGGCTTCCCGGGTCTGCGGCTCGAACTCGCCGACGACGTGCTCACCCTGCCGGAGATCCTCCGGGAGAGCGGCTATGCCACCTTCGCCGTCGGCAAGTGGCATCTGGTGCGCGACGCCGACCTCGGCCCCGGACGGACCCGTAAATCATGGCCGCTGCAGCGCGGCTTCGACTCCTACTACGGCTCCCTCGAGGGTCTGAACTCGTTCTTCCACCCCAATCAGCTGACCGCGGACAACTCTCCGGTCGACGTCACCGAGTATCCGGAGGACTACTACGTCACCGACGATCTGACCGACCGCGCGATCCGGCAGATCAAGGGGCTGCGGGCCCAGCAGCCCGACAAGCCCTTCTTCCTGTACTTCGCCCACATCGCGATGCACGGCCCGCACCAGGTCAAGGACGAGGATCTGGCCCGCTATCGCGGAAAGTACGCGCAGGGCTGGGACGAGGTGCGCCGCCGGCGCTTCGAGCGGCAGGTGCAGAGCGGGCTGTTCGATCCGGGCACCCCGATCGCCGAACGGAACACCGAGCCGGGCTACGACGCCCCCGAGTGGGCATCGCTGACCGAGGACGAGCAGCGCCGCTATCAGCGCTATCAGGAGGTCTATGCGGCGATGGTCGACAGCGTCGATCAGTCGCTGGGCCGGATCGTCGACACCCTCACCGAACTCGGCGAACTGGACGACACGATCATCGTGTTCACCTCCGACAACGGCGGGACCGCGGAGGGCGGTGCGACCGGAACCCGTTCGTACTTTTCGCAATTCGTGCACGGACCGGTTCCGCCGGACTGGGAGCGCGACGTCCCTCACGACGAGGAGCTCATCGGCTCGGCCGCCCTGGGGGTGCACTATCCGCGCGGCTGGGGGCAGGCGTCGAACACCCCGTTCCGCTTCTACAAGGGGCAGACCTTCGCCGGCGGGGTGCGCGTGCCGTTCGTGCTGTCGTGGCCCGCCGGTCTGGCCCGCGACGACGGCGACTCGGGCGTGCGGCGGCAGTTCTCCTATGTCACCGACCTGGCACCGACGCTGCTCGAACTGGCCGGAGTGCCCACTCCGCCGACCCGGCACGGCAGGCCCGCACAGCCCCGGGACGGCGTCTCGATCGCCGAAGTCCTGCGTGACCGGAAGATCGACTCCCCGCACCGCGAGCAGTACGCGGAGTTCGGCGGTCACCGCGGCTTCTACCGGGACGGCTGGAAGCTGCTGTCACGCCACCGCAGTCCCGAGACCGTCGACGATCCGCGCTGGGAGCTCTACGACGTGCGCACCGACCCGGCCGAGACCCACGACCTGGCCGGCCAGTTCCCCGAGCTGGTCACTGAGCTCGCGCAGGCCTGGGACCGTGCGGCCTGGCACAACACCGTCTTCCCGCTCTTCGACTCGGTCGCCGATCAGATCCGACGCCGGCCGCAGGAGCAGAGCTACGCCGATCCGGTGCGGATTCTGGCGGGCACGCCGACCCTCGAGCGATATCGCTCGAGCCGGCTGATCGCCTACCGCGACTTCGAGGTCACCGCCGAGCTGAACGGCTGGCGGCCCGGCCACGATGGGGTGATCGTCTCGCACGGCGACGTCCAGGGCGGCTATCTGCTGTTCGTCGAGGACGGCCGGATCCACTTGGTGCACAATGGCTACGGCCGGATCGCCCGGGTCGATGCGCCGCTGCCCGAGTCGGTCGACGAGATCCGTCTGCAGGCACTGGCCTCACCCGAACTGCGCTGGGATTACACCGTCTCGGTACGGAGCGGCGACGAGTGGACACGGCTGGCCGCTCTCCGCGGGCAGGTTCAGCTGGTGGGTATGGCGCCGTGGACCGGGATCACCGTCGGCCTCGACGCCCGGGGACCGGTGGATCCGCAGTTGCGGGCCCGGCGCGGCGTGTTCGCCTTCGGTCCGTCGCTGGTGGCCGTTCGCTACCGCCCCGGCACCGTCCGGGTGCCCGAGATCGTCCGGCGCGAGATCGACGAGCTGGCCGAGCTCCAGGCCGACTGATCCGTCGCGGCTGTGCGATTGCGCCCGGCGTGAGTTGAACCCAGGACGATCACAACGGTCGCCGCAGGCCGCGGTTCGCAGTTGTATTCAGGCACACACCCGAGATCACCACGACACTCCACACAGAAAGGTCACCTGATGACTCTCACCCAGATCGAGAACCGTACCGACCGCGAGAGCGCGGCCCGCGAGGTCTTCGCCGAGGCCGGAATCCTGGTCGAGAAGCTCGGCGAGAACATCGGCGCCCGCATCGGCGGCGTCGAACTGTCCGGCGAGCTGCCGGCCGAGCAGGTCGAGGCCGTCCGGCTGGCGCTGGCGCTGCACAAGGCCATCGTCTTCACCGGCCAGGACCACCTCGACGATGCCGGTCAGTACGCCTTCGCCCGGCGTCTCGGCACGCCCACCGCGCCGCACCCGACCGTGACCTCGCGCGGTGACCAGCTGCTGACCATCGAGGGAGCGGCCAACAGCTGGCACACCGATGTCAGCTTCGTCGACCGCATCCCGCAGGCGTCGATCCTGCGGGCGGTCACTCTGCCGCCGTACGGGGGCGCCACCACCTGGGCGTCGACCGTCGCCGCCTACGAGCAGCTGCCGGAACCGTTGCGCGCGCTGGCCGACCGGCTGTGGGCGGTGCACACCAACGACTACGACTACGCCACCGCCGGCGAGTCCGTGAGCGGGAACGAGCGCACTGCGGGCCGCCGCGAGTACTACCAGGAGTTCACCAGCTCCCAGTACCGCACGCTGCACCCGGTGGTGCGCGTCCACCCGCTCACCGGGGAGCGCGCATTGCTGCTCGGTCACTTCGCCACCGAGTTCGAGGGCCTCAAGTCGAGCGAGTTCGCCGACCTGTTCGCTCTCTTCCAGTCGCGTATCACCAAGCTGGAGAACACCTTCCGCTGGGCCTGGCGGCCGGGTGACGTGGCCATCTGGGACAACCGCGCCACCGAGCACTACGGCATCGCCGACTTCGGCGGTCACGACCGCAAACTGCACCGCATCACCCTCGCCGGCGACGTCCCGGTGAGCGTGGACGGCCGGTCGAGCCGGATCCTGGTCGGCGACGCCTCCCACTACTCGCCCATCGCCGAGGACGCGCTGCTGCCGACCTACGCCGGCTGATCGAGGTCCGGCGCGATCGGCGCCGGCGGAGCCAACCGCGGCGGGGCCGGGTCTTACGGACCCGGCCCCGCCGCCGTTCCGCGCGACCCCACCCGCCCGTCGGCCCACCGTCACACTCGGCCCGCCGTCAGACCGGAGTGCGCAGTTCCTGGCGGACGAGTTCCTCCTCGGTGGCGGTCAGCCGGCGCATGGCCAGCTTCAGCAGCGGCGGCGCCATGATCGACGTGGCGATCGCGACGATCACCACCACCGTGTAGGCACCGGCCGACAGCACCCCGATCCGCAGGCCGGTCATCGCGATCACGATCTCGACGGCACCGCGCGAATTGAGTCCCGCTCCGATGGCGGCGGCCTCCCAGCGGGTCTGCCGGGCCAGCCGGGCGCCCAGGTAGGCGCCGGTGAACTTGCTGACCGCTGCGGCGGCCACCGTGCCCACGGTGACTGCGGCGATCACCGGATCGGCGAGCAGGGTCAGATCCACCCGCAGACCGGCCGTCGCCAGGAAGATCGGCACCAGCACCGCCATGGTGACCGTGGTGAGCGGACCGATCAGCGCCGGTGTCCGCGGGCCGATGATCAGACCGGCCACGAAGGCGCCGAGGATCGCCTCGAGACCGAGGGCCTGGGTGAGGGCGGCCGCCGCCAGAATGAGCACGGTGCACACCGGGATCAGCACCGCCGGCGCGGCCCGTTCGCACCGGTCGAGCAGCGGACGCACCAGTGGTCGCAGGATGAGCAGCCCCACCAGGAAGACGCCGACGGTGGCACCGATCGACACGGCGATGTCTCCGGTCCGCACACCGACGGTGGCCAGTGAGGCGGTGATCGAGAGCAGGATCCAGGCGAAGGCGTCGTTGGCCGAGGCCGACGCCAGAATGAACTGGCCGACGTTGCGGTGCAGGTAGCCCATCTCGGCGAGGATCTTGGCGATCACCGGGATCGCGCTGACCGACAGCGCGGTGCCCATCATCATCGCCAGCGCCGCCGTCGAGGCGCCGTCGACTCGCATACTCGCCGGAATCAGCAGTGCCGCACCGACTCCGGCAGCGAACGGGAGGATGAAGGCGAACACGCTGATCGAGGTGACCACCCGGCGCTGACGGCGTACGAAACCGATGTCGACCTCCGCCCCGGCCAGGCCGACCAGCAGGATCACCCCGAGCTGGCCGATCGCGTCGGCCAGATTCTGCTGCGCCGGATCCGAGGGGAACAGCCAGTGCTCGGCGGCCGGCCAGGCGTGGCCGAGCAGCGACGGTCCCAGGAGCACACCGGCCAGCAGTTCGCCGACCACGGCGGGCACCCCGATCCGCCGGGCCAGCGCTCCGGCGGCCACCGCCGCGGCCAGCAGCACAGCCAGCTGGACCAGGAGCACCAGCAGCGCCTCGGAGCCGATGAAGGGCACCGGCTCGGGTTCGGCGCCGGCGAGCACGGTAGTCATACCGACCGATCGCCGCCTGTCACATCAGGTGTTCGGGATGCACCGACGGCGGCATCAGCGCCAGCACCGACATGTCCCAGGCCACGAAGCGCCGGTTGGCGACCGGTTCGGAGTACAGGTCGTCGTAGGCGGCCTGCCCCAGGTTGTGCGGTCCGACCAGCCGGTAGCTGGACTGGTTGAAGGCCCCGAACCACAGCTGGATGAACAGCTTGGGATTGAGCACCATCTTCCACCACGGCATCAGGCAGCCGATCTCGCTGGCCAGCGAGTCCAGGTAGAGCACCTGCGCCGGAATGGCCTCGGTGTGGGTGGGGCTGAGCGAGGTCCAGTACTCCTCCCACAGCCGGTCGCGCTCGATGCGCTGGCCGAGGTCGCGGGGCGGGCTGAGCTCGCCGCTGAGCACACGGGCGAAGTATCGAGCCTGCATCTCCGCACAGATCGGGATGCCGCCGGAGAACGGCCGCACCAGACCGATGTAAGCCGCGGTGCCGGCGTGGTCCGGGTGCAGGAAGTGCTTGTACAGGTTCCGGACATTGCCGTCCTCGATCGACAGGTCGCCGATGGTGAAGTCCCGGGTGAAACCGGTGCACAGCATCACCATGTCGAAGTCGGCGCTCTGCCCGTCCTTGAATCGGACGGTGGTGCCGTCGGCGCTCTCGATTCCGGCGTCGTTGAGCGCGATCCGGCCCGAGACCAGGTGCGGCACAAAGGTGACGTTCTTGCTGAAGATCGCCTTCTGCGTCCAGCTGCCGTCCGGATGGGAGGCGCGGTTCCAGTTCCGGATGTACTCGATGTTCTCCTCGGTGGCCGGGGTGTCCAGATCGAGCATGGTCGGTTCGATGGGCTGCTGGAACGGATTGAGCCCGGTCTCGGTGGTCACCTCCGGTGCGCCGCGGAGCTTGTGCCGGAGCGCGGCGACCGCCGTGGTCGCGGCACCGTAGAGCATCGAGGTCCCGATGAAGATGCCCTTGGCGATGCGGCTGCGTCCCCAGAAGGTGTCGTACTCGAACGGCACGTCGGTGGCCCGCCGCAGCATCTCGTGCTGGTGGGAGCGGACGGTGCCGTGGTCGGTGGTGCGCACCCCGTCGGACAGCCGCGGCAGCAGGAAGCTGCGCGAGCGGATGGCCAGGGTGCACTCAGAGGCCACGTCGCCGATCTCCCGGACGATGTCGGCGCCGGATTCGGCGAGGCCCACGACCAGCACCCGCTTGCCGCGGAAGGGCTCATTGTTGCGGTACTGCGCCGAATGCACCACCTCACCGGTGAAGCCGGCGAGTTCGGGGATCGCCGTATTCGGGGTCCGGAACGGGCCGGTGCACACCGCCACCGCGTCGAAGTCTTCGATGTGCGGCGCCGGGCCGCCGTTGTCGACGGTCACCGTCCAGCCGCTGCCGGTGCGCTTGAGGTCGGTCACCGGGCTGCCGTACCGGATGTGCCCGGCGAGCCCGAAGCGCCGCGCGTACTCGCGCAGGTAGTCCAGATACTGCGCGCGGGTGTAGAAGACCCGGTCGCCGCGGTGCGGGAAGTCCGAGTAGGCCATCAGCTTCATCGACACCGTCAGGTACAGATTGTCGAAGGCCTTCATCTGGTCGGCGTCGCCGTCGTGGCGGTACCAGATGCCGCCGAGGTCGGCGTTCTTGTCGAAGCAGACCACCTCGTGGCCCTCATCGAGCAGTTGCTTGATCGTGGTCAGACCAGACGGACCCGCACCCACCACGCACACCTTCACCGACACAGCCTCCGTCTCACTTCGCGGCACCTCGCACGCCGTCACCCTGCGATAATTAGGTGAGGCTAACAGAATTGAGCCTTCCCTAATAAGGCGGAGTGGCACACACTGCGTCACACCCTTCGGAGGCATGTCCGATATGCCCGTCTCTTGTGATCGCGTCCTGGGCAGATTCCGCACCGGCGCGTCCGAACGGGCGAACCGGGGTGTCATGTGTCACACTGGGAACCGCTCGCCGGTGCCCGCCCGTTGATCCTTCGACGCGGCTGACACAGCGCGATGAACCCGGCCCCGACGGAAGGCACTCACGGCATGCGGCTGCGACTGAAGGTCTGGCATCGGAAGAAGCGCTATGCGATCCGCCAGAACCCGCTCGCCAACCAGGCCTACCGCCTCCTCGTCGGCACCGTCGGCGGCGTGCTGGTCCTCGCCGGACTGGCGATGATTCCGCTGCCCATCCCCGGACCGGGCTGGGCCACCTTCTTCCTCGGTCTCGGCGCCCTGTCCACCGAGTTCACCTGGGCCAAGCGCGTCACCGCCTTCATGCGCCGCCAGTTGCACCGCGCCGCCCTGATCGGCAGCGCCGTCATGACCCGCCTGCGCGACGGTTTCCACCGGCAGCTCGAGCTGCTCGGCCAGAACATGCTCGACGTCTCAGGATTCGCGCACTACCGGCTCTCCCCCATCGCCGCCGCCTGACCCGATCCGCCCGGCCACCGACCCCGTCTGCGCGCCCGTTCAGGCCACGGCGTCGTCGGGCGGCGGTTCGGCGCCCAGCGGCACCACCGGCTCGGCCGCGCCCGCACCCGCCTCGTCGTTCGGCGGCTGTCCCCAGACCGGTGCCGCCTCCCCCGGCCCGCCGTTCCCACCGGTCGCGTCGGCCGTACTCCGCTCACCGGCCGGATGGTTCAGGTCCAGTCCCAGCGAGGTGGCCGTCATCTCCAGGTCGCTGCGCCGCGCACCGTCGGCGCTCTGGTACTCGTTGGTGCGCAGGGAGCCGCGCGCGATGATCGGCGACCCCTTGACGATCACCCCGGCCGCGGCCGCGGCCAGCCGGCGCCAGCAGGACACCGTCAGGAACAGCGTCGGCCCGTCGGCCCACTGCCCGGTCTCCCGGTCCAGCTTCCGGGAGTGGCAGGCCACCCGGAAGCTCAGCACCTCGCCGCCGGCGGCTGTCTGATGATGCCGCGGATCGGTGATCACGCGCCCGGTGACGGTCGTATAGGTCTCGAACATGTCGGCTCCTCGCTCGCGCTGATGGTTCTACGAGCGTGACGGACAGACGGACCCGGTGGCGGCCGGCCGAGTCGAATGTGGACGACGGCGCTCCGGGGCCGGGGTTGTCCACAGCCGTCGGCGAAGCCGCTTGCGGTCCGGGCCCCGCCGACGGTCCGGCCGGCGGCGCAGGAGCCGTCAGCGGCCGGGTGAGGACTGTCCGTCCGTCGCACCGGCCCCGTCCGCCGGTTCCCCGGCAGCACCGGACTCCGCAGCCGTGGCGGGCTCGCCAGCGGTGTCCGCGCCGGCCGGGACCCCTGCGGTGGCCGGAGCGTTCATCTCCGCGAGCATGGCGTTGTAGGCCTCGAGTTCAGCGTCCTCGTCGCGCTCCTCGCGCCGGTCGAAGCGCTTGGCCTCGCGGGTGTCGTGCCGCTGCCACTGCACCAGCAGCGCGAGCATCACCACCATGAGCGGGAACTCGCCGGTGGCCCAGGCGATGCCGCCGCCGACGGTCTGGTCGTGGGCGAGGTCGGGATGCCACGACAGGTCCAGCCCGCGATACCACTGCTCGGCGATGATGCCCGAGGTCATCATCAGCGCCACCCCGAAGAAGGCGTGGAAGGGCAGCGATCCCCAGACGATCCCGAGCTTGGCGACCGGCCGGATGGTGCGCGGGGCCGGATCGATACCGATCACCAGCCAGTAGAAGAGGTAGCCGCTCAGCAGGAAGTGCAGGTTCATCAGCAGGTGCGCCGAGTGGTTGTCGACGATGTTCTCGAACAGCCCGCCCAGGTACAGCACGTAGAAGCTCCCGACGAAGAGAGTCACGGCGATGGCCGGGTGCGTGATGAACCGGGAGTACTTGCTGTGAATGATGTCGAGGATCCACTCGCGTGGACCGGGCGGTGCGCCGCGGCCGGCCGGCGGGATGGTCCGCAGCGCCAGGGTGATCGGCCCACCGAGCACCATCAGCACCGGCACCAGCATGGAGAGCATCATGTGGCCCATCATGTGCACGCTGAAGACGGCCGGCGAATAGCGCCCGAGCCCGGACGAGGTGGCGATCAGCAGCGTCGCACAGCCGAGCAGCCAGGCGATCGTCCGGCCCACCGGCCAGGCATCGCCGCGCCGATGCAGGCGCCACACGCCGCGCAGGTAGACGATCGCGGCGACCACCGCGAAGGTGCCGAAGATCAGATCGAAGCGCCAGTCCAGGGCCAGCCGGGCCAGTGTGGGCGGGCCGTCGAGCCGGTAGCCCACCTTCAGCTCCACCTGGGTGACGTCGGCGGTGGCCAGGACCGGGGGCGGCGTGCCGGAGAGGGCGGCCGCCAGTCCGAAGGCGATCGCGAAGACCATCGTCTCCACGGCGGCGAACCGGACGAACAGGGAGCGGCGGGGGTTCTCGGCGGCCTCCACCTCGCGCAGGGTGTAGCGGCGGTGCACCCCGCCGATCACGCCGGCGATCACCAGTGCCGCCGTCTTGGCCAGCACGATCGCACCGTAGGTGGTGCTGAACAGCTGCTCGAAGTCCATCCGGACCAGCGCATTGAGCACACCGCTGGCCGCGACGACGATCAGGCACCAGAACGCCACCCGCGAATAGCGGCGCAGCGCCAGCACCCGCCAGCGTCCGCCGGCGAAGGCGTAGGCGAGGACGGCGACCAGGCCGCCGGTCCACACCGCTGCGGCCACGATGTGCAGGATCAGGCTGTTGGTGCCCACATCGTGCGAGCCGCCGGCCGACGAGTGCCCGGCCAGCGCCGGCGGCATCAGCGACAGGAAGCCGAAGAGCAGGGTGACCAGCGTCCAGCCCCAGCGCATCGCGGCCCGCGCGATGATCGCGGCGATGATCGCGAAGATCGCGGTCCACATCCAGTACCGGCATTCGGCCACCTGGCTGTACGCGGTGGTGATGACCTGCGGGCTGAGGTTCTCACTGAGCGGATGCCCTGTGGCCTGGGAGATCTTCAGCGGGATCAGGGCCAGCGCACAGACCGACCAGCCGACCATGGCGGTCGACGCCCAGCGCAGTGCCCGGTACCCGCCCGCGTCGAGCTGACCGTCCTCCTGCGGCGGGACGAAGAAGGCCGCGAAGATCGCGCTGCCGAAGCCCACCGCCGCGAACAGCTGCCCCGCCACGGTCATCACCGGCAGTCCGTAGGTGGTGGTCCATCCGGGGTCGGGAACGCCGGTCAGCTTCAGCGCGGTCGCCGCGGATGCGGCGGTCGCGATGATCGCCGCCACCGCGCCCACCACGATCGCCGTCGCGATCAGCAGTGCTCTCGGTCCCGACGGATCTCGCAGGCTGTCGCGATCGGCTGCCGCCGCCGCGCGCGAGGTCGTCGTACTCATGGTGTCCACTCTAGGTCGGGATATACTCACTCCCGTCCTCGGCCGCTGCCGGGGCACGCCTCCGTAGCTCAGGTGGATAGAGCAAGGGCCTTCTAATCCCTAGGTCGCAGGTTCGAGTCCTGCCGGGGGCGCCGTCCGCCCGGTCCGGCGGCTGTCGCCAAACTCACTCCCCGGCCCGACGAGAATTTCGGTACAGAAGTACGCACCCCATGCGCACTTCTGTGCCGAAATTTCTGAGGCGGCCGCCGTCCGGCACGGGTTCAGCCGGGCAGCACGGTGATGCCGGCGATCGATGCCTCGTCCGGCGAGGTCAGCCCCCGCACCACGATTCCGTAGAGCCCGGCCGGCCCGCCCGGCTCGAACCGCACCTGCGCACCGGGCAGGTCCACCACCGCGCCGTCCACGGGGCAGCCGATCAGCTCGCCGAGGGCGCGGGCCTCGTCCTGCGGCGCCGGGCTGCGGACGAGCAGCGCCACCAGATCCGGCGCGTCCGGAGGGCGGGTGAGCCCCTGCTCCGCACGATGTTCGGCACGCATCCGGGCCAGTTCCACCCTCGGCGGCTGATAGGTGATGAAGAACGGGAAGTAGCTCGGCGCGTCCCGGACGTACACCTCGACGAAACCGCCGTTCCGGTCCTCGAACCACACCTCGTCGACCACCACGTCGCGGCCGACGGCCCGCAACTCCTCCGCGGTCGCCCGCGCATCGGGCACGTCCACACCGAAGGTGAGCAGGCCGGGACCGCCGAGCCGATCGATCGCCGGGGTCAGGAGTTCGATGCCACGCGCATACTTCGAGCGGGTCACCGCATCCCAGTCGTCGACGACGGCCAGTTCCACGTACCGCTCGTCGTCGATCCCCCACGCGGCGTTGCGGAACCCGGGCAGGGTGACCGCCGCATGCGTGGTCAGCCCGAGGGCGTCGTAGCCGGCCGTGGCCGACTCCAGGTCGTCCACCCAGTGGATGAGGTGATCGAATGCGGCCCCATCGGTCACGTGCGCCTCCTTCGCCGGATACTTAGGACACCCTAACTCATTGGTCGCTCTCCTCCGGTTCTTCCGGCCGGGTCCGGACCGTCGGTGTCGGGGGCCACATAGGCGGCCGAACCGGTGCTGCGCCACCCGCCGAACCGCCGGCCACCACCGTGACCAGCACCGGACCGCTACTCACATCGCCATCGACCGCACTGTGAGATCGACTTGACCTCGGCGTAATCCGCCACTGGCGATGGCGAAACACGACGGCGCCAAGCTGCGAACATGTCCCCGCACGCTGCGCCGCGAATCAGCCCGGCCCCGGCTGCCCCGACGGGCGCAGACGGATCGGCTGCGGGCACCGTCGTGACCGACACCGTCTGCGGCTACTGCGGGGTGGGCTGCGGGCTGCGGCTCGAGACCAAGGACGGGGTGGTCACCTCCTCCAAGGGCACTCCGGATCATCCCGCCAACCGCGGCCGGCTCTGCACCAAGGGCTCGACCACGATCGACCTGCTGCGCGCGCCCGGCCGGCTCGCCACAGCCTTGACCCGCGACTCGCGCGAGCAGCCGCTCGCCCCCACCGACGTCGACGCCGCGATCGACCGGGTCGGCGAACGGCTGCGACACATCCACGAGCAGCACGGCCCCGGCTCCATCGCGCTCTACGTCTCGGGCCAGATGTCGATGGAGGCGCAGTACCTGGCCAACAAGCTGGCCAAGGGCTACCTGCGCACCCACAACATCGAGTCGAACTCGCGGCTGTGCATGGCCAGCGCCGGCACCGGCTACAAGCAGTCCCTCGGCGCGGACGGGCCGCCGGGCAGCTACGAAGACCTCGACCACGCCGACGCCTTCTTCGTGATCGGCGCGAACATGGCCGACTGCCACCCCATCCTGTTCCTGCGGATGATGGACCGGGTCAAGGCCGGCGCCAAGCTGATCGTCGCCGATCCGCGCCGCACCGCCACCGCGGCGAAAGCCGATCTGCACCTGCCGGTGCGACCGGGCACCGATCTGGCCCTGCTCAACGGGCTGCTCCGCCTGATGGTCGACGCCGGGGCGATCGACGACGAGTTCATCGCCGCCCACACCGAGGGCTGGGAGTCGGTGCTCGAACTGCTCGACGACTACCCCGTGGACAAAGTCGCGGCGATCACCGGTGTGGCCGAGGGCGACCTGCGTACCGCCGCCCGCTGGCTGATCGACGCCGACGACTGGGTGAGTCTGTGGACGATGGGCCTGAACCAGTCCGTGCACGGCACCTGGCATACCAATGCCCTGGTCAATCTGCATCTGGCCACCGGCACCATCTGCCGGACCGGCAGCGGACCGTTCTCGCTCACCGGACAGCCCAACGCCATGGGCGGCCGCGAGATGGGCTACATGGGCCCGGGCCTGCCCGGTCAGCGCGTGGCCCTCGACCCGGAGGATCGCCGCTTCACCGAACGGCTCTGGGGACTGCCGGAGGACACCATCCCGGGCACCGCCGGCGGCGGCACCATCGACATGTTCAGCGAGCTGGCCGACGGGAACATCAAGGCGGTCTGGGTGATCTGCACCAATCCGGTGGTCTCGGTGGCCAATCGCAGCCGCGTGATCGACGGTCTGCAGGCTGCGGAATACGTTGTGGTGCAGGACGTCTACGACGGTGTGGAGACCGCGGAGTACGCCGACGCGGTGCTGCCGGCCACGCTCTGGACGGAGTCGCCGGGTGTGATGGTGAACTCGGAGCGCAACCTCACCCTCACCCGCCCCGCCCTGCCGCCGCCCGGCCAGGCGCTGCCCGACTGGCTGCTGATCTGCCGGGTGGCCCGTGCGATGGGCTTCACCGAGGGCTTCGACTTCCCCGATGCGGCGGCGGTCTTCGACGAGATCCGCCGGTTTCACAATCCCCGCACCGGCTGGGATCTGCGCGGTGTGGATCACGACCGGCTGGCGCACGGCCCCGTCCAGTGGCCCGCGCCACCGCAGTCACCCGACCGCAACCCCATCCGCTACCGCAACGACGGGGTGAGCCAGACTCTGTTCATCGACGACGACGGCACCGTCCCGGCGCTGGCCTTCCCCACGCCCAGCAGGCGCGCCCGGTTCCTGGCCCGCCCGTACCTGCCACCGGCCGAGGGTGTGGACGGCGACTATCCGATGCTGCTGACCACCGGCCGGCTCGCCCACCAGTGGCACACGATGACCAAGACCGGCCGGGTGGCCAAGCTCAACAAACTGAATCCGTCGAGCTTCGTCGAGATCCATCCCGACGATGCGGCGCTGCACGGCATCGCCGACGGCGACACGGTGCACCTGGTCTCCCGCCGCGGCGAGGCGAAACTGCCCGCCAAGGTCACCGACGCGATCGTGCCGGGCCTGTGCTTCGTACCCATGCACTGGGGCGACGCGGCCGGCACTCTGCTCGCGGTGAACGCGCTCACCAACGACGCCGTGGATCCGGACTCGCTGCAACCGGAATTCAAGGTCTGCGCGGTATCACTGTGCAAAACCACCTCTCCCGCAACCGAATCGGAGCCGATGACCGTCACCGACAACGCCCCCGCACCATCCGCCGCGGCGCCGGGCCTCGACTCACTGGTCGCCCTGCTCTCCGGCGGCGCCACCCCCGATCCGTCGGAGGCCGAACGCGCCTATCTGTCCGGTCTGGTCGCCGGCATCGTGGCCAATCCCCCGGCCGACGCCGTCCCGACCATCCCGGCCGCCGCACCGCTGCGCGAGGACACCCGGGCCTGGGCCGACGGCGTGCTGGCCGGATACTTCTCCCGGACGGCGCTCGCGGGCGGCGCCCCAGCGCTCGCTGCTCCCCCGGGCGGCACCGGTGCGGAGCCGGCCACCACGTCGGGGGAGGTGGCCGGCCCCACCCCGGTGACGGTGGTCTGGGCCTCGCAGACCGGTACCGCCGAGGAGTTCGCGGAGGACTGCGCCGGCCGGCTGACCGACGCCGGCTTCGCGGTCACCCTGACCGGCGCCGAACACGTGGCACCCGATGCCCTGCGCGGGAACATTCTGTTCCTGGTCGCGACGACCGGCGACGGCGACGCCCCGGACAATGCACTGGCGCTGTGGGATTCGCTCGCCACGGCTACCGCCGACGACGTGGCCGATCTGCGTTTCGCAGTACTCGGCTTCGGCGACTCGTCCTATGCCGACTTCTGCGGGTTCGCCCGCAAACTCGACGGCCGTCTCGACCATCTCGGTGCGGTCCGCATCGCCGAGCGGGGTGCCTGCGAGCCCGACTACGAGGACACGGCGCAGGCCTGGCTCTCCGCCGTCATCACGGCGCTCGCCGCGCCCACCGACGGGGAGACGAGCGCCGACGCCACCGACGCCGACGTCCGGCCCGCCGCGAATCAGACCACCGCGAGTGGGGCCCCCGCAGAACTGTCGGCGCCGGTCTCCACCCCCGCGTACTCCCGGAAGAATCCGCTGGTCACCACCATGGTGACCAATGAGGTGCTCAGCGCCGAGGGCTCGGCCAAGCAGGTCCGGCGTATCGGCTTCGCGCTGCCGGCAGGCACCCTGGAGTACACCGCCGGCGATGCGCTCGGCGTGTGGCCCCGCAATGCCACCGGGCTGGTCGACGAATGGCTCGACCGCACCGGGCTGGACGGGCAGACCGCGGTGGGGCTGGACGGCGAGATGATGCCGCTGCGTGCGGCGCTGACCGACCGGCTCGACATCGCCCGCATCACCACCGCACTGCTGACCCTGGTGAACGCCGGGCGCGACGACCCCGAACTGACCTCCCTGATCGACGAGCCTTCGCACATCGCCGACTGGGCGTGGGGCAAGCAGGCCGTCGATCTGCTGGCCGACTACCCGGTGACGGCGAGCGCCGAGGAGTGGATCGCGGTGCTGCCCAAGCTGACCCCACGCCTCTATTCCATCTCGTCGAGTCCGCGGACCACCCCCGACCGGGTCGAGGCGACCATCTCCACCGTCCGCTTCGACGGACCGGCCGGCTCCCGACAGGGGGTGTGCTCCGGCTATCTCGCCGACCTGCCCGAGTCCGAGCCGGCGCGGATCTTCATCCAGCGCAACAAGAACTTCGGGCCGCCGGAGGATCCGTCGGCGCCGATGGTGATGATCGGCCCCGGCACCGGGGTGGCGCCCTTCCGCGGGTTCCTGCACGATCGGGCGGCCGCCGGTGCCACCGGCGAGAACTGGCTGTTCTTCGGTGAACAGCACCGCGACACCGACTTCTACTACCGCGACGAGCTCGAGGGCTTCCGCGACGATGGTCTGCTCACCGAGCTGGAGCTGGCCTTCTCCCGGGACCAGGCCGACAAGGTCTACGTCCAGCACCGGATGCTCGAGCGCGCCGACGAGCTCTGGTCGTGGATCCAGCGCGGCGCGCACATCTACGTCTGCGGCGACGCCTCGGCGATGGCCCGTGACGTCGACGACGCCCTGCACCAGATCGTCGCCGAACACGGCCGGCTCGCGCCGGCCAGCGCCGACGCCTACGTCCGCTCCCTCGCCGCCGAGAAGCGCTATGTGCGGGACGTCTACTGATTCCGGCTCCGTCCCGGGCGGGTGGCGCATGTCCTAGGGTCATGACTATGAGCACCTCCCCGGCGGTCGGGCCGTGACCGTCCGCTACGACGCCGTCGTACTGGCCGGCGGCCGGGCCCGGCGACTGTCCGGCACCGACAAACCCGCTGCGCTCGTCGGTGGCCGGCGTCTGCTCGACGTGGTCCTCGAGGCCGTCGACGGCGCCGCGGCCACGGTGGTCGTCGGACCGGACCGGCAGCTCCCCGCCGGGGTGCTGCACACCCGCGAGGACCCGCCGTACGGCGGTCCGGCACCGGCCGTCGCCGCCGGACTGGCCGCCCTCGACGCTGCCCGGACCGCCGCGCCGCCCGCACTGGTCGCGGTACTCGCCGGTGATCTGCCCGACTTGACCGCCGGCGCCGTCGAGACGCTCCTGTCCCATGCCGAGAGCAGCACCGCCCCGGTGGTCCTCGCCGCCGACGAGTCCGGCCGGCCACAGTACCTGCTGAGCGTGTGGCGGACGGAGGTGCTGCGTGCGGCACTGCAGCGGCGCGACGGCGCCGCCATCGCGCCGCTGATCCCGCCCGGCGCAGCCGTCCTGTTGCTCACCGGCACCGCCGACGTCGACACCGAAGACGAACTCACACAGGCCCGCCGCCGGCACCGCCCCGGCCGTCTCGATCCCGGCGCGGCCCGCCGGCGGCTGGCCGCCGCGCTCGATCCGGTCCCGTCGTCCGACGCTCTCCTCGCCGGCGCCCTCGGCGCGGCACTCGCCGAAAGCCTCTGCGCCGCCACCGATTTCCCGCCCTTCGATGCCTCGGCGATGGACGGCTACGCGGTGGCCGGCGACGGTCCGTGGGCGCTGGTCGACGCTCCCCGCGCGGCCGGGCACCTGCACAGCCCTCCCCTCGCCCCCGGGACGGCCGCCGTGATCGCCACCGGCGCGGCACTGCCCGGCGGCGCCGACCGGGTGATCCGGCACGAGGAGATCGCCGTCGACGGCGAGCTTCTCCGTGAGACCGGTTCCGGCCGCGACGACACCCGCCGGCGCGGCAGCGCCTGGACCGCCGGCACCGAACTCGCACCGGCCGGCACCGTCGTCGACGCCACAGTGGTCTCGGTGGCCCGCTCGGCCGGTGTCGCCGCAGCCGCTGTACGCGGACCACTGCAGGCCGTGCTGTACACCTCCGGCGACGAGATCACCGCGGACGCGACCACCGAACCGGGACCCGGTCAGGTTCCCGACACGGCATCCGGTCCGGTCGCGGCCCTGCTCACCGAACTGGGCGTGCGGGTCCGCCACGGCGGACACCTCACCGACACCGCCGCCGACTTCGCGGACGCTCTGGGCCAGGTCCCGGACGCCACCGCCGGGCCTGCCGCCGAGACCCCCGACCTGATCGTGGTGATCGGGGCCACCGGACACGGGATCGCCGACCGCTTGCGCACTGCGCTCGACACCGCGGACGCCGAGCTGATCGTCGACGGCATCACCATGCGGCCCGGCGGATCCCTGCTCGCCGCGCGCCTGCCGGACGGCACCGCGATCATCGGGCTGGGCGGCAACCCGCTCGCCGCGGTGGCCGGCGCCGCCCTGATCGCCCCGACCGTCGTGGCCGCCCGCACCGGGGCCGCGCCGCGGGCCGCCGAGTCGATCGACGTGGCCGGGGTGGAGAACCTGACGCTGCCGAACCGTTGGCGGGTGCTGCCCGTCGAACCCGACGGGCACGGCCGCTGGCAGGCGACGGCCGGCCGCGGCACCGGCCATCTGGCCTCGGCCGTCGGCTTCCGCGGTCTGGCCCTGATCCCGCCCGCCGGCAGTGACGCAGCCGTCGAAAGGCTTCGCTGAACGAGCCGGTCACAGCCCGATCGACCCCTCACAGCACTCTCGTTCGCACTGTGCGGCAGAGGTGACATCGGCGCTACATTCGCGGCAACGTTCCGGCAACACCGACTTCCTACCGTGGCTTTCATCAGCTCACAAGAGGCTCACACCTCGGTAGGAAAGGACAGCAGCGATGATCAAGACCGTCGTTGTCGTCGGCCACGGAATGGTCGGCCACCGCTTCGTCGAAGCACTGCGCACCCGGGACACCGACAACCTCTGGCGCGTCGTGGTCTTCGGCGAGGAAGCCGACCTCGCCTACGACCGGGTCGGCCTGTCCAGCTACGTCGGCGAGTGGGAGCGTTCGTCTCTCGCCCTGCCCGGCAACGAATACGCCGGCGACGACGCGGTCACCGTGCGCACCGGCGCGAAGGTCACCGCGATCGAACCCGACCGGCGCCGAGTGCTCACCGACGACGGCGCCGCCACCGACTACGACGCCCTGGTGCTGGCCACCGGCTCGTACGCCTTCGTCCCGCCGGTGCCCGGCCACGACACCGCGGGCTGCCACGTCTACCGCACCCTCGACGACCTCGACGACATCCGGGCCGACGCCGAAGCCGCCCTGCAGCGAGACCCCGGCGCGTCCGGCATGGTGGTCGGCGGCGGCCTGCTCGGCCTGGAGGCGGCCAACGCGCTGCGTCAGCTGGGTCTGCGCCCGCACGTGGTGGAGGTGAATCCGCGCCTCATGCCGCAGCAGGTGGACGAGGCCGGCGGTGAGCACCTGGCCCGGATGATCGGCGAGCTGGGCATCGACATCACCCTCTCGTCCGGCACCAAGGCCATCGCCCCCGGCGACGACGGAGGTCTGGCGGTGACCCTGGCCGACGAGACGGTGGCCACCCCCAGCCTGCTGGTCTTCGCCGCCGGCGTCCGCCCCCGCGACGAGCTGGGCCGCGAGGCCGGTCTGGCACTGGCCGAGCGCGGCGGCATTCTCACCGACACCAGTTGTGTCACCAGCGATCCGGCGATCTACGCGATCGGCGAGGTGGCCGCCATCGAGGGCCGCTGCTACGGTCTCGTCGGCCCCGGCTACGCCACGGCCGAGGTGGTGGCCGACCGGCTGCTCGGCGGCGACGCGACCTTCCCGGGTGCGGACATGTCCACCAAGCTCAAGCTGCTCGGGGTGGATGTGGCCAGCTTCGGCGACGCACACGGCACCACCGAGGGCTCGCTGCCGGTGGTGGTGAGCGATCCGATCGGCGGCACCTACGCCAAGCTGGTGCTCTCCGACGACGCCAGCACTCTGCTCGGCGGTGTGCTGGTCGGCGATGCCTCGTCGTACGGCATGCTGCGCCCGCTGGTCGGCTCCTCGCTGCCCGGCGACCCGGTGAGCCTGATCTCCCCCGCCACCGACGGCGCCCCCGCCCTGGGTGTGGGCTCGCTGCCCGACGACGCGCAGATCTGCTCCTGCAACGACGTCAGCAAGGGCACACTGTGCTCGGCGATCGCCGACGGCGCGTGCACCGTCGCCGACCTGAAGAAGTGCACCGGGGCCGGCACCGCCTGCGGCTCGTGTGTGCCGCTGCTCTCCCAGGTCCTCGATGCGGCCGGCGTGGAGCAGTCCACCGCCCTGTGCGAGCACTTCGAGGCCTCCCGCGCCGAGCTCTTCGAACTCGTCCGGGCCTCGGGCATCCGCACCTTCTCCGGGCTGATCGAACGCTTCGGCACCGGCACCGGCTGCGACATCTGCAAGCCGACCGTGGCCTCCATCCTGGCGTCGACCAGCTCGGATCACATCCTCACCGGCGAGCAGGCCTCGCTGCAGGACACCAACGACCGCTTCCTGGCCAACATGCAGCGCAACGGCACCTACTCGGTGGTGCCCCGGGTGCCCGGCGGCGACATCACCCCCGAACACCTGATCCTGATCGGCGAGATCGCCCGCGACTACGGGCTGTACACCAAGATCACCGGCGGCCAGCGGATCGACATGTTCGGCGCCACCGTGGACCAGCTGCCGGAGATCTGGCGGCGGCTGGTGGACGGCGGCATGGAGTCCGGGCACGCCTACGGCAAGTCGCTGCGCACGGTCAAGAGCTGCGTGGGCACCGACTGGTGCCGCTACGGCCAGCAGGACTCGGTGCAGATGGCCATCGACCTGGAGCTGCGCTACCGCGGCCTGCGTTCGCCGCACAAGATCAAGATGGGCGTGTCCGGCTGCGCCCGGGAATGCGCCGAGGCCCGCGGCAAGGACGTGGGGGTGATCGCCACCGAATCGGGCTGGAACCTGTACGTGGCGGGCAACGGCGGCATGACACCCAAGCACGCGCAGCTGCTGGCCGGTGATCTGGACTCGGAGACGCTGGTCAAGTACATCGACCGCTTCCTGATGTACTACATCCGCACCGCCGACCGGTTGCAGCGCACCGCCCCCTGGCTCGAGGCCCTCGACGGCGGCCTGGACCGGCTCAAGGAGGTCGTGATCGACGACAGCCTGGGGCTGGCCGCCGATTTCGAAGCCGACATGGCCCGCCACGTGGCCGGCTACCAGGACGAGTGGAAGGGCGTGCTCGACGATCCGGAGAAGCTGGCCCGCTTCAACTCCTTCGTCAACGCCCCCGGGGTCCCTGACCCCACCGTCAGTTTCCGCGAGCACCACGGCCGCAAGGTGCCGGTGCTGCTCGGCGAACCGTCCATGCCGGCTCCGGCCGGATCGATCTCCGGTGAGGAGTAAACAGCCATGACCCTCAACTTCGACCTGCACCGCTGGACCCGGGACTGGACCGCGGCCTGCCACATCTCGGCGCTCGAACCGCTTCGCGGGGTGGCTGTGCTGCTGCCGGACAACGCTCAGGTGGCGCTGTTCCGTCTCGCCGACGACTCGCTCCGCGCCGTGGGCAACATCGACCCGATCGGCCGCGCCGCCGTCCTCTCCCGCGGCATCGTCGGCGACCGGGCCGGCTTCCCGGTGGTGCAGTCCCCGCTCAAGAAGCAGGCCTTCAGTCTCCTCGACGGCCGCTGCCTCGACGCCGACGGTGTGCGGATTCCGGTGTACGGCACCAGAATCGGTCTGGACGGCACGGTCTTCGTCGCCAACTCCCCGGAGATCCGGTTCGGCTACCGTCCGGCGCCGCCGACCCTCGATCCCGACTCCGCGGTGGTCGCGTCATGACCGCCGGCACGCTGCTCGTGGCACACGGTACCCGCAATCCGGCGGGCGTCTCCATGATCGGCGATCTGGCCCAGCTGATGTCGCGACAGCTCCGGCATCCGGTGCGGGTGGCCTTTGTCGACGTCCTCGGCCCGAGCCCCTCGCAGGTGCTCACGGAGCTGCCCGACGACCAGCACATCGCGGTGGTTCCGGCCTTCCTGGCCCGCGGCTATCACGTGCGCGCCGACATCCCCGGCCATCTCGCCGACGCCGCACATCCGCGGGCGACGGTGAGCCGGGCGCTCGGGCCGTCACCGGTGCTCGCCGAGGTGCTCGCCCACCGTCTCGCCGCCGCCGGATACCGTCCCGGCGACACCGTGGTGCTGGCCGCCGCGGGATCCTCGGATGCGCGGGCGGTGCGCGACGTCGAGTCGGCGGCCGGTGACCTGCAGCGCTGCCTCGGCACCCAGGTGCGGATCGGCTTCGCCGCCCCCGCCGCCGACGGCTCCGGGTATCCGGCCGTCGCCGAGGTGGTGGCCGGCCTGCGCACCCGCGGTCCTGGCCGGATCGCCGTGGCGTCCTACCTTCTGGCCGACGGGCTCTTCCAGCGCCGTCTCCATGACTGCGGCGCCGACGTCGTCGCCGCTCCACTCGGACTGCACCCGCGGATCGTCGACCTGGCCTGCGCCCGGTCCCGATCCACCTCGCCGGGCCTGCGGGCGGCCGCCGAGTGGACTCCCCGGCTGGCGGCTTCGAGCTGATACCTCCGCCGGCCGGGGCAGAGCTGAAACGACGGGCGCCCGCCGATGATCCTCGCAGGATCGTCGGCGGGCGCCCGTCGTCGCAGTCGTCCCCGTCGTCGCAGTCGTCCCCGCCGTCGCAGTCCCCCGTCGGCTCAGACGGCGAGCCGGTACCCTCGTTTGACCACGGTGGCGATCAGCTCTCGGACGCCCAGCGCACCGCGCAGCCGGCCGATCGCCACCTCGACGGCGTGCGGATCATCGCCGGCGGCCGGCAGCACGGTGAGCAAGTCCTCCCGCGAGAGCACCTCCCCGGGCCGCTCGGCGAGCGCTTTGAGCAGTGCCAGCGAGGTGGCCGAGAGGTCGACCACCGCACCGTCGACCACCACGGAGCCGGCCCGGACGCCGAGTGCGTGCCCGGCCACGTCGAGCTCCGGACGACGGCGCGGCAGATCGTCGGCCACCAGCCTGGCCAGCGCCCCCAGACGCATCCGGTCGGGTTGCACGCTGGCGATGCCGATGTCCTCGAGCGGCGCCGCGGTCACCGGACCCACGCAGTAGACGACCACCGTCTCGGCGAGCGCCTCCCGCAACGGGCCGGCCAGCCCGATCCCCTCCGCACGCAGCAGCACCGAGGCCACCGCCGGCGCGGAGGTGAAGGTGATCGCGTCCACCTCGCCGGCGCAGACCCCGGTGATCAGGGCGTCGAGCGGCGCCGGATCGTCGGGGGCCTTCCAGCGGTACACCGGCACCCCCACCACATCGGCGCCGAGATCGATCAGTCCGTCGACGAAACCCGGGTTGGGATCCCACTCATCGGTGGCGCCGTGCAGCTGCACCGCCACCCGCAGGCCGGCCAGATCGTCGCCCTGCAGATGCGAGAGCACCTCGGCCGAGGACTCGGACTGCGGGGACCATTCCTCGCGCAGTCCGGCCGCGCGCAGCGCCCCGGTCGCCTTGGGTCCGCGCGAGATCACCCGCGCGCCGGCGAAGGCCGCCAACAGATCGTCGGCCAGCCCCCAGCCGTCGGCGGCTTCGATCCAGCCGCGGAAACCGATCCCCGTGGTGGCGATCAGCATGTCGGGCGGGTCGGCGATCAGCGCATCGGTGATCTGGCGCAGGCCGTCGTCGTCGGGCAGCGGCACCATGGTGATGGCGGCGGCCGAGCGCACGCGAGCACCGCGCCGCTGGAGCAGCGCGGTGAACTCGTCGGCCCGACGGGCAGCCGTGATGGCAACGGTGAACCCCGCCAGCGAGGGCGGGGTCGACCGTTCGGCGCTGCTCGTCATGAACCCAGTTTCGCAGATGCCGCGGGCGCAGGATCGGAGACTGCCGGTGCATCCTTGGGAACCACCAGGTACACCCGCCAGGTGACCAGGGCAGCGATCGCATAGAAGACGGCGAACACCACGAAGGCGGCGGTGGCCGTGCCGCTGGCCGAGTACGACTGGCGCAGCACCAGGTTGATGCCCACACCGCCGAGACCGCCGACCGCGCCGGCGATACCGATCACCGCACCGGACATCGACCGCGAGTAGGCGGTACGGCCGGCTTCGTCGAGCGGCAGCGAACGGGAGGCGGCGTCGAAGATCGACGGGATCATCTTGTAGACCGAGCCGTTGCCCATCCCCGACAGCAGGAACAGGATGATGAAGCCGACCACCGCGATCCCGATCGATCCGGATCCGGCGAGCAGGATCACGCCCGCACCGATCATGCCCACGAAGACCAGCAGGGTCACCACGCTGCCGCCGAAGCGATCGGCGAGCTTGCCTCCGTACACCCGGCTGATGGAGCCGAGCAGCGGGCCGATGAACGCGATCTGCGCGGCGTGCAGCGAGGCGTCGGCGGCGCTCTGGCCCTGATCGCGGAAGTTGACCGCCAGCATCTGGCCGAAGGCGAACGAGAAGCCGATGAATGAGCCGAAGGTACCGATGTACAGCAGCGCGATCACCCAGGTGTGCTTGTTGCGCACCGCGGCCCGCATGGCCTGCAGATCCACACCGGGGCCGTCCACGTTGTCCATGAACAGGGCCGCACCGACGGCGGCGATCACCAGTGCCACCAGGTAGAAGGCACAGACCCAGTACGGCTCGCGGTTGCCCGCCCAAGCGATCACCAGCAGTCCCAGCAACTGGACGGCCGGCACCCCCAGGTTGCCGCCGCCGGCGTTGAGGCCCAGCGCCCATCCCTTGAGCCGCTGCGGATAGAAGTTGTTGATGTTGGTCATCGACGAGGCGAAGTTTCCGCCGCCGACACCGGTGAGCGCCGCGACCACCAGGTACATCCACAGCGGCTGTCCCGGATTGGCCAGCAGCACGATGGTGGCGACCACCGGGACGATCAGCACGGCCGCCGAGAAGACCGTCCAGTTGCGGCCGCCGAAACGACTGGTCGCCATGGTGTACGGCAGACGCAGCAGCGAGCCGGCGAGAGTGGCGACGGCGCCGATCAGGAACTTGTCACCGAGCGAGATGCCGTAGACGTCGGTGGGCATGAACAGCACCATCACCGACCACAACGACCACACCGAGAAGCCGACGTGCTCGGCCAGCACCGACCAGATCAGGTTGCGCCGGGCGATCGCCGATCCCCCGTTGTTCCACGCTTCGACGTCCTCGGGGTCCCAGTCGGTGAGGGTGTGAGATCTCTTGAGCCGCACGGTGTCGCTCCTTCATTTCGCTTCGCTGGACTGCGCCGGGTTGTCCCCAAACTAGGGGCGTTGTGTTTCCCGGCCCGCCCGCAGCGGTCACCGCAAGGTAATCAGATGCTCACCGGAGGCCGGACGACGGTGTGAGAAACGAGCATCCGCGGTGCCGCAGGTCACAGCGGATGCGCGGTCAGGAGCTGATCGCCGGCATCCAGCGGCTGCGCATGCCGATCAGTACCACCACCGACAGCACCACCAGGCCCACGGCCATGGCGATCGCAGACTCTTCGTCACGCTGCAGCGACAGATAGATCGCCAGCGGCATGGTCTGGGTGACGCCTTCGACGTTGCCGGCGAAGGTGACGGTGGCGCCGAACTCGCCGAGTGCCCGCGCGAAGCACATCACCGCGCCGGCGAAGATGCCCGGCCGGATCTCCGGCAGAGTGATGCGCACAAAGGTGGTGAGCTTGCTCGCACCCAGGGTGTAGGCCGACTCCTCGGCCTCGATGCTGCGCGCCCGCAGTGCCGCCTCCACGCTGACCACCAGGAAGGGCATGGCCACCACCAGCTGCGCGATCACCACCGCCCAGAAGGTGTAGGTGGGCGTCCAGCCGAACCAGGCGTCGAGGTACTGGCCGAGCAGTCCGCGCCGGCCGAGCAGTGTCAGCAGGGCGGTACCGATCACCACCGGCGGCATCACCATCGGAATCACCACCAGCAGCCGCACGTAGCGGGCGAAGCGGGCCTCGCCGTTGGCCAGCAGCGCCGACAGCGGCACCCCCAGCAGCAGGGCGAAGACGGTGGCCAGGGCCGCGGCCCCCAGCGAGAGGCCCAGTGCCGACAGGGCCGCCCGGGTGGTGAGCAGGCTGACGATACGATCCCACGGCGCCGCCCAGGCAAGCGCGATCAGCGGGGCGATGATGACCGCCACGCCGAGCGCCCCCAGCCCGGTCAGCGCCGCGGGAAGTCGTTTCACCGGAACGGAATCCGTCGCTGCCGCGTCACGGCGTGCCGAAACCGGCGTCCGTGAGGATCTTCTTGCCCTGCTCGGACGTCAGCAGTTCCACGAACTCCCGGCCGGAGTCCGAGAGTGAGGCCGCCGGATACTCGTTCACCGGGGCGTCCGGAATCTCGATGACCTCCACCTTGTCACCGGCCGAGGCCGCATCGGTCTGGTACACCAGGGCCGCATCGGCCTCGCCGCTGGTCACCGAGCCCAGTGCGGCCCGCACGTCCACGGCGCGGCTGACCGGATGCGGCTGTCCACCGATGGCGGTGATCGCCTTCTCCGCTGCCCGTCCGCACGGCACCTCGCTGGCGCAGATCACCGAACGGTTCCCGGCCTGGGTGAAGAAGTCGAGCCCGGTCACCTCGCCCGGGTTGCCCTTCGGCACCACGATCACCAGTTTGTTGGTGGCGACGATCACCGGGTCGGAGACCAGGCCGTCCTGCACCGCCTGGTCCATGGTGGCGGTGTCGGCGGTGATCAGCACATCGGCCGGGGCGCCGGACTTGAGCCGCTGCACCAGCGCCGAGGAGGCGGCCGCGTCCACCTTGACGTCGGTACCGTCGTGGCTGTCCCGGTACGCATCGGAGAGGGGATCCATCACGTCCACGAGCGAGGCCGCCGCCATCACCCGCAGCGTTCCGCCGTTGTCGTCGTCCGACGAGCAGGCGGTGACCGCACCCGCGGTCAGGGTCAGTGCGGCCATGGCCGCCGTCGCCGCGAATACCTTGCGCCACTTCATCTTCGTCGCTCCTGGATCGATGGGCGCGGACGAATCAGCCGCCCGCGAAGGGCGGGAGTAAGTCTACGACAGCGCCGATCCGATCACCGGGTTCCCGGCGCATCTCCTCCCCGTCGAGCACAGTGCTGACCTGTGCGAGCGCACCCGCCCGTTCACCGTGGCGCGCCGCCACGGCCGCGCGCAGCCCGGCGACCGTGGCCGTGGTCAGACGCAGTTCCTCACGGCGGCAGCCGGTGCGGTCGACGAGGCCGGCGAAATACGTCACGGTCACCGTGTGCTCAGCCACCGATGGCTCCCATCGACCGCCTCGGATGCGCCAGCACCGCAGCGGGCCGGTGGCCGGCGGATTTACGCCAGGTGACGGCACGCCAGGCCCGGGCGAGATCGGCATCATCACCGCCGGAACGCAGTACGGCCCGCAGGTCGATCTCGTCGTCGGAGAACAGACACGGTCGCACCCGGCCTTCGGCGGTGATCCGGGTGCGGTCGCAGGTACCGCAGAAAGACCGGCTCATCGAGGCGATGATGCCGACGGTGCCCGGTCCCCCGTCGACCTGCCAGAGTTCGGCCGGGGCGCCGGGATCGTCGCGGCCGACGGGCGTCAGGTCGTGGTACTCGCCGAGGACCGCCAGCACCTCGGCCGCAGTCACATAGGTGCGGGCGTCCCAGGTCGCGTCCGCATCCAGCGGCATCGCCTCGATGAATCGCAGACGCAGCCCCCGATCCAGGCACCATCTCAGCAGTTCCGGTGCGCGAGAAAGGGTTTCACGCAGCGCGACGGCGTTGATCTTCACCGGCTGCAGACCGGCGGCGACGGCGGCGTCGATCCCGGCGATCACATCGCCGAGCCGGTCGCGCCGGGTGATCGTCGCGAACAGTGCGGGGTCGACGGTGTCGAGGGAGATGTTGATCCGGCTCAGCCCGGCCGCCGCCAGAGCCGTTGCGCGCCGGGCCAGGCCGATGCCGTTGGTGGTCAGCGCGATCGGCAGGTGCTCGTGGTGCTCGCGGATCGCGGCCACCAGCTGCTCGAGGTCTTTGCGGACCAGGGGTTCGCCGCCGGTGAGCCGGATCTCCTCGATCCCCAGCTCGCCCACGCCCACGTCCACCAGTCGCACCACCTCGTCCGCCGAGAGCAGCTCCTCCCGCGGCATCAGCGGCAGGCCTTCGGCGGGCATGCAGTAGTGGCAGCGGAGCGTGCAGGCCTGGGTCAGCGAGATCCGCAGGTCCCGTGCGCGCCGGCCGTGGGAATCGACCAGTCCGGGAGTCGCCGCCAGCGCCGAACGGACCGTCTCCCCCGAGGCGGTGTCCGTGTGCGGGCCGACGACAACGTTCACACTCCCAGGCTAGCAACGCGCACCGCCGATCGCGGGCTGTTGCCCGGCGGTGAGCCGTTAGGCTGGACGGTGTGAATCGTCGCCCGATAGCCGACCATCGCGCCGCCGTCGCCGCCGTTCTCGACCCTCTCGGCGCTCGCCGCGAAGCCGAGACGCTGCCGGTCGGCGCGGCGCTGGGCCGGGTCACCGCTCGCGACGTCACCGCTCCGGTGACGCTTCCGCCGTTCGCGAATTCGGCGATGGACGGGTTCGCCGTCCGGGTCGCCGACCTCGACGGCACCGCGTCCGTGCAGGTGGCCGGCCGGATCTTTGCCGGCGACATGCAGCGACGGACGCTGCCGCCGGGTGCGGCGATGGCCATCATGACCGGCGCCCCGCTGCCGGACGGGGCCGACGCGGTGATCCAGGTGGAGCACTCCGTCGAGCAGGACGGCCGGGTGCGCTTCGACCGGCTGCCGTCGGCCGGCGAGTTCGTCCGCTCCCCCGGCGAGGACGTGAGCTCCGGCGAGCCGGTGGTGACCGAGAACACTGTGCTGGCGGCCCGGCACCTCGGTGCGCTGGCGGCCTGCGGCATCGGCGAGGTCGACGTGGTCCGCCGGCCCGTGGTCGCCGTGATCTCCACCGGCAGCGAACTGGTCCCACCCGGCACGCCGCTGCAGCCGGGCCAGATCTACGAATCCAATGCGGTCACGCTGGCCGCCCTCTGCCGGGCCAACGGCGCCGTCGTCGGCTCGGCCGGTTGCGCCGGGGACGAGCCGGGAGCACTGGCCACCGCCCTCGACCGGGCCGTCGACGGGGCCGACCTGGTGCTCACCTCGGGCGGGATCTCGATGGGCGAACGCGAGCCGGTACGGCAGACCCTGGCGGGCACCGGTGAGTTCGGCCCGGTGGCCATGCAGCCCGGCGGACCGCAGGGCATCGCCGAGTGGAAGGGCGTCCCGGTGTGCTGCTTCCCGGGGAACCCGGTGAGCGTGCTGGTCTCGTTCGAGGTCCTGCTGCGCGACTCCCTGCGCGCACTGAGCGGACTGCCGCCGATTCCCACCGAGCGCGGCCGGCTGACGGCTCCGCTGACCTCGGTGCCCGGCAAGACGCAGTTCCGGCGCGGCTACCGGACGTCCGGCGGGGTGGTCGCACACGGCGGGCCGGGCAGCCACCTGGCGGTCACGGCGGCCGCCGCCGACGTCCTGATCGAGATCGACGCGGAGGTCACCGAACTGCCCGCGGGTGCGGAGGTGACCCTGTGGCCGATGAGCTGAATCCGGATCCCGGGCCGGCCGGGCTGACCCATCTGCGTGCCGACGGGACTGCGGCCATGGTGGACGTGGGCGGCAAACCGGTCACCGCCCGCACCGCGGTGGCCCGCGGCGTCTTCGTCACCACTGCTGCGGTGATCGACGCGATCCGCGACGGTGCCGCGCCCAAGGGCGATGTGCTGGCCACGGCCCGCATCGCCGGCATCGCCGGGGCCAAACGCACCTCGGAGCTCGTCCCGCTGTGCCATCCGCTGCCGCTGTCCAAGGTGGCCGTCGACTTCGAACTCGGCGCGGACCGGATCGAGATCACCGCCACCGCCTCGACCACCGGACGGACCGGGGTGGAGATGGAGGCGCTCACCGCGGTCACCGTCGCCGGCCTGACCCTGCACGATATGGTCAAGGCGCTCGATCCGGCCGGACAGCTCACCGAGGTGGGACTGCACGAGAAAACCGGTGGGCGGCACGGACATTGGGAACGGGAGAGCTTTCTCGCCGAGCGCGCCGCACACGCACCGGAGACCGCCGCCGCCGATAACGTGCCGCTGCATCCCGGCCGCCGGGCCGTCGTGCTGGTCGTCTCCACCGGAAGCGCACAGGGACGCCGCACCGACCGGACCGGTCCGGTGATCGCCGAGTGGCTCACCGCGCACGGGCTGACCGTGCAGCGCGTTCAGGTGGTGGCCGACGCCGACTTCCCCGCGGCGCTGAGCGCCGCACTGGCCGATCGGCCGGCCGTTCTGATCACCACCGGCGGCACCGGCCCGACCCGCGACGACCGGGTGCCCGAGGCCGCCGCCGCCGTACTGACCGTCCCGATCCCCGGTATCGCCGAGGCGATGCGGGCCCGAGGTCTGGCCGCGACCCCGCTCGCGTCCCTCAGCCGCGGTGTGGCGGGACTGGCCGGCGGCACCTTCCTGGCGACGCTGCCCGGGTCCACCGGCGGCGTGCGCGACGGGCTGGCCGTCTTGGGTCCCGTCGTCGCCCATCTGCTCGAACTCGCCGACGGCACCGAGCATGCGGGAGACGAGCACCATGTCTGACCCGGACCCGATCAGCGAGCACCCGCTGGACGTGCGCGCCGTGGAACGCGCGGTGCTCACCGATGCCGACGGTGCCCTGGTCACCTTCACCGGCGTGGTCCGCGACCACCACGGCGGCCGCCGGGTGAGCGCGCTCAGCTATCACGCGCATCCGCAGGCCGGCCGCTTTCTCACCGAGGTGCTCGAACGGCACCGTACCGACGACGTCCGGGTGGCCGGTGTGCACCGGATCGGCGATCTGGCGATCGGCGAACTGGCGGTGGTGGTCTGTGTGGCCGCTCCGCACCGGGGCGAGGCCTTCGAGATCTGCGCGCGGGTGATCGACGAGATCAAGACCGGCGTTCCCATCTGGAAACACGAGACCTACGCCGACGGCGACACCGCCTGGGTGAACGCCTGCGATTGAGCCCGCACACCGCCCGCACCGGGGCGGTTTTCGGTTGACAGGCGCCTGACAGCTGCGGCCAAGGCCCCCGCCAGTTCCGCCCCATACCTTCGTTCTTGTCGGCAACGAGATGAGACACGTTGCCACCCAACGACTTCGGTTGTTGGACGTGATAACGAAGGAGCAGAGCATGGCACATCGGAACCCGCAGAACAACCGCAACGGCCACCGGCAGCAGCAGCCCCACCGGCGCCGGCGGGTTCGCACCTGGGATCGCCGCCAGCACCGCTGGATCTGGCAGTGGGTCTGACCACACTGCCGTGAAGAGGCCGACGGATCCGCCATCCCCGACTGGCGGATCCGTCGGCGTCGCGCATCCTCCACCCGTCCCTGCCGCAGCTGAGAAGAGGCCCCGGTGACCCTGCTGACCGCCGCCACCCGTTTCGCGCCCGACGTCCGCGGTTCCCGTCTGTTGCTGACCCTGGCCGCACTGGCGATGATCGGTGCCGCCGCCCTCGACGCCTACGGCGTCTTCGTGCTGTCCGACCTGGTCGACGGCACGCTCGACGCCGACGGCTGGGGAGCTGTGGCCGGGCTCGGCGCCGTCTGGCTGGCGGTGACCGCGGCCTCCGCGGCCGCCGACTGGGCGGGCACCATGGCCGCCACCACCGCCTCGGAGTCGATCGTGCTGCGCCTGCGGACCCGGGTCTTCGCACGGGTGCAGAAGCTGGCGCCGGTGAGCGTGCGACGGCGCGGGGTGGGCGATCTGGTGGTCCGCCTGTCCGGCGACGTCGAGGCCGTCGAACATCTCGTCTCGTCCGGACTGCTGTCCCTGGTGCTGGCCGGGGTGAACATCATTGGTCTGCTGGTGGTGGCCTTCGTCATGAACCCGATCGTGGCGGGGGTCGCGCTGGCGGCCGCACCGGCACTCTGGTTGCTCTCCGCGGCGTTCCGGCACCGGCAGAGCCGGGCCACCACCGACGAGCGCGAGGCCAGCAGCAGCATCGCCGACGCCATCACCACTGCGCTGTCCGGGCACGAGACCACCGTCGCCTACAACCAGGAGGAGCAGGAGTCGCGTGCGCTGCGGCGTCAGGGCAGGCGGTGGGCGCGCGCCCGCATCTCCGAGACCCGGGTCGAGGCCGGTTTCGGCGCCGTGATGAGCCTGGCCGAGGTGGTGGTGACCATGATCGTCACTCTCACCGCCGTGTGGCAGGTGCGGGCCGGCGCGCTGAGCACCGGCGAGCTGGTCGCCCTGACCGGCTACCTCGGCATGCTCTATCCGCGGCTGCAGGAACTCGCCGAGCTGCGGCTGACGGTCGCCTCGACGGTGGTCAGCGCGCAGCGGCTGGCCGAGGTCCTCGACGAGCCCTCCCATCTGGTGGACGCCCCCGGGGCTCCGTCGCTGCCGCCGGTCAGCGGCGAGGTGCAGGTGCGCGGGCTGCGTTTTCAGCGCGGCGGCCGGGCGGTGCTCGACGGCGCCGATCTGACCCTGTCACCGAACCGGATCACCGCGCTGACCGGACCGAGCGGGGCCGGGAAGTCCAGTCTGGCCGCGCTGCTGACCCGGATGGAGCGCCCCGATGCGGGCAGCATTCTGGTCGACGGACACGACCTGTCGGCGGTGACCGGTGCGTCGGTGCGCGAGCGAGTCACCGTCCTGCCGCAGACACCGGTGATCAAGCCGGCGACCGTCGCCGAGAACCTGGCCTACGGCCGGCCGTCGGCGAGTGAGGAGGAGATCGTCGCCGCGGCGGTGGCGGCCGGCGCCGACGGCTTCATCCGCCGGCTCCCCGACGGCTACCGGACGGTGCTCGACGGCGAGGGACTCGAGCTCTCCGGCGGTCAGCGGCAGCGGCTGTCGATCGCCCGGGCGCTGCTCCGGGACACTCCGGTGCTGATCCTGGACGAGCCCTCCGCCGCCCTCGACGATCAGACCGTCGAGCAGTTGCTGCCGGCCCTGCGTCTGGCGGCCGCGGGCCGGACCACGCTGCTGATCACCCACGATGCCCGGCTGCTGCCGCTCGCCGACGAGGTGGCGGTGCTGCGCGACGGACGGGTGCACACCGCATCGGGCCCGGCGGCACCGCCGTCGCCGGCACTGCTGGCCGGTCAGGGCAAGCGGTACACGCCGAGAGCGGAGTCGACGATGGTGCCCAGGTAGAGCACGCCGTCCCGTTCGGCCACGGAGGTGACGAAGGCGAAGTCCACGCCGGACAGCCGAACGTCGTGCACGATCTCGCCGTCGAAGTCGATGCCGAGCACCCAGGCCGAGTTCTCCGGATCGGGCCCGAGTCGCTCGGGGACCTTGGCCAGCACCCGGCGCGCCCGCGGCGGAAGTTTGAGGATGCCTTCGAGGACACTGTTGCGCGGCGTGGCCAGTGCACACCAGATCAGCCCGTCGCTGCCCACCGACAGGTTGTCCGGGTAACCGGGGAGCCCGTAGACGAAGACGTCCGACTCCCCCGCGGTGTCACCGGTGAGCCACACCCGGGCGATCCGAGAGGCGCCGGTCTCGGCGACCAGCAGATACGACTCGTCGGGGGCGAGCACCACACCGTTGGCGAACTGCAGATCGTCGCGCAGGACGGCGACGGCGCCGTCCGGGCTCAGGCTCATCAGCCGCCCGGTGGCCGAGTGCTCGATGATGTCGCTGCGCCAGCGGTCGATGGTGTATCGCTGACTCGACGCGGTGAAGTAGATGGTGCCGTCCGAGGCGGCCACCGCATTGCTGGCGAACCGCAGGGGCCGGCCGTCGATCTCGTCGACCAGCACGGTGGGCCGGCCCTGTCCGGCGGGCAGTCGGAGCAGCCCGCGATCGTGGTCGCAGATCAGAATCGAGCCGTCCGGTTCGGCCTCGAGTCCGAGCAGATGACCGGCGGTGTCGGCGAGCACCTCCACCTCGTCCGTGGACGGATCCACCGCCAGCAGCCGACCGTCGTCCAATCCGGTGATCAGTCTGCCGTCGGGCAGCACCACCACATCCTCGGGACCCTTGCCGGGGAGCGCGATACGCCGAAACTCATCCACAGCCCCTTTCATATCAGCAATCCGGACATCGCGCCGAGGTCGTCGGCCGATACATGCGGGTACCGGCCACCGTGCGCGGAACTTCGGGACCAAGGACCCACACACGCCGCCCCGCCGCCGCGGTGGTCACCTCGCGTCCATACGCACTCGATTGCATATGATCTCTGTTGCATAGTGCCGAGTTGCACGGATATAGTCCGGATATGGCCCTTGAACACGCCATCCTGGTGTCGCTCGCCGAGCGCCCCGGCACCGGATATGAGATCGGACAGCAGTTCCAGCGTTCGATCGGCTACTTCTGGTCGGCGACGCATCAGCAGATCTATCGGACGCTCAAGAAGCTGCACGCCGACGGTCTGGTCACGTACGAGTCGATCGCCCAGGACGGCCGCCCGGACAAGAAGGTCTACACCGTCTCCGCGGCCGGCCGGGAGCTGCTGGCCGACTGGGCGAACAGCCCCACCCCGGTGATGCCGCTGCGCAGCGATCTGGGTGTGAAGCTCCGCGCCGCCGAGTTCGGCGATCTGGCCGCAATGATCGGCGAGCTGAAGGCCCACCGGGACGCCCTGCAGGAGCAGCTGAGCCTGTACGAGCGATTCGATGCCGACTACTACCCCGAGCCGGACGCACTGACCGGCCGCAAGCTGCACCAGTACCTGGTGCTGCGCGGCGGTATCAAGGCCGCAGCCACCAACATCGAGTGGATCGACGAGGTCATCGTCGGCCTGCAGCGCGAGCTCGACGACCAGAGCCAGCCGCCAGGCTGAGTCAGACGGAGGCGCCGAATCGGACGTCACCGAAAGCCATCCGAAAGTTTTGTCCGCCAACGGATCCGGCAGGGATCCATGACCAGAGAGGTCGCGCCATGTCAGCCCCGACGGCCGAGCCCAACACCTACTACCCCAGACTCTTCGAGCCGCTGCAGATCGGCGGGACCACGCTGCGCAACCGCTTGGTGATGGGTTCCATGCACACCGGTCTGGAGGACCGGGTGTGGGACACCCCCAAGCTGGCGGCCTACTACGCCGAACGCGCCCGCGGCGGCGTCGGCCTGATCATCACCGGCGGATTCGGCGTGAGCCGCGGCGGTCTGCTGCTGCCCTTCGCCGGCAAGATGACCAACCACGCCGACGTGCTGCGGCACCGGCCGATCACCAAGGCCGTGCACGACGAGGGCGGCAAGATCTGCCTGCAGCTGATCCACGCCGGACGCTACGGCTACACCCCGGTCAAGGTGGCCGCCGGCAGCGAGCCGTCGCCGATCCACCCGTTCAAGCACCTGCAGATGACCGAGCAGATCATCTGGCACACGATCCGCGCCTTCGGCGAGGCGGCCAAACTGGCCCGGCGCGCCGGCTACGACGCGATCGAGTTGATGGGCGGCGAGGGCTACTTGATCAATCAGTTCCTGTGCACGCATACCAACGACCGCACCGACAAGTGGGGCGGATCCACCGAGAACCGGCAGCGGTTCCTGCTCGAGATCGTCAAGGAGGTCCGTAAGCAGGTGCCGCGCGACTTCCCGGTGATTCTGCGTCAGTCGGTGGCCGACTTCGTCAAGGGCGGCCAGACCTTCGACGAAATCGCCTCGCTCGCACGGCAGGTCGAGCAGCTCGGCGTCGACGCGATCAACACCGACATCGGCTGGCATGAGGCGCCGGTGCCCACCATCGTCACCTCCGTGCCGCGTGGCGCCTTCGTCAAGTTCACCGAGCGGCTGCGCGACGTCGTCGACATTCCGCTGATCGCGTCCAACCGCATCAACACCCCGGAACTGGCCGAGGAGATTCTGCAGAACGGCCGGGTGGACGCCATCTCCATGGCCCGTCCGCTGCTGGCCGACCCGGACTTCGCCAACAAGGCGGCCAGTGGGCGTGCCGACGAGATCAACACCTGCATCGGCTGCAACCAGGCGTGCCTCGACCATGCCTTCGTCGGCAAGAAGGTGTCCTGCCTGCTCAATCCGCGGGCCGGCCGGGAGACGGTGCTCACCCTGGGCCAGACCCGCACCGCCAAGCGGATCGCGGTGATCGGCGCCGGTCCGGCCGGGCTCTCGGCCGCCGTGGCCGCCGCCCAGCGCGGCCACCGGGTGGACCTCTTCGAGGGCTCGTCGTCGATCGGCGGACAGTTCTCCATCGCCGCCCGGATCCCCGGGAAGGAAGAGTTCAACGAGACCATCCGGTACTACACCCGTCAGCTCGAGGTGAACCACGTGACCCTGCACCTGGAGACCCGGGTCAACGCGCAGGACATCATCGACGGCGGCTTCGACCAGGTCATCATCGCCACCGGCGTGGTGCCGCGGGTGCCCGACATCGAGGGCATCGATCACCCAATGGTGGTCTCGTACGCCGACGCCGTGCTCGGCCGCAAGGAGATCGGCAAGCGAGTCGCGGTGATGGGGGCCGGCGGTATCGGCTTCGACGTCACCGAGTTCCTCACCACCGACGAGTCGCCCACCCTGAACCTCAAGGAATGGGAGCAGGAGTGGGGTGTCAGCGAGGACCTGGACAAGCCAGGCTTCCTCACCAAGCCCCGGCCGCTGCCGGCCACCCGTCAGGTCTACATGGTCCAGCGTAAGCCGGGCAGCCAGGGCAAGTCGCTCGGCAAGACCACCGGCTGGGTACATCGGGCGACCGTCAAGATGAAGGGCGTCGAGCAGATCTCCGGGGCCACCTACGACAAGATCGACGACCAGGGCCTGCACCTCACGCTGCACGACAAGGAGGGCAACGAGACCGGCAAGCGCGTCCTCGAGGTGGACAACGTGGTGGTCTGCGCCGGCCAGGAGTCGGTGCGTGAGCTGATCGATCCGCTGGTCGCCGCCGGAGTCACCACACACGTGATCGGCGGTGCCGACGAGGCCGGCGAGCTGGACGCCAAGCGTGCCATCCGGCAGGGCACCGAGGTGGCCGCCGGGCTGCCGTGACCCGTTAGGGCGGCGCCTGGGCACTGCCCGGCGCGCCCTGTCAGCGCGAGCACTGCGGCGGCGGTCCCTGTGAGGGACCGCCGCCGCAGTGCTGTCTCGTGCTGCCGCGATACCCGGCGCAGGCTCGCCGCCGAACCGATGTCGTAGGTCGGTCGTACTCTGAAACCACGAAAAGTAGTTCGAACACTTTAGCGATACGGGAACAGAACACATCACATCATCGTTGAACTAGTAAGACAGGGCACAGCGCAGCCCGACCAGCACGACCAACGCACAACGAGATAGTCGGCACAGCACTTCGGGGGAGGTGACCACGCGATG